>Ga0160430_100706_pt1 | contig 16242 bp, 20 predicted proteins | sample HID1971I_E0MG_FD_108274 | JGI IMG/M metagenome (GOLD analysis project Ga0160430, IMG submission 108274) | Enriched millipede-associated microbial communities from UW Madison campus, WI, USA - HID1971I_E0 MG | ecosystem: Host-associated > Arthropoda: Insects > Digestive system > Unclassified ...
GACCAGCGCAAGGACAACGACAAGAGCCAGGACAACCTCAGCGACCGGCTGACCCTGACCGAGAAGCGGCTGCGCGCGCAGTACACGGCGCTGGACACGAAGATGGCCTCGCTGACCGCGCTCAACACCTACATCACCCAGCAGGTGGCGCAGTGGAACAAGTCCACCAGCTGAGGCGCCGGTTTTCGGGCCCGCGCCGGGCCCGCGGGCCTCAACTTCCGCACCGGAATGCCGATAAAGAAGGCATAGACACCGGAACAGGAAGCCGCACCATGTACACCTCGCCCGCAGCCCGCGCCGCCCAGGCCTACTCCAGAGTGGGCGCCGAATCGGGCGTGGACGCCTCGACCTCCCCGCACCGGCTCATCGAGCTGCTGTTCGACGGCCTGCTGCAGGCCATCCATGCCGCCAGCGGCGCACTGGCGCGCGGCGACATCGCGGCCAAGGGCCAGCAGATCATGCGGGCGGTGCGATTCCTCGAAGAAGGCCTCAAGGGTGGGCTCGACGAGGCCCGGGGCGGAGAACTCGCGGTTACACTCCGCGCGTTGTACGACTATTGCATCAATCGGCTGACGGTCGCCAACCTCCGCAACGACGGGGCGGCCCTGGCGGAAGTGGCCTCGCTGATCGCACCGGTCGCACAGAGCTGGAAACAGATCGGGCCCTCCCAGCCCGCGCAGGCCGCCTGAGGCGTCCTTGGAGTCCTTCATGCAAGAGCGACTGCTCGACTACTACAAAGCGATCGAAGCCGCGAGCAAGCAGATGCTCGAGGCCGCCCGCATGGAAGACTGGGAAGGCGTGGTGCGCTGCGAAGGCGCCTGCGCCGTGCTGATCGAGCAGCTGCGCTTCAAGGCCACCTCGCTCGAGCTGCCGCGCACCGACCGCGCCGAGAAGACCCGCGTGATGCAGCGCATCCTGCGCAACGACGCCGAGATCCGGCTCCTGGCCGAGCCGTGGATCGCCGACCTCGACCATCTGTTCGATTCGCGGCTGCAGCTGATCCACTGAGGCTGGGACGCGAAGGCGCCGGCCGGCGGAAGAACAGAAAACCGTTCGAAGAACAAAAAACCGTTCACGCTGAGCTTGTCGAAGCGCCGCGCAAGGCTTCGACAAGCTCAGCCCGAACGGTGGACGAAGACCCGGAGGCCGAACGGTGGACGAAGACCCAAAGGCCGAGCGGTTGTCGAAGATCGGGGAGCCGAACGGTTCTCGCGGATCGAAGCGATCCGCCTCACACCTGCATGTTCATGATGTCGCTGTAGGCCTGCACCATGCGGTTGCGCACGTGCATCGTGGCCTGGAAGCCGATCTGCGCCTTCTGGATCGCGACCATGGTCTGCTCCAGGCTGACGTTCGGGTTCTCGAGCTGAACCTCGCGCTGCAGCGCGCCGGCCTGGTTCTGGGCCGCGCTCACCGACTGCAGCGCGCCCGAGAGCGCGCCGGCGAAGCCGCCGCCGCTGCCCTCGGCGGCCGAGGGCGCGGTGCGCGCCGTGCGCGCGAAAGCCTGCGCCGGGGTGGGCGAAGTCAGCGGTGCGAGTCGGAGGTCCATGGGCACCGATGCTACGGGCGCTCGGCCGAGCGCGATCGCGGGGAAATGGGCAGGAAAGCAGCCCTTTATCGGGCTTATGTGGGACGGGGTCGGCCCGAATAATCGCAGCGAGCACGAAGCGCCTTCCGCGCCGTGCGAACCGACCCGCACCGCCGAGCCCATGTCCACCGCCGTCGCCGAACTTCCCGCTGCCCAGCCCGCGTCCCTTGCCGCCCCGGCCTGGCAGGGCCGCCTCGCGTCGCTCGACCGGCGCCAGCGCCTGCGGCTGGCGATCGGCGCCGCGCTGCTGGTGGCGCTGGCCGTGGCCGCCATCGTGATGGGCCGCCAGGCCGACTGGCGCGTCCTCTACGCCAACCTCGGCGACAAGGACGGCGGCGCGATCGTCGCCCAGCTCGCCCAGATGAACGTGCCCTACAAGTACACCGAGGGCGGCGGCGCCGTGATGGTGCCGGCCGACAAGGTGCACGACGTGCGCCTGCGCCTGGCCTCGCTGGGCCTGCCCAAGGGCTCGGTGGCCGGCTTCGAGCTGATGGAGAACAACCGCTTCGGCATGACGCAGTTCCAGGAGAAGCTGAGCTTCCAGCGCGGCCTCGAGGGCGAGCTCACGCGCTCGATCCAGGGCCTGGCCTCGGTGCAGAGCGCGCGCGTGCACCTGGCGCTGCCGAACCAGAACGGCTTCTTCCGCGAGCAGCAGAAGCCCTCGGCCTCGGTGCTGCTGACCTTGCATCCGGGCCGCACGCTCGAGCGCAACCAGATCGCGGGCATCGTGCACCTGGTGGCTTCCAGCGTGCCCGAGCTCGCGCCCTCGGCCGTGAGCGTGGTCGACGACAGCGGCAAGCTGCTGTCGCAGACCGGCGACGGCGCCACCGGCGGCGCGGGCGCCGGCGAGGGCCAGCAGCTGCAGTACGTGCAGCAGATCGAGCAGCAGTACATGCGCCGCATCCTCGACATCCTCGAGCCGGTGGTGGGGCGCCAGAACGTGAAGGCGCAGGTCACGGCCGACGTGGACTTCTCGCAGAGCGAGGCGACCATGGAGGAGCACCGCCCGAACCAGGCGGCCGAGGCCGGTGCCGTGCGCAGCCAGCAGACGGTGGAGACCACCGGCCCCGGCGCGGCCGGCGCCACGCCGCCCGCGGGCGTGCCGGGCGCGACCTCGAACCAGCCGCCCGGCGCCTCGTCGGCCCCGGTCAACGGCCCGGCCGCGGCGCTCGCGCCCACTGGCGCGGCCGCGGGTGCCGCGGGCGCGGCCGCCCAGCGCCCGCCGGGCAAGCGCGAGTCCACCATCAACTACGAGGTCGACAAGACCGTGAAGACCGTGCGCAGCGCCACCGGCCAGATCCGCCGGCTCAGCGCGGCGGTGGTCGTCAACTACCAGGGCGTGGCCGACGCCGCGGGCAAGGTGGTGCCGACTGCGCTGTCGGCGCAGCAGGTCGAGCAGATGACGGCGCTGGTGCGCGAGAGCATCGGCTTCAACAAGGAGCGCGGCGACTCGGTGAACCTGATGAACACGCCGTTCCTGGTCGACGCGCCGGTGCAGGTCGAGCTGCCGCTGTGGAAGCGCCCCGAGATCCTGGAGCTGGCGCGCAGCTTCGCCTGGCCCGTGGGGCTGGTGCTGATCGGCGCGATCGTGCTGCTGGGCATGGTGCGCCCCGGCCTCAAGGCCATGGCCGCGGCCAAGCCGCTGCCCGGCAGCATCACGCCGGCGCTCGGCGGTCCCGCCACCGGCAGCCAGCTCAGCGCGATGGTGGCCGACACGCCCGAGCGTCCCGCGCTCGGCGCGCCCGAGGCGGTGGCCGTGCCCTCGCCGCAGGAGCAGGTGCCCGAGCAGATGCGGCTGGAGGGCGCGCGCCAGATGGCGCGGCAGAACCCGGTGGCGGTGGCGAACATCGTCAAGACCTGGGTCCACGGCTGAGCGGAAACCAGGCACATGGACGAACAGGGACTCAACGACGCGGCGATCCTCCTGATGTCGCTCGGCGAACAGGAAGCCGGCGAGGTGCTGCGGCACCTGTCGCCGCGCGAGGTGCAGAAGATCGGCGAGACCATCGCCAAGACCCGCGCGGTGTCGCGCGAGCGGCTCGGCGAGGTGGCCGACCGCTTCATCACTGCCACCGCGGGCCAGAGCCTGTTCGCGGCCGACACCGGCGACTACGTGCGCTCGGTGATGCGCCACGCGCTCGGCGAGGAGAAGGCCTCGATCCTGGTCGACCGCATCCTGCAGACCGCCGATCTCAGCGGCATCGAGAACCTCAAGTGGATGGACGCGCCCTCGGTGGCCGAGGTGCTCAAGCTCGAGCATCCGCAGATCGTGGCCGCGATCCTGGTGCACCTGGAGCCCGAGCATGCCTCGGCGATCCTGCTGCAGCTGCCCGACCTGCAGCGCGCCGAGGTGCTGCTGCGCGTGGCCACGCTCGAGGGCATCCAGCCGGCGGCGCTCGAAGACCTCAACGAGGTGATGTTCCGCGTGCTCTCGGGCGGCGCCAAGGTGCGCAAGCCTTCGCTGGGCGGCCCGCGCACCGCGGCCGGCATGATCAACCTGCTGGGCAGCGGCGCCGATGCGCAGGCCATCGCGGCGATCCGCAACCACGATGCGGAACTGGCGCAGCAGATCGCCGACCTGACCTTCGTCTTCGACGACGTGATGAAGCTCGACGACAAGTCGCTGCAGCTGGTGATGAAGGAGATCGCGTCCGAGACGCTGATCGTCGCGCTCAAGGGCGCGGCGCCGCCGCTGCGCGACAAGTTCCTGTCGAACATGTCCTCGCGCGCGGCCGAGGCGCTGCGCGAGGACCTCGAGGCGCGCGGTCCGCTGCGGCTGTCGGAGGTCGAGGCGCAGCAGAAGGAAATCCTCAAGGCGCTGCGCCGGCTTGCCGACGAAGGCCAGATCATGCTGGGCGGCGGCGATGGCGGGTTCGTCTGATGGGCGCGCGCATGGCCATCGCTGAATCGACCGGAGCGAGCCGATGAGCCGCGGCGCCTTCATCCGCGGCGAGGACGTCGCGCGCTTTGCGCGCTGGCAGTTCGCCGCCGTTGGCGCCGAGGGCAACGTGCTCGGCGGCGTGGTCGATCCCGAGGCGATCGAGGAGGCGCGCCAGCAGGGCCGCGACGAGGGCTATGCGGCCGGACGCGCCGCCGCGCAGGCCGAGGCGCGCGAACAGATGGAGGCCTACCAGGCCAATGAGGGCCTGGAGGCCGCGCAGCGCGTGGCCGACTTGCTCGCGCGCGCCGAGGCGCAGTTGGCCGAGGTGCAGCAGGAGCTCGCGCGCGGCACGCTCGAGATCGCCTGCGCGCTTGCGCGCCAGGTGCTGCGCCAGGAGATCGCGACCCGGCCGGCCGTGCTCGAGCCGGTGGTGCGCGAGGCGCTCGCCATGCTCGCGGTCGATGGCAAGGCCAGCACCGTGCGGCTGTCGCCGACCGATTTCGAGCGGCTGGGCGTCGCGCTGCGCGCCGAGTTCGAGAGCCAGCCCGTGAGCGTGGTGGCCGACGCCGGGATCGCGCCCGGCGACTGCCTGGTCGAGTCGGCCGGCACCGTCATCGACGGCGGCGTGGCCACGCGCTGGTCGCGTGCGGTCGCGGCGCTGGGCCTGGCGATGCCGTGGCACGACGACGCCGCGCCGAAGGACCCGGATGCGGCTGGCTGACCCGCTCGACTGGCGCCAGTTCATGGCCGACGCGCAGGCGCGGCTGGCGCACGACGCCGGCCTCGAGGCGCGCGGCACGCTGACCCGGCTGACCGGCCTGGTGCTCGAGGCCTCGGGCATCCGAGCGCCCGTGGGCTCGCAGTGCCTGGTGCGCATGGGCAGCCAGCCCGCGGTGCTGGCCGAGGTGGTGGGCTTCTCGAACGACCGCGCCTTCCTGATGCCGGCCGGCGAGGTGCAGGGCCTGTCGAGCGGCGCCAGCGTGGTGCCCGCCGCGCCCTATGTGCCGGTGCCGCGGCTCGGCGAGGCCGATCCCGGCATCGCGCCGCGCGTGGGCGCGCTGCGCCTGCCGCTGGGCGACGGCCTGCTGGGCCGCGTGGTCGATCCGCAGGGCCACGTGCTCGACGACCTGGGCCCATTGACCGAGGTCAGCGCCGAACCGCTGGACCGCGCGCCGATCAACGCGATGGACCGCGACCCGGTGCGCGAGCCGCTCGATACCGGCGTGCGCGCGATCAATGCCTTGCTGACCGTCGGGCGCGGGCAGCGCATCGGCCTGTTCGCCGGCTCGGGCGTGGGCAAGAGCGTGCTGCTCGGGATGATGGCGCGCTACACCGCGGCCGACGTGATCGTGGTCGGCCTGATCGGCGAGCGCGGCCGCGAGGTGAAGGAGTTCATCGAGGACATCCTCGGCCCCGAGGGCCGCGCGCGTTCGGTGGTGGTGGCGGCGCCGGCCGATTCGCCGCCGCTCTTGCGCATGCAGGGCGCGAGCTACGCGACCGCGGTGGCCGAGCATTTCCGCGACCAGGGGCTGCACGTGCTGCTGCTGATGGATTCGCTCACGCGCTATGCGATGGCGCAGCGCGAGATCGCGCTGGCGATCGGCGAGGCGCCGGCCACCAAGGGCTACCCGCCCTCGTGCTTCGCCAAGCTGCCGCGGCTGGTGGAGCGCAGCGGCAACGGCCTCAACGGCGTGGGCTCGATCACCGCCTTCTACACCGTGCTGTCGGAGGGCGACGACCAGCAGGACCCGATCGCCGACGCCGCGCGCGCCATCCTCGACGGCCACATCGTGCTGTCGCGCGCGCTGGCCGAGGAGGCGCATTTCCCGGCCATCGACATCGAGCAGTCGGCCTCGCGCGTGATGCACAACGTGGCCTCGGCCGGCCACCTCGAATGCGCGCGCCACTTCCGCGCCATCTATTCGCGCTACCGCAAGAGCCGTGACCTGGTGCGCGTGGGCGCCTATGCCGCGGGCAGCGACCCGGCGCTCGACCAGGCGATCCGGCTGCAGCCCGCGATGACCGCGTTCCTGCAGCAGCGCATGCACGAGAGCGCGCCCTTCGATGTCAGCCTCGGCGGCATGGCGGACGTGCTCGAGGGACGCCAACCATGAGCGGTCTCGAGATCGCGGCCGACATGGCGCGCGACCGGCGCGATGCCGCGGTGCAGCTGCTCGCGCAGGCGCGGCAGAAATGGCTCGCGGGCCAGGTGCAGCTCGACCAGCTCGAGAGCTACGCGCAGGAATGCACCGCGCGCTGGGCCACGCGCTCGCTCAACTGCACGCCCGAGCTGATGCGCCACCACTACCAGTTCATGGAGCGGCTCGACCATGCGATCGCGCTGCAGACCGGCATCGTGCGCGAGCTCGGCCAGGGCGTGGAGCGCGCGGCCGTGCCCGTGCGCGAGGCCGAGGCGCGGCTCGAGAGCCTGCGCCAGCTGGTGCGCTCGCGCGAACGCGAGCTGCAGCTGCAGGCCGACCGGCGCGCGCAGAAGCAGACGGACGAACAGGCGGCCCTGCAGCACCGGCGGCACGGCGAACGGTCGGAGGAATGGCGATGAGCGTCGAAGTGGCGCGGGCGAGTGCCGATCCTTTGCTGCCTGCTCGCGCGCCCACCGCGCGCGAGCGTGGCGGCGCGGCCGATGCCTTCGATCGGGCGCTCGAGGGCGCGAATGAATCGCAGGCCTCGGAGGCGGCGGAGGCCGCGGACGAGGAGGGCGCTTGCGTGCCGGCGAAGACGCCGGCCGCGGGGGCCGTGAAAGAAGATGAAAAGGCCGATGAGGTCATCGCCGGCGCACACGCGACCGCGACCACCCAGCCGGCCGTCGAGCCCTGGATGCTGTTGGCGCAGGGCGCTTTCGTGAGCCGCGAGGGCAAGGCGGGGGATGCGCCCGTCTCCACGGGCGATGCCGCTGTTGATGCCGTGAATGGCGCTGGAGCGGGACCGAAGCCGGCCAAGGGCATGCCCGCGCCGCCGGTGGTTTCCACGCCGAGCACTTCGCGGGATGCCGCCGTCGATGTGCCCGCCGCGCCGCCCGCCAAGCCGAATGGCGCGGCGACCGCGCGCAGCACGGCGCAGCGCCTGGCCAACCTCGCGGCGGCCGATGGCGCGGCCGCACCGTCACGCACCGCACCATCGCAGGCCCTGCCGCCGAAGGAAGAATTCGCCGCCGCCTCGCTGTCCACGCAGGCGCGAGCGATCCAGGCCGCGGTGACGGAAACCGTCGCCACCGTGGCCGCGCCGCGCCGTGCCGAGCGAAGCACCGAGCGCGGCAGCGCCACGGGCACGCTCGTCGATCCCGGCAGCGCGACGGCGAGCGCGTCCGCTTCCTCATCGACCTCGGCATCGTCGGCCTGGATGGCTCCCGTCGATGCCGCGTCCGCCGCGGCCTCGGCCGGCGGCGCCGTGCTCGCCGATCGAATGACCGAGCAGGTCAGCTGGTGGCTCGCGCAGAAGTCGCAGGGCGCCGATGTCTCGCTCGAGCTCGCGCCGGGCCAGAGCGTGTCGTTCAGCGTGCAGGTGCAGGGCAACGAGGCGCAGATCGCCTTCCGCAGCGACCAGCCCGAGGTGCGCCAGATGCTGGGCCAGGCCGCGGCGCAGCTCAAGGACCTGTTCGGGCAGGAAGGGCTGCTGCTGTCGGGCGTGACCGTGGATGCGCAGTCCGCGGGCACGCAGCAGCGCGGCGAGGGCGAAGGTCGTTCCGATGCGCGCGGCGTGGTGCGCGGCGTCGCGCGGCTCGGCGCGGCCTCCGCCTCGGCTCCCGCGCCGGCGGTCGTGCGTGCGTCGCTGCCGGCGGGGCGCGCGCTCGATCTGTACGTCTGAGCGGTTTTCCCCCCTTTTATCCGCCCCTTCCCACGGCCCTCGCGATCGAATAATCGACCGCACGAGGATGGCGATGGCCGCCGTCCGTGCCCCGAAGGAAATCCACCGTGTCCGCCAAAGCCGCCGACCCCGCCATGGCCAATGCCGCGCCGCCGCCCAAGGGCAGGATGAAGCTCGTGCTCGGCATCGTCGTCGCCGTGCTGCTGGCCGGCGGCGCGGCCGCGGGCGGCACCTGGTTCTTCCTCCACAAGAACGGCGCCGCTGCGCCGGCCGCCGCCGCCGAGTCGGAGCCCGAGCCCGATGCCAAGCATGCCGACGCCACCTACCTGGCGCTCGAGAACCTGATCGTGAACCTGGCCGACCCGGGCGGCGAGCGCGTGGCCCAGATCGGCATGACGCTCGACGTGAAGGACGAGAAGACCGCCGCGCGCCTGAAGACCTTGATGCCCGTGGTGCGCAGCCGGATGCTGATGCTGGTGTCGCAGCGCACCTCCGAGGAACTGCTCAAGCGCGACGGCAAGGAGAAGCTGGCCGAGGACGTGATGATCGAGGTGACGCGCGTGCTCAACCCCGAATCGGCACGCGGCGACGAAGACGAGGCGCCGCGCCGCAGGAAGCCGCGCGCCAACGGCCCGGTGCGCGGCGTGCTGTTCTCCAGCTTCATCGTGCAGTGAGCCCGAAGCGCCCATGAGCAGCAGCGAACAGGACACCGCGGCCGCGCCCGAGGCGGCCCCCGCCGACAGCGCCGAGCGCCTGGCCGACGCGGCCGCGCGCGACTACGACATCACGGCCGGCGAGGAACGGCTGGTGCGCCGCCCCATGCCCACGCTCGACGTGGTGCACGACCGCTTCGCGCGCAACCTGCGCCAGGGCCTGTTCCAGCTCGTGAGCCGCAGTGCCGACATCGCGATCGAGCCGGTGCAGCTGCTGCGCTTCTCCGATTTCCTCGGCGCCTTGCCGCTGCCGTCCAACTTCAACATCGTGGCGATGCCGCCGCTGCGCGGCCGCGCGCTGGTGGTCTGCGAGGCCACGCTGATCTCGGCGCTGGTCGATGCGCTGTACGGCGGCTCGGGCACGGTGCATGCGCCGATCGAGGGCCGCGACTTCTCGCCGACCGAGCAGCGCGTGATCCAGCGCGCGCTCGGCGTGGTCTGCAACGCCTACAACACCGCCTGGCAGGACGTGTACCCGCTCAAGCTGGTGCCCGACCGTTCCGAGACGCACGTGCAGTTCGTCGACGTGGCCGCGCCCGGCGACACGGTGCTGGTCAACCTGATCAAGGTCAGCGTGGCGGGCGTCACCGGCCACATCCACGTGTGCCTGCCCTATGCCTCGCTCGAGCCGATCCGCTCGGTGCTCTACGGCGCGCAGCAGGCGCGCGAGATGGCCGAGGACCGGCGCTGGGTGACCATGCTCACGCGCGAGATCCAGGCCGCCGAGGTCACGCTGGTGGCCGAGCTGGCGCATCCCGAGGTCACGGTGGCGCAGCTCATGAGCATGAAGCCCGGCGACTTCATCCAGTTCGACCGCCTGCCGCAGCTGGTGGCCTCGGTCGAGGGCGCTCCCGTCTTCATCTGCCACTACGGCACCCACAACGCGCGCTACGCCTTGCGCATCGACGAATGCCTGCGCGGCGACGACCCGCACTGGCTTGGAGGTTCACATGTCCACTGATCAAGCCACTCCCGACAACGCCGCCGGCGGCTGGGCCGAGGCGCTCGAGGAAGTGCCCGCGGGCGCCGCCGCTTCGGGCGCGGCACCGCTGCAGGACATCCAGCGCGTGCTCGACATCCCGGTGCAGCTCTCGGTGGAGCTGGGCCGCAAGAAGGTGCCGATCAAGCAGATCCTGCAGCTGGGCCAGGGCTCGATCGTGGAGCTCGACACGCTCGCGAGCGAGCCGATGGACGTGCTGGTCAACGGCTACCTCGTCGCCCAGGGCGAGGTGGTGGTGGTCAACAACAAGTTCGGCATCCGGCTGACCGACGTGGTCGCGCCGGCCGAGCGGCTGCGCCGGCTCAACCGGGTCTGAGGCGGCTTTCCCTCCGTTCTTCTCCATGACGCAGAGCCTGCTCACCATCGTCGTCTTCATCGGCCTGATCTGCGCCGTTCCTTTCGTGCTGCGCCGCCTGCAGCAGCGCCGCGGGCTCGGGCCGGCCGGCGCGGGCGGTTCGGCCTCGCGCCTGCTGTCTGCGGTGGCGGTCGGGCCGCAGCAGCGCGTGGTGACGGTCGAGGTCGGCCCCGAGGGCGCGCGGACCTGGCTGGTGCTGGGCGTGACGGGCCAGTCGATCACTTGCCTGCACACGGTGCCGGCCGCGTCTTCCGAGGTGCCGCATGCGCAGCTGCCGCGCTAAGGCCCTCGCGGCCCTCGCGCTGCTCGCCGCGCCCGCGTTCGCGCTCGCGCAGGAGGCCGGCGGCCAGTTGCCGCTGCTGGTGGGCTCGGGCAGCGGCGGCACCAGCTTCTCGGTGCCGGTGCAGACGCTGCTGTTCTTCACCGCGCTGTCGTTCCTGCCGGCCATCGTGCTGATGATGACCGGCTTCACGCGCATCGTGATCGTGCTGTCGCTGTTGCGCCAGGCGCTGGGCACGCAGTCGGCGCCGCCCAACCAGGTGATCATCGGCCTGTCGCTGTTCCTCACGGTGTTCGTGATGGGGCCGACGCTGGACCGCGTCTACGACGAGGCCTACAAGCCCTACAGCACCAATGCCATCGGCTTCGAGGAGGCGCTCAAGCGCGCCGAGACGCCGATGCGCCAGTTCATGCTCAAGCAGACGCGCCAGAGCGACTTCGCGCTGTTCGCGCGGCTGGCCAAGCTGCCGGCCGACGTCAAGGCCGAGACCGCGCCGATGCGCGTGCTGATCCCGGCCTTCGCCACCAGCGAGCTCAAGTCGGCGTTCCAGATCGGCTTCATGATCTTCATCCCGTTCCTGGTGATCGACATCGTGGTCTCGAGCGTGCTGATGTCGCTCGGCATGATGATGCTGTCGCCGGTGCTGGTCGCGCTGCCGTTCAAGCTCATGCTGTTCGTGCTCGCGGACGGCTGGAACCTGCTGATCGGCTCGCTCGCCGCGAGCTTCGCCACATGAACGCGCAGATGGTCCTGACGATGGGGCAGGAGGCGCTGGTCATGCTCCTGACCGTGTCGCTGCCCGTGCTGCTGGTGGTGCTGGCCGTGGGGCTGGTCGTGAGCATCTTCCAGGCCATCACGCAGATCAACGAGGCCACGCTGGCCTTCGTGCCCAAGCTGGTGGCGGCCGTGGCGGTGTTGGCGCTGGCCGGTCCGTGGATGCTCGCCACGCTGGTCGACTACATCCGCCGCGTGATCGAGTCGATTCCGCAGATGGTGCTGTAGCGCGCCTTCCCCGCTTGCCGTGCTGACCTTCACCGAAGCCCAGCTCATGGCCTGGGTCACGCCCGTGCTGTGGCCCTTCCTGCGCGTGCTGGGCGTGTTCACCACCGCGCCGGTCTTCTCCTCGCGTGCCTTTCCGGTGCGCGCGCGCATCGGGCTGGCCTTCATGATCGCGCTGTGCGCGCAGGCCACGCTGGACACGCCGCCGATGATCGGCCTCAACGACGCCGCGATGCTCGGCACGCTGGTGCAGCAGGTGGGCATCGGCATGGCGATCGGCTTCTCGGTGCGCATGGTGTTCGCGGCGGTGGAGTTCGCGGGCGAGCTGGTCGGGCTGCAGATGGGGCTGAACTTCGCCTCCTTCTTCGATCCCGTGAGCAGCGGCCAGACCAGCGCCGTGTCGCGCTTCTTCGGCAACATCGCGGTGCTGTTCTTCGTCGTGATCAACGGCCACCTCACGGTGCTGATGGCGGTGATCCGCAGCTTCGAGGCCTTCCCGGTCGGCGGCAGCCTGCTGCAGGCGCTGGCGCGCACGCGCATGCACGAGCTGGGCACCGAGCTGTTCGCGAGCGCGATGTGGATCGCGCTGCCGATGATCGGCCTCCTGCTGTTCGTCAACTTCACGCTGGGCATCGTCTCGCGCGTGGCGCCGCAGATGAACATCTACGCCATCGGCTTCCCGGTCACGCTGACCGCGGGCCTGGCCGGCATCGCGCTGGTGCTGCCGATGATGGAGCAGCCGCTGCTCGCGCTGATGGAGCGCATGATCACGACCGCCGCGGGCGGCCGCTGAGTCAGCCCAGGCGCTGCTGCAGCAGGTCGAGCGCTTCCTCGGCCGTGCGCGCGATGCGGATCGAGCAGGCCAGCATCAGGTTGAGCGGCAGCTCGAAGCCCTCGACCGCCATGCCGTTCGCGTCGCGCAAGGTGCCGTCGGCATCGCGCCGCGTGGGCAACGCCGTTTCGACGCGCGCCGCATAGCTGCCCTCGGGAATGCCATAGCCCACCACCGGCAGGCCCAGCGCGATCGCCACCCCGACCTCGAACACCGTGCCCGAATCGGGCTCGGTGCCGCGAAAAGGCGACAGGTCCGCGATCACGCCCGAGGCGCGGCGCAGCAGCGCCATGTTGGTGTCGTAGATCGCCTGCGCCACCTCGGCCGGCGGTGTGGCCGGCCCGCTCGCGTCCTCGGCCGGCGGCAGCGCCTCGAGGCCGCGCGCCGCGCAGGCCTCGACCAGGCGCTGCAGGCGCGCCGTGGCATCGACGCGAAAGACATCGGGGCCGGCGAGGTAGACGCGCCGCACGCGGTCGGAAGGAGCGTTCATTCGGCGAGTATGCGGCGGCGGGGCATGCGCGTGCGTAGGGCGATGCGCATTGGCATGCCGACGCGGGCGAAAAAAAGCCCGGATGAACCGGGCAAAGTCTGCTCGCAGGAATGGCGTGCCGTGCCGCTCTACTTCGCGGGCGAAGGCAGCGTGATCTCGAACGTGATGCCGCCGGTGCTCGAGCCGCTGGTGCCGCGCTGCGAGCTGAAGTACAGGCGCGTGCCGTCGGGCGAGAGGGCGGGGCCGGTGACTTCGCTGTCGTCGTGGCCCTCGAGGCGCATCAGCGGCTGGGAGGTGCCGGCCTCGATGCGCAGCACGCCGATCTCGAGGTTGCCCGCGTCCTCGGCCACGAGGATGTCGCCGAGCGCCGAGATCGTCAGGTTGTCGGGCTCGTCGATCGAGTGCGTGGCCGGGTTCTTGTCCTTGCCGTCGTAGATCACCTCGAGCGTCTGGTTCAGCGTGTCGTAGGCCCAGATGCGCGCATTGAACGAGGTCACGAAATAGACGATGCCGTTGAAGAACCAGATGCCCTCGGCCTTGGTGAAGATGGCGCCGGGCGGTGTGAGGCCGCCGGTGCGCATGGCGCTGCGCACGCCGGCCTGCGCCTTCTCGGGATTGATCACGTCGAGCCATTCCACGGGCTGGGGCGTGCCGTAGTCCTTGAGCTTGGCGTAGTCGGGCGCGGCAAGGTCCACGTCGTTCACGATGCCCTTGACCTTGAGCACCTCGAGCCGGCCGCTCTTCATCGCGGGACGGGCCGCGCCTTCGGGCCAGTCGCTGGCGTCGCAGACGAAGCGATACACACGGCCGCCCGAGGCGTCCTCGGTCAGGTAGAGCGTCTTGTGGACCGGGTCCACGCAGACCGCCTCGTGCGCATAGAGGCCGAGCGCGGGCAGGCTGGGCGCGCTGTTGGCGTCGACCCAGGGCTTGGCGGGATCGCACTCCCACACCATGCCGCTCGAATGCTCCTCGCACGAGAGCCAGGTGCCCCAGGGCGTGGGGCCGCCGGCGCAGTTGGTCGAGGTGTTCCTGAGCACCGCGTAGGAATCGACGACCACGCCGTTCCTGTCGAAGCGCAGCGCGCCGACGCCGCCGTTCTTGCTGCCGACTTCCGAGTTGCTCAGGTAGATCCAGCCACCGTCGGGGCCGGGATAGACCGCGCCGCCATCGGGCGCGGCATGCCAGGCATAGCTGCCCGCGGCCGCGGTGCCCGAGCGCGCGACGATGCGCGAGCTGAAGCCCTTGGGCAGCCTCACGCCGTTGGCGTCGGGCGCCTGCAGCTCGGAGAACTCGGCGAACGGGCTCTTCTTCACGGGCGGCGCCGGGGGCGGCGGCGCGGGCGGCTCGCCCGCGGGTGGCGGGCTCGGCGGCAGGGCGCCGATCGGCGGGAAGGCCACGCCGTCGCCACCGCCGCCGCAGGCGGCGAGGAAGGCGGGCAGCGTGACGGCACCGGCGGTGGCGAAGCTCTGGCGCAGGAAGGCGCGGCGCTGGGGCAGGTCGAGGGGAATCGTGGGGAAGGCTTTTGTCATGTTCCGTGCATCGTGAAGTCAGGTCGCGGTCAGGGAAGACCGGGCGCGATTCTTCGGCGGTGCGATGGCAGAACGATGACGCCGGACGCTGGGCGTCGCGGAAAAAAAACAGCCCGCACGAGGCGGGCTGGAAGGTGACCTGCGGAGGAGGGAGGATCAGAGGTACAGGTCACAGGGAGAGCCCTTAATGTGCTCTGCGAACCTGCATGCAACCTGACCTCGCGCCCCGTTTCGCATTCCTGGAGGATTGCTCATCCTGGGCTCATTCTTGGGAAGCCGGCCCTCGATTCAGTCCTCGTCTTCCCACTTGCCGATGATCGTGCCCAGCACGGTGAACGCGAGCCGGATCGGTTCGTGCGCGGGATTGAGCGGCTGCAGCCAGCGCCGTCCGTCCTCCTGCTTGAAGGCCTTGAAGGTGACCTCGCCGCTGGCGTCGAGCCTGGCGATGATGCGTTCGCCATCCATGGGCTGCACGCGCTGCGGGTCGACGAAGATGATCGCGTCGACGGGGTAGCTCTTCAGGTGGCCGCTGGGCGCGGTCATGCTGTCGCCGCGCACGCGCAGCGCATAGGCGAGTTCGCTGTGGCGGCTCACGCAGGGAATCCACATCTCGGCGGGCACCGGTTGCGGCGGCGGCGCGGGTGGCAGCATGCCCTTGCGCAGTTCGCGCACGTTCAGCGGCAGCGGCGGCGGGGCCGGCGGTGGCGGTTCGGGGATGGTGGGGCCGGTCCAGGTGGCGGCCTGTTCCCAGCTGATCAGCGGCACGGTACCGGGCGTGCCGGGGCGGTAGAAGGGGATCGGCGGCGGCACGCGCGTCACGCGGTACGGGCCGTCGCGCTCGCCCGTGATGTCGGCCGAGCGAGGCAGTGCGGCTTCCTCCCAGGGGGCGCGCCCCTCGCCCGTGACCAGCCAGATCGGATCGCAGCGGTAGGCGCGCGCGAGTTGCACCAGGCCCGAGGGCCGCACCGTTTCTCCGCGTTCGATCTTCGAGATGTCGGATTGCCGCACGCCCGAGTGCTCCTCGGCCTGCCGCTGCGTCAATTTGGCGTATTTGCGAGCCGCCAGCGCCCGTGCCGCAAGGGGATCTTCCATGGGCGCGAATTTAAGCGTGAAGGAATATTCACTCTCAACTTTAGAATGGGCGAAAGGGAGTCAGCCATGAAGCCTCAAGAGCTCGTACTGGCGCTGCGCGCCATGGGACTTACGCAGAAGCAGATCCAGAAACGGACCGGCATTCCGCAACCGACCATCAGCAAGATCGGGCGCTACGGCGAGCGCGACGTGATGCTGCGCACCTACGACGCGCTGCTCGCCGCCTACGAGCAGCAGCTCAAGGAAGGGCCGGTGGCGCCGGGGCCGGGCAGGGGCCGGCCATCGTCGCGCGCCACGCCGGCCGAGCCCGCGATTTCCGAACCGGCACCGGTAACGCCGGCCCCCGCGCCCGCACCGGTGGCGGCCAGGGCCGGCAGCTCGTCGCGCCGCCGACCCGCGCCGGCCCCGGTGGTGTTGCGACCCTTTCCGCGCGGCCCGCTGCCCTGGCCCGCGATGCACCGCGATTGAGCCATGCACCGCGGCGTCGCGCCGGGCCTCGAGTTCGAGGGCGTGTTGCGGGGACTGCTGATGCTGGTGTCGGTCGCAGTGATCTGCTCGGGCTGGCAGGCCGGCGATGTGCTGGCATTCGGCCTCGGCGGCTTCGGCCTGGCGCTCGGCGTGGCCCTGGCGCTGGCCGCGCCCGACCGCGAATCGCTCAGGC
>Ga0160430_100708_pt1 | contig 16217 bp, 12 predicted proteins | sample HID1971I_E0MG_FD_108274 | JGI IMG/M metagenome (GOLD analysis project Ga0160430, IMG submission 108274) | Enriched millipede-associated microbial communities from UW Madison campus, WI, USA - HID1971I_E0 MG | ecosystem: Host-associated > Arthropoda: Insects > Digestive system > Unclassified ...
CCGGCTACAGTCGGCCAAGACCAGTCATTCGGGCCCTCAAATTTGCTCCAAGGCGGTCGTTCCTCCCATGCATCTACCTCATGCCAATTGACGTTCTGCTCTCGGTTCCCGCCGGCGGAAAGACCGCGCAGTATCTCTTGCTTTGCGCATCGCTTCGCGACGCCTTGAGCGTTGCGAAGGTGAGTGAGCAACTTCTGCTCATCGACGCGAAGTCCGCCTTGTTGCTCGAAGACGTCTACGGGCATACACATAAACCACCGGATTCTGATGAACTACTTTGGCGTACGGAGAACGCTCGTCCTGTATTGCACGAAGCCGACCTCCGCGATGGCGAAAAGGAGGGCTACCTCGGAAAGTGGAATCTGGATTTCCTTACATGGCTTCGACAAATTGCCGTCGCAGTTTCCGAACCGGTCGCGATCGAATACGAGCACGAACGTGGCGACACGCCCTATGAGTCGGCTTGGTGGACCTGCGACCCACTTTCGGAAACTGGCGAAGTCGAGACCTTTGGTATCCAGAGCAACGATGGAATAGACAAGCCCGAATGGCGTGCTGAGGTAGTACGTTGTGCAGATGGCCGCATCGAAATTCGCTGAACGAGGCGGCATACGGCCAGGACCGGTCACTTGGCGTCGGAGCCAGACACCCTCGGAAGCGGTCTAGTCATCTAAATCCGCGTTACGCAGCTCAGTGGCAGCATAGAAACATAGGAGGAATGCAATGGGATTACTTTCCGACTTCTTCGTCGCGAATGAAGGAGAAGCCGCGCGCTATGCGGACCGGATGAGCGAAGATGACCAGGGCAAGGCCATTGCATTGCAATTGCGCCCGGCTGAGTACAAAGGCTTCACCGACCTTGAAGTAGGCACTTTGTGGGCAATCCTAGAAGGGAAGGAATGGGATGCTGACCTGCACGCGTTGGAAAGTGACGAGGGCGGCGATGAAGGGGACTCCTGGCTCTTCCGGTTCCCAGATCGGCTAGTCCAACTTCTTACTCACGTCGAACACTCGGCGCTTGATGCTGCACTCCCCCGATGGGCCGACACCGAGGAGCTTCAAGTGGATGTGGCGGAACTGCGACCTGTGGTGCTGGATCTTCAAAGACTCGCTAAACAGGCGATTGCTGAACAGAAGTCGCTGTATCTATGGGGTAGCTTATGAACGCCTCTCGGATCATCTGACCGACGACGACTTTGCGGGGTATTGAACTTCGGCTTTGTACCGATGGAGCCTCAGATACGTTGACGGCATTCGGCCAGGAGCAGACTCCCGGCAACGGCCGCTTCAGGGCAGTGAAATTTGGCGCCTCGATCCAAAATCAATGGTTCTAGAGCTCGGCGGCCACATGTGTGAGTGCTTGATCGCCGCGCACGCGACCACGGCCGGGCGCTAGCGTCCGAGATCCGCCGGGGTCTGGCGCACTTCCAAGATGCCCTGATCTTGCAGGGCGGCGACGGCGCCGTCCATCTCGTGCTGCGCCTACGGGACGCCGTGCGGTGGCACGCGTTCCAAGCGGCGCCGGCCAGCCACGGCGTGACGTTCGAGACAATCGATTGCGCCGCTGTCGGCCACTGGCCACGTTGAACATACTCTGGCCCCCGGGCATACGGACGCGGCGAGCCGGGCTATCGCGCTCGACGCGTTAGAGGCCACCCCGCGCGCGCTGCGTGACTGACGTCGAACAGCGATCGAGTCGCCAAGCTTCCCGCCGCACCGTGGAATGACCCAGTCATTGGGCTGTAGCGCTTACGACCGGAAGTCGACTGTCGAGTGCTTTTTCAGACGCGTTCCGCTAGACCGGCCGCGAAGTAGTCGGTCACCTGGCGCACGCGTGCCGGAATGAACTTTCGGTTGGGCCAGATGAGGCTGACATCCCGGGTTTCGCCGATGAACTGATCTAGCACTGTCACGACGCCCGCCGCGCGCAGGTCATCGGTGAACGAAGCCCGGTAGAACATCCCGATGCCCACGCCGGCCTGCACTGCCGACAGGATCGTGTCGACGGTGTTGGAGGCGAGGTTTCCGCCTACGCGCACGCTGAACGGCCCCTCGGGCCGGCTGAACGTCCACTGGTCGATGCCGTTATAGACGATGCAGTTGTGGTGCACGAGGTCCTCGGGCGTCTTCGGCACCCCGTGCCGCTCGAAGTAGTAGCGCGACCCCACACAGACCAGCGACGTGGTGGCCACGCGCTTGACCACGGCGTCGGGGCTGCGCAGCGGGCTGATGCGGATGGCGAGGTCGATGCCCTCGGTCAGCAGGTCCTGCACGCCATCCGTGAGCTTGAGCTCCAAGCGGAGCTTCGGATGCAGCGCCAGCAGTCGCGGCACGATGGGCAGCACGTGGAGGCGGCCGAAGGTGGTCGACGCCGCGATCCGCACCAGTCCCGAAAGCTCCCCCATGCTGCTCATGAGCTCGCCGTCCACCTGCGACATCTCGTCCAGCAGCGGCTTGATGCGCTCGTGGTACCGCCTCCCAGCCTCCGTCGGGGTCACGCTGCGCGTGGTGCGGTTGAGCAGCTGCGCGCCCAGCCTCCGCTCCAGCGCGCCGACGGACTTGCTGACCGCCGACTGGGATTCGCCGATGCGGCGGGCGGCGGCCGAGAAACCGCCGGCCTCGACAACCGCCGCGAAGGCGGTCAGCTCCTGGAATCGATCCATGGGGTGTGCCCTGTTGCGTGCGGCCGGGAGGTGGCAGCCGTGGCCGATGCTCCGCGACGGATTTATTCCAAAACGGACTAAGTGTAATCACGACGAGCCAGATTATCACCGACTTGGAAGCTAATTAGCATGACTGCAATGCCTCTGGATGGCATTGCACCCGTGAAGGCCGACGCCGCGGCGCCGGCTTACCCCGTGATCAGCGAACCAAGGAATTCAACATGACTTCAACAACCCACCCGCAAGCCGCGGCACCCGCCGTATCCACCTCCCTGGCAGGTAAGACGGTCGTCGTCGTCGGCGGCAAGTCCGGCATCGGCTTCGGCGTGGCGCAGGCCGCGCGGGCAGCGGGCGCGACGGCAGTCGTCGCCAGCCGCCGCCTCTCGTCGCCGCAGGAGCGTCCGGATCTCGCCGGCTTCCAGCAGGTGAGCCTGGATATCCGCGACGAGTCGAGCGTGAGAGCGGCGTTCGACGCCATCGGCGTGTTCGACCACCTGGTCGTCACCGCCGCGCCCGATCTCGGCACCTGGGGCGCGTTCATGGACGCGGACATGAGCGGCGCGCGCAGCTACATGGAGGGCAAGTACCTGGGCAGCTGGGCCTGCGCCCGCCATGGCTCGCCGCACCTGAACGCCGGCGGCACGATCACATTCCTGACCGGCGGCATGGCCGTGCGGCCGAAGGTCGGCTTCACCGCCGTCACATCGGCGTTCGCCGCGGTGGAGGCGCTGTCGGGCTCGCTCGCGATCGAGCTCGCACCCACCCGCGTGAACACGATTCGCCCCGGCTTCATCGACACCGACATGTGGGCCTTCCTGCCGGCCGAACATCGCGACGGCCTGCGCAAGAAGGTGGAAGAGACCTTCCCCGCGCGGCGCGCGGGAAAGCCTGAGGACGTGGGCCATGCCGCAGTCTTCCTCATGACCAATCCGTACGTGACCGGCACCGTGCTCGAGGTGGCCGGCGGCGAGAACCTGGTCGCCAGCGTTTCCTGAATCACCGACGAGGGGCACGACATGACCGAATTCGATCTTTCCTTACGCGGCGCCGACGGGTTGCGAACGGGCCGCCGCTCCTTCCTGGCCCAGGCCGGCGGCGCCGTGGCCGGCGCGATCGCCACGGGCGCGCTGCTGGGCGATGCGCACGCGCAGTCCGCCGGCACGCCCGCGGGCCGCGCGCCCGACGGCGCGACACCGGCCGCCTCCCGCGGCGGTAAGGGCCTCTGGCCGAACGGTGCTCGCCTGGCGGTGAGCGTCTCGATGATGTTCGAGGGCGGCGGCCAGCCCATCTCGGGTGCCGCGGGGCCGATCCCGATTCCGATCGACAAAGGCGTGCCCGACCTGCCGACCAACGCCTTCTTCGCCTATGGCCGCTATGAAGGCATCCCGCGCGCGCTGGACCTGTTCGACAAGCACCGCATCAAGGTGTCGTCGTTCATGATCGGCGAGGCCATAAAGAACGCCCCCGACTTGGCCCAGGAGATCGTGCGCCGCGGCCACGAGGCGGCCGCTCACGGGCCCACCTGGAGCAATTCGTACAACCTCTCGCGCAGCGACGAGAAGCGCTTCATCGCGGAATCGGCCGAGATCATCCACAAGGTCACGGGCCAGCAGCCGGTGGGCTGGAACGCGTTCTTCTTGCGCAACTCGGTGCACATCCTCGAGACGCTGCAGGAACTCGGCTTCGTGTATCACATCGACGAGCCGAGCCGTGATGAGCCGTTCATCATTCCGGTCAACGGCAAGGACTTCGTGACGGTGCCGTATACGTTCCACCTGAACGACATCTCGGCCTACCCGTTCGAGGGCTACAACCCGATCGCCTACGAGCAGGCGTTGAAAGACGAATTCGACCAGCTCTACGAAGAAGGCGCGAATGGGCGGCGCATGATGCTTGTGGGATTCCACGACCGCATTAACGGACACGCCAACCGCATCCGGGTGCTGGATCGGTTCTTCACCTACGCGCGTTCCAAGCCGGACGTGTGGTTCGCGCGCAAGGACGAGATCGCCCGCTGGGTGCTGGCGCATCGCGAGGACACGCCTATCGTGCAGCGCGGCCCGGCCGCCATCTCGGGCCTGCCCGGGCCAGATTGATGCACGCGCCAATTCCAGATGCAACACTGCGGAGTTCTTGGGCGGTATCCTCAGTCGGCAGCAGCTGACTGTCACGAGTGTCCGGTCTCGGGCAGTACGATCGGTGGCTCGAGTGTCGCATACGGGCCCATAGCCGACATACGAGGTTCTCGAAAGCGGACGCTCGCTGAATGTTCGGTTCAGAGCACGCCTTACAGCTGCTTCGGGCCCTTACTTGCTGAGCAACTGGATGGCGCTGACGCGCTTCGTGACCGAGGGTCGAGTCGAGGCCCACAACAACGCCGCAGAGCGCGCTGCGCGACGTCGCGATCGGACGCAAGAAATTGCTGCACCTCGGCTCGGACAACGGCGGGATCAGCGCTGTGGTGATCTACACCTTGATAAGCTCGGCCAAGCTCGCCAGTATTGACCCACAGGCCTACCTACGCCACGTGCTCGAGCGCATCGCCGATCTCCCATCAACCGCATAGACGAGCTGCAGCCGTGGGCGGTCGCCAGCGAAACTTTCGGCTCTAATGCGACGTCCGCGCGAGCGGCCAGAAGACTCGCAGTGACCCTAGCATTCGATAAAGCCGCTTACTCGGTGAGCCGCTGCCGCAACGCTTCTGCCACCAGCAGTGCAGCGCGAGATACATAAGGCTCCTTTCGAAAGCAAATGACGAAGCGTCGCCGCGCCCACTGATCCGAAAGAGGTATGAGCTTGACAGGAAGATCCCTCGCGAATGGCTCCGCGACCTCCGCAGTCAAGATTGCGACCCCGAACCCGGCCGCCGCAATGCGCACCACTGCCTCGAAGCTTTGCACCTCGATGTGGGCGGCAATGCTCTTGCCTGTTACCGCAGCATACCGGCGTAGCATGATTTCCATCATGCTGCCTGGCATTGCGCTAATGTGCTCATAGTCCAAGGTCTCGCTGAACGCGACTGAGCTTCGCCGCGAGAGTGGATGACGGTTCTGCACCACCACGCAGGCATGGTCTTCGCGATAGGGAATTGCCTCCAGTTCGGAAAGGTCGGCAGCATCCCAGCAGATGCCTAGGTCAGCGCTCCCCTCGCGCACAAGACGTACCATTTCGGTGGACGCAGCCTGCTTCAGTCGAATCTTGAGTGACTGGTGTTGTTGAAGCACGGTGACGATGTCCTGAGGCAGGCTGCTAGAAAGGGGCGCTAGGCCGGAGAGGATGGTCACGCTTCCTTCGCCGCCATGAGCCAGGTCGGACATTGCGGTGCGCATTCGCTCCATGCTGCCTAGCACCTCCCGGGCGTGCCGTGCGAGCGCTTGGCCGGCTTCCGTTGCCTCCATTCCTCGAGCGCCGCGGCGCAACAGGGTAAGTCCAACCTGGCTTTCCAGCGAAGCCATTCGCTTGCTGACTGCAGACGCCACAGTAGCCTCACGGTCTGCGCACCTGACGATGCTTCCCTCCTCGCACACAGAAAGAAAAAGGCGAAGCGTGTACGGGTCGAAGTCTGATCGCATGAATTTTCCCTTTCGGAAAACACTATGCACGAAATGCCATCTCCCGGCCTGTAGGGCAATCTAGAGTTGTCTCTCCCACAGAAAGACGGAGACAAAAATGCCAGTTCCTTTAAAGGTCATCGCTGTCGGCTCACTTGCTTGCAGCTTGGCGGCAGTTGCAATGCCTGCACCGGCGGAAGAGACCTATCCCGCAAAGCCGATCACGCTCGTCGTGCCCTTTGCGACGGGAGGAAGCGCCGACATCCTCGCACGTGTGCTAGGGAACGTCGTCGGGGAGTTGCTCAAGCAATCCATCATCGTAGACAACCGGTCGGGGGCTGGCGGCTTGGTCGGCACGAGCCTGGTAGCGAAGGCACCTGCAGATGGATACACCCTACTTCTCGCAACAGACAGCTTGTACGCCATCAACCCAGCGCTGTACGGGAAGAAAGCTGAAGAAGCAATATCTGCCCTGACTCCAGTGGTGCATCTCGCCGAGGCCCCGCTGGTGATCGCCATCAACAATGAATCGCCAGCGAACGATTTCCCCAGCTTTCTTGCGTGGGCTAGATCGAGCCCTAAGCCGCTCAGCTTCGGGACTCCTGGGATCGGCACCGACCATCATCTGCTCGGAGAGCTCATCAGCAAAGCTACCAAGGCGCCGTTGAATCATGTGCCATACCGGGGTGCGGGCGCGGCCCTTGGCGACTTAGCCGGCAAGCAGATCGATTCGCTCATCACCCTGGTTTCAACCGCGCAACCTATGTTGAGCGCGGGTCGAATCAAGCTGATCGGGGTGGCGTCGACGCAGCCCTATGCACCGCTACCGCAGCTATCTCCAATCGGGCAGACCCTCAAAGGCACAGACATGCTCGTCAGCTACAGCTTGATGGCACCTGCCAGTACGCCGCCGGCGGTTGTGGCCAAGCTGAATGAAGCTTTCAACGAGGCGATGAAGCGTCCAATTGTCAGCAGCAAACTCTCGGAACTGGGCCTCACACCCACAGGAGGATCGCCCAAGGTCTTCGCCGAGCGAATGAAGTCCGAGAGGAAACAGCGCGAAGGTATCGTCCGTGACGCCAACGTGAGGCTTGTCGAATAGTCAGATCGGGAACACATGGAAAAGATAAATTTCTCCGGCCGAATCCTCTTCCTGGCTGAGGATCCCCACCTTATCGAGCGGCAGCTCCAAGGCGAAGATCTCCGCCTTGCAGAGGCCGGGAAGCTGCGCGACGATGTGTCGACCGATGAAATCACGCCGGGCTGGACGTGCTTCTACGTCGACGAAACCTTGGGACGCTACCCCTACGTCGGATTGACGTGCGGCGGCAGGCGACCGGTTCAGGCCGATGACGTGAAACGCGGTGGCTTCACGGTCACAGTCGCCGGCGCCCGCTATGGAAAAGGATCCTCGCGAGAGGCAAGTCCTTACGCGGAGCGCGTGGCAGGAATCCGCCTTGTGATCGCAAAAAAGTTTGAGCGCATCTACCGTCAGAACTGCCACAACCTAGGGATCTACACCTCAAATGACTTTGCACTGATCGATCGCATTCAGGCAGGAGAAGAAATCCCTGTTGCCGAGCTCGTCGAAGGCCTCGACTCGGTCACGACCGAAATCCTCTGGCGTGGAGGGCTCTTCAATTTCACCAAAGCGCGTCAGAACGGCCAGATTGAATTACCCCGAGCCGAACTCCCAATGAAGCCCATGAGCTTTGTCGAAAAAATCATGGCACGTTCAGCGCTCAGCGCTTCGGCGGGTGCTGAAGCCAGTCAGCAGATTCATTTCCTTCGCGTCGACTGGCGCTACTCCCATGACTACGTGACAGGCATGTGTGCTGCGTTCATGGAGAAGGCCATGGGCTCCCGAGTGCAGCTGCACGATGTCTCGTCCATCAAATGCTTCGCTGACCATCTCGTCTACGTGCCGCAGACGATGTCGGCCGAAAAACGAGCAATGGGACTGCTCGACTCCGCGATGGCCATGGGCGTCATGCAGCACAAATTCTGCGAGCGCTATGGCGTACAGCTTCACCACCACGCCCCGGGCCGCAGCGGCGCCGAAGGTATCTGCCACTCGATCATGACCGAGCGCTACGTCTTGCCGGGACAAGTGGCAATTGGCACCGACTCGCACACGCCGCACTGTGGAGCGCTCGGCGCGTTCGCGTTCGGCGTCGGAGCGACTGAGATGGCCAATGCCTGGATCACCGGCGACGTAAGAGTAGCCACGCCCAAAGTATGCCGCGTCAGGCTCGACGGTCGCCTCAACGCCCACGTCGATGCCAAGGATGTCGTCCTGCATTTGCTGCAGCTCGACGAGATCAAGAGCGGCGCTCTTGTCGGCCTAGTCTTCGAGTACTGCGGAGAGGCCGTGTTGCACATGACCACCGATGCCCGAGCGACGCTGACCAACATGGTGGCCGAGATCGGCGGAATGACCGGCCTGATCGCCCCGGACGATGAGACGGTGAGATTTCTGCGCGAGCGCCGGGGCGTGGATTTTGTCTTGGAAGATTGGATGCACAGCGATGCAGAGGCACTGTATGCCCACGAGATCGTCGTCGACTGTTCCAGCCTCACGCCGATGGTTGCACTGCCTGGAGACCCAGGTCAGGGCGTTCCAGTCTCTTCTCTGGAGGCCGCCGTCCCGGTGGACATTGCCTATGGTGGATCTTGCACCGGCGGCAAGTTCGAGGACATCGCGGCTTATCACGAAGTACTCGCTTGGGGCGTCGAGCGCGGACTGCGGATCGCATCCGGGGTTCAGTTCTTCCTACAGTTCGGCAGCCAGGACGTTAGGCGTCGAAGTGAGCAAGCAGGGTTCGTACAGTTGTTCAAGGACCTCGGGGTCCAGCTTGTCGATCCGGGTTGTGGTGCTTGCATCAATGCGGGGCCCGGTGCATCCGAGCGGGCCGAGCAGATCACCATCAGCGCGATCAATCGCAATTTCCCCGGGCGCTCAGGGCCTGGCGCGCTTTGGTTAGGGAGTCCATCGACTGTTGCCGCGAGTGCGCTCGCCGGGCGGATCTTGAGTTTCGATCAGCTTCGCGATCAGGTGGAGTCCTGAGCAATGCGGCAATGGAACTTGTTGATGGCTACCAGAACTGCAATTGCTTGGCAGTGTACCCATGCTTGACCGAGTGTTGCGTCCCGCACGCTCCACAAGGAACGAGACTTCTATCGCTCAAGTCGTCCTTAGGACTGGTGAAGTAGCCGCCGATGGAGAGCCTAAGGTCGCAGCTCGTACATTTTGGCTCGGTTGGCATTCTCAGAAGTGCGAGTGTCGCAGCGAGCCAGTTTGGCCGAGCTAGCGACCGACCACTTTCGGCCGCATTCTGCCTGCCGCCTCATGCGTTGAACGCGACCCTCTGAGCGCTTAGGTCCACAAGCAAGACCGTCGGACTGTCGAGCTCGGCGCCCGTGTGTAACGACGTGAGGACGGCGGACCCATGCTCGGTGTCTTTCCCTCGCGCTCGCTCAGCACACGGTCAGGCTGGATGTCCAGGAGCGAACCTTACATTCCGCTGGACTTTGCAAACTTCAGGGCAAGCACTTTTGCCTGAGAGGCCGCCTTATCCCGGGAGAGGCACCGAATGGAGTTGGATATGAGCTTTGAAACTGAGGGGTCGCAGCGAAGGTCGGCATCTGGCCGACTGTAGCCGGTCGCGCGGCCGTCGCACCCGCTGCACCAGGGCTTCAAGCCCTTTGCCCAGTCCCTCTACATCGATCCGTCGGAAGATCTCAATGCTCCGCCCACGCCCATCTTTGGACAAGCTTTTAGAGCCAGCGAGCAGCCTTCGTGAGCAAGCTCCTGGTCATTTGCCTCCCACGTTGAAGCATCGGGGCCCTCCACCTACCCAATTGAGAAAGGCACTACTGGTGGAAACCTTCAGACAACACGCTGGCTTGCCAGCACTCCTTGTGCCGCGGGATCCTGCGCGTAGTTCGTACTTTTGCCATCCGGCCGCGACGCCGCTTGCGTGCGGCAATGCAGTTCGCGGAACAGCAGCGGTGTCATGCCGAAGCGCCGCTCGAAGGCTTTGGACAGCTGTGCGCCCGTGAGGTAGCCTGTGCGCGCCGCGATCTCTTTCAGTGACATGCCGGCCGCGAGCAGGTTGCGTGTCTGGTCCAGCCGCAGCGTCTCGACGAAATGCGCGGGCGTCTCGCCCGTACTTTTGGTGAAGCGGCGTAAAAAGGTGCGCTCGGACATTGCCACTCTCTCGGCCAGGCGCGGCACGTCCAGCTGCTGCGTGAGGTTCTCGCGCATCCAGTCGATCAGAGCTGCGAAGGGTGCATCGGCATGCGACTGCGCTGTCAGCACCGGACTGAACTGCGATTGGTAGCCGGGCCGGCGCGCATAAAGCACCAAGCGCTTGGCGATCACGTGGGCGACGGCATTGCCCAGGTCTGCGGCCACCATTTCCAGGCTCATGTCGATGCCCGTGGTAACGCCAGCGGAGGTCCACAGGCGCCCATCGTTGACGAACAGCGCGTTGGTGTCAACGGATACCCCAGGGCAGCGCTCGGCAAGGTTGCCACAGGCCGACCAATGGGTGGCCACGCGCTTTCCCTCTAGCAGGCCGAAATGTGCCAGCGCGAAGGTGCCGGTGCAGATGGAACCGTAGCGGCGCGCGCTCCTGCTTGCCTTGACGGCCCATCTGCGCACGGCATCGATGGCCACTAACTGCTGCAGGCCCGAATCATCGCCGCCGGCGATCAGCAAGGTGTCGACCTCACTGGCGGGCAGCTCCTGGACCGGCCGGGTCACCATGGCCACGGCGCTGCTGGTCTGCACGGTTCCGCCGTCGGCCGAAAGGATGTGCACCTTGTAGTGGGCCTTGCCCAGCGCGTCGTTGCCCGCCTCGAACACCATCGCCGGACCCGTCACGTCCAGCACTTGGCAGCCCGGAAAGGTCAGGATCGCAACGTTCAGCGGGTCAGACATTTGGCGGATATTAGCCTGCGTTTGTCATTTACGCCAAAGCTGACGGCTCCAACAATTCGCCATCAACACGACGCCTACAACAGATTCATGACAAACCCTCTGCAAATTGGATTTCTGGTCTTCCCCGATGTCACGCAGCTCGACCTCACCGGCCCTGCGCAGGTGCTCAGCCGCGTGCCGGGTGCCCGGGTCCACCTGGCGTGGAAGACGCTCGAACCCCTGAAGACAGACGTGGGCTTCAGCCTCAACCCGACCACCAGCTTTGCGGATTGCCCGCCCCTGGACGTGCTGTGCGTGCCTGGTGGTATGGGCGTTGTCGGGCAGATCAATGATGCAGAGACGCTGGCCTTCCTGCGCCAGCAGGGCGCCAGCGCGCGCTACGTCACATCTGTCTGCAACGGCTCACTGCTGCTGGGCGCGGCGGGGCTGCTGCAGGGTTACCGGTCAACCTGCCACTGGATGTGGCGGCATTACCTGACGCAGTTCGGCGCCGAGCCTGTGGCTGCGCGCGTGGTGCGTGACCGTAACCGCCTTTCAGGCGCCGGGGTGACCTCTGGCATCGATTTCGCTTTTACCTTGGCCACCGAACTGGCCGGGGAAGAAGCAGCGCGAATGATTCAGTTGGGCCTCGAGTACGACCCTCAGCCACCGCTGGACAGCGGCTCACCGGAAAAGGCCGGGGCCGATCGCGTCGCACGGGCGCGTGCGGTGCCGGCGGCATGGCTGCGGGACGTGGCTGAACCGCAGATTGCACAGGCCGCGCGCCGGCTCGCCACTATTCCCTGATCTCGAACCCACATCTCGAAGGAAGCCCCATGACACTCCGTACCTGCACCCTCGCGGCCGCATTGCTCACAGCGCTGCCATCCTTTGCACAGATCTCGGACGGCGTCGTCCGCTTGGGGGTCATCAACGACCAGTCCGGTCCCTACGCCGCGCTGACTGGCCCGGGTTCCGCGCTTGCGGTGCGCATGGCCGTGGAGGACATGAAGGCACAGCTTGGCGACACGAAGGTCGAAGTGCTGGTCGCCGACCATCAAAACAAGCCCGACGTAGGGCTGACCATCGTCAAGCGCTGGTTTGACGTGGACAAGGTGGATGCCGTGCTCGACATCGCCAATTCTGCAGTGGCGCTGGGCGTACAGTCCGTCATCAAGGAAAAGAACAAGATTGCGCTGTACGGCATCGTTGGCACGACCGAACTGACCGGCAAGCAGTGTGCCAAGACAGGCTTCTCATGGGTGCACGACTCCTACGCGCTGGTCTCCGGTCCCGCCCGCACCCTGACCAAGGCCGGGCACGACAGCTGGTACTTCGTGGCGGCCGATTTCGCATTCGGCAAGAACATGGTGCAGGAAGCCAAGAATTTCGTTAACGCCAGCGGCGGTAAGGTCGTGGGCGAGGTCTTCCATCCCATGGGCACCTCGGACTACAGCTCCTTTCTACTGCAGGCCCAGGCATCCAGTGCGAAGGTCGTCGCCTTTGCCAATGCCGGCGCGCAGTTGGTGAACTCGATGAAGCAATGGAAGGAGTTCGGCATGCAGGACGGCAAGCAGCGCCCCGTCTCGCTGTTGCTGTCAATCACCGATGTTCACGCGGCCGGTATCGATGTGATGCAGGGCCTGTCCGGCACCTCCGCTTGGTACTGGGATCGCAACGACGACACGCGCGCGTTCGCGCGCCGATTCTTCGAGCGGCACAAGGCCATGCCCACCGAGTCGCAAGCTGGCATGTACTCCGCCACTACGCACTACCTCAAGTCCGTGCTCGCCATCAAGACCGATGCGACCGATGCGGTGGCCGCGCAGATGCGCAAGACGCCGGTGAACGACATGTACGCGAAAAACGCCACATTGCGTGACGATGGCAAATTGGCGCACGACTTCCTCCTGGTCACGGTGAAGTCCAAGACTGAATCCAAAGCCGCATGGGACTACTACAAGATCTCCGCCGTCATTCCTGCGAGCGAGGCCTACATCCCTCTGGCGCAGAGCGACTGCCCGCTGGTCGTGGCCGCCAAGGCGAAGTGATGCAGTCCGCCATCGGTGGATCGACCGTTCTCGTTGCGCGCGGCCTCACGCGTAGCTTTTCGGGCTTCACGGCTGTCAAGAACGTGGACCTTACCGTGAAGCACAACACTGTGCATTCCGTGATCGGCCCCAACGGCGCTGGCAAGAGTACGCTGTTCAATCTGCTCACACGCTTCCTGGAGCCAGATGCGGGCAGCATCGTCTACCGCGGCGCGGACGTCACGCGAATGCCGCCCGCGATGTTGGCGCGCCTCGGCGTGGTGCGCTCGTTCCAGATTTCCGCGGTGTTTCCGCATCTCACGGTGGCGCAGAACGTCTGCGTGCCGCTGCAGCGGCTATCGGGCTTGCAAAAGGTGTTCTGGCGCTCTACCTCATGCCTGAGCGCCTTGGACGACAAAGTCCATGGGCTGCTGCACCAGTTCGGCCTCAGCGATTGGGCCGATACCCTCGCGGGCGAACTGCCGTACGGCCGCAAGCGCGCGCTTGAGCTGGCGACGACCTTCGCACTGGAGCCGGAGCTCGCGCTGTTGGACGAACCGATGGCCGGCCTGGGCACGGAAGACGTGGCGCGCGTCACTGACCTCATCGCCGCGCAAGCCGGCGCGCGGACCATCGTGATGGTGGAGCACAACCTCAAGGTGGTCGAGCGGCTGTCCGATACCGTCACCGTGTTATGTCGCGGAGAGGTGCTGGCAGAGGGAAGCTATGCGGAGGTGGCTGCCGACCCGCGCGTGCTCGAGGCCTACATCGGACACTGAATATGCACGACATCCACGACACACAGGCCCTCCTCGACGTGCGCAAGCTCAGCGCAGGCTACGCGGGCAACCAAGTGCTCGACGACGTGCAGTTCCATTTACTGCGCGGCGAGGTCGTGACGCTGTTGGGCCGCAACGGCGCAGGCAAATCGACCACGCTCAAGTGCCTGATGGGTTTCATCGCCGAGAAGACAGGCAGCATCACTTTCGAAGGCCAGCCCATCGTGCGTTGCCCTCCCGAGCAGATCGCCAAACTCGGCATGGCTTACTGCCCCGAGGAGCGCGGCATCTTTTCGCAGCTGAGCGTGCGCGAAAACCTCCTGCTGCCGCCCGTGCTGCGCGATGGCGGGCTCTCGCTGGACGAGGTGTACGCGCTTTTCCCCAACCTTCGCGAGCGCAGCGCCAGTCAGGGCACCAAGCTCTCGGGCGGCGAGCAGCAAATGCTGGCTATAGGCCGCATTCTGCGGACCGGGGCGAAGACCCTTCTTTTGGATGAACCTAGCGAGGGCTTGGCACCCGTAATCGTCAAACTCATAGCGCGCACCGTGCTGGAACTCAAGCGCCGCGGCTTCACCATCTTGCTGGTGGAGCAGAACCTGCGCTTCGCCGCAGAACTGGCCGACCGGCACTACGTCATGGAAACCGGCCGCGTGGTCGACATGCTGACGCGTGAAGACATGCAGCGCGACACTGGCCGCGTCGAGGCTTATTTGGGGATGGGACATGCTTGAATCGTTGGGACTGCTTTCTCCCGCGCTGTTCGGTCAGCTGTTGCTGGGCCTGATCAACGGCTCCTTCTATGCCATGATGAGCCTGGGCCTTGCCATCATCTTCGGCTTGCTCAACGTGGTGAACTTTGCGCATGGCGCGCAGTACATGATGGGCGCGTTCACGGCCTGGATGCTGCTGCAGTGGGCAGGTATTCCGTACGGGTGGGCGCTATTGCTTGCGCCTTTGATCGTGGGCCTTTCGGGTGTCGTGTTGGAGCGCTTGTTCGTGCGCCGGCTCTACCACCTGGACCATGTCTATGGGCTGCTGCTGACCTTTGGCATCACGCTCATCGTGGAGGGTCTGTATCGCAAGGCTTTCGGGTCCGCCGGGCTGCCTTACGCCAACCCCATGCCGGGTGGCTTGCGCACAGGTCTGGGCTACCTGCCCTACTACCGGCTCTGGGCGCTGTTTGCTTCGCTGTTGATCTGTCTGGCCACCTGGTATCTCATCGAGAAGACCCGGCTCGGGGCTTACCTGCGCGCCGCCATTGAGCGGCCCGATCTTGTGCGCAGCTTCGGCATCAACGTGCCGCGCATGGTCACGCTGGTTTACGGGTTCGGCGTGGGCTTGGCGGGGCTGGCCGGCGTGTTTGCCGCGCCTATCTACAACGTCAGCCCGACCATGGGCTCCAACCTCATCGTAGTTATCTTTGCAGTGGTAGTAATCGGCGGCATGGGCTCGATCAAGGGTGCCATTGTCACTGGTTACTTGCTGGGCCTGACAGAGGGCTTGGTGCGCTACTACTACCCACCGCTTTCGGACACCGTGGTTTTCATCATCATGGCGGCGGTGCTGCTCATCAAGCCGGCGGGTCTGTTCGGCAAGGGCGCTATCGCGCAGCACGCCAGCACCGCGCTCGATAGCAAGCCGCGCCGGATGCCTCAATGGAGAGCCCCGTTCCGCTGGGCGTTCCTGGCATTGGCGCTGGCGGCGCTGGCCACGGTGCCGTTCGTGCTGTACCCAGTGTTTCTGGTCAAGGTGCTGTGCTTCGCGGTGGCCGCCAGTGCAGTCAACCTGCTGCTGGGTTACATGGGCGTGCTGTCGTTCGGCCACGCCATGTTCTTCGGCTTCGCGGCTTACGTGGCCGGATACCTGGCCAAGGTCTGGGGCGTTACGCCAGAACTGGCCATCCTAGGGGCCACACTGGTGGCCACGGCTCTGGGGGCCGTGGTGGGGCTGCTTGCCATTCGTCTGCAGGGCATTTACTTCGCGATGTCGACGCTGGCCCTGGCGCAAATGGTCTACTTTTTTTGCTTGCAGGCGCCTTTCACGCATGGCGAAGATGGCATCCAAGATATCCCGCGCGGCATGGCTTTCGGCGTCTGGGACTTGAAGAGCGATCTGTCGGTCTATTTCTTCGTGCTGCTGGTATGCGGTGCGGCCTTGCTCATGGTCGCGCGACTGGTGCATTCACCTTACGGCCGCATCGTGGCCGCCGTGCGCGACAGCGAACCGCGCGCTGTCTCGCTGGGCTACAACGCCAACCGCATCAAGCTCTC
>Ga0160430_100718_pt1 | contig 16017 bp, 15 predicted proteins | sample HID1971I_E0MG_FD_108274 | JGI IMG/M metagenome (GOLD analysis project Ga0160430, IMG submission 108274) | Enriched millipede-associated microbial communities from UW Madison campus, WI, USA - HID1971I_E0 MG | ecosystem: Host-associated > Arthropoda: Insects > Digestive system > Unclassified ...
ACCTCGGTCTCGGCCTCGGCGATGAGCGCGTTGCGCTTCGCCTCACCCTCGGCGACGTGCTCGTCGTGCAGACGCTGCGCGAGCTCGATGATGCCGGCGGTCGCGGTGGCGGAGCCGGTCGGCGCGGGCTCGGCGGGAACCTCGGCGACGGGCGCGGGAGCCTCCGGCGCGGGAGCGGCGACGGGCTCGGCGGCGGCGGGAGTCGCACCGGACTCGTACGCGGCCAGCTTGGCCTTCAGCTCGACGTTCTCCTCGAGAGCCTTGCGCCACTCGATGACGATCTCGTCGAGGAAGTCGTCCACCTCGTCCGGGTCGAAGCCGTCCTTGAAGCGGACGTGCTGGAACTGCTTGGTGACGACGTCATCCGGGGTAAGTGCCATGAGTGGCTCCTCTTTCGATGAGTTCGAATGCCAGTATCGATGTATGGCGTGGTCGTGATGTGGCGCGAACCCGGGGCGCGCACCTGGGTGCCAGCATAGCCCCCGCGCATTGGCGCCGCGATGTCACGACACCCAGAGTCAGCGAAGTCGGTGCTGCCGTCACCGTCGATTCCCGCGGAGTTCAGCGGACGAAGAGTCGCACGATGTTCATCAGGATCAGGACGACCAGCAGAGTCAGCGTGAACCCGAAGTCGAGGGACAGCGAACCGATCCGCAGCGGCGGGATGAGCCGCCGGAAGAACCGGATCGGCGGATCGGTGACGACGTAGACCACCTCAGCGGCGACCAGACCGAAGCCCTTCGGACGCCACTCCCGATTGAACATCGGGATGTAGTCCAGGATGAGGCGCGCGAACAGCACGAAGATGTAGAGCAGCAGCACCAGGTGAACGATGCTGGCGATGACCGAGACCAGCTGCACGGGTTACGACTGGTCGAAGCCCGCAGACTCGGCGTCTGCGTGTGCGATGCCCCCGTGCCCCGAGACGGCGATGTTCTCCGGCGAGAGCAGGAACACCTTGGAGGTCACCCGCTCGATACGGCCGTAGAGGCCGAGGGAGAGTCCGCTCGCGAAGTCGATGAGACGGCGCGCGTCGGCGTCGCTCATCTGGGAGAGGTTGATGATGACCGGGATGCCCTCGCGGAAGCTCTCCGCGATCAGCTGCGCGTCGCGGTACTGCTTCGGGTGGACGGTGAGGATCTCGTTCACGGCTCCTGCAGACGGCTGGCGGACGGCGACGGGGCGGCGGAGAGGCGTGACGGGAGCCGGAGCCGGCTCCTCGCGCTCACGGTCGCGCTCGCGGTGGGCGCGGACCGGAGCCTGCGTCTCCTCCTCGTAGACCTCTTCCTCGTCGGCGAGGCCGAGATACACCATGGTCTTCTTCAGCGGGTTACCCATCGTGTCCTCCGGTTCGAACGTTTGGGGCTGGTCTTTTCACAGGTTAACCCCGGTCGGGCCGGGGTCCGGTGATTGCGGAGCCGATCCGCAGGTGTGTCGCGCCGGCGGCGATCGCCTCGACGAAGTCGCCGGTCATCCCGGCGGAGATCCACGAGGCCGACGGCTCGACGGCGCGGACGGCGTCGGCCACGGTCCTCAGACGCGCGAACGCCGCGGCGGGCTCCTCATCGAGTGGAGCCACCGCCATCACGCCCCGCAGCCGGAGCGACGGCAGCGTGAGCACGTGCTCCGCCAGGGCGGCGGCCTCGACGGGAGCGACTCCCCCGCGGCCGGGGTCGTCGGTGAGGTTGATCTGCACGAGGACGTCGAGGACGTCGTCACCGTCGGCCGCGCGGTGCAGCGCATCCGCGAAGCGGGAGCGGTCGACCGAGTGCACGACGTCGGCGCTGCGACGGATCGCGGCGGCCTTGTTCGTCTGCCCCTGCCCGATGAAGTGCCAGCGGAGGTCGAGGGCCGAGAGCTCCGACTCCTTCGCCGACAGCTCCTGCTGTCGGTTCTCGCCGACGTCCTGCACACCGAGCGCATGCAGATCGCGCACGAGGGACGCCGGGTGGAACTTCGTCACCACGATCCGGGTGATCTCCCCCGGGTCCCTCGCCACGGCACGAGCGGCGGCCGCGATGCGCTCATCGATCGCGGTCAACCGCTCGGCCAGGCCGGATGGCGCCTGGCCGTCGACCGTCGAGGTCACTTCAGGAATTCGGGGATGTCGATGTCGTCGTCCGCGAAGGCCGGCTCGATGCTGGTGGTGGGAACGCGCTGCTGCACGGGCTCGGCCTGCACCGACTCGGTCTTCGACTCCGCCTCGTCGGGCAGCGCGACCTCGGGAAGCGTCGCCGCCGACGGCCGCGACACGACCATGGGGTCCAGTCGCAGCGAGGGCTCTCCGCCATCGAAGCCCGCCGCGATCACGGTCACGCGCACCTCGTCGCCGAGGGTGTCGTCGATGACCGTACCGAAGATGATGTTGGCCTCGGGGTGCGCCGCCTCCTTGACGAGGTCGGCCGCGTCGTGGATCTCGAAGATGCCGAGGTTCGATCCACCCTGGATCGAGAGCAGCACACCGTGCGCACCCTCGATGGATGCTTCGAGGAGCGGCGACTCGACGGCCAGCTCCGCGGCCTTGATGGCACGGTCGGCACCCCGGGCGGAGCCGATGCCCATGAGCGCGGAACCCGCGCCCTGCATGACCGACTTCACGTCGGCGAAGTCGAGGTTGATGAGACCCGGGGTCGTGATGAGGTCCGTGATGCCCTGGACACCGGCGAGGAGGACCTGGTCGGCGGTCGCGAAGGCCTCGATCATCGAGATGCCGCGGTCGCTGATCTCGAGGAGACGGTCGTTCGGCACCACGATGAGGGTGTCGACCTCTTCCTTCAGCTTGGCGACGCCCGCCTCGGCCTGGCTCTGGCGGCGACGACCCTCGAAGGAGAACGGCTTGGTGACGACACCGATCGTGAGGGCGCCGATGGACTTGGCGATGCGGGCGACGACGGGAGCGCCACCGGTACCGGTTCCACCGCCCTCGCCGGCCGTCACGAAGACCATGTCGGCACCGGTCAGGGCCTGCTCGATCTCCTCGGCGTGGTCCTCCGCGGCGCGGCGACCCACCTCGGGGTCGGCACCGGCACCGAGGCCGCGCGTGAGCTCACGGCCCACGTCGAGCTTGACGTCGGCGTCGCTCATCAGCAGCGCCTGCGCGTCGGTGTTGACGGCGATGAACTCGACTCCGCGGAGACCGAGATCGATCATGCGGTTGACGGCGTTGACGCCGCCACCGCCGACGCCGACGACCTTGATCACGGCGAGGTAGTTCTGGTTCTGGCTCATGGCCGGCCTCCGATTATTCGAGCCTGGAAAAAGGATGAACCTTAAACCTCAACTAGAGGTGTAAAGTATTTCCCGGTATTGCGTTCTCTGTGATCGACGGTAAGCGCCGCCTGGCCTGGCGCGCGCCAGGACGCGGGCGTGTCGCGCCATTCCCCCGCGAAAGCGGTCAGCCGACGACGGCGACGTGCGGAGACGTGACGTCGATCGATGCCGCGTTCGGATTCTTCACCATGGCCGCGGACAGGACGATCGCCTTGAGCGCCGACTGCTCCGCGCTCCCCCACACCACGGTCATGCCGCTGCGGAGGGTCAGCGTCACGTCATCCGGCGTGGTCGCGCGCACACCCGTCAGCACCGTGCGGACCTCGGCCGGCAGCGAGCGGACCACGAGACCGGCTCCGCGGAACGCGGCCGAATCGACGCCGCCGGTGACCTCGATCACCGGCTGGCCCGCGGGCGGTTCCGCGGTGGTCGAGAGCGCGACGCCGGCGGCGTCCACGAGCGTGTAGCCGGCATCCGATCGGATCACGCCGACCGGGGTGCGCTCGACGATCCGCACCGTGAGATCGTGCGGCGGGCGCGCTTCCAGCGAGTAAGTCTCGATGAGCGGGAACTTGAGCAGCGCGGCCTTCACCTCGCTGGTGTCGACGAGGGCGAGAGGGGTGCCCATCTGCGCGTCCAGCGCGGCCTCGATCGCGGAGGCGTCGAGGCTCGTCGCGCCGACCACGGTGATCTTCTGGACGGCGAACAGCGGACTGTACGCCGCGACCACGCTTCCGCCGATCAGCAGGACCACGGCCCCGATGGCGCTGAGCCAGACGATCCGGCGACGCCGGGAGCGCTGCGTGAAGCGACGGATCTCGGCGCGAAGAGCCTTGCGCCGGGCGCGCGCGGCGCGCCACACGTCCATCGTGGACGTCGACTGCGGTTCCTCCCCGGCGTCCGCCACCGATCCATCGGGCGCGGCGCCACCCGGCGTCGGGTCGTCCGGCTCCGAGAGGGTCTCCTCGGAACGGGCGTCCCGTCGCCGCGGACGTGCGGGAGGCTCCGACGCGGCGTCCTTCTCCCCCGGCCTGTCCGGGGTGGTCGGAAGCGGTGCGGGCCGGCGCATCGGCTACGCCTCGTCGGTCCGGCGCAGCGACTCCAGGACCTGCGGGATGATCTGGTACACGTTGCCGCAGCCGAGCGTGACGACGAAGTCGCCGTCGCGGGCGACCGAAGCCGTGTAGTCGGCCGCCTGCTGCCAGTCCGCGACGTAGTGCACGTGCGAGGGATCGCGGAACGCGCCGCTGACCAGCTCGCCCGTGACACCGGGGACCGGGTCTTCACGCGCACCGTAGACGTCGAGCATCACGGTGTGATCCGCGAACTCCTCGAGCACGTCGGCGAACTCCTGATACATGTGCTGCGTGCGGGAGTAGGTGTGCGGCTGCTGGATCGCGATGAGACGCCCCGATCCGGCGATGCTGCGCATGGCCTCGAGCGCCGCCCGCACCTCGGTCGGGTGGTGCGAGTAGTCGTCGTACACCGTGACACCGCGCTCGACACCGTGCTGCTCCAGGCGGCGGACGGTCCCTGCGAAACCCTCGACCGCGCGCACGGCGTCGACGAGCGAGTATCCCAGCGCACGCAGCACGGTGACGACGCCCGCCGCGTTGATGGCGTTGTGCACACCGGGGACGGCGAGCTGCATCCGCGCGCTGTCGTCGCCGTGGGTGACCGTCGCGGCGACCGGGCCGGCCGCGACGATGTCGGTGACCCGCACGTCGGCATCCTCGGCCTGACCGAAGGTGAGCACATGGGGGTGCGAGAGACCGGCACCGACGCGGAGGGCGCCCGCGTCGTCGCTCGAGATGACGACCGCCTCGGTCGCGGCGTCGGCGAAACGCACGAAGGCGTCGTGGAAGGCCTCGTCCGAGCCGTAGTGGTCCAGGTGATCCGGGTCGACGTTGGTGATCAGCGCGACCGCCGTGTCGTAGAGGAGGAACGTGCCGTCGGACTCGTCCGCCTCGACCACGAACAGATCGCCGGAGCCCGTGGCGCTGGACGTGCCGAGCTGCTCGATCACGCCGCCGTTGACGAAGTGGGGGTCGGCTCCGAGCTCGCGCAGCGCGGTGACGATCATGCCCGTCGAGGTGGTCTTGCCATGGGCGCCGGCGACCGACACCAGACGACGGGACCCGATGAGCCAGTGCAGCGCCTGCGAGCGATGGATCACGTGGAGCCCACGCGCCTTCGCCGTGACGAACTCGGGGTTCTCCGGCCAGATCGCTCCGGTGTGCACGACGGTGTCGGCATCGCCGAGGTAGGCGGCGTCGTGGCCGACGTGCACCGTCGCCCCCGCCGCGGCCAGCGCGCGCAGGTTGTCGCTGTCGGCGCGGTCGCTGCCGGAGACGCGGATGCCGGCGTCGAGGAACATCTTTGCGAGTCCGCTCATGCCGGAGCCGCCGATGCCGATGAAGTGCGCGGAGGTGATCGTCTCGGGGATGGGGAGGGAGAGGTCGGGTCTGATCATGTCCGCTTCAGTCTACTTTTCGTTCGTCGGATCGACCGTGTCACGCCGCGCGCAGGGCGCGGTCGATCAGGGTGATCACGTTCTCGGTTCCGGTGCGGGTGCCGGCCGTTTCGGCGGCGGCGGCCATCCGCGCGATCCGCTCGCGATCTCCCAGCAGCGGAACGACGATGCGGCGCACCGCGTCGCCGTCGAAGGTCGCGTCGTCGAGGAGTTCCGCCGCGCCCGCCCTCACGGCCGATGCCGCGTTCAGCCGCTGTTCGCCGTTGCCGACCGAGTACGGCACGTAGAGGGCCGGGATGCCGAGCGCGCTGATCTCGCTCACCGTCGCCGAGCCGGAACGGGAGACGATCAGGTCGGCAAGGGCGAAGGCGAGATCCATGCGATCGATGTAGCGGTGCAGGGAGTAGCCCTCGACACCCGGGTCCGCGAGGTCGCTGCGCTCCCCCGTCACGTGCAGGAGCTGCCATCCGGCGTCGAGGATGTCGCGCCAGGAATCCGCGAGAGCCTCGTTGAGACGCTGCGCGCCGAGCGATCCGCCGAAGACGAGCAGCACGGGCCGCTCGGCATCCAGTCCGAAGTACTCCGCCGCTTCCGCCCGGGTCGCGACGCGATCGAGCGCGATGACCTCCTGGCGCAGGGGCATGCCGACGACCTCGCTGCCACGCAGCGGCGTGCCCTCGAAGGCCACGCCCACGGCGGCGGCTCGGCGGGCGCCGAGCACGTTGGCGAGACCCGGCTTGGCGTTGGCCTCATGCACCACGAACGGGACCCCCTCGCGACGGGCTGCCACGTAGGCGGGTGCCGAGGCGTATCCGCCGAAGCCGACGACCACGTCGACCCCGTTCCGGCGGATGTGCTCGCGCACCTGGGCGATGGCCCGACGGAACTTCATCGGGAACGCGGCGGCCTGCCGGTTCGGCCGCCGCGGGAACGGGACCTTGTCGACGACGAGCAGCTCGTACCCCCGGGCGGGGACGAGACGCGACTCCAGTCCCTCGGCCGTGCCGAGCACGAGGACGGAGGCGTCGGCATCGCGTTCGCGGAGGGCATCCGCGACGGCGAGCAGGGGGTTCACATGACCGGCGGTGCCACCGCCGGCGAGGAGATACGAGGTCACCTGGCGACCCTACCCCGCTCGGCTGACTGCTTCTCGATGACCGGAATCGTGCGGGCGAAGGCGAGGAGGACACCGCACGCGATGAGCACGGCCAACAGCGCTGTGCCACCCTGCGACATGAACGGGAGGGGGACGCCCATCACCGGGAAGATGCCGATCACCACGCCGATGTTCATCACGGCCTGGCCGACGATCCACACCGTGATGCCGCCGGCGGCGACGCGGATGAAGGGATCCGGCGTCTTGCGGATGATGTGGAAGGCGCCGATCGTGAAGAACGTGAACAGGGCGAGCACGACGATGCAGCCGATCAGCCCCAGTTCCTCACCCACGATCGCGAAGATGAAGTCGTTGCCCGCCGCGGGCAGCCAGCCGTACTTCTCCTGCGAGTTGCCGAGGCCGAGGCCGAAGATCCCGCCGGATGCCATGCCCCAGATGCCGTGGATCGACTGGTAGCAGTCCGTGTCGTAGAGCGCCATGTTGTCGCAGGTCGCCGTGATGCGCCGCATCCGGTCCTGACTCGACAGCGCGTAGGCGAGCACGGCGACGATGCCGATCACGAGCGGGAGGATGAACAGCCGGAGCTTGACCCCGGAGAAGAACAGGCAGCCCAGCAGGATCAGGACCAGCACCATCGCCGTGCCGAGGTCATGCCCGGCGAGCACCGTGCCGATCGCCAGCGCGCCGACCGGGATCACGGGGATGAACACGTGGTGCCAGGTGCCGAGCATGGCCTGCTTGCGCAGCAGCACGGCGGCGATCCACAGGGCGAGCGCGAGCTTGAGGAACTCGGAGGGCTGCAGGGTGAATCCGGCGATCAGGATCCAGTTCCGGTTGCCGCCGTCGGCGATTCCCAGGGGTGTGAACACGAGCAGCTGGAGGGCGACGGCGCCGAAGAGAGCCGGCCACGCCATCTTCTTCAGGAACGCGACCGGCATGCGGCTGATCAGGAACATCAATGGGATGCCGACCAGCGCGAACATCCCCTGACGGAGCACTCCGCCCATCGGGTCCTGTCCGCTCGCGACGGCCGTCGCGCTCGTGGCGGACAGCACCATGACCAGACCGAAGAGGGTCAGCAGCAGAGCGGTCGAGGCGATGAGGAGGAACTCCGTCGACACCGGTGTGAACCGGCGCCCGAGGGAGACCCGGGCCGCGAGACCGCCCGACTCAGACCGCGGAGGGCGGGATACCTGCGTCATCGGCGCTCCCCCGGTCGATCCAGTCCCGCACCGCCTCGGCGAAGCGGTGTCCTCGATCCGCGTAACTCGAGAACTGGTCGAAGGAAGCCGCCGCGGGGGCCAGCAGGACTGTGCCCTCGCCGTCGACGATCCCCGACGCGATCTCCACGACACGGTTCATGACCTGTCCAGTCTCGCCAGCATCCACCTCGAACACCGGTACCGCCGGCGCGTGTCGCCGGAATGCCGCGACGACGGCCGTGCGATCGATCCCGATCACGACGGCGGCCGTGGCCGTCGCGCCCACGTCGGCGACGAGATCGGCGATGTCGACGCCCTTGAGATCTCCACCGACGACCCAGACGGCGCCCGGGTAGGCGCGCAGCGAGGAGGCGGCGGCGTGCGGGTTCGTGGCCTTCGAGTCGTCGACCCAGGTGATGCCGGCGTGCCGGGCGATCACCTGGATGCGGTGCGCGTCCAGCTGGAAGGACTGCAGCGCGGAGTGGATGGCCTCCGGCTCGACGCCGAGCGAGCGAGCGAGGGCGCTCGCGGCGAGGATGTTCTGCACGATGTGCGGGGCGGCGAGCCCGGCGGCGTCCAGATCGGCGACCGTGGTCAGTTCGAGGGCGCTGCGGGCGCGATCGTCGAGGAAGGCGCGGTCGACGAGCAGCCCCTCCACGATGCCCAGGTCGCTGGGCCCGGGGATGCCGAGGTCGAAACCGATGGCGCGGGCGCCCTCGACGACCTCCGCTTCCTCGACCATCTGCCGCGTGGCCTCGTCGGCCTTGTTGTAGACGCAGGCGACGCGCGTGTTCCGGTAGACCAGTGCCTTCGCGTCGCGATACGCCTGCGCGCTGCCGTGCCACACGAGGTGATCGTCGGCGAGGTTGAGGCACACGGACGCGTAGGGGAACAGCTCGCCCTCCGGACGGGACTGGCCCAGGTACCAGAGCTGATGGCTGGAGAGCTCCACCACCAGGACGTCGAACCCTGCGGGATCGCGCACCGCGTCGAGCACGGGCACGCCGATGTTGCCGCACGGAGCCGCCCGCAGCCCACCCGCCACGAGCAGCGAGGCCGTGAGCTGGGTGGTGGTCGTCTTCCCGTTGGTCCCGGTGATGAGCACCCAGTCCGCCGGCGTGCCGTCGGACCGCAGCACCTTGTCGCGGACGCGCCAGGCGAGCTCGATGTCTCCCCAGATCGCGACCCCGTTCTCCTGCGCCCACCGGATGAGCGGGTGCGACGGGGAGAAGCCCGGGGAGGCGATGACGACCTCGGGGTCGAAGTCGACCAGCGCGGCGGGGACCTCGGAGAGACTCCCCAGCTCGAGGCGGGCACCGATCACCGGGAGCAGCCGCTCGTACTCCTCTTCGGCGGACTCGCTGAGCACGAGCACGTCGGCTCCGAGCTCGGTGAGCGTGTCCGCCACCGAGAAGCCGGTCATGGAGAGTCCGAGCACCGCGACCCGCAGGCCGCGCCAGTCGGCGTTCCAGCTGGTCAGCCCGGTGAGGCGGTCAGTCGACACGGGTGAGCCACTCGACGTAGAAGAGTCCCACGGCCGAGACGGCGAGCAGCCCGGCGATGATCCACATGCGCACCACGATCGTGACCTCGGACCACCCGCGCATCTCGAGGTGATGGTGGAACGGACTCATCAGGAACAGACGCTTGCCGCGGGTGATCTTGAAGTACCCGCGCTGCAGGATGACCGAACCGGAGGAGAGCACGAACACACCGGCGATCACGAGGAGCAGGAGCTCGGTGCGGGTGAGGATCGCCATCGCGGTGATGACGCCGCCGATCGCCATGGAGCCGACGTCGCCCATGAAGACCTTCGCCTTCGGGGCGTTCCACCACAGGAAGCCGATGAGGCTCGCGGCGAACGAGGCCGCGATGATCGCCAGGTTGAACGGATCTCGCACCTCGTAGCATCCGCCCAGGGCGTCGGGATCACCGCCGATGCAGGGCTGCTTGAACTGCCAGAACGCGATCACGCTGTACGCGCCGACGACGATGACACCGGCGCCGGCGGCGAGTCCGTCGAGACCGTCCGTCAGGTTGACGCTGTTGGAGGTCGCGACACCGATGATCGAGATCCACACCAGGTACAGGATCCAGCCGAGGATCGTGCCGAATGCGAACAGGTTGAGCCAGGTGATGTCGCGGAACAGCGAGATCGCCGGGCTCGCCGGGAACTGACCCCACTTGTTCGGGAAGTTGAGGGCGACGATGCCGAACGGGATGATGACCAGCAGCTGGCCGATCACCTTCCGCCATCCGGAGAGTCCGAGGCTGCGCTGGCTGCGGACCTTCATGTAGTCGTCGATGAAGCCCACGGCGCCGAAGCCGACCATCAGCCAGATCACGAGGATCGCCGAGAGCGCGGGGACCTCTCCGCTGACGAGGACGCCGGTGAAGTATCCGACGATGGAGCCGACGATGAAGATGACGCCGCCCATCGTGGGCGTCCCGCGCTTCGCCTCGTGGCTCGGGTTGTGGACGGACTCGGGGGTGCGGATGACCTGCCCCCAGCCCCACTTCCGGAAGAGTCGGAGGAAGACGGGAGTCAGGAACAGGGTGAAGGCGAGCGAGATCGCCGCCGACATGATGAGAGACCTCACGAGAACAATTCTCCCAGACGATCGCCGAGATGCCGGAGGCCCACGGAATTGGATGACTTCACGAGCACGCGGTCGCCGTCGCGGAGCTCGGTGCGCAGGTATTCGAATGCCGCGTCCTGGTCGGGCAGATGCACGGCCTCGCTGTCCCAGGAGCCCTCGCCCACCGCGGAGAGGTAGAGCCGTCGCGCCTCCGGTCCGACCACGACGATGCGCTGGATGTTGAGGCGCACCGCGAGCAGCCCGATGCGATCGTGCTCCTCCCCCGCGCTCTCGCCGAGTTCGGTCATGGCGCCCAGCACCGCCACGGTCCGCTCGTCGGGGCCGGTGATCTGCGCGAGAGTGCGCAGCGCGGCCGCCATCGAGTCCGGGCTGGCGTTGTAGGCGTCGTTGATGATGCGCACGCGGTCGCTGCCCAGCGGCTGCATCCGCCAGCGCTCCGCGATCTCCACGGTCTCCAGACGGGCGACCGCATCGGCGGGCGCGACGCCGAGGGCGAGTGCGGCGGCGATCGCTGCGAGGGCGTTGGACACGTGATGCGCGCCGAGGACGCGGAGGCGCAGGGGCAGCTGCTCGCCCGCGATCTCGATGATGCAGGAGGTGCCGGATGCCGAGACCTCGATGTCGCGTGCCCGCACGTCGGCGCTCGCGCTCTGGCCGAAGCCGACCACGCGGAGGCCGCGGGAGGTCGCGAGCTCCTGCATCCCGGCGACCCGGGGGTCGTCGAGGTTGAGGACCGCGGTGCCGGGGACCCGGGCCGCCGAGACGAGCTCGGCCTTCGCCTTCGCGGTCTCCTCGATGCCGCCGAATCCTCCGGCGTGAGCCATGCCGACCATCAGGACGACCGCGATGTCGGGCTCGACCAGGCCGGCGAGGTGCGCGATGCTCCCCGGGGCGGCCGCACCGAACTCGCTCACGAGGAAGCGCGTGCTCTCGGTGACCCGGAGCATGGTGACGGGCGCGCCGACTTCGTTGTTGAAGGACTTCACGGGGGCGACGGTCTCGCCCTCGTCCTCCAGGATGCGGGCGAGGAAGTTCTTGGTGGTGGTCTTGCCGTTCGACCCCGTGATGCCGACGATCCGGAGTCCGCCGCCGGCGCGGACGCGGGCGACCACCTCGCGGGCCAGCTCGCCGAGCGCCTTCACCGCATCCGGGACGACGATCTGGCTGACCGCGACGTCGACGACGTGCTCGACGATCGCGACTGCCGCTCCGGCCTCGACCGCCGCCCCCACGAATCGGTGGCCGTCGGTCTCGGCTCCGGGCTTCGCCACGAAGACGGATCCGGGCACCATCGTGCGGGAATCGGTGTCGACGATCCCGTCGACGACGGTCTCGGCCGAATCCTCTCCGGCCACACGCAGATCACCACCGACAGCGGCGGCGATCTCAGCGAGCGTCAGGGCGATCATGTCATCTCCATGCGCGGCTCTCGCCGACTATCCGAACTTGGGAAGGAGCGCGTCCATCGGGACAGTGGACGGCATCACGCGATAGGTCTTCATCACCTGCGTCATCGCCTTCTGGAAGGCGGATGCGGTGGCCGCGGACGATACAACCTTAGTCGGCTCGTCCAGGGTGACCACGACGACGTACTGGGGATCATCCACCGGCGCGAAGCCCACCATGCTGGTGAAGTACACCCCGGCCTTGTAGCCGCCCTTGCCGTCCGAGACCTGCGCGGTTCCGGTCTTGCTGGTCACGCGGTAGCCCGGGACCTTGATGCGTTCGGCGTTGCCGCCCTGCACCGCGACGTTCTCCAGCATCCGCGTCAGCTCGGCCGCGGTCTGCTCCTTGATGATCTGCTCGTGCTTCGGTGCGTCCGCCTTCACGACCGTGCCGTCGGCGGACGTGCACGACTCCACCAGCGAGAGGTCGATCTTCTCGCCGCCGTTCGCGATCGCCTGGTACGCGCCGGCGAGCTGTGCCGCGGTGACCGAGTAGTACTGGCCGAACGTCGTCGTGTACAGCGACTGGTTGTCCCACTCCTTCACCGGGTGGAGCAGACCGCCCACCTCGGAGGGGAAGTCGAGCGTCTTCTGCCCGACACCGAAACGCTGCAGATAGTCGTAGCGGACCTCGGGACTCACCATGGTGCCGAACTTCGACAGCGCGACGTTCGAGGAGTCGATGAGGCCGCCGGCCAGGGTGTAGTTGTATGCCGGGTGGCTGAAGGCGTCGTTGATCACGGCGCCGTTCGGGAACGTCTCCCGGGACGCGGCGCTGACGGTGCTCAACGGCGTGATCCCCGCGCCCTCGATCGCGGCGGCCGCGGTGATGGCCTTGAAGGTGGACCCGGGCTCGAAGTCGTGGTGGAAGATCTGGCTGGCCCGGGTGTCGGGCGTCGACGCGTCCAGGTTGTTCGGATCCAGGGACGGCCATTCCGCCGCGGCCCGGATCTTCCCGGTCTTCGCCTCGACGACCGTGACGCTTCCGGCCTTGGCGCCCTGCTTCTGCGCCTCCTCGCCGATCATCTGCTGGAGGTACCACTGCAGGTCGCTGTTGATGGTCAGCTCGACCGAGCCTCCGTCGATGGCGGGGACGGTGCGTTCGCTGCCCGGGATCACCACACCGTTCGCACCGGTGCGGTACGACTCCTCGCCGTCCGTCGGTGCAAGACACTTCTCGCCGGTCTGCTCGATGCCCGCCTGGGCCGTGCCCGATCCGTCGAGGAAGCCGAGCAGGTTGCCGGCGACGGCGCCGTTCGGGTAGACCCGCGTCTCCCGGGGCTCGAAGTGGAGGTAGGCGAGGTTGTTCTCGCGCTTCAGGTCGCGAAGCTCGATGTACTGCTCCGTGGTCAGGGATCGCTTGAGCGGCGCGTACTGGCTCTGCGCGTCCTTCGCGAGCGCTTCGGACACCAGCGCGCGGACCTCGTCCCCGGTCTGACCGGTGACGGCCGCGATCTCGTCCGCCGCCTGCGCCCAGGGCAGTTTGGGATCCTTGTCCTCGAGCTGCGTGATGACCTTCGGGCTGAGCTGGGCGTCGTAGACCAGGACGCTGGTGGCGAGGACCTTGCCCCCGGCATCGACGATCGATCCGCGCTGCCCGGCGATCTTCTCGCCGGCGCCGATCTTCGTGAGCGACTGCGAGACGTGCTCGTCCGCGCTCACCACCTGGATGTCGATCAGTCGCACGACGAACGCGCCCAGCAGGGAGAGGATGACCGCGAGGGCGACGACGGTGCGTCGCCGCGGTCCGCGCGTGGCTCGTGTCGTCATGAGATCTCTCCGTCGGTGGCGTGCGGTCAGCGGGTGGTGGGGCTGGGGAGTCCGTCGGTGATCGCCGGCGGAAGATCCTGCGTCGTCGATTCCGTGGCGCCGTCGTCCGTGGTGGTCGCGGGCGGCGTGGGTTCGACGATGAGGGAGTTGCTCACGGCGGCGGATCCCTCGGGATTGACCGTCGACGTCCAGTCGGCGCCGGAGCCGGTGCCGAACACGGCGCCGTCGCTGAGACGGAGGTAAGACGGCGAGCCGGCCACCACCATCCCCAGGTCGGCGGCGCTGCTCGCGAGGACCTGGGGCGAGCTGACGCCGGTGAGTTCCTCCTGCAGTGCGTGGGTGCGCAGGTCCAGCTCACGCTGCTGGGACGAGAGCCCCGCCAGTGTGAACGAGTCCTGCGTGATCGCGAGGGAGAAGGCCACCTGCGCCGCGCCGATCGCGAGTGCTCCGCCGAGGGCGACGAGCGCATAGGCGAGCTTGGGCTTGCGGCGGACGGCCGGTCGGCTGACGGGCTGCAGACGTCGTTGCGGCTCGCGGACCGGGGCGACCGGCTGGATCGGTTTGCGGACGACGGCGTTGATGCTCATGCGCTCTCCCGCAGCTTCTCGGCGGCGCGGAGTCGCACCGGGATGGCACGCGGATTGCGCGCACGTTCTGCTTCGTCGGCGAGCTCCGCGCCCTTGGTGAGGATGCGGAACCGCGGCGCGTGCTCGGGAAGCTCGACGGGAAGTCCGGCCGGAGCGGTCGACGCCGCTGCCGCCGCGAAGGCCTGCTTGACGAGCCGATCCTCGAGCGACTGGTACGACATCACCACGATGCGCCCGCCCACGTTCAAGGCCTCCATCGCGGAGGGGATCGCGTCGGCGAGCACGTTCAGTTCGGTGTTGACCTCGATGCGCAGCGCCTGGAACACGCGCTTCGCCGGGTGTCCGGCACGCTGAGCCGCCGCGGGCGTGGCCGCGATCAGGATCTCGACCAGTTCGCCGGAGCGGGTGATCGGCTGCTTCTGCCGGGCCTCGATGATGAAACGGGCATACCGACCCGCGAGCTTCTCCTCGCCGTAGCGCTCGAAGATGCGGCGAAGATTCCCTTCGCTGTACGTGGCGATGACGTCGGCAGCCGTGACGCCCTTGGTCTGGTCCATACGCATGTCCAGCGGGGCATCCTTCGAGTACGCGAAGCCGCGCTCCGCCTCGTCCAGCTGCAGCGAGGACACTCCGAGGTCGAACAGGATCCCGGCGGCGCCCTGTGCGTGCAGGCCGATCTCGTCGTACACCGTGTGCACGAGGGTGACGCGGTCCTTGAAGCGGGCGAGCCGCTCCCCCGCGATGCGCAGCGCGTCGGTGTCGCGGTCGAGTCCGATCAGTCGGATGTTCGGGAAGCGCTCGAGCAGGGCCTCCGAGTGGCCGCCCATGCCGAGCGTGGCATCGACGAGCACCGCTCCGTCCGCCTGGAGGGCGGGAGCGAGCAGTTCGACGCAGCGGTCGAGCAGTACTGGGGTGTGGATGTCTCGGAGGTTCATGATCTCTCTCGGGGGTGACCTTCGGCTCTGATCCCCCTCCGCTTCTCGACCCGGCACCGGGGAAGTGTGTCGGGGCGGGAGCGGCGGGGCATCACAGCCGTGGTCAGAAGAGTCCCGGAATCACCTCCTGCTCGAGGTCGGAGTAGGTCTCCTCGCCGGCGGCGAGGTAGGCGTTCCAGCTCTCGGCATCCCAGATCTCGGCGTGGGCGCCGACTCCGGTGACGATGAGCTCCTTCTGCAGTCCCGCGTACTGACGCAGGTGCGCGGGGATGGTGATGCGGTTCTGGCTGTCGGGCATCTCCGCACTCGCGCCGGAGAGGAACAGACGCATGAAGTCACGCGCCTGCTTGTTGGCGAGCGGCGCCTGACGGATCCGCTCGTGCATCGCCTCGAACTCGGCCGTGCTGAACACGTAGAGGCAGCGCTCCTGGCCTCGGGTGACGACGATGCCGCCGCCGAGGTCCTCGCGGAACTTCGCAGGAAGGATGACCCGTCCTTTGTCGTCCAGCTTCGGTGAGTGCGTACCCAGCAACATCGGCCATCACCCCCTCTGCGTCCGGCCAACTCGAGGTGCGCCCCACTTTACTCCACTTTCCTCCACATACCTACGACCAATCC
>Ga0160430_100719_pt1 | contig 15987 bp, 14 predicted proteins | sample HID1971I_E0MG_FD_108274 | JGI IMG/M metagenome (GOLD analysis project Ga0160430, IMG submission 108274) | Enriched millipede-associated microbial communities from UW Madison campus, WI, USA - HID1971I_E0 MG | ecosystem: Host-associated > Arthropoda: Insects > Digestive system > Unclassified ...
CCGATGCCGACGGTGACGATGTCGTTCGGCACGAACTGCATCGTGTCGTAGATCGCCATGCCCGCCGTGATCGACCCGCCGGGCGAGTTGACGTAGAGGTAGATGTCCTTCTTCGGGTCTTCGGCGGCCAGCAGCAGCAGCTTGGCTGCGATCTCGTTGGCGTTCTCGTCACGCACCTCGGATCCGAGCCAGATGATGCGGTCCTTCAGCAGTCGATCGAAAACTCCGGTGCCGGGTGTCGCTTCGGCCATGTGTCGCTCCTTCTGCGTTGTCGCGTTGTGTCGAATCTATCCGGTGCAACACGCACGAACGCGGCTGTTCGCCCTCGGCGGATGCCGCGTCGCGCCGGGTTCGCCCACAGCGGATCGACGAGCGTCGACGCCCGGTCGATTCGCGGCCGCCCGCCGCATCCGACCGCTCAGTCGAGGAGTTCGCGCGCGTAGTTCGTCACGGAACGCGTGTAGCGCCGAAGGTGCGGTGCGAGCGCGAGCAGGGCGACGGATGCCGCGCGGTCGGCCTCGCCCGCCGTGACGAGTGCCAACGCGAGGAACGCGGCGACCTCGTCGCGATACGGCGCCTCGGGATGCTCGCGCAGCTCGCCCTCGAGCAGCTCGAGCGCCCGGGCGTTGTCGCCGAGGTTGCGGATGCTGCTCGCCATCTGGATCACGGCCTGCGGGCGGTTCTCCTCGTCGAGCCCGAGCCGCAATGCGCGCTCGTAGAGCGGCACCGCCTCGTCGGGACGACCGGCGGAGTCGCGCGCGCCGGCGCGCTCGAGCACCGCCTGCGCGTCGTCGTCGCCCCGCTCCGCCGCGATCGCGTCGATGCGGGCGATCAGTTCGTCGTCGACGAGGGTGCCCGACGCGTCATTCCAGATCGCGTCGATGCGCTGCTGCCAGTCGTCCATGGTTCCTCCTGTGGAGACGACGCAGGGCCAGACGTCGAGACGCCTGGCCCTGCGGGGATCGATCGACCGAATTACTCGGCGTCGGCCTTCTTCGGCGCGCGCTTGCGGGCCGGCTTCTTCTCTTCGGCCTCGGCCTCGGCCGGTGCCTCGGTCTCAGCTGCTGCCTTCTTGGCGGCGCGCTTCTTGGGTGCCGTCGCCTCTTCGGCGGCCGGCGCCTCTTCGGCGGCCGGAGCCTCGGCGGCGGGCGCCTCGTCGGCGGCCTCGCCGTCGGCGACTGCCGTGAACTCGGAGAGGTCGACGGACTTGCCCTCGCCGTCGACGACCTTGGCCTTGCCGAGCGCGATCGCGAGCGCCTTGTTGCGCGCGACCTCGCCGACCATCGCCGGGATCTGGCCCTGCTGGCTCAGGATCTGCACGAACTCGTTCGGGTCCATGCCGTACTGCGCGGCGCCCTGCACGAGGTACTGCGTGAGCTCCTCCTGGCTGACCTTGACCTGCTCGGCCTCGGCGATCGCGTCGAGCACGATCTGCGTCTTGAACGACTTGGTGCTGGCCTCGGTGACCTCGGCGCGGTGCTCGTCGTCTTCGAGGCGGTTCTCGCCTTCGAGGTGACGGTGCACCTCGTCTTCGATGACGCTGTCGGCGACGGGGACCTCGACGAGCTCGAGGAGCTTGTCGACGAGGAGGTCGCGGGCCTGCGAGCCCTGGCCGAACGACTTGTTGCGGGCGACCTGCTCGGTCAGGCTCGCGGTCAGCTCGTCGAGCGTGTCGAACTCGCTGGCGATCTGCGCGAAGTCGTCGTCGGCCTCGGGGAGCTCGCGCTCCTTGACGGCGCCGACGGTCACGGTGATCTCGGCGGTCTGGCCCTCGTGCTCGCCGCCGAGCAGCTTGGACGCGAAGGTCGTGGTCTCACCGGCGGTGAGCGAGTCGAGTGCCTCGTCGATGCCCTCGAGCAGCTCGCCCGAGCCGAGCTCGTAGGAGATGCCGTTGGCGGTGTCGACCTCGACGCCCTCGATCGTGGCGACCAGGTCGAGCGTCACGAAGTCGCCCTTCGCGGCCGGACGGTCGACGGTGACGAGCGTGCCGAAGCGGGTGCGGAGACGCTCGAGCTCTTCGGTGACCTCGTCGTCGCCCACCTCGACCGAGTCGACGGTGATCTCGAGGCCGTCGTACGAGGGCAGCTCGATGTCGGGGCGGACGTCGACCTCGATCGCGAGGAGCAGGTCGCCCGAGAAGTCCTTGTCGCTGGGCCACTCGACGATGTCGGCCTCGGGGCGGCCGAGCGGGCGGAGCTCGTGCTCGGCGACCGCGGCGCGGAAGAAGCCGTCGAGGCCCTCGTTCACGGCGTGCTCGAGCACGGCGCCCTTGCCGACGCGCTGGTCGATGATGGGCGGCGGCACCTTGCCCTTGCGGAAGCCGGGCACGTTGACCTGCTCGGCGATGTGCTCGTACGCGTGGGCGATGCTGGGCTTCAGCTCCTCGGGCGTCACCGAGATGGTGAGCTTGGCGCGAGTGGGGCTCAGCTTCTCAACCGAAGTGGTCGGCATGTGAAGATCTCTCCTGTTTGGTGGAAGTTCGTGTCGAGTCTCACGACCCGTCGGGGCGACAGGATTCGAACCTGCGACCTCCCGCTCCCAAAGCGGGCGCTCTAGCCAAGCTGAGCTACGCCCCGAGTCGTTGACGCAACTCGTCTGTCCACACGCCGAGGCACGCCGAAACGGCACGAAGACGGGTGGACCCCGAAAGTCTACTGCACGCGCGGACGCGGATCCTGACGGGGCGTCGAGGGCGTCGGTGAACGGCCGGACGCTCGGGATGCATTACGATGATCGAGTGCCCGCAAGCGGGTCACGGGGATGTAGCTCAATGGTAGAGCCTCAGTCTTCCAAACTGATCACGCGGGTTCGATTCCCGTCATCCCCTCCACTCGACGCCCCGCCCGGTCCGCAGCCGGCGGGGCGTTCGTCGTCTCCGGTCGCGAACCGGCGGCCGCCCGCCGCCGATGCGGGGGTTCTCCCCCGCGGGCTTCGGGGGCCGACCGGCTGACGGCATCGCCGCGCCCCTTCGTACGGTCTCCCCGTGCCCGAGATTCCGGGCGATCCGTCACGGGGAGACGCCATGTCCGTCGAAGTCCGTTCCACTGCCGAAGACGACCGGCCGCAGCCGGCGCAGGACCTGCACCAGCCGCAGCGCATCAGGTGGCTCGGGCCGCTCATGGTGCTCGCGGCGGCGAGTGCGCTCGTGACCGCGGCATCCGTCATCGGGCTCCTGTTCGACCAGCGCGAGCTCGTGGGCGCGCCGATCTGGACGAAGGCGCTGAAGTTCGGCGTCTCGATCCTGATCTACGCGGTCACGTGGGCCTGGCTCATCGGCCAGCTCACCAGGTTCCGCCGCACCGCGTGGTGGGCCGGCACCGTCATCTCGGTCACGCTGCTGACGGAACTCGCCATCATCACGCTGCAGGTCGTCCGAGGGCACCGCAGCCACTACAACAATGCGAACCCGCTCGACGAGACGCTCTGGTCGATCATGGGCACGGCGATCATGGTGCTGTGGCTCGCGACGCTCGTCGCGGCGATCCTGCTCTGGTTCACGCCGGGCGCCGACCGGGCGCGGACGCTCGCGATCCGCCTCGGCTCGACGATCAGCCTCGTGGGCCTGGGGCTCGGGTTCCTCATGACGATGCCGACCAAGGCGCAGCTCTCCTCCGATGGCGACATCATCGGTGCGCACACGGTCGGCGCGGGCGACGGCGGCCCGGGCATCGCGATCCTCGGCTGGTCGACGGAGCACGGCGACCTGCGGATCCCCCACTTCGTCGGCATGCACGCCCTGCAGCTCATCCCGCTCGCGCTCCTGCTCATCGAGTTCGCGTCGCGCCGCGTCGTCGCCTTCCGGAGCGTGCGCACCCGCGTCGGCCTCGTGTGGACGGTCGCCGCCGTCTGGGCGTCCGTCGTCGCGCTGGTGACCTGGCAGGCGCTCCGGGGCCAGTCGATCGTCGCGCCCGACGCCCTCACCATCTGGGCCGGGGCGGTCATCGCACTCGGCGGGCTCGCCGGCATCGGCCTGAGCCTCGCGGCCGGCCGGCGGGGGCGCGCGGTGTCGGCGGACCGCGCCTGACGACGACGAGCGGATGCCGCGGCATCCGCTCTCGGCGTACCGGAAGGCCAGATCAGTCGAGCCTTCCCTTCCTTGAAATACCTGGCAGGACGCGTAGCGTTGCACATGACAGACGAACGACACGCTTCAGGAGAGGTGGACCAGATGACCGACATCCAGACCGCACCGCAGACGGGATCCACGGCCGACGTCGCCGCCGGAGCCGCACAGTTCCTCACGCCCGTCGTGCACGAGCTCATCGCCCTCGCGGTGAACGGCAAGCAGGCGCACTGGCACGTCCGCGGCTCGAACTTCATCGCCGTGCACGAGCTGCTCGACTCCGTCGTCGACCACGCCCAGGAGTGGTCCGACACGGCCGCCGAGCGCGTCGTCGCCCTTGGCCTGCCGATCGACGGACGCCTCGCGACCGTGGCGCAGAAGAGCGCCGGCGCGAACCCCAAGCTCGGCTTCCAGCCCTATGAAGAGGCCATCGCCGACGTCGTCGCGCAGATCGACGTCGCCACGCAGCGCGTGAACGCCGCGATCGAGGGCCTCGCCGAGCTCGACCCGGCCAGCCAGGACGTCGTGATCGAGATCCGCCGCGGCCTCGACAAGGACCGCTGGTTCCTCTCCTCGCACGTCGCCGTCGCCTAGACACGACGCTGGCGGCCCGACGGGCCCGGGTGCAGAATGCCGCTATGACGGCCGATGCACCCGGGCCTGTTCCGTCGTCGGTGCCGCCGACCGATGCGCCGCTCACCGACGCGCAGAAGTCGTTGCGCGCGCAGATGCTGGCCACCGAGCACTGGAGCCTGCTGGCCTCGCGCAGCACGACGCAGAGCGAGGTGCTCACCCGCATCGCGATCTTCCTCACGCTCGTCTCGGCGGGGCTCGTGACGCTCGGCGTGCTCGGCAACGCGACCGGGTTCCGCGGCTGGTTCGGGCTCGCGGCCATCGGGGTGCTGGTGCTCCTCGTGCTGCTCGGGATCATCACGCAGATCCGCGTGTTCAACACCGCCACCGAGGACCTCGCCTACGTACTCGCGATGAACCGGCTGCGCGGCGCCTACGTCGACCTCGACCCCGGCATCGAGCCGTACCTCCTGATGGGCACGACCGATGATGCACCCGGCATCCATCGCACGTACTTCCCGTTCGCCACGCGTGACCGATCGCAGGTCTTCGCGAGCTCGATGATGGTGATGCTGGTCGTCAACACCGCCATCGGCGGCCTGCTGATCGGCGCCCTCGTGTACGCGACGACGGGCTCGGCCGGCTGGGCGCTCGCCGTCGGCGCGGTCCTGGCCGTGGCCGCCTTCGTGCTCTGGATGAGGTGGGGATACCGCAGCTACACGCACATCCTCCGCGTGCACGTCCCGCTGCGGCGCTCGCCCGACGCCTGAGCCATGACACCCGACGCTCGGCCGGCGACGCCCGACGCCTAGCGCTGCAGCCAGGCCAGCACCGCGAGCACGCGGCGGTGGTCGGTGCCCGAGTCCTCGAGGCCGAGCTTCTGGAAGATCGACGTGACGTTCTTCTCCACGGCGCCGACGCCGATGAAGAGCTGCTTCGCGATGCCCGCGTTCGTGCGCCCCTCGGCCATGAGCGCCATGACCTCGCGCTCGCGGGGCGTGAGCGACGCGAGCGGGTCGCCCCGGCGCGCGAGCAGCTCGCGCACGACCTGCGGGTCGAGCACGGTGCCGCCCTGGCTCACGCGCTCGACGGCGTCCTGCAGTTCGTCGAGCGAGGCCACCCGGTCCTTGAGCAGGTAGCCCATGCCGCCCTCACCCGACGAGAGGAGCTCGTTGGCGTACGTGCCCTCGACGTACTGGCTGAGCAGCAGCACGCCCGCCTGCGGCATCCGTCGCCTGATCTCGATCGCCGCGCGCACGCCCTCGTCGCGGAAGGTCGGCGGCATGCGCACGTCGAGCACCGCGACGTCGGGGGCGGTCGACTCGAGAGCGGCCAGCAGCGAATCGGCATCGCCGTAGGCGGCGACGGTCTCGAAGCCGGCCTCGCCGAACAGGCGCACCAGGCCCTCGCGCAGCAGCACGGAGTCCTCAGCGAGCACGATGCGGAGCGGGGTCGGCGCCGGGTCGGTCATGCGCCAACCCTATCGAGGCCGCCGATCGCGTCATCGGCGATCGGCGGCCTCGGAGGTCAGGGGCGATCGGATGCCGCGAGCGCGACGTACGGGATGTGCGCGCCGATCGAGGTCGGCCCGCCGACCGGGCTGTCGACGACGAGCACCCCGTCGAGCCCGCGTACGCGTTCGCCGAGCCCGGCGAGCCCGTGCCCGGGCACCGCGGAGGCACCGCCGCGCCCGTTGTCGGTCACCCAGAGGTCGATCCAGCGCCCGGTCGCCCCGGTGTCGCGGGTGCTCACGCGCAGGCGGAGTCCGCTCGCCTCGGCGTGCTTCACCGCATTCGTCAGCAGCTCGGCGGCCACGAAGTAGACGTTGCGCTCGATCGAGGCCGGCAGCGCGGCATCCGTCGGCAGCTCGAGCTCGACGGTGACCGGGATGGCGCTGCGGGCGGCGAGCGACTCGAGCGCGACGGCGAGGCCGCGGTCCTGCAGGATCGGCGGGGCGAACCCGCGCGACAGGGCACGGAGCTCGTCGAGCGTCTCGCGGGCCTGCTCGCGGGCCTCGCCGAGCATGTCGCGGGCGGCATCGGGGTCGCGGTCGAGGGCGCGCTCGATGCTCGCGAGGTCCATCTGCAGGCGCACGAGTCGCTGCTGCGGCCCGTCGTGGATGTCGCGCTCGAGGCGTCGGAGCGAGGCGTCCTCGGCCTGCACCGCCGCGCCGCGCGACGCGGAGAGGCGGGTGACCTCGGCCTCGAGCATCTCGCTGCGCCAGGCTCCGAGCAGTCCCTTGGCGATGACGTCGTGCAGGGCGGTCAGGCCCCGGAACACGAACGGGAGGCTCGCGAGGAAGAGCAGCCCCAGGATGAACTCGAACACGGTCTCGCCGACCGACGGCTCGATCGTGAAGGCGTTGTCGGGGAACAGGTAGTCGAGCACGACGTCGTGCAGCCAGAAGTCGCGGTCGTACTCGGGGATGGCGCCGCGCCACATCCAGCTCGTCGTGCCGCCGATGGCGCCGGCCACCCACGTGATCGTGAGGCTCCACGTCACGATGCTCACGATCGGATTGATGATGAAGGTGTGCAGCAGGTAGAGCCAGTAGTGCCCGTCGACGAACGGCGTGAAGAGCGACCGCCAGAAGCCGCTCTCGCGCCCGTTGCGGTTCCAGACCGGCTGCGCGATCGGCGGCCGTCCGGCCCAGCGCAGCCGCACGAGCTCGAGCACGCCGAACCCGCGCGCGATGTAGAGCGCCGCGACGGTCACGAAGATGCCGAACACGAGCGCGATGGTGCCGATGCCCGTGAAGAACACGGTCGACACGACCACGAGCCCCGTGATCGCGATGGGCATCGTGAGGATGAGGAACCCGAGCTCGCGCGGCACGCCGGCCCAGAGGCGCCAGTAACTGCGACGGCGCGGCGCGGCATCCGTCGTCGCGACCTCGCTCGTCGCGGCGGGATCGGCGGGCATGGTGTCAGTGCTCATGGTGGGTTCCTTCGCTCATCGTCGCACGCTGACCGGGCTCGACGACGGCGAACTGGCCCATCATCCCCTGATCCTCGTGCCACAGCAGGTGGCAGTGGTACATGTACGGCGTGCTCGGGTCGGCGTAGTCGTCGAAGCGCATCAGCAGTTCGTAGGTCGTCTCGGGTTCGGCGAAGATCGTGTCCTTCCAGCCGGCGAGTTCCGGCGGCGGCGCCTCGCCGTCGATCGACGCGATGCGGAACTGCACGTCATGCACGTGGAAGCTGTGCGGCACGGCGTTCGGGTTCTCGACGACCCAGCGTTCGAGCGTGTCGACCGTGACGGTCTCGTCGATGCGGCCCATGTCCATGGCCTCGCCGTTGATCTCGAAGCTGTCGCCGAGCTCGAACGTGCGAGTGGCCGCGACGTCGGCCTCGTCGAAGTCGGCGATCTCGGCCAGCTTCGAGGGAACGGATGCCGCAGGCGCGAGCTCTTCAGCGGCGCGCACCTCGAGCACGTCGAACGCGTCGGCTCCCCCGTTCATCGAGGCGACGACCGGCTCGAGCCCGGCGATCTCCGCCGTCATGCGGGACTGCAGCACGACCCGCTCGCCCGGCACGACCCGCAGCAGCACCTCGGCGCGCTCGCCCGGGGAGAGCCGCACATGGTCGAGTGCGACGGATGTCTCGAGCAGGCCGCCGTCGGTGGCGATCAGGTCGATCGGGCGCCCGTCGCCCCAGGTGAAGGCGTAGGTGCGCGCGGGAGACGCGTTCAGCAGCCGGAGGCGCACCAGTTCGGTGCCGACCTCGAGGTACGGGCCGCGGGTGCCGTTGACGACGAGTTCGTCGCCGAGCCCGCCCGCATAGCCGCGCTGCGCGTCCTCGCGCGCGCCCTCGGCCGAGAATCCGGCGTCCTGCACGATCACGGGGATGTCGTCGACGCCGTACTCGCCGGGCAGGCCGAGTGCGCGCTCCGACTCGTCGTGCAGCAGGAACATGCCCGCGAGGCCCTTCGCCACGTGCGACTCGGTCTCGCCGTGCGGATGCGGGTGGTACCAGAGGCTCGCGGCCGGCTGGTCGACGAGCCACTCGGGCGAGAACGAACCGCCAGGCGCGATCATCTGGTGGGGGCCGCCGTCCATCGCCGCGGGCAGGTGCATGCCGTGCCAGTGCACGGTCGTCGGCTCGTCGAGCGAGTTCGTGAGGTCGACGCGGACGCGTTCGCCGCGGTCGGCGACGAGGGTCGGGCCGAGATACGCGCCGTTGAAGCCCCAGGTCTCGCTGCCGACGCCCGGCGCGAACTCGGTGGTGCCCGCCTGCGCGTCGAGTGCGAACACCCGCGTGCCGTCGGCATCGAGGTGGGACTCGGCGAGCGGCGGGATCGCGAGGGGCGTGGCGAAGTCGACGTCGCCGGTCGTGTCGACCGGGCCGGGGGCGACGATGCCGCAGCCGGCGAACGAGAGCGCGTCGAGCCCGCCGGCGGCCAGCGCCGCGATGGCGCTGCCGATCGTGGCGGCGGGTCTGCGAAGTCGGGTCTGGAGCATGACTCCAGCCTCGCGAGCGGCGATGTGCGGGCCCAGCCGGCGGACGCCCGAACCGCGAGGGGGGTTTTCCCCCGCCTCCGGCTCGAGCGACGGGATCGAGCCCTCGACGCCGTGCTGCTCGACGCGCCGTGCTACTCGACCGACGTGGTCGTGTACGTGAACCGACCGCCCAGCAGCGTCGCGGCGACCGGCATCCTGCGCAGCTCAGCGGCACCGGCCGAGAACGGATCGAGCTCGACCACCGCCAGGTCGGCCATGGCACCCTCGCGCACGGTGGCGCCGGCGCCGTTCGTCGACGCCGCGAGGGCGACCCGAGCGGCGATGGCCTGCTCGGGGTGCCACGGCTGGCGTCCGTCGCGCGTGCGCCCCACGGCGGCGGCGATCGCGACCCACGGGTCGAGCGGGGCGACGGGCGCATCGGAGCCGAGTGCGAGTTCGACGCCGGCCGCGGCCAGCTCCGCGAGCATGAACGCGCGATCGGTGCGCCCGGCCCAATGGTGCTCGGCGACATCGCGGTCGTCCATCGCGTGTTCGGGCTGCACGCTCGCGATCACTCCCAGCTGCGCGAATCTCGCGACGTCTTCATGGCGCAGCAGCTGCGCATGCTCGATCGATCCGCGCCGACGCCATCCGGGACTGCCGACCGCCTCGAACGCGTCGAGCACCCGGGCGTTCGCTCGGTCGCCGATCGCATGCACGGCGGGCGTCAGGCCGGCCTCGGACGCGCGCCGCATGAGCGGCACGAGCTCGTCGAACGGCACCGTGGCGAGGCCGTAGGGGTGTTCGTGGCCCTCGAGGCCGGGGTACGGATCGAAGCACCACGCCGTGCGCGTGTTCAGCGAGCCGTCGGTGATGACCTTGTAGCCGCCGACGCGCACGAGCCCGTCGGTGCCGGCGAGCGCGTCGCCGGTGCGGAGGCCCTCGGCGATCGCACGGTCGAGGTGCTGGGTGTAGACGCCGAACGACACCCGGAGGGAGCGGATGCCGCTTGCGGCCCGCCGAGCCCAGTCGTCGCGGTTCCACCGCATCTCGTAGTCGGTGATGCCGACCACGCCGCGCGCCGCAGCACGATCGGCGGCGTCGCCGACCCACGCATCGAGCACGTCGTCGGCGATGTCGTCGAGCTCGCGGACGAGCGCGAAGCAGTCGCCCTCGCGCAGCACCCCCGATGCGCCCGCCGCGTCGAGCACGCCGTGCCGTCGGGCCGCGGCCGAGTTCAGCCAACAGGCGTGCAGGTCGGCCGAGACGAGCACGACGGGGACCTCGCGCGAGACCTCGTCGAGCATGGCCAAGGTCGGGGCGTCGGCCCAGAGCCCGTCGCGATAGCCGAACCCGATGACCTCGCTCGCTCCGGATGCGATCGCCGCGTCGACGGATGCCGCGACGCGCGCCGCGACCTCGGCCGCCGACCCGGCGTCCGCGAGGTCGAGCCGACGCGACACCATCGCCCACTGCGAGGCGTGCACGTGACGGTCGTGCAGGCCGGGCACCACGAATCGGCCGTCGAGTTCGATGCGACGGGCGTCGCCGGGAGCCGCGTCGACCGCCGTGCCGGCGTTCGCGCCCGCAGCCGCCGCCGGACGGATCGACGCGACCCTGCCGTCGACCACCAACACGTCGACGGTCTCCGGCGAGCCGGGCAGGCGCGCGCCGGCGAGGATCAGCGGTGCCGCGGCATCCGGAGCCTGCGGCGTCGTCATGCCTGGCACCGCGGGCACCAGTACAGCTTGCGGGCGCCCATCTCCTCGAGCACGATGTTCGTTCCGCACACCCGGCAGGGCAGCCCCTCGCGCTTGTACACCCAGTGCCGGTCCTCGCGGCTGGCCATCGCCGCCCGGTAGGCCTCTGGGTCGAGGTCGTCCATGGTCATCATCTGGCCGGTCTCGACGCCGATCGTCAGCAGCTTCGCCCAGTCGCGCCAGAGGTCGCGGACGACGTCTTCGGGCACGAGGCGGCCCGGCGTGTGCGGGTTGAGCCTCGCGCGGAACAGCAGCTCGGCGCGATAGACGTTGCCGATGCCGGCCACGACGTTCTGATCCATGAGCAGCAGCCCGATGGGCGTGGGCTTGCGGCGCACCACGCTCGTGAACCGCTCTTCGGACGCGGGTCCGGGATCGAGCAGCGGGTCGGGACCGAGCCTCGCGACGATCGCCTCGACCTGGGCGGGGTCGAGCACCTCGCAGGCGGTCGGCCCGCGCAGGTCGGCGCACACCGTCTCGGTCAGGAGGCGCACACGCACCTGGCCGATCGGCTCGGGCGGGAAGGTCTCGAGGCGGGCGCCCTCCTTCTCGGACTCGGACATGCGGAGCCGAGTGCGGCGCGGCGCCCCGATCGAGGTCAGCGAGTTCTCGCCCGACGAGTCGAGCACGACCGCGTCGGGATTCGCCGAATCGAGGAAGGTGCCGCGCTGATTCGTCTGCCCCATGCGCCCGTTGGCCGACGCGATGGTGGCGTCCATGAGGATGTCGCCGGCGAAGTCCCATGCACCGTACATGCCGAGGTGCACGCGGAGCCACCGGTCGCCCTCGAAGCCGAGGAACATCTGCTTGCCGACCGCGCGCGCGTCGATCGCGCGTCGGCCGTCGAGGTCGGCCGCACCCTCGACGAACCTGCCCTGCGGGCTCGACGCGTGCACGATGTGCCCGACGAAGTTGCGCTCGAACTGCCGGGTGATGCGGTGGACGGAATGCCCCTCGGGCACGGGGCCGCCTACGCCTCGGTCGCGGCGGGGCGGTTCACGCCCTTGCCGACGATGTCGCCAGTGGTCTCGTACTCGGCGAGCTGCGCGATGCGGCGTGCGTGCCGCTCGTCGCCCGAGAAGGGCTCGGCGATGAACGCGTCGATGTACCGGATCGCCTCTTCGACGGTGTGCTGGCGGGCGCCGATCGAGATGACGTTGGCGTCGTTGTGCTGGCGGGCGAGGATCGCCGTGTCCATGCTCCAGACGAGGGCGGCGCGGATGCCGCGCACCTTGTTGGCCGCGATCTGCTCGCCGTTGCCCGAGCCCCCGAACACGATGCCGAGCGCGTGCGCACCGGCGGCCTGGTCTGCGGCCACGGCGAGCGCGGCGTTGATGCAGAACGAGGGGTAGTCGTCGAGGGCGTCGTACTCGGCGGGACCGTGGTCGAGCACCTCATGGCCGCCGTTGGTCAGGTGGTCGACGAGCGTACGGCTGAACTCGAGGCCGGCGTGGTCGGTCGCGATGTGGATGCGCATGCGCCAAGTCTAGGGATTCGGCACCCACGTGAGCGCACGCCCGTGCGGCTGCGCCCAGGCGAGCTGCACGCCGTCGAGTGCGAGCACGAGGTCGCTGCGGTCGTTGGGCACGTCGTCGCGCACGCGGATGTCGCGGAGCACGTTGCGGCCCTCGCAGGAGAGCCAGTGTCCGGGCAGTCCGCGCACGAGGCGGGTGAAGCGTTCCCGCCCGGGTTCGTCGAGGTACATGAGCACGGCGGTGTGGAACACGACGAGCGTGGCGTCCGGCGGGGCGGATGCGGCGAGCGCGGCCACCTGTTCGTTGAGGTCTCCGGCGACGAGTCGGGGCGGGTCCTCCGCGGCGATCGCGGCCGCGGCGCGGAGGCGGGCCCGGCGGTCGTCGTGCTCCGGCCAGACGAGGGCGTCGAGCCAGTCGAGGTCGGCCTGCGACCGCACGTCGAGCGGGTTGAGGTCGATGCCGGCGCGCCAGACGACCTCTGGCATGGTCGTCGGCACCGGCGTCTCGGGCGTGACCGCGCAGTCGAGCACGACCTGGCTCGGGCCGTCGACGGGGTCGAGCCGATCGCGGCCCGTGTACCGGTAGCCGTACCGATCGGGGTACAGGCAGAGTCCGGCGGAGGTGCCGACCTCGAGCAGGGCGATGGGTCCGTCGATGCCGGCGAGCGCGGGAAGGTGCAGGGCGCAGCGAGCGGCCTCGTTCGTCTGCGTCGCATGCGTCATCGCGACCCCGCGCACGTCGCTCCAGTGCTCGGTGACCCAGGCGGCGAAGGCCGGGTACGGTCCCGGTCGTGCGCCGAGCAGACGCGCCGACGAGAACACGAGGTTCGGCTGCCGCTTGGGTGCGGGCAGCTCGTCGATGAGCGCCAGCACCGCGGCATCCGTCGCCACTCCCGCGGCCCAGGCCTCGTAGGTGGCGGACATGCCGTGGGCCTCGACCTCGGCGAAGACGCGGTATCGCTCGGCGGTCGCGGCGGACGCATCGGTGCTGGTGCTCATGCGGTCACGCTACTCCGGCGAATGTCGCGGCGGCCCGGTCCGTGCGCGCATCCGGTGCCGGCCGCGACTCTCAGGCGATCGTCGGCCGACACGCCGTAGAATTCGCGGATGCCCTCCGCCGCCCCCGCCTCCGTCAGCGCGCCGACGATCGACCCCGCCGACCTCGAGACGACGCTGCGCGTGCTGGCGTCGCTCAGCGAGCTCGACCAGGACGACCCCGACTTCGAGACCGTGCGCCATGCGACGGCGAAGATGTTCAAGGCGGTCAAGGTCGCCCGACGCCTCGAGAAGCGGCGCGTCATCCAGGACGCCGATCGCGCGGTCATCGCGGCGACGGCGACGGGTGCGCCGACCCGCATCGACGACGAGACCCGTGGCGCCGATCTCGTGAGCGGCACCGACGCGCGCACCGCGGGCGAGCTGCAGGTCGCGCGCCCCTGCTACATCTGCAAGCAGCGGTACACGCTCGTCGACGCGTTCTACCACCAGCTCTGCCCGACCTGCGCGGCGATGAGCCACGCCAAGCGCGACGCGCGCACCGATCTCACCGGCAGGCGCGCCCTCCTCACCGGCGGCCGCGCGAAGATCGGCATGTACATCGCACTGCGGCTGCTCCGCGACGGCGCGCACACCACGATCACCACCCGGTTCCCGCGTGACGCGGCCCGGCGGTTCGCCGCGATGCCCGATGCCGCCGACTGGCTGCACCGCCTGAAGATCGTGGGCATCGACCTGCGCGATCCGGCGCAGGTCATCGCGCTCGCCGACGACGTGGCCGCACAGGGCCCCCTCGACATCCTGATCAACAACGCCGCGCAGACCGTGCGCCGCTCCCCCGGCTCGTACTCGCCGCTCGTCGAGGCGGAGTCCTCGCCGCTGCCCGACGGCCCGATGCCCGAGCTCGTGAGCTTCGGCCACACGAACGACGCGCACCCGCTGGCGCTCGCGGACTCGGTGTCGAGTCATCCGGTGCTCTCGTCCGGCCTGTTCGCCGGCACCATGACCGCCGACGACCTCACCGCGCTCGCCCTCGCGCCGGGGTCGAGCTCGCTCGCCCGGCTGGCCGACCGTACCGCGATCGACGCCGGCGGCCTCGTTCCCGACCTCCACCACGAGAACAGCTGGAGCGCCGTCGTGCAGGATGTCGACCCGCTCGAGATGCTCGAGGTGCAGCTCTGCAACACGACGGCGCCGTTCATCCTCGTGAGCCGTCTTCGCGCGTCGCTGGCCGCGTCATCCGCCCGCCGCACCTATGTCGTCAACGTCTCGGCCATGGAGGGCGTGTTCAGCCGCGGATACAAGGGGCCTGGGCACCCGCACACGAACATGGCGAAGGCCGCGATGAACATGCTCACGCGCACGAGCGCGAAGGAGATGCTGGCCGACGGCATCCTCATGACGAGCGTCGACACGGGGTGGATCACCGACGAGCGCCCGCACCCCACGAAGGTGCGGCTCGCCGAGGAGGGGTTCCACGCCCCGCTCGACCTCGTCGACGGCGCCGCCCGCGTCTACGACCCGATCGTGCGCGGCGAGGCCGGCGAAGACGTGACGGGCGTGTTCCTGAAGGACTACTCGCGCGCCGACTGGTGACCGCGTCCCCCTCGCTGGGGAGGGCGGGTCGCCGACGCCCGACGTAGGCTCGCGAGCATCGGCGAGGGAGGCGAGGCGCCATGCTGCTCATGCTCGCCTGCGGCGTGCTCCTCGCCGTCGGCGTCGTGCTCACCCTCCGCTGGTCGGGTGAGCGCGTGCGCTCGCCGCATCGGCCGGAGGCGCTCGTCGCCCGGCCGTCCACCGCATCCGTGACACCTGCGGCACTCGCGGCATCCGATCCCGCGACCGTGGCATCCGATGCCGATCCATGGATGTCGCGGCACGCCGCCGGCCTCAGGCTGTACGTCTGGTGGGCGACCGTCTTCACGTGCATCGGCACGCTCTCGGGCCTGCTGATCACGGGGGCCGGCGGACGCCTCGTCATGCGCCTGCTCGCGGCCACCACGCCCGAGGCGACCGGCCGCGGCACCGAGGCGCAGGCGATCGTGGGCGAGATCTCGGCCGGGGGCACGCTCGGCTACCTCGTCTTCGGCGCGCTGCCGTTCGCATTCGCGTCGGCCGCGCTGTACCTGCTCGTCGAGCCGTGGCTGCCGAGGGGTCGTCTCGGCGGACCGGCGTTCGGACTGATCCTGCTGGTCGGGGTCTCGCCGTTCGTCGATCCGCTGCGACCCGAGAACGTCGACTTCGACGTGGTCGGACCCGGCTGGCTGTCGGTGCTCGCGTTCGCGGCGCTCTCGGTGCTGCACGGCGCGTTCCTCGCGGCCCTCGCCGGGCGCGTGTCGCGGAGCCTCCCGCTCGTCACCCGCGACCGTTGGGCCGGGCCGATGGCGCCGCTGGTCGCCGCGGTCGTCCTGTTCCCGGTGGGAATTGTGCTCGCGGCGGGCGCCGTCATCGCGTTCCTGCTGCCACGGGCGCTCCCGTGGTTCCTCGAGCTGCGAGCGTCGCGCTCGGGCGTGCTCGTCGGGCGGGTGCTCCTCGGCGTGGCCGTGCTCGCGGCGCTGCCGGCGTTCGTGAGCGCGGTGTTCTCGATCGTGCAGCGCTGACCGAGCGCCCCGACGCGCGGGGCCGCGGCGCGACATCCGCTCGCCCGATGCCGCGCAATGCTGCCGCACCGGCCGACACCGCG
>Ga0160430_100720_pt1 | contig 15983 bp, 16 predicted proteins | sample HID1971I_E0MG_FD_108274 | JGI IMG/M metagenome (GOLD analysis project Ga0160430, IMG submission 108274) | Enriched millipede-associated microbial communities from UW Madison campus, WI, USA - HID1971I_E0 MG | ecosystem: Host-associated > Arthropoda: Insects > Digestive system > Unclassified ...
CGGCTCGGCAGCCAAGTCCGGGCGTTCGATAACACCGCAGAAAAGTTGCCAGAACTTATCGCTTGCAACCCCGATGTTGAGCCACCCGTCGGACGTTTGGAAGGTTTCGTATGGCGCAATGGTGGCGTGGGTATTGCCACGGCGCTTCGGACTTTGGCCGGTCGTGAAATAGATGCCGGCATTGAACGTCAGCAAAGACGCCATGCAGTCGAGCATGGAAATGTCCACATGTCGACCCTTGCCGGTGCGCGCGCGTTCGAGCAATGCTGCCATGATCGCCTGGCTGGCGAATTGTCCGGTCAGTAGGTCGGCGATCGATGTCCCCACCTTGGTAGGTGGGCCGTTTGCATCCCCAGTGATGTCCATGATGCCGGACTCGCCTTGGATGATGAGGTCATATCCGGGGCGCTGCGCATCGACTCCGGTGCGGCCGAAGCCTGTGATCGAGCAGCTGATCAGCCTCGGGTTGACCTCGCGAAGCTCCGCGTTGCTGAGCCCCAGCCGCTCCATCGTGCCTGGACGGAAGTTGTCCAGAAGGACGTCGCACTGCGCGGCCAGGCGGCGGACCAAGGCGACGCCATCCTTGTCCTTCAGGTTGATCGCCACGCTGCGCTTGTTGCGGTTGACGGACAGAAAATACGCGCTCTCGCCGCCGCTAAAAGGCGGCCCGAACGCGCGGGCATCGTCTCCATTCTCAGGTTCCTCGATCTTGATGATGTCGGCCCCCAGGTCCCCCAGCAGCATGCTGCAAAAGGGCCCCGAGACGACGCGGCTTAGATCGAGGACACGGAAGCCAGTCAGCGGGGCCATCTTCAGACCATGACGTCGGCGAGCGACTTCATGTCATCAACCCACAGGTCTGGCTGGTGCGGCGTGCGGCCGAAGGGGCGCTTGCGGCGATCGATGAAAGCGGCGTGCATGCCGGCAGCCTTGGCACCCAGGCAGTCGAAAGCGTGGTTGGCGACGAACAGGACCTCGTCCAAGCGCACGCCCATGATCTGAGCTGCTTTGGTATAGGTGGCGACGTGCGGCTTGAACGCGTTGGCTTCGGCTACGGAGATGACATTGTCGAACGGCACGCCGTGGTACTTCTTGGCAGTTTCCAGCATGTCGACGTCGCCGTTGGACAGCACGACGATCTTGTATTTGGTCTGCAGGCGCTTGAGCGCTTCCGGCACGTCGGGGAAGCACTTCAGGCGCTCGATGTTGCTGATCAGTTCCTTGACCTCGGCATCGGTATGCTGAATGCCCGCCCGCTCGAGCGTGTAGTCCAAGGCGCGTTCACCGATTTCGCGATACGGCGTGTGCTCGCGATGCAGTAGACCGTCGATCATTGAGTTTTCGAAGTGGGTGCGGCGGTACCATGTGACGAGTGATCCTGGGTTGCCCTGCCAGCCCTTTGCCGTAAGGTAGGGCGTGAACGCTTCGGTCAGGCCCTTCTGCATGTCTACGACCGTGCCGTATTGGTCGAACATTACGACCTTAATCTTGCCTTTGAGAACGTCTGCGGTTGCCATCGATTTACTCCAGTTGATTTGGCTAAGCGAATCTCGCTCAGGCCGTAATCTAGGAGTGCTTGCTCAATCAGTCCAATGGATGATTGCGATGGCGTTATCTGTTTTTGTGATGTCGCTTAACGCGCTACCCTGCGAGGGTCGTGGCGGCGCTTAGCTGGCGGTGGGGTTGACGCGTGCGCGAGCGACGATTGCGCGCGCGCGATCGATCACAGGCCGATCCACCATCTGTCCATCGACGCTGACGGCGTGCGATTTAGAAGTCGCGGCAAGGATTTTGTGTGCCCAAGCAGTCTCGGCGGGCGACGGCTCGAATATCTCTCGCACAGGCGCAACCTGCTTGGGGTGAATGCACATCTTGGCGCCGAATCCGATGTCCCGCTCAAAGTGCATATCGCGGCTCAGAATCTCGGCGTTGTGGATGTCCGCGGTCACTCCGGCGATGGGTGGTGGTAGTCCCGCGCAGCTGGAGGCCACTGCTATCTTCGAGCTGGGATAGATCAAGCCGACTGTGCCAGAACCCAGATGGAGTTCGGTGACATAGTCCATGTTGCCGAAAGCTAGGCGGCAAACGCCCGGCGAAGAGGCCAGCTGAGAGGCTTGCTCTACGCCTTGAGCATTCTCAATGAGCAGCACAACCGGGTGTCGCCCACTTGCGGCGGCCAGTACCGCATCCAGTGAGTGACCCAGTTGTGCGTAACTGCACATCAGGCCCAGACTGGGCAGGTCACGTAACGCCAGCAGGTCGCTAGCCAATGCAGGGCTGCCCGGCTGGTTCACTCGGATCAGCGGGGTCACATGAGAAGGGGCGATCTGGAGCCATCTCACAACCTCCTCGCGTGCTTGGGCTTTGCTGTCCGGGTGGACCGAGGCCTCCAAGTCAAGAATGACTACGTCCGCACCCGCGTTCCATGCGGAGGCGAAGCGATCAGGCCTGTTGCCTGGAACGAAAAGAAACGTGCACGCCTGTGCGAGGCGCGTTGCTATCTCGTTGTAGGACGCCATCATCGCGCTCACATGTCTGTCATCCGCTTCGCGGCTGCGCGGATGTGGCGCTTGATTGCGCGCTCCGCCGCGCCCGAATCGTTCGCGGCGATTGCGTCGTAGACGGCTTGGTGTTCCTGCTGCACCTTCTGTGAGAGGCCTGGCGCCCTGGCACTACGAGATCGCGCCGTGTCAATCGCAGAAGAGTAGAACTTCTGCAGGTAGTCCATGAACATGCGGTAGTGGTCATTTCCGGTGGCCTCAGCAATGGTCCGGTGGAATTCAAGGTCGGCGTCCGACCCACTGGTGCCGTCGCGAACAGCGCGTTCCATCCGTTCCAAGCACTTTTTGAGCTGTGCCAGATGTGCCGAAGTGCGTCGGCGCGCGGCCAGCGCTGCCGCCTCGCCTTCTACACCCAGTCTCAGCTCGGCGAGGTCAACGATGGCTTGCGCGTCCCCCGAGTTCGGAGTGGATAGGCGGAACGACGGCTCCACCGCCCGCGCGAGCACGAACGTGCCGCGGCCCTGCTGTGTGTCAACAAGCCCGTCGGCTTTCAGCCGTGCGACAGTTTCGCGCAGCACGGTCCTGCTGACCCCGTAGCGCTCGCACAGGCCCGCCTCCACCGGCAACTGGCTTCCGACAGGGAACACGCCGGCGCGGATGTCCGCAGAGATCGCCTCGAAGAGCCGCTGTGGCAAAGACTGCTGTTGCAAAAGACCCATGTGCAAAGTCTAAGGCCAGTTACCAACGGTGAGCGGAAATCATACTATGATGATACGTATTATGACTAACTCCGTTGTCCAGACTGTGGTGGCGCCGCTGTCCTTGAAGACCATCTACAGGGCTTTTTGCCGCCAGCTCCACGAGCGTGGCTTCCGCGGTGAGATCGGGGACTCCTACGCTGAACGCACGGTGCTCTCCACCGACAATTCGATCTACCAACGGTTACCACAGGCGGTCGTTTATCCGTGCAACGCGGAGGATGTGGAGTGCCTCGCAACCTTGGCTGCGGAGACCCAGTTCCGTCAGGTGGTGCTGACACCGCGCGGTGGTGGCACCGGTACGAACGGACAGTCTCTAACCGACGGCATCGTGGTCGACCTGTCTCGGAACATGAACAGGATCATCGAAATCGACGTTGCTGCACGGCGCGTCCGCGTCGAGGCCGGGGTCGTCAAGGATCAACTGAACTTGGCCTTGAGGCCGTATGGACTGTTCTTCGCGCCGGAGCTTTCTACATCGAACCGCGCGACGATCGGTGGGATGGTCAACACGGACGCGAGCGGGCAGGGAAGCTGCACTTATGGGAAGACCCGCGACCACGTCGTGAGCTTGGATTGCGTGTATCTCGGTGGCCGTCGTCATAGGAGCGAACCCATAGACGACGCTGAGCTAGACCAATGGTGCGCGGCGGATGGCGTGGTTGCCGACGGCTATCGTGTGGCTAGGCGAATCGAGGAACAGCAGGCCGATCTCATCGCCGAGCGATTTCCCCCGCTGAACCGATGCCTCACCGGCTATGACTTGGCCCATCTGCGCGATGCACAGAAGCGTTTCAACCTCAACAGTCTGATCTGTGGTTCCGAGGGATCACTGGGCTTCGTCGTGGAAGCCACGCTTGCGGTACTCCCCATTCCAAGACACGCGACTCTCGTGAATGTGCAGTATGCGAGTTTCATGGAGGCGCTGCGCGACGCGCGAGCCCTCATGGAACACCGTCCTCTGTCGATCGAGACAGTGGATTCGCGGGTTCTGGCGCTCGCCATGAAGGACATCGTCTGGCAGAGCGTCGCGCCGTACTTCCCCGCAAATTCGCAGTACCCGACGCTGGGCATCAACCTCATCGAGTTTGCAGGAGACGATGAGGATGAAGTTTCGCGCAGGGTCGCTGCGTTTGTTGATCATCTAGAAAGTGACAGAAGCGTCACGCGTTTGGGACACACGCTGGCAGCTGGTGCCAAGGCCGTGGAAACTGTCTACGCCATGCGCAAGCGCGCTGTCGGGCTGCTTGGCAACGTTGATGGTGAAGCTCGACCACAGCCCTTCGTGGAAGACACCGCAGTTCCGCCCGAGAACCTCGCGGAGTACATCGCTGAGTTTAGGCAACTCCTGGATAGCCATGGCCTGCAGTACGGCATGTTTGGCCACGTGGATGCCGGCGTTCTGCACGTGCGGCCGTTGCTCGACATGCGAAACCCGAGCGACGCGGCACTCGTTCGTCCGATCACAGAGCAGGTGGCTCAACTTACCCGCAAGTACGGCGGCCTTCTGTGGGGAGAGCACGGGAAGGGCCTGCGGTCAGAGTTCGCCCCGGCCTTCTTCGGGGAACTGTACCCTTCCTTGCAGGCCATCAAGGCGGCATTCGATCCCTATAACCAGCTCAATCCTGGAAAGATCGCGACGCCAGGCCCTGCGCACTCGCTCTTGCCTGTCGATGGCGTTCCGCTGCGCGCGCACGCGGACCGCCAGATTGACGAACGCGTCTGGCAAAGCTATGGCGCAGCGCTCAAATGCAACGGCAATGGCGCTTGCTACAACTTCGATCCCGACGATGCAATGTGCCCGTCTTGGAAAGCCACTCGACAGCGGATCCATTCACCCAAGGGACGTGCGTCGCTGCTGCGTGAGTGGTTGCGCTTGCAGCAAATTGCCGGAGTTGATGTGGTTGAGGCCGAACGCAGTGGCCGAAAAATCTTGATCTCTTGGCTTCGCGGCTTTAAGAGTTCGCCTGATCCTGCGGGGGACTTTTCCCACCAAGTCTATGACGCTATGGCGGGTTGCTTGGCGTGCAAGTCCTGCGCGGGACAGTGCCCAGTCAAGGTGAACGTTCCCGAGTTTCGGTCGCGTTTCTTGTCGCTGTACCACCAGCGCTACGGGCGCCCTCTGAAGGATTACTTGATCGGCTCGCTGGAGTTCACGATTCCCTACTTTGCGAGAATTCCGGGGATTTACAACATGATCATGGCCAGCGGACCGGCAAATTCTTTACTTGCTCGGTATGCAGGGATGGTCGATAGTCCTTTGCTCAGTCGCGAAGATTGGAGCCGACATCTGGAGCGCTGGCATGTACGGCGTGCTTCGGAGAAGGCGCTTCGCGCCCTGTCCCCTGAGCAACGGGCCCGTACCGTGGTCATTGTTCAGGATGCTTTCACACGCTATTTTGAAACGCCATTGGCCGCCGCCCTGATCGAGCTTGCCTCCCGACTGGGTTATCGCGTCCATCTGGCGCCGTTCAAGCCTAACGGAAAGCCACTGCATGTACAGGGTTTTCTCCGAGCATTCGAGAGGGCGGCGAAGCGCAACGTAGCGCACCTTCGTGGGCTAGCACAGCCGGGCGTTCTGCTAGTAGGCCTGGATCCTGCCATGACGCTTGTTTACCGCCAGGAGTACCGCAAGCTTGATAACGTTGGGCAGGTGCCGGATGTGCTGCTGCCCCAAGAATGGCTGTTGCAGGTGCTGCCGGACAAAATCCGTCCAGTTTTCGCAGGCAACTTCTGTCTACTTCCTCATTGCACAGAGAAGACCAATGTGCCGGCGAGCAGCGGCGACTGGGTACGCATATTCGACCGCTTTGGAATGCGGTTGAAAACGCAACCTACGGGGTGCTGCGGCATGTCCGGAACCTATGGCCATGAGGCACGCAACGTGCACACATCCAAGCTCATTTTCCAGCAGTCCTGGGGCCCGGCGATTGATGCCATACCGTCTCAGGAACTCCTTGCGACTGGTTATTCGTGCCGCAGTCAGGTCGACCGCGAGCGGGCCAAGCGGCTACGGCATCCCATTGAAGTATTGGTTGAGGCACTTCGCGAGAATCTTGATTCAGATGCGACAAGGTGAATCGGACCTTAATTCGAGGTTTATGACAGACAAGACTTTATGGGATGCAGTATTTGATAAGGTGTGCTACATGCATAATGCGCTGCATACCCCTAATCTTTGATCTGGTGGGCTTCTCTATGAGAGGCCAAGCGGCGCGCGCGGTGACGCACTAATCTCGCGGGTCGCCTTGATCCGGATTTTTGGAGATCCGCTGATCAATGAGCGCCGCGGGCGCGGATTGAGACGAGCGTCACGCCGGGTTGTGAAGCCGGCGCGCGGTTGTGGGATTAGCGCGGCAAATGGGTCTTGTTGTACTTTGACATGGTACAGCGCGCTTGGTTGCACAACAAGCTCCCGGAACCGTTTGCCGGGCCGGCGGTGGTCACGACGCATCATGCACCTCATCGCGGCTCGCTGACGGAGCGCTACGCTGGTGATTGGGCTTCGGGCGCTTTCGTCAACGAACTTTCGGATGCCGTCTTTGATGTGCCCGAGCTTTGGATCCATGGTCATACGCATCAGCAGTTCGACTATCGAGTCTGTTCTTGCCGAGTTGTGAGCAGTCCGCGCGGCTACGTGAACTGGAGCGGCAAGATCGAGAACAAGGCGTTTGATCCCAGTTTGGCCATCGATGTACAAGCGCTCAACAGAAACGCAACTCGTGAAGCGGCGTTCTTCGCACTGACTTCCATGCACAGTATGGGGCGCGCCTAGCGCGGTGCAATCGCCGGATTGCTCACCACGTCATCTCCCCGTCCCTTCGACGCGCAGTAGTGAGAGGCTGCGCGCCCATGCTTGTAGCTGGTACCTGTCGGTCGGTGTAGAGCGACCCCACACACCCGATTCATCGGTAGTTCACCGCGGCGAGATGTGAGCTGGAGAAGCCTCACCTCGTGATCACAGGTTTCAAGGGCAACTCCAGCAGATCGGGAGGTGCATTGCCGCTCCCCGCAGGATCGCGTCGGTCCCGCATCAGCGCCGTCAGGCTCTTGATCATGCGTTGCGCGGCAAGGCACTCGTTGAGATGCGCGCGCGGACTGTATGCCCCGACCATCCAAAATTTCTCTGTAGTAACTAAAAAGCTAGAAAAAGTACAAATGTGCTTTGCATGTCACATTTGTGCAATATTCGATTTATAGCATGAGCACTACTCTGAGAAAGAGATCCATGGAACTCCGTAAACGCGTCATCACTGTCATCTGTGACAGCCTACGACGCGACTTCATTTCTGCTGAAAAAACGCCCGTGTTGGCCAAGGTTGCCGAGCGGGCTGCGGTCTTTCTCAACGCGCGGAGCGTTTTTCCGTCGACCACGCGTACCAGCTCGGCGTCGATTGCCACGGGTTGCACACCGGCGCGACATGGTTTGATGGGCAATTGCGTGATCTTGCGCGAGGCAAGCGGGCTGCGATGCCACAACGTCGGCGATCCCGCGTTCGTTGATCGACTGCGCGAGATCACCGGTACGACTCTGAAAGTCCCAACCGTGGCCGAGCATGTGCGTCCGCTCGGACTCGCCCTGTTGATGTCCAACGTATCTGCGGGTGCCGCTTATTTCTATGATCCCGAGGGTGTTGGGGAGGTGTGGCATCGTGCCGGTTCTTTCGGGCCTGGCCGCAAGCGCATCGTTCCAAACATCGCGCAGCGATGGGAAAGTGGAGCCGTCGGCGATGCGGCAATGACCCAGACATTCTGTGAGCGGGTCGAAAAGGACGACGACCTGGTCAGCGCCACGCTCTGGTTGTCGGACCCCGACCATAGCGGCCACCGTTCGCAACTCGGATCGCCAGAACACTTGCTGGGTATCGCCGCCGCAGAAGTCTGCGTAGACGCCGTGAGCAAACTGGTAGCGCGCTTGCGTGAGCGGGGCGATGACGTGCTGCTTATCGTTGGCTCCGACCATGGCATGCAAACCATCTCCGAAAACATCCCCGTCACACGCCTCTTGGTCGACGCCGGATTGAAGGCACGCGAGGAAAGTCACGACGTGGTGATTGCACCCAATGGCACGGCTTTTACAGTTGGCGTGAGTGACGCCAACGCGGATCGCACCATCGCCATTGCTGCATGGCTGCGTAAGCAAGTGTGGGCCGGCGAAGTGTTGACTGGCGATCAGTTGGCCTCGATCGGCTTGCTGGACGATGAAACCTGCCGCATTGCCGTCTCCATGCGTTCTGATCACAGCACGAACCAACTGGGCGTGCCCGGCACGTCGCTCTACATAGAAGACCCGGATGAGCCCGGTGACTACGTCGGCCGTGGGCAGCACGGTGGTTTGGGGACTTATGAACAAAGTCCTTTTCTGATGATCGATGGCGCGCACTTCGCGCCCGGACCGGTCGAGGCGGCTGTGTCGCTGGTCGACATATTGCCCACTCTGTTGCGTCATCTTGAGTTGCCCTTCGATGGACTGGATGGCAGAGCATTGCAGGCGCCATCGGCTCACTAAGAAGCATCCTTCACCTTTTCGGCAGACACTTCATGATTTCAGTAACCCAACTATCAGTGACGTATGACAGCGGCTATCAAGCGCTTAAACCCGTCTCGCTGGAATTTAGGCGCGGCGAACTGACGGTCTTGCTGGGTGCCTCTGGCGCCGGAAAATCTACACTGCTGCGCTGCCTTAACGGCCTGGTTGCGCCGAGTGCTGGTCGTGTTTGCACCGAACGGAACCCAGATATTGTCAAGACTGCCGCGACCCTGCGCGACCATCGCCGGCGCACCGGCATGATCTTCCAGCACCACCAACTAATACCGCGCCGCACTGCATTGCAGAACGTATTGACGGGCCGCCTATCGTTTTATTCGGCATGGCGCACCTTGTTTCCGTTCGGCGCCGAAGACATGGAACTAGCCTTGTCATGCCTGGATCGCGTGGGTCTTCTGAATTATGCGAACTCGCGTGTCGATCGCCTCTCGGGCGGTCAACAGCAGCGCGTCGGGATTGCGCGCGCCCTGGCTTCACAGCCCGAAGTGTTGATTGCAGACGAGCCTGTCGCGAGCTTGGATCCGGCATCGGCAGACAGCGTGATGGACCTGATCAAAGAGGTTTGCGCGCAAGACGGCCTGACCACCATCGTCAGTCTTCACCAGTTGGCGCTGGCGCGCCGCATTGCGGACCGCATCGTCGGCATTCGTGGCGGCGAAGTGGTGTTCGACGGTACGCCGCAAGTACTGAATGAAGCAGCGATCGCCCATATCTACGAGGGCATTCTCGAACTCCCCGCGCGTAAGTTGCAATTGACGCGGCAGCCCATTGCAGACGCAGCACTTCTTCAGGCTTAAACGTTTACATCGATCACTAGGGAAAATGCAATGATCCTCAATTTTTTAAAGGCTGTCTTCAAGGCTCTGCGCGCCGTAGGGCTGGTATCCACATTCACTCTAGTCGCCACATCGACACTTGCTGCCAACCCTGATCCGGATACGATCAAGGTTGCGTTGATCCCCGAAGAGAATCCTTCCAAGATCATCCAGGCCAATCAGGACTTCAAAGCCTACCTCGAAAAGTCAACCGGCAAAAAAGTTGAGCTGGTCGTGACGCTGGATTACTCCGCGATGTTCGAAGCCGCCCGCTTCGGTCGAATCGATTTGGGTTACTACGGGCCGATGCCCTACGTGATGGCAAGATCGCGCGCCAACATCGAGCCAGTAGCAGTACTGGTGGCCAATGGTGCACCGACGTACCTAGGGTGCATCATCGCCAGCAAAGCGGGTGGGGTAAAAACTTTGGCCGATGTACGTGGCAAGACTTTTGGCTTTACGGATCCGGCCTCCACTGCGGGCCATTTGCTGAGCCGCACGATGATGCTCAACCTAGGCTTGGTGGCGGGCAAAGACTATCAGTTCCAGTTTCTCAACGGCCACGACGCGCTGGCGCTGGCGGTACAGAACAATCGCGTGCAGGCGGGGGCAACCACCTGTCCCCTGCTGGAATCCTTCATCAAGCGCGGCATCATCGACCCCAACAAGATCGAGATCGTCGGTCACACCGCGCCTATTCCCAATTATCCGTGGGCAATGCGCTCGGATTTGTCGCCGGAATTGAAAGACAAGATCCGTCGTGCGCTGTTGAACATGAACGATCCGAAGATCCTTGAAGTGTTCCACGGCGAACGTTTCGAGGCGATCGACGACCATGTCTTCGATCAACTGCGCGAAGCGGCGAGCAAGCTCAATATCGATACCAGCGGCAAAAGCAAGTGATCAGTGCTGTACAAATGGGGAACGAGATGCGCGATGCCACCCAAAAGAAATATCTGGAGCTCATTCTAGAGAGTCGTTCTGCCACTCGCCGCATCCAGTTGCGGGTGACGATAGTAGTGCTGATCTGCTTGTTTTCGCTGGCGTCGGTGGGACTGTTCGATATCAAGAAGTTGATCGAAGGGATCCCGGCATGCTGGACCATCCTCAAGGAAATGGTGCCGCCCGACTTCAGCCGCTGGCGAGATTGGCTGCACCCGCTGACCGATACTTTTTTCATGAGTATCGCCGGCACCGCGATTGCAGTGGTATTGGGTTTGCCGCTGGGACTGTGTGCCTCGCGTACCACCACGCCGCACGCGATCATCTACACGGGTTCGCGCTGGATACTGAATCTGCTGCGAGCGATCCCTGAACTGATCATGGGGATCTTTTTGGTCGCTGCCGTCGGCTTTGGCGCCCTGCCGGGCGCACTGGCGCTGGGCCTGCATTCGTTGGGAATGGTTGCCAAGTTTTTTGCCGAGGCATTCGAGCATGCCGACCTCAAGCCGATCGAAGCAGCACAATCCAGCGGTGCGACACCGATGCAGGTTGTCATCCACGCGCTGTTGCCGCAAGTCACACCGCAACTGGTCGACACCATGCTATATCGCTGGGAATACAACTTTCGTGCCTCTACATTGCTGGGCATCGTCGGAGCCGGAGGTATCGGCTTCGAGCTCATGGCGTCATTGCGCATCCTGATGTACCGCGAAGTGGCGGCTTTGATGCTGATCATCTTTGTTGGCGTAACTTTGGTAGATTACCTGGGCAGCCTGCTACGCCGTGCTCAACTCAAATAGCCTTAGATAGTCAGAGACGTTGTGACTAAAATATTGACTGTAAATAACCGGGGTTACCGTGCACCGTCGGCGCCGGTGGTGGTTGTGTGTGTGGATGGCTGTGAGAATGACTACCTCCATGCCGCAGTCGCGGCCGGCGTCGCACCTTATATTGGTAGCCTGCTGGCCACCGGGAGTTGGTTCCTCGCCGATAGCGTGGTGCCTACCTTTACCAATCCGAATAACATCTCTATCGTCACTGGTGTGCCACCGGCTGTGCATGGCATTTGCGGCAACTATTTCTTCGATACGGCATTGGGTGAAGAGGTCATGATGAATGACCCCAAGTACCTACGCGCTGGCACATTGCTCGCTGCCTTTGCCGATGCTGGCGCCAAGGTAGCGGTGGTTACCGCCAAGGACAAGCTGCGCAAGCTGCTAGGGCATCAGCTCAAGGGAATTTGTTATTCAGCCGAGAAGGCGGATCAAGTCAGCCTGGCAGAAAACGGTATCGAGAACGTCCTCGATATGGTGGGTTTGCCGCTGCCATCGGTCTACAGCGCTGACTTGTCCGAGTTCGTGTTCGCGTCGGGCGTCAAGTTGCTGTACAAGGAGCGGCCGGATTTGATGTATCTGTCTACTACCGATTATGTGCAGCACAAGGCAGCACCCGGGACGGAGGACGCGAACAGTTTCTACTGCATGATGGACAGCTATCTGAGTCAATTGCACGAGGCCGGCGCCATCATCGTGCTGACCGCAGACCACGGCATGAATGCCAAGCATGCGGCAGACGGTTCACCCAATATAATTTATCTGCAGGATTTGCTCGATGATTGGTTTGGTGCAAATCAGACACGCGTGATCCTGCCGATTACCGATCCGTACGTTGTCCATCACGGGGCGCTCGGTTCGTATGCGACGATTCACGTGGCCGAAGAAATTGCTCTTGCTGCACTTATTGAGCGCTTGAGCAGAATCGCGGGGATTGAACTGGTGCTAGGGCGGCACGACGCCGCGGCGCATTTTGAGTTACCAGCTGACCGTATCGGCGATATCGTGATGGTCTCAACCCAGGATACGGTGCTGGGCACGGCCGCAGGCCGCCATGATCTGTCTGCGCTTGATGTTCCGCTGCGCTCCCATGGCGGAGTGTCCGAACAGAAGGTGCCACTGATCTTGAATCGACGGGTTCAAGGCGTCTCGGTGGATCGTCGGTTGCGTAATTTCGATGCGTTTGATCTGGCGCTCAACTACGTGGCGTGATGGATTTCCTGACATCCGTCAATATGACGGAGGTGGGTTGCACAGTCATTCTTTATCTGCCAGCAAAGCAGCCGCCGCGTTCTCATCCGTAATCAACACATGGCACAGCCCCGCAAATATTGCTGCGCGAATAATCGGCACTTTGTGAACTCCACCGGACGCCAGCACGATTTCCGGAATGGCGCGTATCTGCTCCAGTGATGGATGGATGACACGTTTGGCAATCGGGTGTGCCACAAAATTGCCATTGACGTTCAGGTAGTGGCCGCAAATATCACCCACAGCACCCGCCTTGCGCAGCAAATCACAAGTTTCTTGCGAGATAACACCATGTTTGAGAGCAGTAGATTGGTCGGTTAGGTCTTTGGCTGTCAGCAGCGCAATGTTCACCTGCTCAACCATCTTCAGCACGGTGCGAATCGGCTCGCTTTCGGTCAGCGCCAGTTTCAGGCTTTCGGTCTCGGCGATCAGCGGCGCGGTCATGTAATAGCAGGTTGCATCGAGGGCGCGCGAAACGAGCGAGGCATTGTCATAAGGGTTGATGTGCGTGCTCTTCGAGAGGCCTCCGCACATCAGCACCACTGTGTTGTTCGCCCCCTGGCGCCGAGTAATATTCTGCGCAGCAGCATTGATCGTGCCGCCCCAATAGATGCCGAGTGTGGAGCCGTTCGGCAAGTTTTCGCTTATGTATTTGCCGGCGGCGGCGCCGACAATGGTGCGCACGTCGGTGTCTGCCGACGCAGTCGGTACCACGATGACCTCGCGTAGCTGATATTTTCGGCGCAGACCTGCTTCGAGTTCCATGCAAGCGCTGAACTGGCTATTGATCGAAATCTGGACGAAGCCGCTGGTGCGGGCATCGTTCAATATCCGGTTCACTTTTTTGCGGGTAAGGCCCAGTTGTTGCGAGATGGCTTCCTGGGTCAGACCTTCTTTGTAGTAGTTCCAACAGACCCTCGCCATGATCTGCGAATCGGTAGATTCGTCCTCTCCGTCCATCTTGTCTTTCGATGCCATATGTCATGCTTGTCGCGGCGATTTCGGAGACTTAGTGTAGCTGAAGAAAATTAATCGCATTCTTAATTTTTAGGATTTTGACCTCTTTGTCTTCTTAATGAGTGAGGTAAAGAGGAAGCGGCGTGTACGAAAATTGAGAGTTCGGATAAAAATTGGATTGGTTTTATGTTGCAAGTCCAAGACTCTGAATCGCCCTGGCTTTGAACTGACCCCCAGAAGTTGGACGGTTGGAAGCTAGCACCTCGATGCCTGAGTTCGGTACTGCACCGGGCTCAGGGCGGGGCGGCGCCCTCGTTGAGGCGTCGGCGGCCCAGCGGCGTGATGGCGAAGATCACCGCCGGGCGCGCATCGGGCCGCTCCGGATTCGGCAGCTGTGCCTTGATCATCCCGGCGGCCTCCAGAACGATCGCGCTTCGGACGTCTTTCTCGTCGGCGATGACCAGCGGGAACGAGGCGTCTTCGAGGCGGCGAAGAAAGTTCATGGGCATTTCACGTCTCCAAGGCTGCTGCGCGCACCTGCCGCACAGACTGGACGCACGAAAAGATACTCGAGCGTCGCGAAACAGACTTTACGTCTGGTCGGTATTCATGGCGTGACTTTTATCCCGGGCCCTCGGTGAAGTACGGCGTGCTCAGCAGCGGGAAGGGCTGCAGATGGGGCCGCTCCGCCTCGAACATGGCCTGCACTTGGCGGCAGGCGCTGCCGTGGATGCGCTTGGCGGCCCGACTACTCTCCCAGTGCTCTAGGAAGTCGTTCTGCTCGTTGATGGTCTCGAAGCGTCGACCCTTCAAGGCAGTGGCCTGCGTGTGGACTATAGCGTTCTCCACGGACCCCTTGCGGTTGGGGTCACGGACGCGCGCCGGACCGCCGACCACGCCGTAGTGGGCGCGGCGGCATAAATGGGGTTAAGTTCGGGCTCGTACAGGTCGGGCTTGAGCACACCGTCCTTCAGGTTATCGAGGAATACGTACCGACACGATCCGCCGAAGTAGCGCCAAGCCTGCTCGTGAAGCCGCGCCCAGATCTCTTGGCTGGACTTCCACACGACGCGCCGGAAGCTGCGCCTCGAATAGCGCAGCGTCGCCACGAACGGACGCAGTTAGCGGTACCGGTCAGTGCCGGGCACGCGGGTCGGGGCGCCCTCGCCGTAATCGACCTGCATCTCCTCGCCCGGCAGGAACGATAGACGATCGAACAGCTGCGGCTCGCGCCGACGCGACCGGCGACGGGGCCGGTGGCCAGGGTGGGGCAGTTTGCGCTGGCGCATCGCTGGCCGCATCAAATCCGAGGACGCCGGCCTGGGCGTCGAACCGCTTCTGATAGGCACGAATCGTGTGCCGAGAGATGCCCGTGACGCGGGCGATCTCCCGCTGAGTGGCGTTGCTGCGTAGTAGGGTCCAAATGGTGGTTTGCAGATGAGGCTTCAAGACGTTCAACCTGTGGGCTCCCCCGAAAACGAGGAAGCGAAGGTGACGTCCTGCCGTCAGCCTCTAATCTACGACGGCGCTGCAATCAGCGCCTCAAATGCCGGTGGCCAGGTGGAGCAGTTTGACTTGGCCACAAGTGGAGCACTTTGGGTGGCCACCGGGTTCCATCCCTTACTCCACAACGCCGAGCCGAAGCCTCTCGTCTGATCGGAAACTGCGTAAAGCCTACGCAACTTCGGTGATTAGAGCGTCTCGGCTCCGCCTTACCTTCTTGAGGCCAACCAGCCAGTCCCCGACTTCGTCTCGATAACCTATCGGCATGATCACGACGCTGCGCAGACCGTGTTGTCTGAGCTGCAGAATTTCGTCCAATGCGTCAGGGTCGAACCCTTCCATTGGCGTGGCATCGACTTCCTCCGCTGCGGCGGCGACGAGTGCGACCCCGAGCGCGATGTAAGCCTGGCGAGCGGCGAGCTGAAAATTGACCTCCTCCCCCCGCGATGCGACGATCCCAAGCAGCATCTGGCGATAGTTCTCCCAACCTTCGTTGTGCGTCTGGCGGATTTCGTTGGCCAAGTCGAACATCATGTTGACCCGCTTCGCCGTGGTGTCGTCCCACGCTGCGAAGACGAGGAGATGGGAGCAGTCGACGATCTGCTGCTGCTGATATCCGATCGCTTTGATCTTCTCTCGGAGTTCTTGATTCGTCACGACGAAAAGCTCGAAAGGCTGCAACCCACTAGAGGTCGGGGCGAGTCGTATGGCCTCGAGAATACGTTCGAGCTTGACTGCCGGAACCTTCCTGGAGGGGTTATATTTTTTGGCGGCGTAGCGCCAGTTCAGCTGATCCAAAAGTTGCGTCATATATGCCTTCAAAAATAAAATTGCTCAAGATGCGTACACTAAGTTTCAACCTACCTTGAAGGTCA
>Ga0160430_100723_pt1 | contig 15955 bp, 16 predicted proteins | sample HID1971I_E0MG_FD_108274 | JGI IMG/M metagenome (GOLD analysis project Ga0160430, IMG submission 108274) | Enriched millipede-associated microbial communities from UW Madison campus, WI, USA - HID1971I_E0 MG | ecosystem: Host-associated > Arthropoda: Insects > Digestive system > Unclassified ...
ATATGTGGCGCGCTACAACAGCGTAAGGCGCCACAGTTACAACGGTTACCACTCACCGATAGCGGCGGAAAAGCTAGCGGCGTGAAAACCGAAAAGAATGTCCGAAATTACTGGACCAGTTCAGCCCCCTCCCACATTGGATCTTATGCACATTGAAGAAGCTGTTTATGCCCCCACCGCCTGCAACCGGCTGGAGCGAAAATCCTTGGGCGACACTTCGAACTGTTTCTTGAATGATCGGCTGAAATGCGCCGAGTCGGTAAAGCCCCACTTGTAGGCAATCGAGGTGATCGACTCGCTACGCAGGAACGGGTTGGTCAAGTCGTCCGCACTGCGCTTGAGCCGCGCCCGCTGGATATAGCGGCAGACGCTGTCGTCCTGCTCCTCGAACAAACGGTAGAGGTGCCGCACCGAGATATTCAGGCGGTTGGCCAGGCCAATCGGGCTCAGGCCAGGTTGGCCCAGTGACTCGTCGATGACTTTTTGCACATAGCTGCGCAGGTTATTGCCCTGCAACGAGGCCACACCTTCGTGGCACTCATCGCCCTGCTCCAGCGCCGACCCCAACAGTGATACGAAGGCCGTTTGCAGTGCTTCCACTTCCGTGGCGTTGTCTTCGGTATCGTCCTTGCACAATTGATCCATCAGCACATGCAACATGCGCCCACAGGCCTTGGTCGATGAAATCTTGCCAAAGGCCCGCCCCTTGCCGCGCAGGTGCTTGCACACCTCAGTGCGCGAGAGGGACAACGAGGCGTGTTCGATCAAGCCGAAGGGAGTGATTTCGATGGAGCCTACCGAGTCCATCAGCAGCATCTCGCCAGGGGCCAGTTGCACGGTCTGGTCGTTCTGGGTGATCTGCGCATAGCCGCTGCGCTGGCTGACCAGGAAACATTCCTGGTCGTTGTCGTGGTCGGCATGGTGCGTGAGGCGCTTGATCAGCCCGGCATTGGTGCGCAGGATGGCCAGGCCACGGGGCAGGTTGTGGATCTCGCCGATAAACAGCGAACGGTTGAAGGCCAGTTCGGTGTCGAAGTGGCCGCACGCGGCGCGCAGTTCGCGGTTCCAGCTGTCGAGCCCGTCGGGTGCATGCTGTGGGATGCTCATGGGGTGTCTCCGCAGTGGCGTTCTTTTTGTTGTTCTGGTGCAATAGTTAACATGTTATCTATATGCGCGCAACAACAACTCGTTTGGCCTTTGCAGAAGCACTAATGATGCCAATCAGAGATTCGAAAGTACCCGCTTCATGCCAGCCAACGCCGCCAGTAAATGGTTGCGTTGCTCCGGGCTTACAGCGATATAACGCCGAAACGCCGGCATGCGGTTGACCACTTCGCTGCCGCCCATATGCTCCAGGCGCACGCACCATTGCTGGTCCTTGAGGTCGATACGCAGACGCTTGAAATCCAGGGGCATCAGCGCTTCGAATAACCCTTTGTCCGCCAGCAAACGCGCCTGCAACTCAGGCCCCAGGGCCTGGTTGCCAGAACGTTGCCGCACGCGGATGCCGTTGCGCCGAATAGCCCCGCCATGGTGCACCTCGAAGCTGCCCGCCCCTGGGGTAGGCGTGGGTACGTGCAACACGAACTCCGTCATGACCAGATGCATCAACAACTGCGATTCGGTGCGCTCGACCAGCTCAAATACCGCCCCGCCCACGTCGAGTTTCGCCAGGCCAAGATCACGCCGCAAGCGCGCCAGGGTCACCCCGGGTCGATAGCCGCTCGGTGCGCGATCAGCGCTGAACAGTTCAAACAGTTTTTGCCGCAAAGTCGCTATAAGGCTCATGGGCATGTCCCGGTTCATGACTGAATTCCTTGGCCAACACCTCCTCGACGCAGGCTGGCTTGAAGGGGTTGACCTTCTGCACCACCAGGGTCCAGAACAACGCATAGGTGGCGGTCACGCCGAGCATCACCCCAAACGGCACATAAATGTCGGCCGGGTTCATGCCGGGCGGGGTGATAAACCACATGCCCAGCAGGATGCCGATGCTCGACACAACCTGCGGCAGCGGGAACCACGGCGATCGGTACGCCCGGGGCAAATCCGGACGGCGAATGCGCAGGATCACCACCGACAACGTCACCAGCAGGTAGGCAAAACTCCACGCGCACACCGCCGCCAGCACCAGGTGCATGATGTTGTCGGTGTTGCCGCCCAGGTACAGCGCATGCAGGCACGGGATCAGCATGGCCACCAGGATGCACAACAGCGGTGTCTTGAAGCGCGGGTGCAGGTAGGTGAACACCTTCGGTAACGCGCCATCCACCGCCATGCCATAGAGGATGCGCGGTACGCCAGCCATCAGGGTATTGATGGTTGCAGCGCCGGCGAACAGGAAGCCAATGCCCAGCCACAGCGGCCCGATCTGCCCCATCACCTGCTCGGCGAACCGGGGGATGGCCATGGGTGTGTCCAACAGGTGCACGCCGGAGGCGGCGTCGAGCACCACGTTTTCCACCTGGCGCTTCATCGCGGCGCCATAGATAAACATGCACGTCGCCACGCCGATCAGCCCGAGCATCATCGCCCGTGGCATCACCTTGGCCGATTGGCGCAGGTCCGGCGCCAGCGGGGTGACGAACTCGCAGCCGACGAACATGAACATCGCCATGCCCACCAGCGACAACACGGTGACCAGGTCGGTGCCCACCAGTGATTCCCCGAACCAGCCATCCAACTGCACCGCCGGCGCGGCGATCAGGCCCAGCACGCCGAACACCATCAGGGTGGTCCACATGCCGAACGTAAGGATGATCTCTGCGCGGCCAAAGGCGCTGACCCCGAAGGCGTTCAGCACCCCGAACACGATCACGAAACCCACGCCCAGCAGCCATGAGCCGCCGGCCGATTCTGCCAGGGTATTGAGGTGTTCGAAGTTCACCAGCGCCATGACCCCGGCGAGGATGGTTTCGGCGGTGCCGGCGAACACGTGCACGATCAGATACGCCGACAAAGTGCCGGTAATCGCAAAGAACCGGCCCATGCCGCAGTTGATGTAGTCGTACACCGAGCCGGTGGTGGGCAGTATCGAGGCGGCCTCGGCGAAGGTGGTCGCCTGGGCCAGCATCATCACCACGGCGATCAGCATTGCCAGGGCAAACGCACTTCCGCCGATGCCGAAGCCCATGGTGGCGGTAAGAATCACCGGGCTGGCCATGATCAGGCCAATGGTGCTGGCCAACGCGGTGGGGAAACCTACCGTGCCTCGGTTGAGGTGCGCGGTGAGTCGGTCGTTGATCGACATGGTGGGGTCCTCGAAAGCGGTTTTTTTAGTGTGTCGGCACTCTGCGCCCCACCCGCGTTGATCGTCTTGCCCCTGTCTGCCGCTGGTTTTGTAGCTGCCTGCCACGGCGTAGCACCTGGCGGCCAGGGTCAATTCCCTGGCACGCATGGCAAAGACTTGGCTTGACGCCCCTCGCCCTAATGCGCCCTCACTCTTAACCAAGATGGGGACAATAACAATGGAGCACACACTGAAAAACCGCCGTCTACGCCAAGCGGTCGTCATAGGCGTCGCGCTGTTGGCCGGGCAAGCTCATGCCGTCGAGTTGTACGCCGATGCCGACACCCAGGTCACGGGAAACTTCCTCGCTGTGTATGGGATGTTCAACAGTCCGAAAAATTACGACGGCCGCCGCGGCGGCTCCACCTGGCGCGAGGCGTTTATCAAGTACGGCCTGAGCGTCGAGCAAAACCTGGGTAGCCTGGGCGGCGTCTATGGCACGGCCAACCTGGTGAGTTCCGGCACCTGGGGCGATGGCGATGCATCCGGGGTCACCAACGGCACCGAGCGCACCACCAAGTTTGACGAAGCCTTCGCTGGCTGGCGCTCCGGCGAGCTGTTCCCGGCACTGGGCACAGACGGTGTAGACCTGTCGTTCGGCCGCCAGGTCATCATGCTGGGCGACGGTTTTATCATCAACGACGACGGCCCCAACCTCGGTAATGGCGTGGGCGATGGGGAGTTCAACCGCGGCGGCGCCTACTACATCGCTGCACGCCATGCATTCGACAAGACCGCGGTCATTCGCCTGGGCGGCAAGGATGGCGTGCATGGCAGCCTGATGTGGATCAAGTCCGACAACCGCGCCCAAGCCAGAACCGAAATGGCTGCGGGCACCCTGGAATACAGCGCCGCCCCGGGCACCCTGGGGCTCACCTATATACACGGGATCGACGTGGATGAGCGTTTCGCTACCGACCTGCAACGCCAGCGCAAAGGCATGAACCTCTACAGCCTGCGCGGTGCCGGCAGTGCCGGCATCGACAACGCCCACTTCGCCTTCGAACTGGCCCGCCAGGACCGCCGCGACAGCCAGCAGAACGCTGGGTACGCCGAAGCCGGCTACACCTTCGCCGACCTGCCCTGGTCGCCGGACCTGACCTACCGCTACGCCCGTTATTCAAAAAACTGGGACGGCATGTTCGCAGGCTTCAACCGCGGCTATGGCACCTGGGTACAGGGCGAAGTGGCGGGCAACTATTCCGGCCCCTACAACAGCAACACAGCGGTGCAACACGTGGCGCTCAAGGTCAAGCCGCTGGAGAACCTCACCCTCGGCGCATTGTTCTTCGACTACAACACCGTCAGCACTCGCGGCCAGTTGAACCTCGATGGCCGCGAACTGGACCTGTACGCCGAATGGGCGGTGAACGAGCACCTGATCATCACGCCGTTGCTGGGCCTGTACAAACCCGACAAAGATGCCGACACCGGCGGTAACCAAGTCGGCGGCAGCGGTACCAATGTCTACAGTCAGCTGGTGGTGGCCGTACCGTTCTGAACCGTCTCGGGCGCGCACGGAGGCAGCGCCCGCACCTCGGCATAGGCGCCTTGATGATAGAGCAGCGGCGCACGGCCAAAGTCGTCGAAGGCCACCACCTTGCCGATCATGATCCAGTGGTCGCCGCCATCGATCTGCTGGTATTTCTCGCAGTGAAAGCGCGCCGAGCAATCGGCGAACACTGGCGAGCCGCCCTCCCCCGGCTCGTATTCGATCAGGGCGAAGCGATCTTCACGGGGGCGCGCAAAGTTGTTGGACAGGTGCACCTGGTCGGCCGCCAACACATTCACGGCAAAGTGGCTGGCCTCCTCGAACACCTCATGGCTATTGGAGCGTTTGTCGATGCTCCACAGCACCAGCGGCGGGTTGATGCTCACCGAGTTGAAACTGTTGGCGGTCACGCCCACCTTGCGCCCGGAAGCGGTGGCGGCGGTGACCACGGTCACGCCGGTGGCGAAGTTGCCCAGGGCGCGGCGAAAGGCACGTGGGTCGAAAATGTCAGACATGCAAGACTCCCGGGTGGCGTCTATTTGGCCGCCCTGATGGTTATGGAGGAATACGCGACTACACCATGCTCGGGTCGGGCTCCAGGCCCATCAGCTCACGGCCGAGGATCTGCGCGCAGACGTCGTAGTCGGTGTAGGCATGGGCGCCGGTCATATGGGAATCGCGGAACAGGCGCTGCATCTCGTTATGTTCGAACCAGGCATTGCCACCCGCGGCGGCGAACAGGCGATCCACCGCTTCGATGCACATTTTGGTGGCATAGGCCTGATTGGTGCGCCAGAACGCCAGGGTCTGGCGCGTCGGGTAACGTTGGGCGGCGCTGTGCTCGGCGTGTTCCTGCCAGGTCTTCTCCAGGAACGCCCGGGCGGCGGCCACCTGATGGGTGGACTCGGCCAGGCGCATCAACGCCGGGGTGGCGGCGCCCACAGCGGCACCGGTGTAGGCGCGCACCCGGGTCTTGGTTTTTTCGCGGAACACGTCGAGCATGCGCTCGGCCACACCAAGGCTGACGGTGGAAAAGCCACTGGCGAAATACGGTCGATAAGGCGCGTAGAAAATCTGGCTGTCGGGGTAGAGGCCAAAGCCTGCGGACTTGCCCTCCATCATGTCCTTGGCCTTCTGGATACGGTGCTCGGGCACCCAGGCGTTGTCGATAATCAAGGTTTTGGTGCCGCTGCCTTTCATGCCGGCAGCGAACCAGTCGTCGCGAATCTGATAGTCACTGCGCGGCAGCACGGCAAAGCAGTAATCCTGGGTGCCTTCGGCATTCTGGCGGCGGCAGCCCACAATTGCCCACTCACCATGGTCGCAGCCGCTGCTCCAGCCCATCTCGCCGCTGAAGTACACGCCGCCTTCGCCCTCGGTGACCCGACCAAACGGCGCAATACTGCTGCTGGCCGTGGCATCCGGGTTGGCACCCCAGATTTCCTCCTGCAACCGAGCCGAGAACAGCGCCAACTGATGGCTATGGGTGCACAACAAACTCATGGCCCAGGCGGTGCTGGCACAACTGCCGGCAAGCAAGGCGATGCAGTCGGCGAATTCGGGCAATGACAGCTCGAGTCCGCCGTACGCCTTGGGCTGAAAGGCGCGGTGCAGGCCGATGCTTTTGAGCAAGGCGATATTCTCATCCGGCACTTGGCGCAGCTGTTCGGCGCGGCTGGCATTGGCGGCGATGGCCGGCAGGAGGGGCTTGAGGTCTTCGAGGAGCGGGTTTGGCTTTTTCATGGACAGCCCTGCTTATTATTGGAAGTCCGGCAGGCGCTCCAGATCGCGGAACGGCGCGGGATGCAGGGCCAGTATCAAACGGCTCACGCAGGCGGAGAATGCACATTCGGCAGGCAAACTTGTACTTTTCACAGGTGCGGCAGGCACAGGCATAAAACCTGGCAGGCACAGTCAAGCCGCTTATCGGTGCGTTGGTTACCCTCGGGTTTTCTTTATGAACTGCCAGGAACCCGCCATGAGCGATATCCCGCTGCTGCCCCAAGTCGAAGCCTTTCTGCGTCGCCGCCATGGGGTGTTTATCGACGGTGTCAACGTGCGCAGCCACGCCACTGAAAGCCTGAGCGTGACCAACCCCGCCAACGGCCAGGTGATCGCCGAAGTCGCCGATGCTGACCTGGCCGATATCGACGCAGCGGTCGCGTCCGCCAACCGTGGTTTCCAACTGTGGTCCCAGGCCGCCCCCGCCACCCGTGGCAACGTGCTGCTGAAACTGGCCGACCTGCTGGAACAGCACCGTGAAGAACTGGCGCAGATCGAAACCTGCCAGTCGGGCAAGATTATCCAGATTTCCCGCGCTTTCGAGGTCGACCAGGCCGCGCACTTCCTGCGCTACTACGCCGGCTGGGCCACCAAGCTCAGCGGCCAGACGCTGACCCCATCCCTGCCTTCATTCAATGGCGAGCGCTACACCGCCTTTACCCTGCGCGAGCCGGTGGGCGTGGTGGTTGGCATCGTGCCGTGGAATTTCTCGACCATGATCGCCATCTGGAAACTCGCCTCGGCGCTGGTGACCGGCTGCAGCATCATCATCAAGCCCAGCGAATTCACGCCGCTGACCCTGCTGCGCATCGCTGAACTGGCCATCGACGCCGGGCTGCCGGCGGGTGTGCTGAATGTGCTGACCGGCGGCGGCCATGTCGGCAAGGGGCTGGTCGAACACCCCGGCACGCACAAGGTTTCATTCACCGGCTCAGTGCCCACCGGCATCGCCGTCGGCCGCAGCGCCATGGGCGCCGGCCTCACCCGTGCGACCCTGGAACTGGGCGGCAAGAATGCCGCCGGCTTCCTACCCGATATGGACGTGGACAAGGCAGTGGACGGCATCATCGAAGCGGGCTTCTTGCACTCGGGGCAAATCTGCGCGGCGGCCGAACGCTTTTTCGTGCACCGCTCGCAAATCGACGCCGTGCTGGAAAAACTCAAGACGCGCCTGAGCCGCCTGAATATCGGCTCGCCCCTGGACGAACACACCGAATTCGGCCCAGTCACACACCAGCAGCACCAGCACAAACTGCTCGGCTACTTCAACCAGGCCCGCGCCGAAAACAACACGATCATCCACGGCGGCCACCTTATCGACCGGCCTGGTTGCTACGTCGAACCCACGGTGATCCTCGCCAACCACCTGCACGACACCCTGCTCAACGAAGAAACCTTCGGCCCCATCGCCACCTTCCTGCCCTACGATGACGAAGACGAACTGCTGGCGCTGATGAACCACGGGCCCTACGGGTTGAGCGCCAGCCTGTGGACCAACGATTTGCGCAAGGCCCTGCGCATGATCCCGGCCATCAATGCGGGCACCTTGTGGGTAAACATGCACACCTTGCTCGACCCGGCAGTGCCGTTTGGCGGCAGCCGGTCTTCGGGGGTTGGGCGGGAGTTTGGCAGTGCGTTTATTGAGGATTACACCGAGCTTAAGTCGGTGATGATTCGGTATTGAATGGGGTAGCGCACATCTGGTTTGGTGTACACCGACCCCATGTGGGAGGGGCGATGCGACGATTCGACTTGCTCCCGATGGCGGTGGGTCAGTCACAGATGTATTGACTGACACGGCCTCATCGGGAGCAAGCCCCCTCCCACATTTGGATCGCATTGCATCAGTGAGATAGCTGTCGTTTTCAGCCCCAGCGCCTGCGCCTCCATCTTGATCAACCTTCCGGCAACTACCACCCGCCGACGTTGATCCAAGGAGTGAGTTCATCAGATCGCTCTTACACAAACTTCGGGTTGCGTCCGATTAGCCTCACCGCTAACCTTCGCGGGTCGCTGCAAAATCAGCGAATGGGTGTGGTAGCCCAGTTCTTTCATAGACCCCAAAACGCTCAAGGGCGTTTTTTTGTGCGGGCTGCTTTGTGGCGGCTGTGCATGGGAGGCTTCGGCCTGCCGGGTTTCTATGACCGGTCTACCACCCCGTGTACAGTCGCCTCCTTACTTCGTGTGGTAGCGAAATGGAGGTGCTCATTCATAGCAGCTTCGCCATGAAGAAAGTCACACCCAATCCCCCGCCATCCCCCTCGGATGACAACCCACAACTACCTCCCGATGTCATTTTCACCGTCCGCCCCGGACTCAGCACTGAAGCCGCCTTGAGCAATGCCAGCGAAATGCTGGAGTCAGCGACTGTCTGTGCCTACGACTGTGCCGAACAGCTTGACGGCCAGAGCCGCAAGCATGTGCTGGCGGTGGTGCAGATGATTGAGATTGCGCAGTTGCTGGTCGATGAAGCGCTGAACCGGGAATGCCCGGCGGCCTGATGAACAAACGCAAACCCAACAGGCAATGACGTTCTCTGTGGGAGGGGGCTTGCTCCCGATGGCTTTGGGTCAGTCACAGATGTGCTGACTGGCACCACCTCATCGGGAGCAAGTCGAATCGTCGCACCGCCCCTCCCACATTTGATCTCACTGCATCAGTGAGGTAGCTGTGCCAGGGAGAGCGTGCCAGGCTACCAGGTGCCCATTGCCAGGCTGTGCGGTGAAAACTCTGCGAACTGCCACCGCAATGCCAATGCTGCCGGACGGCGGACCACGTGCTCCACCGTCACCGTCCACAAGCGCTGCGCGCCCTCGAACTCGGCCACTGGCGGCCCGCTGAGAATCAATGATGTACGCCCCGCCACGTGCAGCACGTCGCCGGTTTCAAAATCGACAAACAGCAACCCCGCTACCGGGTTGGCGTGCAGGTTACCGAGGGTGTTGAAGAACAGGTTGCCGGCAAAATCAGGGATGGTCAGCACGTTGCCTTCTACCCGCACAAACCCCGTGTTGCCGCCGCGATGGGAAACGTCCACCGAGCGTTCGCCGTGCTGGTCCACGTAGCTGGCGACGAAGAAGGTGTCAGCGTTGCGGATCAGCGTTTGGGCGGCGGCGTCCAGGCTGGTGCTGCACTCCGCTGTATCGCCAGGTTTGCGCGCAATCCCAGCGACAGGCCGCAGTTGGATGTACTTGGGGCAGTTGCCGAAGGTGTGCACCACGTTCACCGCAAAGCCGTCATGATCCAGCGCTCCGATCCGACCGTTCATGCGGTTGCGACGCCGGGTGCCGAGGTCGATGCCCAGCAGGCCAACGGACGCGCCACGAGTGATGCCAGCCCAGGCCGGGTCGCTTCTGGCGGGCAGGCTGTCGATTTGCAGCGCCTGTGGATCCGGTGAATGGGCAAACCCTGGCGCGCCCTCCAGCATGGTCGCCCAGGGGATACCTTGTTCGTCCACCACACCCAGAATGAGGTAAGGCAACAACGGATAAAAATCACGATGCTGCTCGGGCAAATAATCACGAATGACCTTCGGCCCGATCATGGCCATGCGTTCGGCGACGCCTGCACTTTCCTGCAATTGCCGTTCGCCGACATGCCAAGGGGATTGTTCGATCGAGTTCATGGCGATCACCTCTGGTTGGATAACCGAATGCTGCGCCTACCCAACCCTGCAGAGAATGCCCACCCTGGGCAATCCACTATTACGCCAACTGAAATGCCGGATGTTCGCGCAACGCGGTGACGCAGTAGTCGACAAAACTGCGCACGCGCATCGGCGCATGTCGGCCTTCGCGGTAGATCACATTCACCGGCAGCGGCGGCATTTCAAAGGCCGGCAAGATACGACGCAGTTGGCCATTTATGAGGTGATCATGAACCGGATAACTGAGGCAACGAATCACCCCCGCGCCCTGCACCGCCGCATTGATCGCGCCTTGCACCGTGGCGCAACTGAGGCGGGCGCGGGCGTTGAGGGTGTAATGCAGGAAATCCCATCGCAGCGCTTCGGCGCTGGCAATCAGATGATGTTGCTTGAGGTCGGCCGGATGCCGGGGCTCGCCTTTGGCCGCCAAATACGTGGGGCTGGCGCACAGCAGGGTGCGCACCTGGCCGACCTGCCGTGCGATCAGCGACGAGTTGGGCAGCTCACCCACCCACACCGCCACGTCAAACCCCTCTTCGTGCAGGTTGGGGTAATAGTCGTGGTAGTTAGCGATGACACGCACCGCCGGATAGTGATCCATATAGCCAGCCAGCAGTGGCGCCATTACATAGCGGCTGAACAGCAACGGCAGGCATATCCGCAGGTTGCCCTGGGCGTGCACATGGGCGCCGTTGGCCGAGGCTTCGGCCGCGTCCACCGCTGCCAGCAGGCGTACACAGTCGGCAAGATAAGCCTGGCCTGCATCGGTGAGGTTGACCCCGCGTGTGCTGCGCTGCAGCAACACCACCCGCAGGCGTGCCTCCAGGCGCGCAACCGCACGTACCAGGGTCGGGCCGGAGACCTGGGCACGGCGTGCCGCCGAGGCCAGGCTGGGTTGCCCGGCCAGCGCCGCAAACAGCTGCATATCGCGAAAGCGCTCCATCAGGCGCGCCGCTTCGTCGCCGGGTTCAGGGCCGGGTCCTGCCCGAGGCGATGGCTTAAGAAGTCCACGAAGGTGTTGATCTTGGCCGGTACGCGACCATTGTGCTGGAACACCACCTGAATCGGCAGCGGCGCCGGTTCGAAAGCCTCCAGCACCAGCTCCAGCTCTCCCGCCGCCACCGCTGCCGCGACTTGATACGACAGCACCCGGGTCATGCCCCAGCCCAGGCGCGACAGGTTGATTGCGGCATTGTTCGCCGTAACGCTCAGACGCGGCTCAATGGCTATCTTCAGCGGCTGGCCGGCGTCGACGAACGTCCATTCACTGACCAGTTGGCTGGACGATGAGGTGACGATCTTGGCTTCTCGCAATTGCTCAGGCCGCTGCGGGCGCCCATGTTGGTCCAGATAAGCCGGCGATGCGCACACCACCCGGCGCACTTCGCCGACCTTGATCGCCTGCTGCCCGGGTTCGTGCAGATGGCCGATACGCACCGCTACATCGACGCCTTCGTCAGCCATATTGACTACACGGTCGACCAGCAAGGCACTGATGTTCACCAGGGGGAACTGGTCCAGGTACTCCCCCAGCACAGGCGCCACATACAGCTCGCCAAACAGCACCGGTGCGGTCACTGTCAGGTGACCGCCGGGGATGGAGTAACTGCCCGCTGCCGCTTCCTCGGCCTCTTCCAGTTCGGCGAGGATGCGCCGGCAATCTTCCAGGTAACGCTGGCCGGCATCGGTCAGGTGCAGGCTGCGCGTGGTGCGTGCCAGCAGTTGCGTACCGATGCGCTGTTCCATAGCGGCAATGGCGCGGGTCACGCTGGGTGGCGAGGTCTTCAGGCGGCGTGCAGCAGCCGCAAAACCCTCCTCCTCGGCCACCGCCAGGAATACCTGCATCTCATGAAATCGGTCCATCGCCATCCCTTGATCGTTACTGTGATTGCAGCCCCACCGCCGTGCGCGCCATAGCGACAAACCCTGGCAAGGCTTCGATGCTGGCAAGCCAGGCACGCACCTCAGGGTAGTCGGCCAGCGACACGTTGCCTTCCGGCGCATGGGCCACGTAGGTATAGAACGCAATATCGGCAATGCTTGGCTGATCACCAGCCAGAAAACGGCTCTCGCCCAGCTGCTGCTCCATCACGTTCAGCAGGGCATAGGCTCGGTTGATTGCGCTGACAGTGTCCACCTCGGCGCCAAACACTGTGGCCAAGCGCGCCGTGGCGGGCCCCGCATGGAGTTGACCGGCGGCGGCCGACAGCCAGCGTTGGACCCGCGCTTGCCCGATGGGCTCGCACGGCAACCACTGCCCTTTGCCATAGGTACTGGCAAGGTAGACCAAAATCGCATTGGAGTCGGCCAAGACAGTACCGCCATCATCGATCACCGGTACCTGGCCGAAGCAGTTGAGATTAGCAATGAATTCGGGCGTTTTATGCGCACCTTGCTTGAGGTCCACCAGGATAAATTCATTGGGCAAGCCCAGCAGGGACAACATCAGCTCGACCCGATGGGAGTGGCCGGACAATGGAAAACCATAAAGTTTGATCGCAGGCTGGGTCATGAAAGGCTCCAAAAGAATGGGTATCGACGCCAGGCATATTCCACTGCCGCCTCAGTCGGCGGAATGACCAGGATTTACAATCCAGCATTTCATTGGGCGAAACAATCACCTGTCCGAAATTCTCGGCGCCGGCGTCGCAATTTCATGAAAAAAATTCAAACTATCGTCCTTCCTATCGTTCACACCTTCACGTGCAACGTTAAGTAGGAGGCGACATGCAATACCGACAACTGGGTCATTCCGGCCTGCTGGCATCGGAAATCATCCTGGGCACCGTGCCCTTTGGCGGTCGTGCGGAGTTCGAAAAATGCGGCGCGGTGGACGTGCCCCTGGCCAAGCGTATGTTCGATATCGCGTTCGATGCCGGGGTGAATATGGTCGATACCGCTGACCTCTACTCCCACGGCCTGGCCGAAGAGGTGGTCGGCAAGGCCCTGGGTGACAAGCGCAACGATATCCTGCTGGCGACCAAGGGCCGCAGCCCGGTGGACAGCAACCCTAACAATTCCGGCTCATCGCGCTATCACCTGATCCGCGCCTGCGAAGCGAGTTTGAAGCGTTTGGGTACCGACCATATCGACCTTTACCAACTGCATAACTGGGACGGCATGACGCCGATCGAAGAGACTCTCGAAGCCCTGCGCCTGTTGGTCGGTTCGGGCAAGATCCGCTACTTCGGCACCAGCAACTTCACGGCCTGGCAGATGATGAAAACCCTGGGCAAGGCCGAGCTGCACGGCATGCTCAAGCCCATCACCCAGCAGATCTACTACACCCCGGAATCCCGTGAAGCCGAGTACGAATTGCTGCCGTTGGCCTTGGACCAGCACGTCGGTACTTTGGTATGGGGCCCGATGGGCGAAGGCTTGCTGACCGGCACGACCCGCCGCGGGCACAAGCCGCCACCCAATACCCGCCAGGGCAGCGACTGGCCGGAACCCTATGTGCATGACCAGGAGCGTGCCCTGGACATTATCGAGACCCTCGCCGCCGTCGGGGATGAGCATGGCGTATCGGTCGCCCGTACCTGCCTGGCCTGGCTCAAGGATCGTCCAGGGATCACCTCGCTGATCGTCGGAGCGCGTACCGAAGAGCACCTGCGCGACAACCTCGCCGCCACTGAGCTGAAGCTGACCGAAGCACAATCGTCACGCATCGAGGCGGTCACCCGTCGCCAGCCGCTGTACCCCTACTGGCATCGCTTTACGGCCGGGATCGATCGTTTTGATCCTGCAGAACAGCCGTTCCTGGCCGAGCATCAAAAGACCATGGATGCGCGCAAAGACAAATAACAGTGCGGTTCAAAGCTGGGAACACACCCTTCCCACCTTTGGATCAAGTGCCCCCAGCAAAGGAGTCTGGCTTTGATCGCGCAAATCATGATCGCCGCCCTCGGCGTCGTCGCTATCTGGTTCAGCCAGAGCAAACGCTTGAAGGTACGCCGCTACGCCTGCCTGTTTGGCATGGCCGGCCAGCCGTTCTGGTTCTGGTCGTCGATCAATGCCGAGCAGTGGGGCATCGTCTTGCTCAGCTGTTTTTATACAGTGGCCTGGGCCAAGGGCATCAAGACCCATTGGATCGATCGCAAGGGTGATGGGCAAGGTTGATTTGCAATCGTGCGTCGCGCTGCCTATATTTGCGGCCTGGCGCTCTCCACGCCACCTTCCGCGGAAAGGGCTGCGCCTAGGACATCACAGCTCTACCTCATTTCTACGACTCCCAACCTTAAAGCGGAAAAGGTTCGAACAAGGAGCTCGTATGTCGCAACGCCCTTTCGCCTCAAACACCGACGGCCGCCTTAACCTTGAGCAGCAGCGCAAGCGCGCCAAGGAACTGTTGTCGCGCCTGAAAAGCCAAGACCCCAGCGCAACCTTGTCCCAGGCTCAGTGGCAGCTTGCCAAACAGCTGGGCTTCGCCAGTTGGCCCAAGCTCAAGGCCCATGTCGACGCCCTCGACTTTGCCGCCCGCCACCCTGGTTTCGAGGCCAGCGATGAATCGCGCACCACCCATTGGCGGTGTGGCAACGATATTGCCCACAGCCTGCAACTGGGTTCACGGGCCAGTTCCGGATGCTCACGGACCCGTTGTGCATGGGGCCAGTGCGTGAACTGCCCAGCCAAGCGTTCCGCGCGATGCGCAGTACCTTTATCAGTCAGGCCTTTGCCCTTGACTCCACTGAAGTCGCGCATCGCGTCAACGATGAATACGACCAACTACAAACCTTGGCCAACGCCGATCACAGTGTGCTGTGGTGCGAGGCGGACGCCTACGACCAACTGTTTCTGGTGCGCGCCCTGGCCGGCCTGGAGCGGGCGCCGCGCAAGTTGGAGCTGATTGAGGCAGACCGCATTCCCGGGGTCGAGCGATTTATCGGCATAGGCCAATTGGCCCCCGATGTGCTGGCCTGGCTCTGGCCGCAGCGGCGCTTGATCGACGACAACGCAGTGCAATTGGCCAAACGGGCCTGGTCGGCTTATTGCGACAGCTCACCGCTCAAGCTCGCGGAACTGGCCCATGGCAATTACCCTGCCCTGCCTTTTCTGGCACCGGCGTTACGACGCCAGTTACAGGAGTTGCCGGGTATCGAGGACGGTTTGTCGCTGACTGAACGTTTGTCCCTGAGGTATATCGCCGAGGCCGGGCCTGTGCCTTTCGGCCGGGTGTTTGCCGAGTTGATGGCCAAGCGCGAGCCACTGCCTTTCCTGGGCGACATGATGTTCCATGCGCTGCTGCGCCCATTGATTGATGGGGCGGCGCCGCTGCTGATCGAGTCCGAAACGGACGTGGAGTGGCCGCGCCGCGTATTGTCGCTGACGCCACTGGCGCAGCAGGTGCTGGATGGCAATGCCTGCTGGCTGGACCACGCCAGCCATGAGCGTTGGGTCGGCGGTGTGTGCCTGCGGCCACGGCAACCTTATTGGGCACTGGGCCTTGCTGATCAGCCCGTCTGGCGTGACTGATGCTGCGCGATACGATCAGCGCTTGGGAAACAACCCCACGGCACATGCCACCACAGTCGGGTCGCCCTGGTAGACCGCCCGCGGGCTCATCGAAGGCTGGGGCGACCGGCCGTCCACGGTGCGCAGTATCGGGCGCTCAACGGTCGGGGAACTGTGCGCCGGATCGACAATTTCCATGCAGCGACGCAGGGAGTTGAAGTCGGGCGATTGTGACAACGACAGGTGCAGGGTCTGGCTAACCGAGACCGACACCACAGAGCGCTGCGCACATTGC
>Ga0160430_100724_pt1 | contig 15931 bp, 23 predicted proteins | sample HID1971I_E0MG_FD_108274 | JGI IMG/M metagenome (GOLD analysis project Ga0160430, IMG submission 108274) | Enriched millipede-associated microbial communities from UW Madison campus, WI, USA - HID1971I_E0 MG | ecosystem: Host-associated > Arthropoda: Insects > Digestive system > Unclassified ...
CCCGGGTAACCGGAGTGGCGGTAGGCCAGCTTCTTCTGGAGCTTCTGACCGGTGAGCGCGACCTTCTCTGCGTTCACGATGATGACGAAGTCACCCGAGTCGATGTGGTTGGCGAAGGTCGGCTTGTGCTTGCCACGCAGGAGCGTAGCGGCGTGCGATGCCAGACGGCCGAGAACGACGTCGGTGGCGTCGATGACGACCCAGTCGCGCTGGACTTCGCCAGCCTTGGGGGTGTAAGTGCGCGTCACGATAGTGCTGCTTTCTTGTGTCGAACGGAGAAGTTCGTGAATCCCACTCCGGGGTGGTTCTTCGCCTCCGGCTCATCGAGCTGGTGGAGACGGGAACACGCCAGTGGAGGGCTCACGTTCGGACGGAGACCGATTCCCACAGGTGGGAACGGCACCAAAGAGACAGCATACGCCACTCGCGCCCGATCCTCAAAAGCGGGCTGGTGCTCGGCATCCTTCCCCGCTCTGCCTCGCCGGGGTGTCGCGAATGGCCGCCGCCTCGCCGGGGTGTCGCGAATGACCGCCGCCTCGCCGGGGTGTCGCGAATGGCCGCCGCCTCGCCGGGGTGTCACGAATGGCCGCGTCCGACGCCGCTACGCGGCGATTCGTGTCACCTGCGTTCGCGAGTGTGGCACAGATGGCCGTATGAGCAGCCCGAAAGCGGCCAGACGGAACCCCTCCCACTCGCGCTGCACGGACCACGAGATTCCCGAGAGCTCAAGAAGTCTTGGACACCACGCGGAAGGCGCAGTCCGAGCAGGCGAACGTTCGCGAGGGTGGACGGATGCCGACGACGCCGCGACCACTTCCCGCCGCACTTGGACCGCACTTCTCGGTGACGCAGGCCTTGAGCGCCGGCGTATCGCGCCGACGGCTTCGTGCGAACGACCTCGAGACCCCATTCCACGGGGCACGGCGCGCGAGCGTCGGCAGCGAGGTCAGAGAACCGGTTGCAGACGCTGAGCCCCTGGCCATCGATCGAGCCACTCGGGCACGCGTTCTCGACGCCGCCCGCTCCTACAAGACGGTCATGCCCGCCGGCAGCTTCTTCGCCGGACGCACGGCGGCGGTCCTCTTCGGCGCTCCCATCGATCACGGCGAGGAGGTCGAGGTCGCCGTGATCGCACCACGACGAGCGCCACGCGGACGGGGAATCCGCGGGAGGAAGGTCGCGGCGCACCTCGTGTCGGTGCGCGTGCACGACGGCTTCCCGATCGCCAGCCCTGCATCGACCTGGGCGATGCTCTGTCAGGAGTTCACGGAGCGGCAACTCGTGGTGCTCGGCGATGCCCTCGTTCGCGTCCCGCGAGATCAGTTCGGTCGCCAGCATCCTGAATCCGTCCTGGCCACGCCGGCTGAGCTGCGAGCCGCGCTCGACGTCGGTCCGCGCCGTCCGGGGGCGAGGCGGCTCTCGTCGGCTCTCTCCCGAATCCGGGTCGGCAGCTCGTCGCCGCTGGAGACGGAGTTCCGCCTGGACGCCGACGACCACGGTCTGCCGACCCCGGTCCTGGACGCGGAGGTCCGACACCCGAACGGACGTCTGCTCGGGATCTCGGAGTTCGCGTACCCGCGGCTTCGGACAGTCGTCGAGGTCGAAGGGGATCATCACCGCACCTCTCAGAAGCAGTGGGATCGTGACCTCAGGAAATACCGGGACTACGCGGATGCAGGGTGGGAGGTCGTTCGTCTCACATCGAGGAACATCCGAGGCGTCGCACCCGATGCCGTCTCGATCGTGCGGCGGGTGCTCCTGCGTCGTGGGTGGGATGGTTCGCGAGGGTGATCCCCCTTGCGCGCGATCCACCTTGCGCGCGGAGGTGTCGCAGATGGCCGCGTTGATCCCCCGGAAGCGGCCACCCGTGACACCACTCGAACCCGAGGTGTCGCAGATGGCCGAGTCGAGCGGGTCGACGCGACCATTCGCGACACCTCCCGCCACGCGACACGGGCGAACACTCAGTCCGGGTGCGCCGTCACCAGGATCGGACGGTGGTCGCTCGAGGCCTGGGGCAGCGTCGTGATGCCGTCGATCTGGAATCCCACCGAGGTCGCGAAGTCGTAGTGGCCGCGGAACACGCGGTAGCGCGTGTAGGTGTGGTCGTCGCTGAGCGTGAGCGCGTAGCCGTGATCGCGGACCGCCTGCCCGAGGTTCTCCTTGAACACCGGGTAGTTGTAGTCGCCGACCATGAGCTGCGGCAGGTCGCCACCCAGTTCGGCCAGCGCGGTCAGCGCCGCGCGGATCTGGTGGCGACGGAGAGAATTGAGAGCCGTGAGCGGGGCGGCGTGGAACGACGCGACGATGATCTCGCGGCCGTCATCGATGTCGCGCAGACGGGCGCCGAGCACCCGCTCGTGCGCCGGCTTCAGCATCCGATCATGCAACGACTTCTTGAGCTCGATCGCCCTGATGTGCTGCAGCTGGAACGTGTTCGTCCGGTAGTACAGCGCGAGTCCGAGCCGGTTTCCCTGCGTCGCGTCCGCGAGCACGAGTTCGCCGATGCGCTCAGGGAGACTCTGCACATCGCATTCCTGCAGACACAGGATGTCGGGGTCGTGCTGTCCCACCAGTGCCACGAGTTCGGTGGCTGCCCGGTGCTTGCGCAGGTTGTAGGAGATGACCTTCATGACCAGTCACACGCTACCCGGTGCAGCTGTGGACCGGCTCCGCATCACCGGGCGTCGCCCCAACGGATGCCGAGGATGCCGGGGCCGAATCCGTGCCTGAACGCATGCACCGATCCTGCCGTGACCGCGCGAACGACGACCGCATCACCGGCGTCGCTCTCGACGTACTCCTCGCACCAGCGCGGTGCATGGTCGAGGTCGAAGCGCACCCAGATCACGACCTCGCGAGCCGTGCGCGACGTCGCATGCCACACCGACCGGCGTGGTGGGCACCCCGGCGGGAACGTCTCGGCGTACTCGATCATCGCGGTCTCACCGGTCGAGATCGGCTCGTCGAGCACGATCACGGCGCCCGAGAGCATCCGCCCGGGATGCAGGTACTCGCGATCGATCCGGCCGCCGATGACATCGGAGATGATCGGCACGATGTCAGCCTCCACCGGAGACATGTCGATCAGCGGCAGTTCGGAGATCGTCCCCTTGGTCGACTGGATGAGCGAGCGCGTCACCACCCGCTCGACCGCACCGCCCTCGCCGACGCTGACCATCATCTGGGTGCAGAGATCACGGAGCGATTCCTGCGGTGCCGAACGCATCGCCTCGATGGTCTCGTGCAGTTCCCGCTGCTCGCGTTCCCCCTCGAACGGCAGCCTCGGCGGGGCGACCGGACCGAGGCGCGTCGAGCGACCCAGCAGGCTCGCCAGGTGCCCGCGGACGAGTCCGAGACGATCCTCGAGTCCCTCGACGACACCGAGCGAGAGCGCTCCCTCGGGATGCCTGTCACCCGAACGCCAATAGCTCAGCGTCGCGACCGAGACCGGGTTCCCGTCCGCCACGAGCTGCGATTGCAGACGCGCCAGCGTGATCCCGCGCGCGGCGATCGCCGCTCGCAACGCAGCAGCGAATGCGCTGCCCTTCCCCTCCAGCGGTTCCATCGCACAGACCCCCCGGTTCCTCAGTGAAGACGGTCGCCGTGGGCAAGCTTACGGTCTCGTCAGTCCCGGGGATCGTCTCGACGAGCGCGCGTCTGCTCGGCACGCGCTGCGAGCAGTTCGTCGGCGGGGTAGCCGACCTCGGTGAGGATGAGTCCGCGCGCGGCCAGCACCTTGAACTCGCTCGTGCGGATCAGCGCGTCGCGCAGCACCGCGAGATCGCCGATCTCAAGGCGCCCCTCCCCCACTGCGACGCATGCGCCGACGAGTGCGCGCACCATGCTGTGGCAGAACGCATCGGCCTTGACCTCGGCCACGAGCACGTCATCGGCGTCTCGCGTCCACCGGTAGTCGAGCAGCGTGCGGATGGTCGTGGCCTCGTCGCGGGGCTTGCAGTAGGCAGCGAAGTCGTGGAGACCGATGAGCGTACGGGCCGCCGCGTCCATCGCCTCGACGTCGAGTGTGCCGCGCACCGTGGTCGTGTCGGCGCGGCGGAGCGGGTCGTAGCCCGAGCGCTGGTCGGCGAGTCGATAGCGATACCGCCGCCAGACCGCGGAGAACCGCGCATCGAAGCCTTCCGGCGCGATCGAGGTGCGCGTCACCGTGACATCGGAGTAGGCGCCGAGCACGCCGCGGATCCGGGCCGCGAGCGTCGCAGCCGGATCCTGCGGAGCCCGTCCGTTGCGCGCCTCGACGCGGGCCCACTGCGCCTCGTCGAGATCGACGTGGGCGACCTGCCCACTGGCGTGCACCCCGGCATCCGTCCGCCCGGCCACCACCAGCTGCACCGAGGAGCCGACGATCCGGGCGAGTGCTTCCTCGATCGACCCCTGCACGGTGCGGAGCGCCGGCTGCCGTGCCCACCCGCGGAAGTGGGTGCCGTCGTAGGCGATGTCGAGCCGGATGCGCACGAAGCAAGCTTAGGACGCGAGCGCGTCGCTCAGATTCCTCCGTCGATCGAGCGGATCGTGACGCTCGGCTCGTCGGGCACCATGACCTCGGTGTCGCGATTGAGGCTCTCGCCCCGGAAGAAGCGCTTGCTCCGCGGGAACGCGTACCAGACGAACATCAGCACGAGTCCGAATGCCAGCGAACCGATGCCGATCACGAAGGTGCCGCCGATGCCGAACAGCACGGTGGAGCCGTAGTCCACATCCCACATGTCGATCGCGGACTGCACGAACGCGTAGGTGAGCATGAGTGCTCCCAGCAGCGGGAACAGTCCCTTGAAGAAGAAGTCCCGTGCGGAGCGGAAGATGTCGGCGCGGAAGTACCAGAGGCAGGCGAAGCCGGTGATGGCGTAGTAGAACGCGATCGCGAGCCCGAGCGACAGGATCGAGTCCTGCAGGATGCTGTCGCTGATCAGGGTCATGCCCACGTAGTAGACGGAGGCGACGACGCCCATCACGATCGTCGAGAACGACGGCGTCTTGTACGTCGGGTGCACGTCCTTGAACTTCGCCGGAAGCGCGCGGTAGACGCCCATCGCGAGTGTGCCTCGGGCGGTCGGCAGGATCGTGGTCTGCGTGGAGGAGATCGCGGAGATGATCACGGCGACCACGAGCACCCAGCCGAACGGTCCGAGCAGACCGTCTTTGATGGCGAGGAAGAAGTCGTCGGCGTTGGCCTCGTTGCCGAGTCCGGTGCCGGTCTCGCCGAGGCCCGCGTACATCATGGCCGCGATCGTGACGGTGACGTACGTGAACAGCAGGATGACCGTGGTCAGCAGCGCTGCGCGACCCGGGATGCGCTTCGGGTCCTTGGTCTCCTCGTTCAGGGCGAGGCAGGTGTCCCAGCCCCAGTAGATGAAGAGGGCGAGCAGGATCGCTTCGATGAAGCCGGAGTAATCGGTGAAGGCGAAGGGGTTCAGCCACGCCCAGTCGAAGGGCGTCGGGTTCGGCGCGTCACCGGTGGCGAACTGCCAGATCGCCGCGACGACGAAGATCGCGAGGGCGAGGTACTGGATGCCGAGGAGGATGTTCTGGATGCGCTCGCCGATCTCGACGCCGCGCCAGCTGACCCAGGTCATCGAGGCGATGAAGATCACCGCGACGAGGATGATGCGCCAGTCGTTGTTCTCCAGGTCGAAGCCGATCAGCGACCAGAAGTACACAGAGGCGATCTGAGCGAGGTTCGCGAGCACGACCATGCCGGCCACCGCGACGCCCCAGCCGCCCATCCAGCCGACCCAGGGCCCGAACGCCTTCGTGCCCCAGGTGAAGGTCGTGCCGCAGTCGGGTACCGCGTTGTTGAGCTCGCGGTAGGCGAAGGCGATGAGGAGCATCGGGACGAAGGCGATGATGAAGGCGATCGGTGCCTGCGCACCCACCGCGAGCACGACGAAGCCGAGCGTCGCGACCAGCGAGTACACGGGTGCGGTGGAGGCGAGTCCGATGACGGTCGATCCCCAGAGGCCCAGTGTGCCGGTCGCCAGCCCCTTGCCGTCGGGTCGTTCCAAGCGGATTGGCGTCGTTGCTGACATGTTCAGAACAGTAGAGCTACTGCGGTTTCGAGTCAATCGTTTTCTGCAAACGACTGATTCCGTTTTTCATATCAATGAGAACAACTGAATTCGCAGATCAGTCGCGACCGAGCATCCCATCGGCATGGTCCGCGACCCAGGCCATCAGCGGCAGCATCCGCTCCATCAGGTCCCGACCGAGCGGCGTCAGGCTGTACTCGACGTGCGGAGGCACCGCCGGGAAGGATTCCCGATGTACGAGGCCGTCCTCGGCGAGCGTGCGCAGTGTCGACGCGAGCATCTTCTCGCTGATGCCGTCGACCTCGCGGCGCAGCTCGCCCCAGCGCCGGGTCCCGTCGGACAGCGCGGAGAGCACGAGGACACCCCACTTGCTCATGATGTGGTCGAGGATGACCCGCGTGCCGCAGCCCTGCTCGAAGACCAAGGGCGTCGAGGCCTTTATCTGCGCAAAACTCACTGTCATGTAGGTACCTTACTTCAAAGTGGGTACCGACCGAATGGAAGGTTTCATAGAGTGAGCCGGTTGTCGGAGATGTCACTTACGAAAGGACCCTCATGACCATCCTCGTCACCGGCGCCACCGGTCCACTCGGCCGCCTCGTCATCGAACACCTGCTCGAGCGCGGCGCGTCTCCCGAATCGGTCGTCGCCGGCGTGCGCGACATCGCCAAGGCCACGGATCTGAGCTCGCTCGGCGTGACCGTCGCGATCGTCGACTACGACCGCCCCGAGACCGTCCGCGCCGCCCTCGAGGGTGTGGACTCGATCCTCCTGGTCTCCGGTTCCGAGGTCGGACGACGGGTCGCTCAGCACCAGGCCGTGATCGACGCTGCCGCGGCGGCAGGCGTGAGCAAGTTCGTCTACACGAGCGCCCCGAAGGCGCCGACCAGCGACCTGGTGCTCGCGCCGGAGCACAAGGCGACCGAGGAGCTCATCGCGGCATCCGGACTGCCCGCAGTGATCCTGCGCAACAACTGGTACACCGAGAACTACGCAGCCGACCTCGCGCGTGCCGCGGAGACCGGCGTGCTGGCGGCCGGCGTCGGCGACGGCCGTGTCGCATCGGCCAGCCGGAAGGACTTCGCGGATGCTGCCGCTGTCGTGCTGCTCGAGGACGGCCACATCGGTGAGGTGTACGAACTCGGCGGCGACGTCGCATGGACGTACACCGATCTGGCAGCGGCCATCGCAGAGGTCACCGGTCGTCCGGTCGAGTACCAGCAGCTCTCCAGCGAGGAGCAGACGGCCACCCTGGAGGCCGCTGGCCTCGACGCCGATACGGTGGGCTTCGTCGTGGCTCTCGATGCGGGCATCCGCAACGGCGCCCTGGCCGACACCGACGGCACCCTGGCACGGCTGATCGGGCGCCCGACCACGCCGCTCGTCGACGGGCTGCGCGAGATCGCCTGAGCCGAGCAGCACGACGAGCAGTCGAAGACAGAAGGTGCCGTCTCCTCCCGCGGAGGCGGCACCTTCTGCGTTCATGGGTCGCGCGGCTCAGGAGGCCTCTCGCGACTGGACGTACACCACAGTGAGCGTGATGCGTTCGCGCGGCGTGGCCTTGGCGGCGAGCAACGCGTCGATCGCCTCGTGCACCGCGCGCAGGGTGTCGCCGGCGTCAGCGGTGAAGTCGATCCCGATGGATGCCTCGACCGAGACGCCGAGGTCACCTCGGGCGACCGCGACGAGCGGCTCATCGCTGCGGCGCACGCCGAGCGCGACGGCGCCGGCACCGATCACGTTCGACACCAGCGACCCGGATCGGTACACGTTGCGCACCCCGGCGGTCGACTGGACGATCGCCTCGATCTCGACGGCGAGCGCCGCATTCGACTCGGCCGATCTCAGCTCTGTTCCGTCCATGACGACACCTCCCGAATGTCCGTGATCCTGATGTCGATCGCGTCGATGTGCAGGTCGGAATGCGCCCGCAATCGGGCCTCGACCTCGCTGCGAAGCCGGTCGGCGACGTGCAGGATGGGCTCGCCGTACAGCGCGCTCGCATCGATCTCGATGCGGATCGGCGCGCCAGGCTGCGTCACGTCGCCATCGAGACGGCAGCGCCCCACCAGCAGACCCGGTACCGCGTTCTCGGCCGAGCGGATCAGGCCACGCACTGCACCCTCGGTGATCCCGAGGTCGATTCCCGCATCCGGGGATTCGAAGGGGATGCGACGACCGGCACGCGCATCGAGCGCGATCCCGTCGAGGATGCGGTCGACCCAGCTCGCGTCGACCTCCGGCGCTGCCGCGGCATCCGCTTCGATCAGCTGGTCACCGAGGCCCTGCAGGCGTTCGAGTGCGTCCAGCGCCAGCTGACAGCCCGGCGACTCCTCGATCGAGGGATCGATCGGCTGCCGACCGGATTCGAGGTAGTCCATGAGCTCTTCGAGCGTGTGTCCGTCGAGGTCGGTGGGGTCGAGACTCAGTCGGTGCGGCTCGGGGATCTCGTGATCATCGGTCATCGCCACTCCTCCATCCGTACGATCATGTATCTGCGGGCTCGGGCCAGCAGGCCACGAGCGGTGGTGGCTGGAATGCCGAGCTCCTCGGCGATCTCCTCATAGGAGTACCCGCCGATCTCGCGCAGCACCCAGCATTCGCGCTGCGCATCGGGAAGCTCCTTCAAGGCGGCACCGAGGGCTGCGACTCCTGCACGCACTTCAACCACCTGCGAGGGTGTCGCGTGCAACGGCGCCGGGCTGTCGATGTCGTCGACATCGAGCAGCGGACGGATGGCTCGGATGCGGTCGACCGCCTTGCGGCTCACAATCCGCATCAGCCAGCTCTTGACCTTCGCCGGGTCGGCGAGTTCGCCGAACCGCTGCCAGGCGGTCACGAACGCCTCCTGCACGACGTCGTCGACGTCGGACGACGCGTTCAGCATCCGCTGTGTGTACGCGCGCATCATCGGCGTGTACCTGCGCACCAGCACCGCGAATGCGTCGACGTCGCCGTCCATCGCGCGGCCGGCGACGATCTGATCGTCCGCCTGCTCCAGCGCGCTGCGAAAGCGTTCGCTCACGTTCCGACTCCTTCGCTCGATTCCCTCTCAGGTTCGGAGCGGGCACGCCGCCGGATTGGACCGGAGCGCATCTGCTCCAGCTTGTCCGGGCGGCGCGCCTGCGCAACCGACTCTGTTCGCTTCCTCACGCTTTCGAGCGGCGACCGGTGATGAGTCCGTAGATGAGCAACACCAGGATCGAACCGCCGATCGCGAGCAGCCACGAGGAGAGCGAGAAGAACTCGTCGACACGGGCATTGAACAGGAGCCCGCCGAGCCAGCCGCCGAGCATGGCTCCGACGACGCCGAGCAGCAGGGTGATGAACCAGCCGCCGCCCTGCTTGCCGGGGAGGATGGCCTTGGCGATCGCTCCGGCGATCAGTCCGAGGAGGAGGAAGGCGAAGAAGCCCATTGCAGTGTCCTTTCGATGCGGGGAGGATCGGGGAGGGGCTCAGCCCCTCCCCCGGCATCCGTTACTTCTTGAAGGCGTCCTTGACGTTCTCAGCAGCGTCGCGCACGTTGCCCTTGGTCTGCTCGGCCTTGCCCTCGGCGACGAGCTTGTCATCATTGGTGACGTTGCCGACGGTCTCCTTGACCTTGCCGACAGCCTTCTCAGCGGCGGCCTTGATCTTGTCTTCAGCACTCATGAGTTCTCTTCCTCTCTCAGCTCGTCCTCGGATCTCGAGGGCGAATCCTCTTGCGGGGCGGTCTCCGCGAGTTCTTCTGGTCCAGCGAGCGCTGAGTCAGAGGACGCGGGCCTCCATGGTGTCTTCGTCCTCGTCCTCGTCGTCGGCGGGGACGTGCACGTCGTTGATCGTCACGTTGACCTCGGTGACTTCCATGCCGACCAGTTCGACCATCGCGCGGTGCACAGCGCCGCGAACGTCGTCCGCGACCTGCTGCAGCGACACGGGGTAGTCGGCGACGATCGTCACATCGACCGCGATCTGCGTCTCGCCGACCTCGACGCTCACGCCCTGCGAGAGATCCGTCGTGTTGAGTGCATCGCGGATCGCTCCGACCATGCGGGCGGCTCCACCACCGAGCGCGTAGACGCCGTTGACCTCACGAGCCGCGATGCCGGCGATCTTCGCGACCACGCCGTCCTCGATCGTCGTCTTGCCTGTGGCGCTCCCCTGCTGCGGGGCGAGAACCTGAGCCTTGGTCTGGGTGTCACCAGTCACATTCGCCATAGTGGGCTCCTTCATCCGTGTGTCCGCCTCCCGGTTCGGAGTGCGGGTCGCAGAGCAGCGACACCACTAAGACGGATGAGGGCGGCAGAACGTCACGAATTCGTCGGAAGTTTTCTCTCCGAAGCGATCGGCTGGGTGCTCCTCAGGGGAACGGCAGGCTGATCGGCGAGGCCATCCGATGCGCGATGAGATGGATCAGCACGACCGTGCCGCCGGCGCGCGATTCGACGTCGGCGAGCAGCTCTCGGCCGATCACGGTACCCGGCGGCAGCGCCTCGGTTCCCACCATCACGTCTCCGCGGAGCACGACCGCGACGTCGACGCCCTCTTCCGTGATCGCCCCGTCGACGCTGCGGACGCGCCACCGCATCCGTCCGCTCTCCCGGCGGGTCATGAACGTCACGACGGAACCGCTGCCGCGACCGGTGTCAGCGAAGACGAGGTCCTCACCACGGAATACCGCGCCTGCGTGCTGCGGGACGAACCGCTCTTCGTCGCCGATCGCGAGGGTCAGTCCCTCGACGCCGAGTGGGATGAGCACCCGATCAGCACCGGGGAACGGCGAGAACGGCATGCGCCCTTCGATCTCGGCGAGGCTGATGCGCCAGGCGGGTCGCGCAGCCAGCACCCGTGTGACTCCGAAACCGTTGGCCCACGGCGTGGGGGCGACGTCCGATGGGCGGACGATCCCGAGGTCGGCGCGGGCGCGGTGCGTCATTTCGGTCCTTCAGATCGAGGTGTTTCGTCATCAGAGAATACGTTCAGACAACCCCAGTTCAAAGGCGATTTCCAAGCCAGATTCATTGCGTTTCGCTCGCAATCCGCGCGTAACAGCGCGGTAACACGAAGCACGTATCGTGCCCTCATGGAGCTTCGTCAACTGCGTTATTTCATGGCCGTCGCCGATGAGCTCCACTTCGGTCGCGCGGCGCAGCGACTGCACATGTCGCAGCCTCCGCTCAGCGTGCAGATCGGACGACTCGAACAGGAGATCGGCATGTCGCTGTTCACTCGCAGCACGCGCCGAGTGGAACTCACGCCGGCCGGTCGGCACCTGCAGGAGCGGGCGCGACAGATCCTCGACGAGGTCGACTCGGTGCGCGCCGAGATGCGCGAGTACGTCGACCGAATCCCGGCCTGACAGGCCTCGTCAGGCGCTCATCGCATGCAGCGGTCGCGCGGCCTGGATCCCGATCGCGAGTCGCTCATCTCCGAGGTCGAGGCCTCCGGAACTGCTGGCGGCCTCCATCATCGAGGCCAGCAGCGAACGCTCGAGCCGGACGCTGTCGTCGAGCGCGAACTGGATCGGGATCGATGCATGGATCCAGAGGGTCTCGAACGCATGGCTGTTCGTCGGCACGGTCAACGCGAACGACTCCCCGCGACGGAGCTTGGTGACGGTCACGGCCCGCAGGTGCGCCAGCATCTCATCGGCGATCTCGATCGGAGCAGCGTTGTTCGCGTATGTCAGATGTCCCATAGCCCTCTCCTCGTGCAAATTTGCTTCGAGAATTAGATTACTAGATTAGCTAGCAATAATGGAACCGAGGGATCTAGGGAAGTTCCGCGATCTCTTCAGAGAGTCGACGGAAGAACCGGGTAACGGCCTCCAGGTGCTCCGGACTGAACTCGTCAGCCAGCGCTTCGATGCGTCTGCCCAGATCGTCGACTGGAGAATGAAGGTCGCGCAGGGATGCTCGGAGCACCTTGGACCGAGCATCGTCCGGATGGCGTGCCACGACCACCTGACCGCGTTCCTGCAGACGGCGGATGAGACTCGTGATCGCAGCCGTGCTCACGCCGAGGTGGCTCGCGAGACTCCCCGGCGTGACCGGCGCATCGATCGGCGCCGCAGCGATGAAGCGCACAGCAGCGCGATCCGTATCGTTGGGCGCTCGCATCGCCGCCAGGCGCCGAGTCAGCTGCGCATCGGCTCGCCTGAACTCCTCGACCCCGCTGACGAGATCGTCGGTCGAGACTCGCGTGTCCTGCACCATCCCGCTCACCGCCTCTCGCTGCCCTCAGAACCATGCTACTCGACAGGCAAGTAACCAGGTGGGCTAGGCATCAAACGCTCCCCCGGAGTGCGATGATTGGTACAGGTCTGCGGTCGGGAAAGGACGCCATGCCTGAGCCATTCACTCTCCAGGATGCCGGGTACATCACGTACTCGGACATGCTCGATCGCCTGCACGAGCGATTCCCCGCCGTCCTGATCTGGCGTCTCGAACAGATCATCGTGGCCGAGAACGACGCCATCACCGGCGGCGTCATGCAGATCGTCGCGGCTGAGGTCGAAGTCGGCGCGACCGAGATGCTCGAACGAGAACTGGACAGCACGCACGACGACAGCGAGGTCGCATGATGGCACACCCCGAGGAGTTCTCAGCGTCGGGTTACTGGTATCCGGACGCTGCCTCTGCCAGCACGGTCGACGTGCTCAACATGCTGCGCCGCTACCGAGGCGCCGAGACCGCCATGCGCGCGCGCACGCGCGTATCGATGGGCATGAACGAGACCGATCTGATGGCCTTGCGCTTCCTGCTGAAGGAACAGCGGGCACAGCGGATCGTGCGTCCCATCGACATCGCCCGCACGCTCGACATCTCCACCGCCTCGACCACCACCCTCATCGACCGCCTCGAGAAGGGCGGCCACGTGCGACGCGAGGCGCACCCGACCGACCGTCGTGCTGGCGTCGTGGTTCCCACGGTCAGCAGCGACGAAGAGGTCAAGGAGACGTTGGGTGCGATGCACCGACGGATGCTCGCACTGGTCGACGAGCTGTCCGATCAGGAGCGCGCGGTCGTCACGCGATTCCTCGCCGGGATGACCTCGGCGATCGAGGAGGCGTCAGACCTCGACCAGGAGCTGCGCGACGTCATCCGTTCGCACGGAGAGAACACAGACCCGACCGAGGGCTGACGCCGCGCCCTCAGCTCGTCTCGGTGCGCTCCGGGAACAGCTCGTCGAGGTCGAGGTCGGGGTTGTCGTCCTGCCCCTCGACGAGCTCGACAGCCTCCTCCTCGGTCTGCACGCTCGGCATCGCGCCTGGGAGCGGGCGCCGTGCAGACTCCTTGAGCACGACCACCGCGATGAACCCGGCGATCGACGTGCCGATCACATAGAAGGCGGGTGCGAGGGCTGAGCCGGTCAGCTGCACGAGCGCCTCCATCACGACCGGAGCCGTGCCTGCGAACAGCGCGACGGCGAGGTTGTACGAGATGCCCATTCCGCCGTAGCGCGACGAGGTCGGGAAGAGCGCCGGCAGCGACGAGGCGAGGTTGGCGACGTAGAACGTGACGGGGAAGGCGAGCAGCACGAGCCCCAGCACGGTCGACCAGATCTCGCCGTGCATCATGAACAGGAACGCGGGCACGGCGAGCACGATCGCCGAGATCGAGCCGATGAACAGCACCTTCCTGCGACCTATGCGGTCGGAGAGCCGTCCGGTGAGCGGGATGCAGAGCGCCATCGCGACGAGCACCGGCAACGTGAGCAGCGTGCCGTGCACCTCGTCGTAGCCGAGGGTGCCGGTCAGGTACGTCGGCATGTAGGAGGTGAGGGCGTAGCCGACGGTGTTGGCTGCCGCGACGAGCACGAACGCGGTGAGCAGTTCGCGCCAGTACGCGCGGATCAGGGCGATGACGCCCTTCGGAGCATCGGCCGACGCCTGCGCCTCGTCGGACGCGCGGGCCGCGGCATCCTGCGCCTCCTGGAACGCCGGGGTGTCCTCGATCTTCAGACGGAAGTAGATCGCGATCAGGCCGAGCGGCAGCGCCACCAGGAACGGGATGCGCCAGGCGAAACCCTGCATGACGTCGGCGGACAGCGTGAGCTGCAGGATGGAGACGAACGCGGCACCGATCGCGAATCCCATGTACGAGCCGAGATCGAGCAGGGAGGCGTAGAAGCCGCGGCGGCGGTCCGGCGCGTACTCGGTGATGAACGTGGTGGCTCCGGCGTACTCGCCGCCGGTCGAGAATCCCTGGGCGAGCTTGAGCACGATGAGCAGGATCGGAGCCCAGATGCCGATGACCGAGAAGTCCGGCAGCACGCCGATCAGGAACGTCGCCGCAGCCATCATGATCAGTGTGAACGCGAGCACGCGCTGCCGGCCCATGCGGTCGCCGAGTTGGCCGAGCACGATGCCGCCGAGCGGGCGGGCGACGAAGGTCACGGCGAAGACGCCGAGCGAGAAGAGCGACTGCGCACCGGCGGAAGCATCCGGCAGGAAGGCGCGGCCGATGATGACGGCGAGGTAGCCGTAGACGCCGATGTCGTACCACTCCATGAGGTTGCCGACGACGGTGCCGGCGACGGCGCGACGAAGCATCGGGCGGTCGACCACGGTCACATCCTCGACGGTGAGGCGCCTCGGCTCGTCGGCTGCCGGGCGGAAGCGCCTGACCAGCCGTCGCCAGAGGGATTCGGTGGTCCTGGATTCCGACATGTGTTTCTCCTCTGACTGGTATTGCGCCAAGACGGACTTCGGGGAGGCGGTGGTGTTCCGCCTCCCCGAGTGCTCCGACTGGATGTTACTTGAGAGCGTCCTTGACGTTCTCGCCGGCCTTCTTGACGTCGGACTTGGCCTGGTCGGCCTTGCCCTCGGCCTCGAGCTTCTCGTTGCCGGTCACCTTGCCCGCAGCTTCCTTCGCCTTGCCGGCGATGTCTTCTGCAGCGTTCTTGATCTTGTCATCGAGTCCCATGGGGGCTCCTTTCATCTTGCGGTGGTCGAAGAGCGACGGATGGAGCCGATGGCTCGCCAGATCGGCAGTCGCGACGTCACGTTGGTGAGGCCGGTGTCCCGCCCGACGGCGAGTCGGGCGGGAACCGGCGCGAGGTCAGCGGTCGTCAGAAGCGAGGGCGCGCTGGGAAGAGCCAGAGACCGGGCTTCCGTCATGCGTGTCATATCCTCAACTTCCGTCGCGATAAATATTACTAGTCTAACTAGCTAATTTCCAATCGAGACCTGATCACCCGAACGCAGGATGCCGAGGGAGGATCGATCTCGGGACGCTCGTCCCGCGGACGACGAAGGCGTGCGACGGCGATACCATCCGTGGTCTGCAGTGTCCATGAGGGTTGACTCCGTGGCGATGCGCCCTAGTGTTCTCGTATCGGACCGAAGTCTCGGTCTTCAGAGAGGTGTGGACACATGGGTATCGGAAGCGGCATCGCGCTCTTCGTCATCGGAGCGATCCTGGCCTTCGCAGTGAACATCGACACCGGCGGGTACGTGAACCTCGACCTGATCGGCTACATCCTGATGGGTGCCGGCGTCGTCGTGTTCCTGATCAGCCTCATCCTCGTGATGCGGAGCCGTCGCACCGACACCGTCGCGCGGACATCCGTCGACCCCGCGACCGGTGAGCGCGTGACGCGGCGGAGCGTCCGCAACGACGACACCATCGCCTGAGATGCAGAAAAGCCCCGGCTCGGCCGGGGCTTTCTCTGTAGCAGGAGCGGGGCTTGAACCCGCGACCTCACGATTATGAGTCGTGCGCTCTAACCAGCTGAGCTACCCTGCCGCGAGGCATCCGTCCGCGTACGAGAAGAATGCTTGCGAGCCCCGAGTCAGGATTGAACTGACGACCCCTTCCTTACCATGGAAGTGCTCTGCCACTGAGCTATCGGGGCGTGCTGCCCCTCGCGGGGCAACCGTACGAGAATACCATCACTGTGGC
>Ga0160430_100725_pt1 | contig 15921 bp, 15 predicted proteins | sample HID1971I_E0MG_FD_108274 | JGI IMG/M metagenome (GOLD analysis project Ga0160430, IMG submission 108274) | Enriched millipede-associated microbial communities from UW Madison campus, WI, USA - HID1971I_E0 MG | ecosystem: Host-associated > Arthropoda: Insects > Digestive system > Unclassified ...
AGATCGCGATCCGCAACGACCGTCCCCTCGCCTACAGCTTCGTCGTGCCGCTGCTGGCCGGCGTCGCCCTGCTCTCGGCGGCGATCATCGCCGTCATGATCCTGCTCTCCCGATGACGCCATGACGCTGGCCCACTCCGACCTCCCGCCCCGCGACCCCGGCCTGCAGTCCGAACGCACCGCGCTCGCCTGGAGCCGCACCGGGCTCGCGATCGCCGTGAACGCGGTGCTCGCGTTGCGCGACGGGCTCATCTCCGATCAGCCCGCGCTCGCCGCGGCCGGCGTCGCGCTCTTCGTGCTCGCCGGGGTCGCGATCGCCCACGGTGCCGTGCGGCGCCGGCAGCTCGACGCGCGCAACGGGTTCGTGCCGCCGTCGTCGTGGGCGATGCTCGGCGTCACCGCCACCGTCCTGCTCGCCGCCCTCGCGGGCGTCATGTCCATCTCGATCGAGGCGACCCGATGACCGACGAACACCCCGAACTGGCCGGCTACGAGCCCGTCGACCGTCCGCGCCGCCCCGGCCGCCAACGCGCGATGCGCATCGCGGTGGTGCTCGCCCTCGCGGCCATGGTGCTGCCGATCGTGCTCTCGACGTTCTCCGTCGCGACGTCGACGGCGCGCTCCACGTGCGCGACGTTCGCCACGGCGGCAGCGGGCTCCACCGGCGGCGACCTCGCGACGGATGCCCCGTTCGAGCTGTTCGCCGCCGGCGGGCCCGGGTGGCAGTGCTACGTCACCACCGAGAACGGCTCGCGCCACCACCTGGCCAACTTCGGGCTCTTCCCGGCGGCGCCGCGCTACGGCGTGGGCACCTCGACCTGACCGGCGTCAGTCCTCAGACGACGCGGCGCCCTCGGTGTCGGCGAAGAACACCCGCTTGTACGCCCGGCCGTCGGGCAGCGTGACGGTGCGCGCCTCGACGAGGCCTCTCGTCACGCGCTGGTAGATCGCCTGCGGGGTCACGCCGAGCCGCTTGGCCGCCTCGGAGACGCTCTCGCCCGGCAGGTCGGTCGGCACGCTCGAGGGCCGCTCGCGCTTGCGCCGTCGACTCGCCTCCTGACGATCGGCGATCTCGGCGTCTTCGCCCGCCCAGCGGTACTTCGCGGCCGAGGGGCTGAGGCCCGCGGCATCCGCGATCTCCTCCCACGAGGCACCCGCCGCGATCGCGTCGCGCGCTGCGATGAGGGTCGCCGATTCGACCTCGAGCGCGGTCACGAGCGAGCGGATGCCGCGCAGCCGGTCGAGCGGCGAAGGGTCGTCGCCCGACTCGAGCGCCGTGAGCGCCGCGAGGGCGGCTGCGCTGTCATCGGACAGGAACGGCATGCGCGTCAGTCGGCCTGGAGGCGGTTGCGCACCTCGCGACGGATGACCTTGCCGATGAGGGACCGCGGCAGCTCGTCGACCTCGACGACGCGCTTGGGCACCTTGTAGGGCGTGAGGCGCTCGCGCGCGAACTCGCGGATCGCCGCCTCGTCGAGGCGCTGCCCGTCGGCGAGCACGACCGCGGCGACGACCTGCTCGCCCGAGTGCTCGTCAGGAAGGCCGACGACCGCGACGTCGTCGATGCCGGGGTAGGTGCGAAGCGCCTCCTCGACCTCGGTCGGGGCGACGTTGAAGCCGCCGGTGATGATGAGCTCCTTGATGCGGTCGACGACGCGCACGAAGCCGTCGTCGTCGATCGAGACGATGTCGCCGGTGCGGAACCAGGGCGCACCGCCGTCGGGATCGGCCGCGAAGACGGCATCGGTCTCGTCGGGCTTCTTCCAGTAGCCCTGGAACACCTGCGGCCCGCGCACGACGAGCTCGCCCTCGCCGCCCGCCGGGACATCCGCCGTGGGCTCGTCGGGGTCGACGACGCGGCACTCGGTGGAGGGCAGGGGAAGGCCGATGGTGCCGGCCTTGCGGTTGCCGGCGACCGGGTTGGCGGAGATCACGGGCGAGCACTCCGAGAGGCCGTAGCCCTCGACGAGCACGCCACCGGTCGCGGCCTCCCACGGCTCGACGACCGCGGGGGTGAGCGCCATCGCACCGGAGATCGCGATCTGGATGCCCTCGAGCGAGACGCCCTTGGCCGCGGCCGCCTTGGTCAGGCGGTCGTAGATCGGCGGAACCGCCGGCAGGAACGTCGGCGGCCGCTTCTTGATGACCGGCAGCACGAGGTCGGGGTCGAACTTCGGGAAGAGCACCAGGCGCGCGCCCATGCTCATCGCGAAGGTGAGGCAGAGGGTGAGCCCGTAGGCGTGGAACATCGGCAGCACCGCGTAGACGACGCAGTTGCCGCGCTCGATCGTGGGCACCCAGGCGCGCGACTGCGCCGCGTTCGCCAACAGGTTCAGGTGCGTGAGGGTCGCCCCCTTGGGCGATCCGGTGGTGCCGCTCGTGTACTGGATGAGCGCGACGTCGGATGCCTCGGGCGCGACGACGTTCGGGGCGATGCGCTCGGCGTCGACGAGCTCGGACCAGGTCGGGGTGCCCTTGGCCCCCGAGGTGAGCGCCGCGCGCGACTCGCGCGCCTTCGCGATCGGAAGCCGGAGGGCCGCACGGGTGAGGAACGGCATCGCACGGGTGACGTCGACCGAGACGACGTGCTTCACGCCGAGGTCGGCGGGGAACTCGCGGATGGTCTCGACGACGTTGTCCCACGCGATCGCGAAGCGCGCGCCGTGGTCTTCGAACTGGTGGCGCAGCTCGCGCGGCGTGTAGAGCGGGTTGTGCTCGATGACGATCGCCCCGAGTCGCAGCACGGCGTAGAACGCCACGATGTGCTGCGGGCAGTTGGGCAGCACGATCGCGACCGTGTCGCCCTTCTGCACGCCGAGCAGGCGAAGCCCCTCGGCCGCGCGGTCGACCTGCTCGCCGAGCTCGGCGTAGGTGGTCTCGCGGCCGAAGAACTCCAGCGCGACGCTCGACGGGTGCTCGGCGATCGAGGTCGCGAGCAGGTCGTAGAGGGAGCCTTCGGGCAGTTCGAGGTCGTGGGGCACGCCGTCGGCGTACCCGGCGAGCCACGGCCGAGGGGTCGAGATGGTCATCGGGGGTTACGCCGCCCCGTCGAACATGCTCGTGACGGATCCGTCTTCGAAGACCTCGTGGATGGCGCGCGCCAGCAGCGGTGCGATGGGAAGCACGGTGAGTCGGTCCCAGCGCTTGTCTTCAGGTACCGGCAGCGTGTCGGTGACGACGACGCGGTCGATGACGTCGGACTGCAGGATCTCGGTGGCCGGGTTGGAGAACACCGCGTGGGTCGCCGCGACGACGACGCCGATGGCGCCGGCCTTCTTGAGCGCCTCGGCGGCCTTCACGATCGTGCGGCCGGTGTCGATCAGGTCGTCGACCAGCAGGCAGACCCGCCCCTCGACCGGGCCGATGATCTCGTGCACGGACACCTGGTTGGGAACCAGCGGGTCGCGGCGCTTGTGGATGATGGCCAGCGGCACGCCGAGCTTGTCGCTCCAGATGTCGGCGACGCGCACGCGGCCCATGTCGGGCGAGACGACCGTGAGGGTCGACGGGTCGAGCGAGTTCTTGAACTCCTCGAGCAGCACCGGCATGGCGAAGAGGTGGTCGACGGGGCCGTCGAAGAAGCCCTGGATCTGCGCCGCGTGCAGGTCGATCGACATGATGCGGTCGGCGCCGGCGGCCTTGAAGAGGTCGGCGACGAGGCGTGCCGAGATGGGCTCGCGTCCGCGGCCCTTCTTGTCTTGGCGCGCGTACGGATAGAACGGCGCGACGACGGTGACCCGCTTGGCGGAGGCGCGCTTGAGCGCGTCGAGCATGATGAGCTGCTCCATGAGCCACTCGTTGATCGGCGCGGTGTGCGACTGGATCACGAACGCGTCGGAACCGCGCACGCTCTCGTCGAAGCGCGCGTAGATCTCGCCGTTCGCGAAGGTGCGCGCGTCGGTGGGCACGAGTTCCGAGCCGAGTTCGTGCGCGATCTGCTCGGCGAGCGCGGGATGCGCCCGCCCCGACACGAGCACGAGCCGCTTCGATCCGGTGGTCTCGATTCCCGACATGTGCTGTGTCCTCTCCACCTGCGCTCGGCGCGGTGCGTTCAGTCGGCGTCGGAACCGGATGCCTCGCGCGCGGCCTCGGCGGCGTCAGCCGCCGCAGAACCGGCCCGGTGCTTCTGGACCCACTCCTCGATGTTGCGTTGCGGTGCCACGTTCACGGCGAGCGAGCCGGACGGGACGTCTTTGCGGACGACGGTTCCGGCGGCCGTGTAGGCGCCGTCCCCAATCCTAACCGGCGCGACGAAGACGCCGTGAGAGCCGGTGCGCACGTGCGAGCCGACCTCGGAGTGGTGCTTGCGCACGCCGTCGTAGTTGGCGAAGATCGAGCCCGCGCCGATGTTGGAGTGCTCGCCGATGGTCGCGTCGCCCACGTACGACAGGTGCGGCACCTTGCTGCCGATGCCGATGGTGGCGTTCTTCGTCTCGACGAAGGCGCCGATCTTGCCGTCGACGCCGAGCACGGTGCCCGGCCGCAGGAACGAGAACGGGCCGACCGTGGCGCCGGCGCCGATGACGGCGAGCGTGGCGTCGGTGCGGCGCACGTCGGCGTTCTCGCCGACCTCGCAGTCGGTGAGCGTCGTGTCGGGGCCGACGACGGCGCCCGTCTCGATGACCGTCGCGCCCTTGAGCTGCGTGCCGGGGCGGATCGTGACGTCTTGCGCGATGCGCACGGTGAGGTCGATCCAGGTGGTCGTCGGGTCTTCGATCGTGACGCCGTTGAGCTGCCAGCCGCGGATGATGAGGGCGTTCAGCCTGGCCGCCGTCTCGGAGAGCTGGGCGCGGTCGTTGATGCCGGCCACGAGCCACGGCTCGGACACCGGCACCGCCTCGACCTCGGAGCCGGCCGCGCGCAGCAGCTGGATCACGTCGGTCAGGTACTTCTCGCCCTGCGCGTTGTCGGTCGTGAGGTTCGCGAGCTGGTCGCGCAGCGCGGCGGCGCCGAAGGCGTAGATGCCGGCGTTGATCTCGCCGATCGACTGCTCGGCCTCGTTCGCGTCCTTCTGCTCGACGATGCGGTCGAACTGGCCTGCGGTGTCGCGCACGATGCGGCCGTACCCGGTCGGGTCGTCGTAGAACGCGGACATGACGGATGCCGCCGCGGCGCGGCCGCGGTGCAGTTCGAGGAATCCGGCGAGGGTGTCGGCGTTCAGCAGCGGCACGTCACCGTTCAGCACGAGCACCTCGCCGTCGAAGTCGGCGGGGAGCGCCTCGAGCGCCTGCTCGACGGCACGGCCGGTGCCGGGCATCTCGTCTTGGTCGACGATGCGGGTTCCGGGCAGCTCGGCCTCGACGGCGGCGGCGACCATGTCGCGCTCGTGGCGCACGACGGCGATGACGTGCGAGGCGTCGAGCGCTCGCGCGGTCGCGAGCACGTGACCGACGACCGGCGCGCCCGCGAGCGGGTGCAGCAGCTTCGGGGTTGCGGACTTCATGCGGGTGCCCTGACCTGCGGCGAGCACGATGATGGCGAGGTTGCGGTCCATGCTCCGCCACCAGGATTCGAACCTGGACCGAACAGCTCCAAAGGCTGCCGTGCTGCCGTTACACTATGGCGGACCACCCGGCGCGAGGCGCACGAGCGCCCTCCAGTCTGCCAGACGCACCGCGGTCTTCGATGCGTCCACGGCGGCACGCGCGCCGCTCCGTTCGCGGGATACTGGGTGGATGACGCATGCCGACGAGGTCGACCGCATCGTCGAGGACTGGGAGCGCGAACGCCCCGACCTCGACTTCGCACCCCTGCAGGTGCTCTCGCGCGTCGCCCGCCTCTCGAAGCACCTCGATCGGGCCAGGCGTCAGGCGTTCACGCGCTCCGAGCTGGAGTCGAGCGAGTTCGACGTGCTCTCGGCGCTGCGCCGCGCGGGCTCGCCGTTCCGGCTGTCGCCGAAGCAGCTCCTGCAGCAGACGCTCGTCTCGAGCGGCACGATGACCAACCGCATCGACCGGCTCGTCGAGCGCGGGCTCGTGAGCCGGCAGACCGACCCCAACGACGGCCGCGGCATCCTCGTCGAGATGAGCCCGGCTGGCCTCGCCAGGGTCGATGCCGCGATCACGCGCCTCGTCGACGCCGAGGCCGAGCTGCTCGGCAGCCTCCCCGCCGGCGAGCAGAAGCGGCTCGCGGGCCTGCTGCGCAAGCTGAGCCTCGGCTTCGACTGAGCGCGACGCGGGTCGGAGCACGACGACGGCCCGAGCACCGAAGCGGGGCGGATGCCGCGGGCGGCCGCCCGCGGCATCCGCCCCGCTCGTGTGGGCGACCGGTGCTCAGCGGCGCATGACCTTGCGGGCGAGCCAGTTGCCGAAGAACTGCGCGAGCTGCACGAACACGATGATGAGGATCACCGCGGCCCACGTGATCAGCGGCTGGTACTGGCGGTAGCCGTAGACCACCGCGAAGTTGCCGAGTCCGCCGCCGCCGATGAGCCCGGCCACCGCGGTCATGTCGACGATCGCGACGAGCACGAAGGTGTAGCCGAGGATCAGCGGGCCGAGCGCCTCGGGCAGCACGACGGTGCGGAGGATGCGGATCGGTCCGGCCCCCATGGCCCGCGCGGCCTCGACCACGCCGGGCGAGACCGTCAGCAGGTTCTGCTCGACGATGCGCGCGATGGCGAACGATGCGGCGATCGAGAGCGCGAACACGAGCGCGTCGTTGCCGATGCCCGTGCCGATCACGAGGCGCGAGAGGGGCTGCACGGCCGCGATGAAGATGATGAACGGGATGGGCCGGAAGAAGTTGATGACGACGTTGACGATGGTGAAGACCGGCTTGTTCGACAGCAGGCTGCCCGGCCGCGTCGTGTAGAGCACCATGCCGAGGAGGAGGCCGGCGAGCCCGCCGAACAGCAGCGTGAGCGCGACCATGTAGAGCGTCTCGAACGCCGCTTCCCAGAATTCCGGACCGAGCTCGAACAGGCGATCCATCACGCCACCTCCGTGACCTCGGCGCGCGCGCCGATCTTCGCGAGCACCGCGTCGACCGCGGCATCCGCCCCTCTGATCGCGAGCGTCAGGTGACCGAACGCCCGCCCCTGGATGTCGTTGATGCCGCCGTAGACGAGTTCGAACTCGAGCCCCGCGTTCGCGAGGTCGAGGAACACCGCGGCCTGCGACGCATCGCCGTCGCGGAAGGAGATGGTCACGATGCGGCCCTCGTGGCGTTCGCGCAGCACCACGACCTCGGCCGGCGACGGGATGCCCTTGACCACGGTCGAGACGAAGCGCGCCGACGAGGCGTTCTTCGGCGCCGAGAACACGTCGAACACGTCGCCGGACTCGATGACCCGGCCGCCGTCCATGACGGCGACCTTCGTGGCGATCGACTGGATGACGTCCATCTCGTGGGTGATGATCACGATGGTGACGCCGAACTCGCGGTTCACGCGCTTCAGGAGCTCGAGCACCTCCTGCGTCGTCTCGGGATCGAGGGCGCTGGTGGCCTCGTCGGCGAGGAGCAGTCGCGGTGACGTCGCGAGTGCTCGGGCGATGCCGACGCGCTGCTTCTGGCCGCCCGAGAGCTGGTCGGGGTAGTTCCTCGCCTTGTCGGTGAGCCCGACGAAGGCGAGCAATTCGTCGACCCGAGCCGTGATCTCGGCCTTCGACGCGCCCGCGACCTGCAGCGGGTACGCGATGTTCGCCCGCACCGTCTTGGAGTTGAAGAGGTTGAACTGCTGGAAGATCATGCCGATCTCGAGCCGGATGCCGCGGAGCTCGCGCTCGGGCATCGTGGTGATCTCGCGACCGCCCACCTCGATCGTGCCCGACGTCGTCGGTTCGAGGGCGTTGATCAGCCGCACGAGCGTGGACTTGCCCGCGCCCGAGTAGCCGATGATGCCGTAGACGTCGCCGGCCTCGACCTCGAGGCTCACCGAGTCGACGGCGACGATCGGTGCGCCGCCCTTCTCGGGTGACGGGTAGGACTTCGTGACGTCGGTGAGGCTGACGAGAGCCATGTGGTGCTCCTTCCAGAACGCCGGAACGGGCGACGGGACCGATGCTACGGTTCCCGCCGCCCGCACGGTGCGGACGATCCGTCGATGCGGACGTCGTGCGATCAGCCCTTGGCGGCCTTCGTGTCGGCCTCGACCTTGGCGAGCGAGTCCTGCAGGTCGGCGACCGGCGTCGTGACCGGTACGGCGGTGTTGCCGGATGCCTCGAGCAGGCCGGCCTGCACATCGGGGTCGGTCTGGAAGATCTCGACGAGCTTGAGGTAGGTCTCGTTGTCGGCGTCTTCGGCACGCGTCGCGAAGATGTTGACGTACGGCAGCGCGTTCGGGTCGGTCGGGTCGTCCTGCGCGATGGCGTCCTCGAACGAGAGGCCGGCGTCGGCGACGTAGTCGTTGTTGATGATCGCGGCGGCGACGTCGGGCAGCGACGTCGGCGTCAGCGAGGCCTCGAGGGCCGTCACCTTGACCTTGGACTTCGCCTCGTCGATGTCGGCGAGGTCGGAGAAGATCGTGCCGCCGCTCGAAAGCGTGACGAGTCCGGCCGACTGCAGCACGAGCAGCGCGCGCGCCTGGTTCGAGGCGTCGTTCGGCACGGCGACGGTCTCGCCCTTGGGGATGTCCTTCACCGAGTCGTACTTGGTGGAGTACAGGCCGAGCGGGTAGATCGCCGTCGAGCCGATGGGCGTCAGGTCTTCGCCGGCCGACACGTTGTAGTCGGCGAGGTAGACGATGTGCTGGAACTGGTTGAGGTCGAGCTCGCCCTCGGTGGTGGCGGGGTTCGGCTGCGCGTAGTCCGAGAAGTCGACGAGCTCGATGTCGATGCCCGCCTTGTCGGCGGCCTTCTCGAAGGCGTCCCACTGGGCGTCGCCCTTGCCGACGACGCCGATCTTGATGACGTCGTCTGCTGCGTCGCCCGATCCGGCGGAGGCGCAGGAGGCGAGGCCGAGCACGAGGGGGACGGCTGCGAGTGCGGCGATGAGCTTGGTGCGGCGGAGTGCCATGGGTGTTCCTTTCACGTCGGCGCGCACGTTCTGTTGCTGATGGCTGTGGAGCAGGCATGGCTCCGCCACGGTCGGTCACAGTGGGGGCTTCGATGCCGCGAACGCGGGCGCACTCCTACGCTAAGCGAAGATTCTTTGCCCGATTCCGCCGAGCGACACAGAACGTCACAGCATCTGCGACGTCAGCCCTCGAGAATCTCAGAAACTTCGAGCCAGCGGGTCTCGAGGTCGACGACGGAGCTCTCGAGCGCGCGCAGTTCGTCGCCGAGCGCCGTGAGACCGACGTAGTCGCCCTGGTCGTGCTTCGCGAGACGCTCGTGCGCGTTCGCGATCTCGCCCTGCAGCTTCTCGAGCCTGCGGTCGATCGACGAGAGCTCCTTCTCGACGGCGCGCCGCTCGGCGCCCGCGAGGGCCGGCGCTGAGGGTGCGGTGGGCGTGCTCGCGGCGGTGGCCGAGGACGCGGCGGCCGACGACGGGTCGCCGCGACGCGAGTCGGCCGCATCGCTGCGGCGCGCGGCATCCGTCGCCTTGCGGAGCTCGAGGTACTGGTCGACGCCGCGGGGCAGGTCGCGCAGGTGCCCGTCGAGGATCGCGAACTGGCGATCGGTGACGCGCTCGATGAGGTAGCGGTCGTGCGAGACGACGAGCAGCGTGCCCGGCCAGGAGTCGAGGAGGTCCTCGATGGCCGCGAGCATGTCGGTGTCGAGGTCGTTCGTCGGTTCGTCGAGGATGAGCACGTTCGGCTCCTGCAGCAGGATCAGCAGGAGCTGCAGGCGGCGCTTCTGCCCGCCCGAGAGGTTCTTCACGGGCGTCGAGAGCTGCGCCGTCGTGAAGCCGAGCCGCTCGAGCAGCTGCCCGGGCGTCATCTCCTTGCCGCCCACCTCGTAGCTCGTGCGCTGCTCGGCGACGACCGCGGAGACGCGCTGCTCGGCCCACTCGGTGAGCTCGTTCAGCTCCTGGCTGAGCGTCGCGATGCGCACGGTCTTGCCGCGCTTGACCGTGCCGCTCGTCGGCTCGACCGCGCCCGTCACGAGTCCGAGCAGGGTCGACTTTCCGGCGCCGTTGACGCCGAGGATGCCGGTGCGCTCCCCCGGCGCGATGCGCCACTCGATGTCGTGCAGCACGGTGCGGGTCGCCGGAGCGCCCGGCGCGGCATCCGCAACCGGGTACTCGACCGAGACGTCGATGAGGTCGACGACGTCCTTGCCGAGCCGGGAGACGGCGAGCCGGTCGAGCTCGACCTTGTTGCGGATGGGCGGCTCGTTCTCGATGAGCTCGTTCGCCGCGTCGATGCGGAACTTCGGCTTCGACGTGCGCGCCGGCGCCCCGCGGCGCAGCCACGCGAGCTCCTTGCGCATGAGGTTCTGCCGCTTCGCCTCGGATGCCGCGGCCATGCGGTCGCGCTCGACGCGCTGCAGCACGTAGGCGGCGTATCCGCCCTCGAAGGGCTCGACGATGCCGTCGTGCACCTCCCACGTGTCGGTGCACACCTCGTCGAGGAACCACCGGTCGTGGGTGACGACCACGAGCGCGCCCGAGTCTGCCGCCCATCGGCGCTTGAGGTGCCCGGCCAGCCAGGCGATGCCCTCGACGTCGAGGTGGTTCGTCGGCTCGTCGAGGAAGACGACGTCCCAGTCGCCCACGAGCAGAGCGGCCAGTCCGACGCGGCGACGCTGGCCGCCCGACAGGCTCGCGATCTGTCCGTGCCACGGCACGTCGGACAGCAGGCCGCCGATCACGTCGCGCACCTTCGGGTCGCCCGCCCAGACGTGCTCGTCGATGCCGCCGACGACGAACTCGGCCACCGTCTGGCCGGGGTCGACGACGTCGGACTGGTCGAGCATGCCGATGCGGATGCCACGACGCATCGTCACGCGCCCGCCGTCGGGCTCGATGCGGCCCGAGAGCAGCTTCAGGAGCGTGGACTTGCCGTCGCCGTTGCGGCCGACGACGCCGATGCGGTCGCCCTCGTCGATGCCGAGGGTGACCTCGTCGAAGACGGTGCGCGTCGGGAATTCGAGGTGCAGGCGCTCGGCGCCCAGAAGATGTGCCATGTCCCGTCGAGCCTAGCCGTCGAGCCTGAGCGTGCGGCGCGCCGGCCTCGGCCGGCCCGGTGCGCGGGCTCGCTCAGTTCGCGAGCACGCGCGCGCCGTGCACCGCGCCGTGCACGTGGATCGCGTGCAGCCGTGCCGCCGAGAGCGCGACCTGCAGCTCGAGCGCGGAGTCGGCGTCGACCGCGAGGAACGCGACCGTCGGCCCCGACCCGGAGACGATGCCGGCGAGTGCGCCGTGCGATTCGCCGAGCTCGAGGATGTTGCCGAGTCCGGGCGCGAGGCGGATCGCCGCCTCTTGGAGGTCGTTGTGCATCGCCTGCGCGAGCAGCACCGGATCGCCCGCGCGGAGCGCCTGCAGCACCTCGGCGTCGACGACGGGCGACCGCGGCACGTTGCGCCCGTCTTCACCGCGGATGCGGTCGAGCTCGGCGTACACGCCCGGCGTCGAGAGGCCGAACTCCGCGACCGCGAGCACCCAGTGGAAGGATCCGGTGGCCAGCGCCGGGCTCAGCCGGTCGCCGCGGCCGGTGCCGATCGCCGTTCCGCCGGTGAGCGAGAAGGGCACGTCGGCGCCGAGCTTCGCCGCGAGGGCCACCAGCTCCTCCTTCGGGAGGGCCGTGCCCCAGAGGGCGTCGCACGCGACGAGGGTGGCCGCGGCATCCGCTGAGCCACCGCCCATGCCGCCCGCGATCGGCACGTGCTTGTCGATCTCGAGGCGCACGCCGCCCGCGACCCCGGTCGCCCGCGCGAGCAGCTTCGCCGCACGGATCGCGAGGTTCGAGCCGTCGGTCACGAGGCCGGAGGTGTCGATGCTGCCGCCGAACGCGACGCTGAACTCGTCGTCGGGCCACGCCCGCACGTCTTCGTAGAGCGACACCGCCTGGTAGGCGGTCGCCACGTCGTGGTAGCCGTCGGGCTGCACGTCGCCGACGCGCATGAAGACGTTGATCTTGCCGGGCGCGCGCACGTGCACGGCCTCTTCGGTCCAGGCGATGGTCATCGGGTCACACGTCTCGGGCGGCCCGGGCGATGCGCAGGAAGTCGCCGATCACGAGCTGCTCGCCGCGCGACTCCGGCGAGACGCCGGCCCGTTCGAGCACCTCGCTCGCCGCCGCGGCCGATCCGCCGAGCACGCCGGAGAGCGACTGCCGCAGCATCTTGCGGCGCTGCTGGAACGCCGCGTCGATGAGCGCGAACGTCGCCCGGCGCTCCTGCACCGTGCCGGGCTCGGTGCCCCGCTCGAAGCCGACGAGCACGGAGTCCACGTTCGGCACGGGCCAGAAGACCATGCGCGATACCTGGCCGGCCGTGCGCCAGTCGCCGTACCACGCGGCCTTGAGGCTCGGCGCGCCGTAGACCTTCGACCCCGGCTCCGCCGCGAGGCGGTGTCCGACCTCGGCCTGCACCATGACGATGCCCGATCGGAGCGAGGCGAAGTGCTCGAGCAGGTGCAGCAGCACGGGCACCGAGATGTTGTAGGGCAGGTTCGCGACGAGCCGCACGGGTTCGCCCGGAAGCTCGGTCACGCGCAGCGCGTCTTGGGTGACGACCGTGAGCTGCGTGCCCGGCTGCATGACGCTGGCGGTGTGCGGCAGCTGGGCGGCGAGGCGCTTGTCGATCTCGACCGCGATCACGTCGGCGCCGGCCTCGAGCAGCCCGAGCGTGAGCGAGCCGAGCCCCGGCCCGATCTCGAGCACGGTCTCGCCCGACTGCACGCCCGCGACCTGCACGATGCGGCGTACGGTGTTGCCGTCGTGCACGAAGTTCTGGCCGAGCTTCTTGGTGGGCGTCACCTCGAGCAGCTCGGCGAGGTCGCGGATCTCGGCAGGCCCGAGCAGGCGCGCGATCGTCGGCGCGCCCTCGGCCTCATGGCGATGCGCGTTCACGCCCGGCACCTCGCACCGGTCGGCCCGCACCCGGTCGGTCGTTCACTCCCCCACACGGGCTTCATCCTCCCACGAGCCGTACACGCGACGCGTGTTCGACGCGAGATCGGCGCAGAGCTCGTCGAGGTCGGCTCCGAGCACCTCCGCCATGAACCGCACCGTGTGCGGAACCAGGTAGGGCGCGTTCGGTCGTCCGCGCAGCGGCACGGGCGTCAGGTACGGGGCATCCGTCTCGACGAGGATGCGATCGCGCGGCGCGACCCGCAGCGCATCGCGCAGGTTCTCGGCGTTCTTGAACGTCACGTTGCCCGCGAACGAGAGATACCAGCCCTCGGATGCCGCGAGCCGCGCCAGCTCGTCGCCGCCTGAGAAGCAGTGGAACACCGTGCGTTCGGGTGCGCCCACGCGTCGCAGCGTCGCCACGACGTCGTCGTGCGCGTCGCGATCGTGGATCTGCATGGCCACGTCGTGGCGCTTGGCGATGTCGATGTGCGCCTCGAACGAGCGGAACTGCGCCGGCCGGCCGTCTGCCTCGGTGCGGAAGAAGTCGAGCCCCGTCTCGCCGACGGCGCGCACGCGGGGCTGCGCGGCGAGCCCGTCGATCACGGCGAGCGCGTCGTCGAGGGTGCCCGCCGCCTCGAGCTCGGGCGCCTCGTTGGGGTGCAGCGCGACGGCGGCCAGGAGGCGCGGCTCGCGTGCGGCCATCTCGGCCGACCAGCGGCTCGTCGCGACATCCGTGCCCACCTGCACCGCGCCGATCACGCCGACGGATGCCGCGCGCTCGAGGTGCTCGTGCACGCGCAGCGGCAGCGCGCCGTCGGCGATCTCGAGGTGGGTGTGGTTGTCGTACACGCCGACCGCGAGGGCCTCGGGCAGGGGCGGGTACTCGACGGGGCGTCCGCCGTCGTTCCGGGTGCGGAGGTGCTCTGCGCTCACCGGGCCGAGGTCATTCCGCCGTGTCGATGCGCGGGAACAGCGCCTCGAGGGGCGCGACCTGCGAGCCGACGGTCCACTCGTTCGCACGGTCGATGCGCTGCTCCTGCACGGTGCCGGGGGCGCCGAGCGCGGTCCAGAGCTTCGCCGTGGCCTTGGGCAGCACGGGCGAGAGCAGCACGGCGAGCGTGCCGAGCCCGTGGTACGCGGTCGCGAGCACGGTCTCGAGGCGTTCGCGGTTCGCGGGGTCCTTCGCGAGGACCCACGGCTCCTCGCTCGTGATGTAGCCGTTCAGGGCGTCGACGAGCTCCCACACGGCGGCGATCGCCTCGTGGATCGCGATGCGGTCGATGGCCGACCACGAGGCATCCGTCGCCCGCTGCTCGATCGCGGCGATGGCCTCGTCGGCCTCGGTCGGAGCCGTCGAGGTCGGCACGGCGCCGTCGCAGTAGCGCGTGATCATCGCGATCACGCGGGACGCGAGGTTGCCGAAGCCGTTCGCGAGCTCGGCCTGGTAGCGGGCCGCCAGATCCTCCCACGAGAACGAGCCGTCTTGACCGAACGCGATCGCGCGCAGGAAGTAGTAGCGGAACGCGTCGGAGCCGAAGGTGTCGGTGATCTGCTCGGGGGCGATGCCCGTGAGCTTGGACTTGGACATCTTCTCGCCGCCGACGAGCAGCCAGCCGTGGCCGAACACGCCGCGCGGCACGTCGAGCTCGGCGGCCATGAGCATGGCGGGCCAGATGACCGCGTGGAACCGGAGGATGTCCTTGCCGACGATGTGCTGCGCGGGCCAGCGGCTCGCGAACTCCTCGTCGTCCTGGCCGTAGCCGACCGCCGTGATGTAGTTCAGCAGCGCGTCGAACCAGACGTAGACGACGTGGGTCTCGTCCCACGGGACCTTGACGCCCCAGTCGAACGTCGACCGCGAGATCGACAGGTCGGAGAGCCCGGAGCGCACCCAGCCCAGCACCTCGTTGCGCGCCGACTCGGGCTGCACGAAGTCGGGCCGCTCCTCGTAGAGGGCGAGCAGGCGCTCGGCGAAGGCCGAGGTGCGGAAGAAGTAGTTCTTCTCGTGCAGCAGCTCGACGGGCTTTGAGTGGATCGCGCAGACGAGCTGGCCCTCGTACTCGCCGGTGCCCGGCACGAGGTCGGACTCCTGCTTGTACTCCTCGCAGCCGACGCAGTAGTAGCCCTCGTACTCGCCCGTGTAGATGTGGCCGTCGTCGTAGAGCTTCTGCAGGAACTTCTGCACGTTCTCCTCGTGGCGCGCGTCGGTCGTGCGGATGAAGTCGTCGTTGGCGATGTCGACCGTCTTCAGCAGCGGCTTCCATGCCTCGTCGACGAGCTTGTCGGCCCACTGCTTCGGGGTCACGCCGTTCGCGGTCGCCGTGCGCAGGATCTTCTGGCCGTGCTCGTCGGTGCCCGTCAGCGACCAGGTGCGCTCGCCCGACTGGCGGTGCCAGCGCGCGAGCACGTCGGCGGCCACCTCCGTGTACGCGTGGCCGATGTGGGGCACGTCGTTGACGTAGAAGATGGGCGTGGTGACATAGAACGAGGAGCCTTCGGGCATGCGTTCAATCCTACGGGCGAGCGGATGCCCCGTCGGCCGCGTTACAGCACCGTCGGGTGCAGGCCGGTGCCGTCGTCGCCCGACACCGGCTCGACGCCGCGCTCGTGCGCCTCCCGGCGACGCCGCCGCACGCTGCCGTCGCCGATGGCGGCCGGCACGGCCTCCTCGACGTCGACGTGGTCGTGTTCGGTCGGTACGCCGAGCGTGACGTCCTGCTCCTTCAGTTCCGGCACGCTGACCCGCTGGTTCGGGTAGTCGACGACCCGCATGCCGAGCACGATCTTGCCGGGGGCCTCGCGCTTCTCGAGGGCGCGGTACGCGTCGGCGACCCGGTCGAGCGCGAAGACGTCGGCGATCGGCAGGCGGATGCGCCTGGCCGACACGAGCGCGGCGACCCTGCCGAGCGCGACCACGTCGCCCGCCCCGGCTCGCACGGCGTCGTCGCGTTCGACGGCGTCCCAGTCGGTCAGCGTGAAGACGCGCGAGGGCTGCACCCCGAGGGCGCGGGCCTCGTCGGCCTC
>Ga0160430_100731_pt1 | contig 15818 bp, 9 predicted proteins | sample HID1971I_E0MG_FD_108274 | JGI IMG/M metagenome (GOLD analysis project Ga0160430, IMG submission 108274) | Enriched millipede-associated microbial communities from UW Madison campus, WI, USA - HID1971I_E0 MG | ecosystem: Host-associated > Arthropoda: Insects > Digestive system > Unclassified ...
GCGCCGACGAGCAGCGCGACGATCCAGCTCACCATGCTCGCCAGCTGCAGCCAGTCGGGGCGGTTGGGCGCCAGGCCGGCCTCCAGGATCGCGATCCCGGCGAAGGCCGCCAGCAGCAGGATGGTGAGGAAGGCCCGTCCGATCAGGCCGTCCTGGTCCCCGATCAGCACCCAGATGACGCACACGAGCGCCGCGGCGATCAGGGCGCCGATGGCGATCCAGAGGGAACCTCGGATCAGCAGCGACATGTTCTTCTTCTCACCCTGCGGCTGCTGCGTGGTGATGTCCGGCTGGGACATGGCGATCCTCTCGTCGAGCGGCGATGCCTTCATACTGCCACGCGTGCCGGACGATCCGACGGCTGTCGCCCGGTGTGGGGAAAGTCGCCGCGCTCCCGTCGAAGAGGCAGGAGAGGTCAGCCGACCTTCTTGGCGGAGGCTGCGGCGAAGGCCGCGACCCGGGCCTGAGCATCCGGGGTCTCCAGAGCCGCGCCGATCGAGCGCGCCTCCTCGCTCAGCTGCTCGACGAAGGTGCGTTCCGGCTGCGCACGCACCAGACGCTTCGCCTGCCCGTAGGCGTCGGCAGCTCCCGCGAGCCAGAAGCGGGCGATCTCCTCGCCGCGCGCCTTCACGAGTGCGGCCTCCGCGGCGGAATCCTCGCCCTCGACGGCCTCGGCCACGAGGCCCCACTCGACAGCCTCCGCCGACGACAGCAGACGGTCCTGCAGCACCAGCTGGAGCGCGCGGCGCTGACCGACCGCACGCGCGAGCTGCGCCGAGACCGAGAGGTCGGGGGTCAGGCCGATGTTGGCGTACAGGCTGCCGAGCTTGGAGCGCGACCCGACCACGGCGTAGTCGCTGCACAGCAGGATGCCGAGTCCGCCACCCGCGGTCGTCCCGTGCGCCGCGGCGACCACCGGGATCGCGGATTCGGTCAGCGATCGGATGCCGGAGTTGATCACCTCGGCGAGCGCGGTGATCTCCGATCCGGATGCGCCCATGGTCGTCGCCATGTCGATGACGTCGCCGCCCGCGCAGAACGCGGGACCCGATGCGTCGATGAGGATCGCCTTCACATCGGGCCGCGAGGTCGCCTCGGCGGTCGCATCCTTCCAGGCATGGGCGAGGTCGGCGTTGAACGCGTTGAGACGGGCCGGACGGTTCAGCGTGAGCCGCGCCATCCCCTCTTCGACGGCGAACAGGATGGCATCACTCATGGCTTCTCCTTCGAGCGCAGGACGTGTGGGTCCAGCGTAACCGCGATCAGGAGCCGTCCCACACGCGCGCGACGAACCCTTCCATCCGGCGACGCGTGCCGTCGAGGCGGAGGTCGGCCTGCCCCGGCGCCCGGACCTCGTTCGGGGCGAGCGGATGGGCCAGGCGCACGTTCTCGTGGCAGGAGAGGTCCGCGCACATGTACGCCCCGAACGAGTCGCCGCGGCGTCCCGCCTCTCCGGCGCGGCGCGCGGAGAAGAGCGCGATCTGGTTGCCCGGCTGCATGGTGTGACAGATGTCGCACAGCCCCGAGCGCCCGCGGCCGGGCTCCGTGGCACGCAGGACGATGCCGGCCACGCGGTCCTCCTGCTGGATCAGCACGTAGCCGCGGCGGCTCGCACCCGGGTCCTGCCAGGCGAAGAAGTCGAGGTAGTCCCAGTCGACGAGAAGGAAGTCGTGGGGCATCTCCATGACGTGCAGCTCGTCGGCATCCGCATTGACGAACGATGCCCGGACGTCGGCTTCGGTGAGCGGTCGCATCGCTCCAGTCTATGAAGCCGAGCCCGATGCGGACGCGGGAACCTCCGCGGCCTCCCCCACGGACCGGTCCCGGATCAGGAAGCCGAAGCCGAACGCGATGAAGAACATCAGGACGCCGTAGACGGCTGCGGGGAGGCTCAACTCCACGGACCCGAGGACGGACTGCGCGATGACGATCGCGAGCGTGGCGTTGTGGATGCCGATCTCGAACGAGGTCGCGATCGACTGGCGCTTCCCCACCCGGAGCATCCGCGGAACGAGGAAGCCGACAGCGAGGCTGATCAGGCAGAAGAGTACGGTGATCAGCGCCAGCTGCGTGAAGTTCGCGACCAGGAGACTCCAGTTCGAGGCGACCGCACCCGCGATCACGACGACCAGGATCACGACCGAGGCGATCCGGACCGGCTTGTCCATGCCCGCCGCGAAGGCCGGCCAGAAGCGGCGCACGAGCATGCCGAGCGCCACCGGGAGCAGCACGATCGCGAAGACCTCGAGCGCCTTGGACCACTGCAGGCCCAGTCGATCGTCGAACGGCTCGAAGTAGGCGATCGCGAAGTTGGTGATGATCGGCAGGGTGATCACGGCGATCACCGAGTTCACCGCGGTCAGGGAGATGTTGAGGGCGATGTCGCCGCGGAACAGGTGACTGTACAGATTCGCGGTGGTGCCGCCCGGGGAGGCCGCGAGCATCATCATGCCGACAGCCAGTACCGGCGGAAGCTGGAACGCGAGCACCAGGCCGAAGCAGATGGCCGGCAGCAGGATGAGCTGACAGAGGAGGGCGATGATCACCGCCTTCGGCTGCTTCAGCACCCGCGCGAAGTCGGCGAGGGTGAGGCTGAGCCCGAGGCCCAGCATGATGATGCCCAGAGCGACGGGCAGTCCGATGGTGGTCAACGCTGATCCCATGGGACCCAGTGTGGCGGATGGAGGGCCCCGGTGTCACGGACGTAGCCTGGACCGGAAGAGGGGAGACGCAGATGGAGCACTCGAACCGCTGGCGACCGCTGATCGCGATCCTCGCGAATCCGGAGACCCGGCGCATCGCCGCCCGGGTGATGCTGGGAGCCGACCTGGAGACCGCGACGGACGGGCTCTCCCCGTCGAGACGCCGGCGTGCGACCGAGGCCGTGCTGCAGAGTGGTCTGGTCGACCCCGCCACCCGAGCGCTCGCGCCGGACGCCTTCCGCGCGATCCTCGAGTCCGCACCGGTTCCGCGACGGGACGGAATCGAGCGCTTCGTCGACGACGGGCGGATCAGGCAGTACCCGGCGAACCTCGAGGAGCGGGGCGAGCTCCTCGCGTGGGTCGCGCGCGGCGTCTTCGACACCGACGAGGTGCTCACCGAGCGCGAGGTCAACAGCCGGCTGCTCCCCTACTCGGACGACGTCGCCGTGCTCCGCCGCTACCTGGTCGACTACCAGCTCGTCGAGCGCCGTTCCGACGGTTCCGAGTACGCGCTGACGGGCAGCGGCCCGATCGCCGAGACGGACGGGTAGCGACGTCGCGCGTCAGGCCGCGGTGACCACGTCCCGACGCGGCTCGATGTCCTGGAGCAGTTCGAGGAGCAGCACGGCCGGCACGCTGGTCGACTCCTGCGTCGCGGTCACGGCGCTGACGGTCCACTCCGCCGACGCGCTGTTCTTCAGGGTGAGGCGTGAGAGCCCCGCCGCCTGAGGCTTGGCGGCGACGTGCTGCGGGACGACCGCGATCCCCATCCCCCGCCCGACGAGTCCGAGCAGCGTGTGCACGTCGCTCACGCTGCACCGCACGCGACGGTTGAGGCCCTTCGCCGTGAACGTCTCGTCGTTCATGGCTCGCACTCCCCACGAGGTGCCGAAGTCCACGAACGTCTCGTTGTCGAGGCTCTCCCAGTCCACGCTTCCCGCACCGGCCAGCGGATGGTCCGGATGGACGAGCAGGACGAGCGGCTCCTGCCCGAGGATCTGCCGGCGCAGCGCTCCGAGGTGGCGGTGGGCAGCGACGAACGCGACGTCGAGCTCGCCGGCGCGCATCGAATCGAGGAGCTGATGCGAGCCCGCCTGCACGAACTCCGTCTCGACCAGCGGGTAGCGGCGGTGGAACCGCTCGAGAAGGGCCGCGGCATCCACGATCCCGAGGCACTGCTCCGCCCCCACACGCAGGGCCCCCGAGACCGACTGACTCGACTGCACCACGGCGTCGCGCGCGCGGGCCGCCTCCTCCAGCATCGCGCGGGCGTGCGGGATCATCGCGCGCCCGGCGACGGTCGGCTCGACGCGGCGAGTCGTCCGGTCGAACAGCACCGCACCCAGCTCGTTCTCCAGGCTCCGGACGGCGGCGGAGAGCCCCGACTGCGAGACGCCGGACAGCTCGGCGGCGCGGGTGAAGTGCCGCTCATCCGCCAGCGCGACGACGTACTCCATCTGACGCAGTTCCATTGATCGCTCCCAGTTCTGATTGCCATGACTCTCAGCTGTTGGACTTCTAAGCCGTGAGGTTCCTAGGCTAAGACACATGACAGTTCCCACCATCACCCTGAACTCTGGCTTCACCATCCCGCAGCTGGGTTTCGGTGTCTTCCTCGTGCCCGCCGATGAGGCCGAGAAGGCCGTCTCCGAGGCTCTCGAGGTCGGCTACCGTCACATCGACACGGCCGCGATCTACAAGAACGAGGAAGGGGTCGGCGCCGCGATCGCGAAGAGCGGGATCCCACGCGACGAGCTCTTCATCACCACCAAGCTCTGGAACGACCGTCAGTCCGGCGAGCAGCCGCACGACGCCATCCGCGAGAGCCTCGACAAGCTCGGCCTCGACTTCGTCGACCTGTACCTGACGCACTGGCCCACCCCCGAGAAGAACACGTTCGTCAACGCCTGGACGAAGCTCATCGAGATCCGCGACGCCGGCCTCTCGCGCTCCATCGGCGTCTCGAACCACCTGCCCGAGCACCTCGACCGCCTCGTCGCCGAGACCGGCATCGTCCCCGCCGTCGACCAGATCGAGCTGCACCCGGCCTACCAGCAGCGCGATGTGCTGGCGTGGGGTGCCGAAAAGGGCATGAAGATCGAGTCGTGGGGCCCTCTCGGCCAGGGCAAGTACCCGCTGTTCGAGAACCCCGCCGTCGTCGCGGCCGCCGAGGCGCACGGCGTCACCCCGGCGCAGGCCGTCATCCGCTGGCACCTGCAGAAGGGGATCATCGTGTTCCCGAAGTCGACCCGCAAGGAGCGCATGGTCGAGAACTTCGACGTGTTCGGCTTCGAGCTGACCGACGCCGAGATCGCCGCCATCGACGCCCTCGACCCGCTCGACGGCTCGGGCCGCGTCGGCACGCACCCGCTCGAGTTCAACTGATCGAGCAGCACCACCGCTGAACCAGAAGGGCGGATGCCGGGTGAACTCCCGGCATCCGCCCTCCTCGCGTCATCCCCTCACCCCACGGCACGGAGAGCGCAGAGAGTCTCGTCCGGCGCGGTGAACTCTGCGGCGACGGACCAGGTCGCCTCGGCGCCCGCGGCGACGTCGACGCTCTTCTGTCCGGTGCCGACGACGGTCGCGGCGGCGCTCGTGAAGAAGACCGTCACGACGTAGGAGGCATCCGCGTCGGTCGGGTTCCGCACGGTCCCCTCCGCGGCCCACCCGTCGTCCGTCGCGGTGCAGGAGGTGATCTGCGTGCTGGCCCGAGCCTCCGGGGAGTCGGGGATGTCCGTCGGCAACGCCGTCTCCCCGACCACACCCGCCTTCTCCCCCGGGAGCTGGACGCCGGCGGCGACGGATGCCGACGGACTGGGGTCGGGTCGGACGGGCGCGGGCGTGCACCCGACGGCGAGGAAGGCGGCGCCGAGGATGACGGCCGTCAACCCGACCACTGCCGCCCCTCTTCGGACTGGTGCCATGACAACAACCTTTCGTGCGGGAGCGCCTCTGCGGCGGGCACCGTCAGCGCCCACCGCAGAGATGCTCTAGTTCTGGGACAGGCGGCGTCGCCGGGCGACCGGGATGACCGCCGCGCCGAAGAGCAGGAGCAGCCCTCCCAGCAGCAGACCGGTCGACAGCGCACCACCGGTGCCGGCGAGAGCGGGCGGAGGCGTCGGAGAGATCGCCGTCGTCGCCCCCGAGGTCGGCGGATCCACCGGATCACCGGTGGGGCTGTCCCCCGTCACCGTCGCCACGTTCCGCACCTCTCCACGACGGACGTCGCCGGCCGTGATCGTGTGCGCCGGGACCGTACAGGTCATCTGCGCGCCCGAGCCGAGTGCGGTGGACGGACACGTGACGGCGCCGGCGGTGGGATCGGACACCACGATGTCGCTGATCGTCTGCGCTCCTGTGTTCCTCACGACGATCGTCCACTCGACACGGTCGCCGAGGTCGACGACGCCGTCGTGGTTCACGTCGACGGTCGTCGCGCGCTTCTCGATGGCCAGGGAGTCCGTGCCGTCGAACGGCACCTCCACGGTCGAGGGCGGCGAGACGGGCGGCTCTCCGGACGGCGGAGTGCCGGTCGCGGTCGCGGTGTTCGTCAGCAGCCCCGCGTCGACATCCGCCTGCGTCGTGGTGTAGTCGGCGGTGCAGGTGACGGTCTGGCCGGGCAGCATGCTCTCCGTCGCCACCGGGCATGCGATCATCGACAGCTCCCCCTCGCCGGAGAAGTCGGTTTCCTCGACCGTGACGTCGCCGAGAGTGACGTTGCCCGTGTTCGTGACCACGAACGAGTAGGTGAGCACCTGCCCCACGGACGTCATCGTCGCGGGCGTCGCGGACTTCACGACGCTGATCGCGGGAGCCGGCAGCACGGGAACCTGCGCCTCGGACGGCGGTGAGACGGGCGGCTCGAGGTCCCCGGGCGGGGTGCCCGTCGCCGTCGCCGAGTTCGTCACCTCCCCCGCATCGACGTCCTCCTGGGTGAGGACGTACGTCGCCGTGCAGGTCACCTGCGCGGTCGGCGCCAGGGAGGCGGCGCCGTCCGGACACTCGATCGCGGACATGTCGCCCGTCCCGGAGAAGTCGCCTTCGGTCACGGTGATGTCCGCGAGGGTGACGTTGCCCGTGTTGCTGACGACGAAGGAGTAGGTGATCTCCTGGCCGACCTGATAGGCGTCCGGAGTGTTGGGGCTCGCCGACTTCACCACCGTGATCGCCGGGGTGGCCGTCGCCGGAACCTCGACGGTGGACGGCGGGGACACCGGGGGCTCACCCGTGGGCGGTGTCCCGGTCGCGGTGGCGGTGTTCGTCACCCCGCCGGCGTCCATGTCGGCCTGGGTCACGACATAGGTCGCCTCACAGGTCACCGATGCGTCCGGCGCCAGCGACGCCGCCTCGTCCGGACACTCGATCACGGGTGCCGTCCCGGTGCCGGTGAAGGCCGTCTCCGTGACGGCGACGTCGGCGAGCGTCACGTTGCCGGTGTTGGTGGCCAGGAACGCGTACGTGACGGTCTGTCCCGCTGCGGTGATCTCGACCACGTCGGCCGTCTTGACGATGGTGATCGCCGGAGCGGACGTCGACGGGACCTCGACGGTCGTCGGCGGAGACACGGGTGGCTCCCCCGTCGGCGGCGTACCGGTGCCGGTGGCCGTGTTCGTCACACCACCGGCATCGATGTCCGCCTGGGTCACGACGTAGGTCGCCTCGCACGTGATCGAGGCACCCGGCGTCAACGACGCCGCCTCGTCCGGACACTCGATCACGGGCGCGGTGCCGGTACCGGTGAAGTCCGTCTCCGTCACCACGATGTCGGTGAGCGTGACGTTGCCGCTGTTCGTCGCCAGGAACGAGTAGGTGATCGTCTGCCCGGCAGCGGTCAGCTCCGTGAGATCCGCCGACTTCACCACGGTGAGCGCCGGGGCCGACGTGGCCGGGACCTCGACGGTGGACGGCGGAGACACGGGTGGCTCCCCCGACGGCGGGGTGCCGGTGCCGGTGGCGGTGTTCGTCACACCACCCCCGTCGATGTCCGCCTGGGTGACGACGTAGGTCGCCTCGCACGTGACCGATGCGTCCGGCGCCAAAGACGCGGCCTCGTCCGGGCACTCGACCACAGGCGCGGTGCCGGAACCGGTGAAGTCCGTGTCCGTGACGGTGACATCCATCAGCGTCACGTTGCCGGTGTTCGTCGCGAGAAACGAGTAGGTGATCGTCTGACCGGCGGCGGTCAGCTCCGTGAGGTCGGCCGACTTCACCACGGTCATCCCCGGCGCACTGGGAACCGTGACGATCGCGGTCGACGGCGGAGACACCGGCGGCTCGAGATCCCCGAGAGGAGTGCCGGTCGCGGTCGCCGTGTTGGTGACCTGTCCGGCATCGACATCAGCCTGAGTCGCCGTGTACGACGCCTCGCACGTCACCGACGCACCCGGCGCCAGCGACGAGGCCTCGTCCGGGCACACGATCACAGGCGCGGTGCCCGTACCGGTGAAGTCCGTGTCGGTGACGGCGACATCCGCCAGTGTCACGTTGCCGGTGTTCGTGACCAGGAACCCATACGAGACCGTGTCACCGACCGCATCGATCGACGTCGGATCCGCAGACTTCACCACGGTGACCGCCGGCGCGCCGGTCGCAGGAACCTCGACCGTCGAGGGCGGAGACACCGGGGGCTCGCCCGTGGGCGGTGTACCGGTCGCGGTCGCGGTGTTCGTCACACCACCTGCATCGATATCGGCCTGCGTCACGACATACGTCGCCTCACACGTCACCGATGCGTCCGGCGCCAACGACGCCACCTCGTCCGGACATTCGATCACCGGAGCCGTGCCCGTGCCGGTGAACGCCGTCTCCGTGACGGTGACGTCGGCGACCGAGACGTTGCCGGTGTTCGTCACGAGGAACGCATACGTGACCGTCTGGCCTGCAGCCGTGATCTCCGTCAGATCCGCCGACTTCACCACGGTCAACGCCGGAGCGGATGTGGACGGGACCTCGACGGTCGTCGGCGGAGACACGGGCGGCTCCCCCGTGGGCGGAGTGCCGGTTCCGGTGGCCGTGTTCGTCACACCGCCGGCATCGATATCGGCCTGCGTCACGACGTACGTCGCCTCGCAGGTCACCGATGCATCCGGAGCCAGCGACGCCGCTGCGGCCGGACAGTCGACGACCGGCGCGGTTCCGGTGCCGGTGAACGCCGTCTCGGTCACCTCGACATCGGTCAGCGTCACGTTGCCGGTGTTCGTGGCGAGGAAGGAATAGGTGATCGTCTGCCCCGCGGCCGTGAGTTCGGTGAGGTCCGCCGACTTGACCACGGTGAGTGCGGGGACGGCGTCCGAGGGGACTTCGACGGTCGACGGCGGCGACACCGGCGGCTCCCCGGTGGGCGGAGTGCCCGTGCCGGTGGCCGTGTTCGTCACACCACCCGCATCGATGTCGGCCTGCGTCACGACATAGGTCGCCTCGCAGGTCACCGACGCATCCGGAGCCAGCGAAGCCGCCTCGTCCGGGCACTCGATCACAGGCGCGGTTCCGGTGCCCGTGAAGTCCGCGTCGGTGACGGTCACATCCGCGAGCGTCACGTTGCCGGTGTTCGTCGCGAGGAAGGAGTAGGTGATTGTCTGCCCCGCGGCCGTGATCTCCGTCAGGTCCGCGGACTTCACCACGGTCATCGCCGGAGCGGACGTGGAAGGCACCTCGACCGTCGACGGCGGCGACACAGGCGGCTCACCCGTGGGCGGAGTGCCGGTGCCGGTCGCGGTGTTCGTCACACCGCCGGCATCGATGTCCGCCTGGGTCACGACATAGGTCGCCTCGCAGGTGATCGACGCGTCCGGAGCCAGCGAAGCCGCCTCGTCCGGGCACTCGATCACAGGCGCGGTTCCTGTGCCCGTGAACGCCGTCTCCGTGACGGTCACATCGGTCAGCGTCACGTTTCCGGTGTTCGTCGCGAGGAAGGAGTAGGTGATCGTCTGCCCCGCAGCCGTGACCTCTGTCAGGTCCGCGGACTTCACCACGGTCATCGCCGGGGCGGACGTGGAAGGCACCTCGACCGTCGACGGCGGCGACACGGGCGGCTCACCCGTGGGCGGAGTGCCGGTACCGGTCGCGGTGTTCGTCACACCGCCGGCATCGATGTCCGCCTGGGTCACGACATAGGTCGCCTCGCACGTCACCGACGCACCCGGCACCAGCAGTGCCGCTTCGTCCGGACAGTCGATGACCGGAGCCGACCCTGTGCCCGTGAACGCCGTCTCCGTCACCTCGACATCGGTGAGCGTCACGTTGCCGCTGTTCGTCGCGAGGAACGAGTAGGCGATGGTCTGTCCTGCGGCAGTGATCTCGGTGAGGTCCGCCGACTTCACCACGGTGAGGGCCGGGTCCGGATCACCGGGGATCTCCACCGTGGAGGGCGGGGACACGGGCGGCTCGAGGTCTCCGGGCGGTGTCCCGGTCGCGGTCGCCGTGTTCGTGAGCTGCCCGGCATCCACGTCGGCCTGGGTGAGGGCGTAGACCGCGGTGCAGATGACCTGCGCGTCGGGCGCGAGCGATGCGATCTCCGCCGGGCACTCGATGACCGGCGCCGGCCCGGATCCGGTGAACGCTGTCTCCGTCACCTCCATATCGGTGAGCGTGACGTTGCCCGTGTTCGTGACCACGAACGTGTAGGTGATCTCCTGGCCGACGTCGTAGTCGGCCGCGGTGTTCGGGTCGGCGGACTTCACCACGGTCACACCGGGTGTCTGCACGGCGGGGACCTCGACGGTCGACGGCGGAGACACCGGAGGCTCGAGGTCTCCCGGCGGGGTGCCGGTGCCCGTGGCCGTGTTGGTCACACCACCCGCGTCGATGTCCGCCTGGGTCACGACATACGTCGCCTCGCACGTGACCGATGCGTCCGGTGCCAGCGACGCGGCCTCGTCCGGGCACTCGATCACGGGCGCGGTTCCGGCGCCCGTGAAGTCCGTGTCCGTGAGAGTGACATCCGTCAGCGTCACGTTGCCGGTGTTCGTCGCGAGGAACGAGTAGGTGATCGTCTGACCGGCGGCGGTCAGCTCCGTGAGGTCGGCCGACTTCACGACGGTGATCCCCGGCGTGCTGGGGACCGTGACGATCGCGGTCGACGGCGGAGACACTGGCGGCTCGAGCCCACCAGGAGGAGTGCCGGTCGCGGTCGCCGTGTTGGTGACCTGGCCGGCATCGACATCAGCCTGAGTCGTGACGTACGACGCCTGGCACGTCACCGACGCCCCCGGCGCCAGCGATACCGCGCCGGCCGGGCACTCGATCGCGAGCGGCGTGCCGGTGCCGGTGAACGCCGTCTCCGTCACGGCGACATCGGCCAGTGTCACGTTGCCGGTGTTCGTGACCAGGAACGCGTACGCGACCGTGTCGCCGACCGCATCGATCGACGTCGGATCCGCGGACTTCACCACCGTGATCGCCGGTGTGGAGTCCGCAGGGAGTTCGACGGTCGACGGCGGGGACACCGGCGGCTCGAGGTCGCCCGGAGGCGTGCCGGTCGCCGTGGCGGTGTTCGTCACACCACCGGCATCCAGATCCGCCTGCGTCACGACATACGTCGCCTCGCACGTCACCGACGCACCCGGAGCGAGCGAGGCCGCACCGTCCGGACAGTCGATGACCGGAGCCGTGCCCGTGCCCGTGAAGTCGGACTCCGCGACCTCCACGTCGGTGAGGGTCACGTTGCCGGTGTTGGTCGCCAGGAACGAGTAGGTGACCGTCTGTCCGGCAGCCGTGAGCTCGTTCACGTCGGCGGTCTTCGCGACGGTGATCGCCGGGGCCGGAATCACCGGGATCTCGACGGTGGACGGCGGGGCGACGGGCGGCTCGCCGGTGGGCGGTGTGCCGGTCGCGGTCGCCGTGTTCGTGAGAGCGGCCGTCGTGTAGTCGGCGGCGGTGACGGTGTAGTCCGCCGTGCACGTCACCTGCGCACCGGGTGCGAGCGATGCCGCTCCGGTCGGGCAGTCGACGACGAGAGGGCCGGAGCCGCTGAAGTCGGCGTCGTCGACGGCGACGTCGGTGAGGGTGACATTGCCGGTGTTGGTGACCAGGAACGAGTACGCGATCGCCTGACCGGCAGCGGTGATCTCCGTCGTGTCCGCGGTCTTCTCGATCGTGATGGCGGGAGCGGACTCGGCGGGGACGGTCACCGTCGACGGCGGCGAGACCGGAGGGGTGAGCGAACCCGGGGGTACGCCGGTCGCCGTGGCCGTGTTCGTCACCGACCCGCTGTCGATGTCTGCCTGCGTGAGCGTGTATGTGGCCGTACAGGTCGCCTGGCCGCCCGGTGCCAGGGGCGTCGTCGGGCACACCGCGGCGCTGATCGTGCCCGAGCCGTCGAACGCGGTCTCCGCGATGGCGAGGCCCGTCACGGTCACGTTTCCGGTGTTCGTGACGACGAAGGAGTAGTCGATGACCTGGCCGACGGTGAAGTCATCCGGACCGGAGGGGGTCGCGGACTTGACCACGGTTAGGGACGTCGCCCGCGTGGCGGTGACGACCGCCGTCCCGGGCGAGCTCTGCACCGGCGTGTTCGCCGCCGAGGTCCCCGTCGCGATCGCGGTGTTCGTGATCGATCCGGCGTCGAAGTCGGCTTGAGACGTCGTGTAGGTCGCCGAACAGGTCGTACTCTGTCCGACGTCGAGAGCCGTCGCCAGACACGTGATGGGCCCCACGGCGCCGGTGCCGGTGAACGCGGTCTCGGTGATCCCGATGTTCGAGACGGCGACGTTGCCGGTGTTGGCGATCGCGAACGTGTAGGTGACGTCCTGCCCCACCGCGGTCACCGTGGTCGGTGTGACGGTCTTCACCAGGGACAGTGCCGGTTGTGCGGCGGTGATGGTGAGGGCGTAGTCCTCCACCTCTCCCGGCGCGATCACGCCGGTCGGCGTCGACGTCGTCAGTCCCGTCCCGCTGGCGATGCGGAACCGGGCGAATGTCTGGCCGACGACGGTGCGCGCGGCCAGCCCTGTCCAGTTCAGCGTCACCGACGCGCCGTCCGCGGTTCCGGCCGGCACCGCGACGGATGCTCCCTCGTTCGCGTCGAAGACCCCGTTGCGGTTGAAGTCGATCCAGCCCACGAGGGTCGCCGGAACGCCCGCGACCTTGTTCGAGGTGAGCACGGACACCGAGTAGGTGCCGGTGACACCGGCCATGATCGGACCGAAGGATGCCACGCCGTTCTCGTCGTCGATGAACTGGTTCGGCGCTGTGCCGCCGACCTGGTCGTCGCCGGTCGCGGCGGCGCTGTACTGCATGGCCGTCTCGGGATCGGCCGACCACCCCAGGTACGTGGCGCCGTTGAGCTCGTGAGAGGCCGAACCGTAGGTGGCCGGTGCATCGCCGAAGTCGTCCGGGATCGTCGCACAGGACGGAGTGAACCCGTCGAAGCCCTCGCCGCCGCCCTGCGCGCGGTAGCCGCGGACGAGGATGTCGCTGGTGCCGGTCGTGCCCCCGGGGCCGCACTGCGCGGTCGGGGTCTGCAGTCCGCCGGTGGTGTTGAAGTTCTGGCCGATCGTCAGCACGGTCGGCGTCGCGGCGAGGTTGACCCGCAACGCCCCGGTCGCGTCGAACGTCATCGGCCGGCACGTGATCTGCACCGAGGACGGCCACCGGAACCCGCCGTCGCCCACGAACGTCGTGCCGGTGATCCGATGCACGAAGGTGTTCGCGGGGCAGACCCCGGTCTGCACGTTTCCTCGACTCTCATCCCAGACCGGACCGGTGATCCACGTCGGGTTGACCGTCCCGCTGATCACCCCGGCGTTGCTCACCGCGAGGGTGGCGCACTGGATGCTGACGCGCACGAGGATCGAGTTCGCACTGGTCGGCGCGACGTTCTGACGGTTCTCGGTCTGCACCCCGGTGAGCACCGAGTTCGAGGGGCACTCCGTCGGCCCGACGAGATCCTTGTTCGATCCGATGGTCGCGCCCGCCGTCGAGGGTGCCAGGTAGACCGCAGCCGCGTCGCCCGGCGCGGCGACCGCGGGGCCGGCGGGGACGACGATGGTCGCGAGGACCAGCGTCAGCAGGGCCGTGATCGCCCAGGGCTTGCGCTGACCGGAGCTGCGCCTCAGGCGAGACAGCAACGTGCGACGTGTGCGAACGTGGCGGGTCGGGCGACCGGAAAAAGGCGCGCGGGACGGGAGCTGCATGAGCATACCCTTCGGTAATGCCCCGGGCTAACCCGCCATCAACCTGAGACTTCGCTCACAGTATACGATGAATCGCCTGTTCAACAGTCCCACTCGCGCCGTACGGATCCGGCCACATCGCGGAGACGAAAACGCCCCCGGCAACGGGGGCGTTTCACTGGTGGCGAGTGAGGGATTCGAACCCCCGAATGCAGAGCAGTCTGATTTACAGTCAGATCCCTTTGGCCGCTTGGGTAACTCGCCAGAGCGCACCCGTCCGACTTGAACAGCCAACCGGGGGCACGAGAAATCATCATACCCGCCAGAGCCGGGCGGGTGAAATCGAGTGCTCAGCTCCCGTGGATTCCTCGCGCAGCATCGGCGAGCGACTCCGGTGTGCGCAGCAGGCCACCCTCTGCGCGGCACGTCGCGGCCGCGATGTCCATGGCCCGCCGCAGGAGCGCCGTCCACTCTCCGCGGCTCGTGGGTGCGCCCGCCACGAGGCCGGCGGCGACCGCGGCGAGAGTCGCGTCTCCTGCTCCGACCGTGTCGACGATCCGGCCGGGAAGCTCCGCGATCGGCGCCGCCACGACCCCGGCATCCGTCTCGAGGACCGCGCCGTCCGCTCCCGCCGTCGCCACGACGGCCAGAGCACCACGCGCCCGCAGACGCGCACGGAGCCCGTCGAGGTCACCGTCGTACAGCACGGCCGCGTCGTCCGCGCCCACCTTCACGAGCTGGGCGCCTGCCACGAGGCGCTCGAACCCGCGCACGAACTCGGCACGATCGTGGAGCATCCCCGTCCGCGGGTTCGGGTCGATCGCCACCGGGGCTCCGGCCAGCGCGTCCACGAGCGCCTCCACCTCGGCCGGCACATCGAAGGGGAAGCAGCTGATCACGGTGAGATCCGCGCGCTCGATGGCCGCTCGCGCCTCCGCCGTGTAACGGATGCTGCGCCGCTGGGCAGCCTCGTTGAAGACGTACTCGGGCTCACCGTTCGCCGCGCGCCGCACGACCGCCCGCGACGACCCGTGGGGCGCCTCGCTGGCGATGAGCGCGACTCCGTGGTCGGCGAGGTACTCGCGGATGTGGTCGCCCGCCTCGTCGTCACCCACCATCGCGAGGACGGTCGTCGTGACGCCGAGCCGCGTGAGGCCGACCGCCACGTTGAGGGCGGCGCCTCCGACCAGCTCCCGCACGCCCGACCCATCGCGGATCTCGTCGATCAGGGCGTCACCGATCACGACGACGGATGCTGCGGGAGAGGTCTGGTTGCTCACCCGCCGACCTTATCGCGCCCTCCCCTCCCTCTCCCTCTCCCTCCCCATTCCGCCGCGTGCACGGCTTCGCGCCGAGCGCACGGCTTCGCCACGCGAACAGGCGGTGCACTCGGCAGCATCCTGTGCACCGGGCAGCATCCTGTGCACGCAGCAGCATCCCGGGCACTCGGCGCGGCGGGAGCGGAGCACGAAGAAGGCCCCGGGGCGAACCCCGGGGCCTTCTCACTCACTCACTCGGTATCAGTTGTAGGTACCGGGGGTGATGTCGTCCGTCGAGAACGCGTCGAAGTCGACGTAGCCGAAGTCGCCGTCCGCGTACGCGCCGTCGGATGCGAAGATCCGGTTCGGGTAGCGCTCGCTCTTGGCTTCCTCGGTGGCCTCGACCGTGACGTCGCGGTACTTCGAGAGTCCGGTTCCGGCGGGGATGAGCTTACCGATGATGACGTTCTCCTTGAGACCGACCAGCGGGTCGCGCTTGCCCTGCATCGCAGCCTCGGTGAGCACGCGGGTCGTCTCCTGGAAGGAGGCGGCCGACAGCCACGACTCGGTCGCGAGCGACGCCTTCGTGATACCCATCAGCTCCGGACGGCCGGACGCGGGGCGCTTGCCCTCGGCCACAGCCTCGCGGTTGATCGACTGGTAGCGCTTGAGGTCGACCATCTCACCCGGGAGCAGGGTCGTGTCGGCGTGATCGACGACGGTGACCTTGCGGAGCATCTGAC
>Ga0160430_100737_pt1 | contig 15736 bp, 15 predicted proteins | sample HID1971I_E0MG_FD_108274 | JGI IMG/M metagenome (GOLD analysis project Ga0160430, IMG submission 108274) | Enriched millipede-associated microbial communities from UW Madison campus, WI, USA - HID1971I_E0 MG | ecosystem: Host-associated > Arthropoda: Insects > Digestive system > Unclassified ...
CGGGCGGGCGCGGTGCGCGAGAACCGCCGGGTCGTGCTCGTCGGCAGCTTCTCGAAGATCCTGACCCCGTGGCTGCGGCTCGGCTACGCGGTGCTGCCCCGCGACGAGGCGCTGCGGGCGGCGCTCGGGCGGGTGCGCCGCGAGAGCCCGTCGCCCGTGCCCGGCATCGTGCAGCTCGCCGTCGCGAACCTGCTCACGACGGGAACGCTGCGGCGCCACATCGCGGCCACGCGCCGCGACTACGCGCACCGTCGCCGGCTCGTGCTCGCGGCCCTCGGCGACCTTCCGGGCACGCACCTGGTCGGCCTCGACGGCGGATTGCACGCGGTGCTGCGACTTCGGGGCCATGACGTGGTCGATTCCGTGATCGGACGGTTGGATGCCGCGGGCATCGCGGTCGCGCGTCTCGCCGAGTACTCGGCTGCCGTGGGCGACGGGCAGCCCGGCATCGTGCTCGGGTACGCCGGCGTCGGCGACCGCCAGCTCGCCGACGCGCTCGACCGGATCAGGAGCGCCGTGCTCGACGCCGCCTGAGCGCCCGGCCGAGCGACCGACCGGCGCTCAGATCGCGAGGCGGGGCGCGCGCGGCCACCGGCCACGGCGTCCGGCCCGCGAGCGCTGCGCCTCGACGATGCGAGCCGTCGCGAGCTCGGCCGCCTCCTGGGCGCGGTGCTCCGACACGAGCCGGTGTCGTGCGATGAGGGCCTCCGAGCGGGCGGCGTCGGCGGCGTACTGGTTCAGGGCGGCGAGGCCCGCTGCGTGGTCCATGATTCCTCCGAGGTTCGCGTCGACGACGTTCGCGTCGATGGCTCGAACCTCCTCGCTGAGGCGGTGCGCATCCATCGGGCGATCGACCTATTTCGGGCGGGCGTGGAGCGATCGGAAGGGGCCGGCACCTCAGACGCATCGCGAGCCGATAGCCTCGTCCGATGGATCCCGCAACGGTCACGCTCGAACCATGGAGCCCGTGGCCGCTCCTCTTCCCCGTGCTCCTCATCGTCGCAGGGGCGGTGCTGACGTTCTTCGGCCAGCTGCGCTCGCGACGCTGGATGCGCGATATCGGCACCGTCGTGCTCGTGGGCGGCGGACTCACGACCGTGCTCCTGTTCGCGTTCCTCTCGGGCACCTGGGATCAGGCGCAGCGCGCCGACGCGCTCGTGGAACTCGGCTACACGGACCCGACCTTCGGAGGCGGCACCGGCATCGTCGGCGGGCAGCCGGGCGACATCGAGTTCAACGCCACACGCGACGGCGAGCCGGTCTCGGGAACGCTGCAGTGGCAGGGCGGCGACCAGTGGAAGGTCGTCGAGGGCGCCGACTAGCCCGCGACACGATCGCCGGGCTAGCCTGACCCCGTGGACGAAGTCGTGATCGGACTCGCGCCATGGAACCCATGGCCGCTGGTGTTTCCGGGCATCGTCCTCGTGGCTGCGGTCGTGGCATCCGTCATCGGAACCCGCCGCCGGTCGAAGCCGCTCCGCGAGAGCGGGTACGTCGGGGTCATCATCGCGCTGCTGGGCGCCGGCATGATGGCGTGGTCGATGTCGGGCATCTGGGACTCCAGCGAGCGCGAACGGGCGTTCGCCGAGCTCGGGTTCGAGTGGGCCACGTTCAACGCCTCGATGAACATCTCAGGCGGCACGGTGCCGCCCATCGCGTTCCAGGGCGAACGCGACGGCGAGTCGGTCTCGGGCGTGCTGCGGCATCAGGGCGGCGACCGCTGGCTGGTCGTCGTGACCGACTAGGCGAAGAGCGCCTGGCCCACGTACTCCCCCGAGCGGATGCCGCCCGGAACCGCGAAGATCGCCGACCCGACGTGCTTGAGGTACTCGTTGAGCCCGTCGGCCGCGAGGCTGCGCTGCACGGTGATGAACTGCTCGGGCGAGCGCTGGAACGAGAGGAAGAACAGTCCGGCGTCGAGGCGCCCGAGCTCGTCGTTGCCGTCGACGAAGTTGTAGCCGCGGCGCAGCATGCGCACGCCGCCGTTGACCGTGGGGTGCGCCAGCTTCACATGCGAGTCGGGGTCGATCAGGGGCGCGCCCGTCGGCCCCTCGACCTCGAAGTCGGGCTCGGTGAACTCGGTGCCGCCCGACAGCGGGGCGCCCGAGCCCTTCGAACGGCCGACGAGCATCTCCTGCTCGCCGAGCTGCACGCGGTCCCAGTTCTCGATGATCATGCGGATGCGGCGGGCCACGAGGTACGAGCCGCCGGCGAGCCACGCCGGGCCGTCGGATGCCCCGACCCACACCTGCTCGGAGACATCCGCCGTCTCCTCAGCCTTGATGTTCGCCGTGCCGTCCTTGAACCCGAAGAGGTTGCGCGGCGTCTCCTGGCTCGTCGAGGTCGACGAGGTGCGCCCGAAGCCGAGTTGCGACCAGCGCAGGCTCGCGCGGCCGAACGCGATGCGGCTGAGGTTGCGGATCGCGTGCACCGCGACCTGCGGGTCGTCGGCGCAGGCCTGGATGCAGAGGTCGCCGCCGCCGCGCCCGGGCTGCAGGGCGTCGCCCTGGAACCGGGGCAGCGCCTCGAGCTCCGCGGGGCGGCGCGCGGCGATGCCGAACCGGTCGACGCCGTCGGCATCGGCGAAGAGCGTCGGGCCGAAGCCGAACGTGATCGTGAGTCCGCTCGCGGGGAGGCCGAGCGCCTCGCCCGTGTCGGCCGGCGGCGCGTAGTCGGAGCCGCCGACGGCGCCGCCCTCGGAGACCTCGAGGCCCTGAGTCAGGCGCGCCGCGGCATCCGTCCAGTCCTGGAGCAGGCCGATGAGGCCGTCGCGGTCGAGCGTGGTCGACACGTCGAACGCGGCGAAGTGCAGGCGGTCCTGCGCGGGCGTCACGATGCCCGCCTGGTGCTCGCCGTAGAAGGGATACACGGATGCCGCGGCGCCGCCGACCGCGTTCGCCGCACCGGTCGACATGGCCACGCCGACGCCCGCAGCACCCGCTGCGACGCCGACCGCGGCACCCGCCGCGCCCGCGCCGAACAGCCCGAGCAGGTGGCGGCGGCTGACCCCGGCTTCGGGATCGGCGGCGTGCTGCTCGGGCTGTCCGGGTGCTGCGGGTTCGGTCATCAGACCCCGAGGATAGTGCTCGTCAGCTGGGAGAGCGGCTCGGCGAGGGCGTTGACCTGGTCGCTCAGCGCCTTCTTGTCGGCGTCGGTGAGCTCGGCGTAGTTCACGAAGCCCTCGTCGAGCGAACCGTAGGCGGCGAGCGCCTCGTTCAGCGAGGTGAACTGCGCGTCGATCTCGGCCGCGAGCTCGGTGCCGTCGTCGCCCTTGGACTCGGCGAGCGCGCGCACCGCGCCGAAGGCGACGTAGGCGCCCTGCACGTTGGCCTGGAAGTCGTAGAGGTCCGTGCCCGACCACCAGTCCTCTTCACCGGTGATCTTGCCGGCGGCGACCTCGTCGAGCAGCGCGATGGCACCGTTCGAGATGTCGGCGAGGCTGACCTCGAAGTCGGAGGCGGTCACGAGCTCGTGCAGCTGGGTGACGTTCTCGACGAGGCCGTCGGCGTACGCCTGGCGCTCCTCGGGGGTCGACGGCGCCCAGTCGAGGAACGCGTCCTGACCGTCGGAGTTCAGGTCGCCTTCCGCCGGCGGCCAGAGGTCCTTCTCGATGCGGTGGAAGCCGGTCCAGTCGATGCCGTCGGCCACGGCGTCGACCTCGCGGAAGTCGATCTTCGGGTCGAGGTCGCCGAACGCCTCGGCGGTGGGCTCGATGCGCTCGTAGGGCACGCGCGTCGTCGCGAAGAGCTGTCGCGCGGCCTCGTCGTCGCCGGCCGCGTACGCCGCGGCGAGCTCCTCGACGAGCGGCAGCAGCTCGGAGGCCTGCGAGCGCACGTAGGCGAGGTACTCGGTCACGGCCTGGTCGCTGAGCTCCTGCTCGTCGGCCGAGACCTCCGACACCTCACCGGTCACCGTGAACGCGGCGAGGCCGACGGGCGCGCCCACCTGCTGGAACTTGCAGGCCGTGTAGTAGTCACCGGGCTCGAGCTGCGCGACGAAGTCGACCTTCTGCCCGGGCGTGACGTTCTCCTTCTCGCCCACGATGCGCAGCTGGTCGTCGGCGAGGATCTCGAACTCGTTGACGTCGGTGCCGGTGTTCTCGAGGTTGAACGTCACGGCGCCCGCGTTCGCGGTGTCGACCGCCACGGCGCATCCGTCATCGGTGATGGCGACCGAGATCGCGTCGGCGAGGTCGGCCTTCGCGACGCAGCCCGAGAGGGCGAGCGCGAAGACGGTCGCGGTGGCGGATGCCGCGAGGACACGTCGGTTCATTGGTGCTCCTGATCTGGGGTGTGGTTGTTTCGTCGGGCGAGTAGGCGCGCCAGCGCCGTATCGAGACCCTGCTCGGGGGAATCGGGTGCCCGTCATGGGGTCTCGATACGCTCCTGCGTCGCTACTCGACCGGCGGATGCTGCGACGGATGCGGCCGCTGCCTCGGCGCGCGCCCGACTGCGGTGACGGAGCATCAGCAGGTACAGCGGCACGGTGATCGCGACGTACGCGACCCAGGCGAAGACCTGCGCCCACGTGGGCTCCGGCGTGAAGTTGAAGATGCCGGCGAGCACGGTGCCGTACCAGCTGCCGGGCGGCACGATCGCGGCGAGGCTGTACGCGTGGGTGCCCCAGCCCGGGATCACCGACGCCTCCTGCAGGTCGCCGATGCCGTACGCGAGCACACCCGCCGCGACGAAGATCAGGAACAGGCCGGTCCACGTGAAGAAGCGGCCGAGGTTGAACCGCACGAGACCGCGAGAGATGCCCCACGAGATGACGACGGCCGTGAGGATGCCGAGCACGGCGCCGAACGTCGCGAGCAGCGGGTCGCTGCCACCCGCCGCATTCGCCCAGACGAAGAGCGCGGTCTCGATGCCCTCACGGCCGACCGAGACGGCACCGAGCACGACGAGGGCGAACCACGAGCGGTCGATCGCGGCATCCACGCTGCTGCGGAGCTCCTTCGAGAGGGCGGCGCCGTGCGTGCCCATCCAGAAGGTCATCCACGTGACCATCGCGACCGCGACGATCGAGAGCACGCCGCCGAGGATCTCCTGCGCCTGGAACGTCAGCGCGTACGGCCCCCACGTGAGCACGGCGCCGATGCCGAGCGCCACCGCGATGGCGAGGCCGATGCCGATCCACAGCCGGCCGAGCAGGTCGCGGCGACCGAGCTTCGCGAGGTAGGCGACCAGGATGCCGACGACGAGGCCGGCCTCGAGGCCTTCACGGAGGCCGATCAGGTACGTGGCGAGCACGGATGTCTCCAATGAAACACGGGGGTGGGATGAGCTAAGGCTAGCCTTAGTTCGCGGGAACGCAAGTTCGGATTCCTCACCACGCCCGCCGACGTGACGCCGCACGGACGGTCTGCTCCGAGGGACGGCAGCCACCGGCATCCGCTGGGCACCTCGATGCGATGCGCGTAGCGTTGAGCCCGTGCTGACTCCGCCGAAGACCCCGAAGCGCCCGATCGAACGCACCCACCACGGCGACACCGTGGTCGACGACTACGAATGGCTCCGTGCCAAGGACGACCCCGAGGTCCTCGCGCACCTGCACGAGGAGAATGCGTACACGAACGCCCGCACCGAGCACCTGTCGCTGCTGCAGGAGCAGATCTTCGAGGAGATCCGGGCGCGCACGAAAGAGACCGACCTCTCGGTGCCGACCCGAGAGGGCGACTGGTGGTACTACACGCGCACGGTCGAGGGGCAGCAGTACGGCATCCACTGCCGGGCTCCGATCGCCGGGCCCGACGACTGGGAGCCGCCCCTGCTCGAGGCGACGGATGCCGCGGGCGAGCCTGTCGAGACCACGGTCGGCTCGGGTCTCGATTCGCTCGCTGCGCTCCCTCCTCGACCGGCCGGCCTGCCCGGTGAGCAGGTGCTCCTCGACGACAACGTCGAGGCCGAGGGCCACGAGTTCTACTCGCTCGGCAGCTTCGACATCACCGCCGACGGCACGACCCTGCTCTACGGCACCGACCTCGAGGGCGACGAGCGCTACACGCTGCGCCTGCGGGCACTCGACGACCCCGAACGCACGATCGACGACGTCATCGAGGGCACCGCGGGCGGCGCGGTCTTCGATCCCTCCGGCCGGTTCGTCTTCTATGCGACCGTCGACGAGTCGTGGCGGCCCGACACGATCTGGCGCCACGAGGTCGGCACTGCGGCATCCGATGACGTGAAGGTGTTCCACGAGCCCGACGAGCGCTACTGGCTCGGCGTCGGCCTCACCCGCAGCCGCCGCTACCTCGTGATCGAGGCGGGTTCGAACATCACGAGCGAGACGCGCCTGCTCGACGCCGACGACCCCACCGGCGAGTTCCGCGTGGTCTGGCCGCGCAAGGAGGGCGTCGAGTACGACGTCGAGCACGTCGTCGCCGGCGGCAAGGACCGCCTGCTCATCGTGCACAACGACGGCGCCGTGAACTTCGAGCTCGTGAGCGTCGCCGCCGCCGACCCCGAAGGCCCGCGCCGCATGCTGCTGCCGCACAGCGAGTCCGTGCGGCTCGAGGGCGTCGACGCGTTCCGCGACTTCGTGGCGCTCGAGTACCGCCGCGAGGGGCTCTCGCGCGTCGCGATCGCGAAGCTGCCGCCCGCCGGCCTGCCCGCCGACGCGACGCCCGACGACACCCTGCACGAGCTCGCGTTCGACGAGGAGCTCTTCGCGGTCGGCGTGCGCGGCAACCCGTCATGGGAGCAGCCGATGCTGCGCCTCGGCTACACGAGCTTCGTGACCCCGTCGACCGTGTTCGACCTCGTCGTCGCCACGGGCGAGCGCCGCCTGCGCAAGCGCCAGGCCGTGCTCGGCGACTACGACGCGACCCGCTACGCGCAGCGCCGCGAGTGGGCCACCGCCAAGGACGGCACCCGCATCCCGATCTCGCTCGTCTACCGGCACGACCTCGTGAACCTCGGCGAACCCGCACCCACGCTGCTCTACGGATACGGCTCGTACGAGGCATCCATGGACCCCGGCTTCGGCATCCCCCGCCTCTCGCTGCTCGACCGCGGCATGGTCTTCGCGATCGCCCACGTGCGGGGCGGCGGCGAGATGGGGCGGCTCTGGTACGAGCACGGCAAGAAGCTCGAGAAGCGCAACACCTTCACCGACTTCGCGGCCGCGGCCCGACACCTCATCGACCGTGACATCACCGCTCCCGACCGGCTCGTCGCGCAGGGCGGCAGCGCCGGCGGCCTGCTCATGGGCGCCGTCGCGAACATCGCCCCGAAGTACTTCTCGGGCATCCTCGCCGAGGTGCCGTTCGTCGACCCGCTGACCTCGATCCTCGACCCGTCGCTTCCCCTCACGGTCATCGAGTGGGACGAGTGGGGCAACCCGCTCGACGACGAGGAGGTGTACCACTACATGAAGTCGTACTCCCCCATCGAGAACGTGCACGAGATGCACTACCCGCCGATCCTCGCGATCACCTCGCTGAACGACACGCGCGTGCTCTACGTCGAGCCCGCGAAGTGGGTGGCGAAGCTCCGCGAGGTCGGGGCCGACCCGCTGCTGAAGATCGAGATGGCGGCCGGGCACGGCGGAGTCTCGGGTCGGTACTCGGCCTGGCGCGAGCGCGCCTTCGCCTACGCGTGGGTCATCGACCGGGCCGGGGCGCACCCGAGCGGCGAGTAGGCGCTCGGCGTCGGCGCGCGGGCCGGCCCGTCGGCTCGGCGTCGGCGACGCGCGCCCGTCCGCTCGGCGTCGCCGTGTCAGCCGTTCGGCCGCTCGTCGCCGTGTCAGGCGTTCGGCCGCTGCTCAGGCCGATCGGGCGGGGTTCGTCCTGAGCTGCCTCCGATCGCCTGATCCGGATGCCGCGGCGGCCCCCATCCAGTGGGCGGATGCCGCGACATCCGCTCGCCGTCGACGACCGCCGCGGGTGCATGCGAACGCACGGATTCAGCGCTGAGCGAGCACCGCTTGCGGTGTCGTCGGGCGGTGCAAGACTGACGAAATGTCACTTCTCTCGGATCTCAGCGAGCGAATCCCAGGCCGGGCCCATGGTCCCGGCGCACCCGAATACGACGCCGGCCGCACGGTCTTCGCCGGCGTCGGCGAACCCGAGGCGGTCGTACGGCCGACGACCACGGCCGAGGTCGCCACGGCCGTCGCGCTGGCCGCTGCCGCGGGCCTTCCCGTCGCCGTGCGCAGCGGCGGCCACGGGCTGCTGCCCGTCGAGAACGGCCTGGTCATCGACCTCGCCGAGTTCGCCTCGGTCGAGGTCGGCGGCGACGCGCTCGTCACGGTCGGCGGCGGTGCACGATGGGGCGCCGTCGCCGCGGCCCTCGCCCCGCACGGGCTGGGCCTCAGCTCGGGCGACACGCGCAACGTCGGCGTCGGCGGCCTTGCGCTCGGCGGCGGCATCGGCTGGCTCGTGCGCCAGCAGGGCCTCGCCATCGACCGGCTCCGCGAGGTCGAACTCGTCACCGCGGCCGGCGAGGTGATCACGGCCGACGCCGAGCGCAACCCCGAGGTCTTCTGGGCCCTGCGCGGCGGCAACGGCAACTTCGGGGTCGTGACGCGGTTCGTGTTCGAGGCCGCTCCGGCCGACGGCCTCGTCGGCGGCACGGTGTCGTTCGACGCCTCCGACGTGCCCGGGGTGCTCCGCGCCTGGCGCGACGTCATGCGCGACGGCCCCGACGAACTCAACTCGACACTCATGGTCATCCCGGCCTTCGCCCCGGGCGTGCCCGCCGGTCCGCAGCTCGGCGTGGCGCTCCAGGGCAGCGAGGCGCGCCTGCGCGAGCTGCTCGAGCCGCTGCTCTCACTCCCGTCGGTCACCGAGGTCTCACTCGCCCCCGTCGCATACGGCGACCTGCTCGAAGACGCGCCGCCCGGGCGGCCGCCGTTCGAGTTCGTCGGCGGCAACGGCTTCGTGCCCGATCTCTCCGACGCGGCGCTCGAGGCGATCGCCGCGACCTACGCCCGCGAGGTCCCGACGATGATCATGCTCCGCGGGCTCGGCGGGGCATTCTCGCGGGTCGCCCCCGACGCCACCGCGATCGCCTTCCGCGACGCCGAGGCGTTCCTCATCGTCAACGGCGTGCTGCCGCCCGACACCACGCCCGAGCAGCGTGCGTCGGCGAAGGCCGGCAGCGATGCCGCCCTCGCCTTCACGAGCGGGGTCTACGGCAACTTCTCCGTCGATCGGGGCGACGAGGTCATCGCGAAGATGTATCCGCCCGACACCCTCGCCCGGCTCCGCCGAGTGAAGGCGCAGCTCGACCCCGGCAACGTGTTCCGCCAGAACCACAACATCACGCCGGGCTGAGCGGGGTCGGGCTGCCGAGCGGGTCGGGCGGCCGAGCAGGTCGGGCGGCCGAGCGGGTCGGGCGGCCGAGCGGGCCGGGCGGCTGCCGGAGCGCGGCGGCCGGCGACTCCGGCTCCCCACCCGAGCGCGACGACGGATGCCGCATCCGACGCCTCGAACGCGGCGGGCGGAAGCCGCGACATCCGCCCGCCCGTGATGTTCAGCGCACGACGTCGTAGACGATGTGCGTGGCGGCGGCGTTCTCGAACACCTGCGCCGGCCTCAGTCGGATGCCGGCCTCGCCGCCGAGCTCGACGCCGTCGAACAGCCGCTCGCCCGCCCCGAGGGTGATCGGCGCGATGCTGAGGATGAGCCGATCGAGCAGCCCCGCCGTGAGGAACTGGCGGATCGTGCTCGCGCCGCCGGCGACCGAGATCCGGCCGCCGCCCGCCGCCGCGCGGGCCCGCTCGAGCGCCTCCTCGATGCCGCCCGTGACGAAGTGGAACGTGGTGCCGCCGAGCATCTCGACCGGCTCGCGCTCGTGGTGCGTGAGCACGAACACGGGCACGTGGTAGGGCGGATCGTCGCCCCACCAGCCCTTCCACGCGTCATCCGGCCACTCGCCGCGGATCGGCCCGAACATGTTGCGGCCCTGGATCACGGCGGCGCCGCCGAGGATCTCGCCCGTGACGTCGGCGCTCGCGGGCTCGGCCTCGCTGAAGAGCCACTCGTGCAACTCCTCGCCGCGTTCGCCGAGCGGATCCTCGAGCGACTGGTTCGGGCCCGCCACGAAGCCGTCGAGCGAGATGGTGATGGTCGCGACCACGAGGCCGTCGTCGATGCTCATGCGCGCGAGGCTACTCCGGGCCGGACGGGCGGTGAAGACCAGTCCTCGCTGAGAGCGGGCGACCAGTCGGGTGCGACCGGCGGCCTCGACCAGGCGGGTGCGCCCGATCGGGTGCGACCGGCGGCCTCGACCGCTACCAGCCGCCGAACGCGTCGTCGAGCGCGTCGCGCTGCTCGCGTCGCTGCCGCACCTCGTCGAGGTCCTTCAGCAGGTCGAACGCGACCCCCGCCATGCGATCGTCGCGCTCGGCGATGTAGGTCTCGTCGACCTCGATGTCGGGCCATTCGCGGGCGAGGCGCTGCTCGATCGCCTCGGAGAGTTCGCCCCAGGCCTCCTGCCGCGCACGTTCGGCGAACGCGGCGAGGTACTCGCTGTCGTTGCGCAGCTCGCCGAGTCGTTGCGCGACGGCCTCGTTCACGCGTTCGCGCAACCGCAGGTTCCACGAGTCGGCGCGGTGGTAGTCGTGCTGATGCGCGGATCGGCCCTCGCGCCGCGCGGCGGTCTCGCGCTCGGTCTCGGCCCATTCCGCGACCTGGTCGAACTCCTGGATGAGCTCGCGCAGCACCTCGCGCGCCTCGGCCGACGCCCGCTCGGCGTCGAACGGCTCGTCGCCGCGCAGCGCGCGCACGATGATGCGGTTCTTCAGCGCCATGCGCCCGGCCGCTTCGGCGACGAGCAGGCCCTCGTTGTAGGTCTCTTCGAACGTGAGCGGTTCGGCCTCGGGCAGGGCGCTGCGGTCGAACGGCTTGAACCGTCGACGCTTGCGCTTCGGCCACCACGCCATGCCGCTCGCCTCGCTTTCGAACGTCGCATCGACCGCCCGTTCGGTCGGAGATCGAGCCTACCGTGGGCCGGTGACGCGACGGTGGTCGGCGACGCGGTGGCGCTGGGCCGGGCGAACGCGGCGGCGCTGTGGGTGGGGCGCCGTAGCCTGCAGGCATGGATCGAGCGGATGCCGCGGGCGAGACGTGCGGGCTCCTCGCCCCGTCGGGCGCGGTGTGCGGGGCGCCGGTCGCGGCGGCCGTCGCGACATCCGGAACCGCCTCGGCCGGGTCGATCGGCACGGCGCCTGCGAGCCCGGCCCGCCCGACGCTGCGCCTCTGTGCGCGGCACCTGCTCGAGGCGTACGACCTCGTCGCCGCCGAGGCGGGCGTCACCGACCTCGCGCCGCAGCCGTGCGCGGCGTGCGGATGCCGCGTGGGCGTGCGCTACCCGTCGGGGTGGCTCTGCGCCGACTGCGAGTGGCGGCTGGGCGACGCGCCCGACGGCGACCTGCTGCCCGTGCGCGTCGAGGTCGTCTACTACGTGCGCTACCGCGACCAGGTCAAGATCGGCACGTCGGCGAATCCCCGGCAGCGGCTCTCGGTGATCCCCCACGAGGAGGTGCTCGCCTTCGAGCCGGGCGGGCGCCGAGTCGAGCAGCGTCGGCACGAGCAGTTCGCCGCGCACCGGTTCGCGGGCACGGAGTGGTTCGCGCGGCATCCGGCGCTCGACGAGCACGTCGAGGCCCTCGCGATCGGCGTCGACGACCCGTGGGCCGAGTACGACCGCTGGGTGAGCCGCCGCCACGCGGCGCGCCGCTGATCAGCCGGCCGACGCACGAACCCGCTAGGCCATGCCCTCGGCGGTCTGCTCGAGGTCGGACTTCGGGCGGTCGCGCTGCGTCGCGATGGCCGTGCCCGCGGCGCCGCAGACGATCGCGATCGCGAGCACCTCGACGAGCGTGAAGGTCTCGGCCAGCACGAGCCACCCGAAGATCGCCGCGATCACGGGACCGAAGCTCGTGATGATCGAGTAGAGGCGCGGCGGGATGCGTCGCAGGATGAACGTGTCGAGGCTGTACGGCAGCGCCGACGAGAGCACGCCGACCCCGAGCAGCAGGAGCACCACCGTCCAGTCGAACGCGCTCGCGTCGAAGGTCGCGATCGCGAACGGCACGAGCAGCAGCAGGCTCACGATGCTCGCGACGGTGACGCCCTCGAGTCCGGGCAGTCCCACTGCGACACGGCGCGTCAGCAGGATGTACATCGCCCAGGTCGCCGCGGAGGTCAGCGCGAGCGCCACGCCCCACGGGTCGATGGCCGCGGCATCCGAGGTGCCTGGCGCGATGAGCAGCACGACGCCGAGGCCGCCCGCGACCGCGCAGACCCCGTCGAGCCATCGCCGCGAGGTCGCGAGCGCGATGGCCAACGGCCCGAGGAACTCGATCGTCGCCGCGGTGCCGAGCCCGATCAGGTGCACCGCCTCGTAGAACGAGACGTTCATGACCGCGAGCACGACGCCGAGCGCGAGCGCCGGCCAGAGCCGCGCCCACGTGAGCTCGGCGCGCTTGGGCCGGTAGACCGGCAGCACCACGACGAGCATCACGAGCTGCCGAACGGCGACCACGACGAACGAGCCAACGACCGGGATCACGAGGCCCGCGAGCGAGGACCCGAAGTTGATCGACACCTCGGTGCCGACCTGCGTCGCGGCGCCCGTGAACCGACGGCGGCTGAGCGCGGCATCCGTCATCGCGGTGGAGTCGTTCTCGTGAGGCACCGTACGAAGATACGTGCAATTCCGAATGACGGATGACGGATGGCGGATGCCGCGGGCGGCCCGGGCCGGCACGGGCCGGCCCGGCGGGCCGCCGATCTAGGCGCGTTCCACCGGCATCCACAACTCGCACGTCGCCGTGCTGAAGTCGGCCGCGCGGTCGAGTACCGCCACGATCGACGGCCCGGGCCGGAGCTGCCACGGGTTGGAGGGGAACCAGTCGGTGGCGGTCGCGGCCCACGTGGACTGGAGCGCCGCCGGGTACGGACCCTCGGTGCGGAAGACCGCCCAAGTGCCGGCCGGAACCGCGATCGCGTCGAGGTCCTCCGGCGCCGTCGTGGCCTCGGTGACCGCGACGCCGTGGAGGTAGGTGAGCTCGCTCCCCTCCTCGTAGTCGGCGTCGACGTCGGCGCTCACCTGCAGGAGGCCCGCAGGCTCGGTGTCGCCCAGCTCCTTCAGGCGAGCGTGCTCGGTCATGGGCAGTGAGGCGATGAACGCCTGGATGTGCGGATTGGCGCCCTCGTGGATGAGCGGCACTCGGGTCGAGTGACCGATGAGCCGGAAGGCCGGTCGATCTGCGATGCGGGTGTCCATGGGGGTGTTCCCTTCTACGGTCAGGCGGAACCTGAGCTGCGGTTGCGTACGAAGGGGGCCGCCGTCACGGCGGACGTCGGCCGGGCCGACGCCGTGCACCGACCGGAACGCCCGGTTGAACGCCTCGGTCGAGCCGTATCCGAACCGCACCGCGATGCCCAACAGGTCGCCGTCGCCGAGCACCTCGGCCGCGGCGACGGACATGCGACGCCGCCGGATGTACTCCGACAGCGGCATGCCGGCCAGCGACGAGAACATACGACGGAGGTGGTACTCCGTCGTGCCGAGGCTGTTCGCCAGGCCGATGATGTCGATCTCCTCGGTGAGGTGCTGCTCGACCTCCTCGACGAGGCGGTTGAGAACTCCGATCACGGTTTCCCCTTCTTGTCGCCTCAAGCCTGCTCGTCGGGCTCGGCCCGCACCCGACTATCGCGGTCCGATCGGGTCGGATCGATGACGTCCTCGATCGCGGCCCGCAGGTCGGGGTGCCGGAAGGTGAAGCCGGCGTCGATCAGGGTCCCGGGAAGGACCCACCGGCTCTTGAGCACGAGCTCGGGCTCGGTCCGGAGGAGCTGCATCGCTGGCTCGAGCATCCATCGCCAGGCCGGAAGCCCGACCCGCATGCCCACGCTCTCGCGCAGCGTTCGCATCAGCGTGCGGTTGTCACTGGGATGCGGGCTCGCGAGGTTCACCGGACCCGAGATGCCCTCGTCGTCGCGGATGAATCGGATGGCGCCGATGACATCGTCGAGGTGGATCCAGCTGAACTTCTGGCGGCCCCTCGTGCGATGCCATCCCGACCGGTCGTCGCCGGTCGGCGTCGGTCCGATGCCGCGGTACCGGCGGTGGGGGAACCACCAGCTGTCGATCTGGGGGCCGCCGAGTCCGACCCGCGCAAGGGTGAACAGGGTGTTCGTCGCCGGCCCGTCGCCGAGCACGATCGCCATCCGGAGTGCGACGCGACGCGTTCCGGGCAGGTCGCCCTCGAAGAACTCCCGCTCCCAGTTGCGGGCCACGTCGACCGAGAAGCCCTCCCCGACCGCGCCGTCGGCCTCGGTGTTCGGCCGATCCATGGCGTGCCGGTAGATGGTCGCGGTCGAGGCGTTGAACCACACGGGCGGCGGATTCGTCGCGGATCGCACGGCGGTAACGAGCGCGCGGGTCGTGTCGATCCGCGATCGGAGGATCTCGTCCCGATTCGCATCGGTGTACCGGCAGTTGACCGACTTGCCGGCCAGGTTCACGAGGAGGTCGGAGCCGTCGACCGCCCTGGCGATGCCCGCCGCATCCGCCCACGTGACCTCGTCGGCGCGCCCGATGCGTCGCACCTCGTAGCCGTCGTCGACCAGCGCACGGATGAGCGCCGTTCCGACGAACCCGCTCGCACCGGCGACGACGGCGACCGGCTTCTGCAACATCAGATCCCCATTCAGTCCGGCGCGTCAGCCAGACTACCGAAGGCGGCGCGAGCTACCGAAGGCCGCGCGAGCCGACGCGGCCCGGCTGCGGGTCTCGAGGTTCGCCGGTCGTCAGCCGGCCGTGCCGTCACTTCTCGGCGAGCCGCTGCACCTGCCAGTCGTGCACGCCCGTGAGCCACCAATACTCGCCCGACGGGTCGAGCCGCGGGTCGTCGGGGTCGCGCCCGTCACGCACCGCCTCGACGTACGCGCGATCCTGCGCGAGGCGCGCCCGGAACTGCGCGTTGTCACCCACGCCGCCGTGCCCCGGGATGACGACGGCCACGTCGTCGGCCACGCCCTCGAACATCTGCAGCGCGGCGAGGTAGTCGTCGATGGGGGTCGCGGCGTCGAGATCGAGGAACGGCATCAGGATGTCGGAGAGCATGTCGCCCGCGACGAGCACGCCCTGGTCCTCGACCAGCAGGGCCGCGTGCCCGACGGCATGCGCCCGGTGCTCGAGGATCCGGATGTCGGGGCCGTCCCACGGGATCCGGTCGGCGTCGGCGGGCAGGCCCGTGACCAGCCCGAGCAGGTCCATCGGGATGTCGTCGGCGTATTCGGGCGGCAGGCCCGGGGCGACGAGGTCCTTCCAGTCCGCGTTCGACAGCAGGTCTCGAAGGGATGCCGCGCCGAGGGCGGTGCCGTATCGGGGCACGTCGCCGAAATCGGGGTGCCACAGCACGTGATCCCAGTCGGGATGCGTCGAGAAGCCCGCCACGACGGGTTGGCCCATCGCCCGAACGTCGTTGGCGACATCCGCCAGCTCGTCGACCGTGATGCCGGGGTCGATGAGCAGCACCCCCGCTCGACCCTGCACGACGACCGTATTGCTCTTGATGAACGCACTCTCGTGAACCCACACGCCCTCTGCGACCTGCCTCAGCACGGGGCAAGGCTACGCCGCCGCCTGCGGGCCGACAACGGCCCGTCGCCTGACCGCCGCCGGCGGTCGGCACGGCGGCGTTCGGCGGCGTTCGACGGCGCGGTCAGGCCCCGGCGACCCGGGCCCGCGCCGCGGCGAGCGCGGAACCCGGTCCGGGC
>Ga0160430_100738_pt1 | contig 15734 bp, 14 predicted proteins | sample HID1971I_E0MG_FD_108274 | JGI IMG/M metagenome (GOLD analysis project Ga0160430, IMG submission 108274) | Enriched millipede-associated microbial communities from UW Madison campus, WI, USA - HID1971I_E0 MG | ecosystem: Host-associated > Arthropoda: Insects > Digestive system > Unclassified ...
CCGTCCGGGTCGACGAGATCTTCGCCGTGGCGACCACGATCCGCGCCAACGTGCTGCACTCGATCCACCGCCCCCTCGCGAGCATCGCGGTCGACGACGTCGTGGAGGCGATCGCCGAGGTCGTCGACGCGCTGGTGGACGCCCTCGGACCGACGGCCGACCGGATCATCGGCGTCGGCGTCGCCGTCTCGGGCGACGTGGACAAGGAGCACGGCATCGTGCGCGACTCCCCCCGGCTGAACTGGTCGCAGGTGCAGCTGCGCAGCCTGCTGGGCTCGCGGATCCCCTTCCCGATCGTGATCGAGAACGACGTCCGCGCCCTCGCCATCGCCGAGGAGTGGTTCGGCATCGGCGTCGACTCGCACTCGTTCGCGATCGTCACGATCGGCGTGGGCATCGGGTGCGGCCTCTACGTCAACGGCGATGTCGTCGAGGGCGCTCTCGGCGTCTCGGGCGAGCTGGGACACCTCCCGCTCGCGACGACGGGCGAGCGCTGCACGTGCGGTCGCCGAGGATGCGTCGAGACCGTGGCCTCGTCTGCGGCGATCCTCGCGCGCATCCGCTCGGCGAAGAACGCGCCGTTCCTCTCGATGCAGGACGCGGTGGAGCTCGGCCGCGCCGGCGACGACGACGCGGTGGCCGCGTTCGAAGCCGCCGGATCCATGATCGGCCTGGCCATCGCGACCATGGCGAACCTCGTGGGCCCGAGCGTCGTGCTCGTCGCCGGCGAGTCCGTGACGAACTACGACCTGTTCGAGCAGCACCTGCGCTCCGCCTTCGAGCAGCATGCCTTCGGCGCCGTACGCGACTGCCGGATCATCACCCGCACGCACACCTTCGAGGACTGGGCGCGCGGCGCGGCAGCCTCCGTCGTGCACTCGATGCTGCACCAGACCCTGACGAGCTGAGGGCCCGGCGTGACGATCTCCTCGAATGCCCCGAAGTTCGAACTCGTGTGGCTGCGCACCTGGGTCGAGGTGGTCGACGCCGGCGGCTTCTCCAAGGCGGCGGAGGCGATCCACCTGTCCCAGCCGCGCGTGTCCGCGCACATCGCGAACCTCGAGCGGGCGCTGGGACGCGTCCTCATCGAACGTCGTGTGCGCCCGCTCGCGCTCACCGAGGAGGGCCGCGCCCTGCTTCCCAAGGCGAGGGCGGTGCTGACCGCCGCCGACGACCTGGTCGACGGCCGTCAGGACGGTGCCGCGCTGCGCGGCTCGCTCCGTGTCGCGAGCTTCGCGAGCGCGAGTTCGAGCTTCCTCCCCGGGGTGCTCGCCGGCCTCAAGGACGAGCATCCGGACCTCGAGGTCGGCGTGCTCGACGGCGACGTGCAGTCGATCGAATCGGCGCTCGGCGACCGCCGTGTCACGGTCGCCCTCCGCCCGCTCCGCCCGGAGCCGGCCGACCACGCGTTCATCAGCCGCCCGCTCTGGCGGGAGTCGTTCCTGGTGCTGCTGCCGACCGGTCACGAGCTCTGCGAGCGGGAGACCATCGACCTCGCCGAGATCGCCGACAGCCGCGTGATCACGATCGGGAACCCGCTCCTCGACTCCTACCTCGGGTACGAGGCGGAGGCCGCCCTGCACGCCGCGTTCGTCGAGATCCCCCTCGGGATGGTCTCGCAGCAGCCGACGACCCTGGCGTCGATGGTCCGCGCCGGTCTCGGCATCGGCGTCGTGAACCAGCTCGCCACCGACATGGTGCGCTCCGACGGTCTCGAGGTCCGTCCGATCTCGGGCCTGAACCGCTTCCGCGACGTGGGCGTGTGGTGGCACTCCGAACGGCCGCTGAGCCGGGCGTCGAAGACGTTCATCGACGCCGTGCTGGCCGCTCCCCTGCCCGCGGGCACCGAGCCCGTGCCCGCCGACGCCTGAGCGCGGGCGTGCATCCGGAGGACGGATGCAGGGCATCCGCAGGACGCCGTTGATGCGCGCGGCGCGGTGTGGGGCAATGGGAGGATCGGCCGCCCTCAGCGCTGTCGAGCCACCCCCGAACGAAGAAGAGAGATCTCTGTGCCCATCCTGACCAGCGTGCGTGTCCACGACATCCGCTTCCCGACGTCCATCACGATGGACGGGTCCGACGCGATGAACAAGGACATCGACTACTCGGCGGCCTACGTCGTGCTCGAGACCGACGAGCCGGGCCTCGCCGGCTACGGCTTCACGTTCACGATCGGTCGCGGAACCGACATCGTCGCGGAGACGGCCCGCCAGCGCGCGCTCCCGTTCCTCGGACGCGACGTCGACGAGCTCGTCGCCCACCTCGGCGAGGTCTACCGCGAGATGAAGTCCGACACGCACCTGCGCTGGCTCGGCCCGGACAAGGGCGTCGTGCACCTCGCCCTGGCCGCGGTCATGAACGCCATGTGGGACCTCGCGGCACGTCGTGCGGAGAAGCCGCTGTGGCGTCTGCTCGCCGAGATGTCCCCCGAGCAGCTCGTGGAGGTCGCCGACCTCAGCTACCTGTCGGACGCCCTCACCGAGGACGAGGCGCTCGAGATCCTCCGCGCGAACGTCGACACCCGCGCCGAGCGCATCGCGCATCTCGAGAGCATCGGCGGCTACCCCTGCTACACCACGAGTGCCGGCTGGCTCGGCTACAGCGACGAGAAGCTGCGCCGCCTGCTCACCGAAGCGCTCGACGAGGGCTACACGCACGTGAAGCTCAAGGTCGGCGGCGACATCGAGGACGACGTGCGCCGCCTCTCGATCGCCCGCGAGGTCATCGGCTGGGACGTGAATCTGATGATCGACGCGAACCAGGTGTGGGACGTCCCGCAGGCGATCGCCTCGATGGAGCGCCTCGCCGAGTTCCGGCCGCTGTGGATCGAGGAGCCCACGAACCCGGACGACATCCTCGGGCACGCGGCCGTCCGTCGCGCGGTCGCACCGGTCGGCGTCGCCACCGGCGAGCACGGCATGAACCGGGTGCTGTTCAAGCAGATGTTCCAGGCCGAGGCCATCGACTTCTGCCAGCTCGACTCCGCCCGTCTCGGCAGCGTGAACGAGATCGTCGCGGTGTACCTGATGGCGGCCAAGTTCGGCATCCCGGTGTGCCCGCACGCCGGCGGAGTCGGGCTCTGCGAGCTCGTGCAGCACCTGTCGATCTTCGACTACGTCGCGGTGTCGGCCACGCTCGACGACCGGGTCACCGAGTTCGTCGACCACCTGCACGAGCACTTCACGGACCCGTGCATCGTCGAGAACGGGCACTACACGATGCCCGGCCGCCCCGGCTACAGCGCGCAGATCCACGACGAGTCCATCGCCGAGTACGCCTTCCCCGACGGCACCTACTGGGCGGCGCAGAACGCCGAGGCGGTGCGCTGACGGCACGGGCCGCCGCCCGCCGACGACACCACCCCCGCCGATGACGGAGAAGGGGTCCCGACGCGATTCGCGTCGGGACCCCTTCTCCGGTTCCGAGTGAGCCTCGCGCCTCACAGGCGCCGCAGCGCGCCGACTCCTCGCAGCTGCCAGTTCTGTCGCGCGTCCGGAGCGATCGCGGTGGAGGCGCCCGGCTGCTGCGGACGCTCCAGATACCCCTCCCGGATGACGCTGCGCTCCGCGAAGGCGTGCTGTGTCCAGGGGATGAACTCGATCAGCGGAGCCACATCCGACAGCACCGCCCCGACGAGATGCTGGTGGACCTGCATCATGTCACCGGCGTGCGGGGCCACACGCAGTCCGCGTGCCGCGGCGTGCGCGGCCACCTGCATCCACTCCGTCACTCCGCCGACCCGCGTCACGTCCACCTGCACCACCCGGATGGCGTCATGCGCGATGAAGCTGCTGAACTGCTGGAAGCTGTAGATGCTCTCCCCCGAGGCGATGTCGAGCGAGGTCTTCGCCTGCAGAGCCGCATGCCCTTCGAGGTCGTCCGCATGCAGCGGCTCCTCGACCCAGTCCATCTGCACCTCCTCGAACACCGGCAGCAGGCGGTTCGCGGTGGAGAGGTCCCAGCGCTGGTTGGCGTCGCACATCAGGGTCACGTCGTCGCCGATGGCCTTGCGGACCGCGCGGGAGCGGCGGGCGTCCTCGCGCCAGTCGGCCTTGCCCACCTTGATCTTCACGCGCCGCCAGCCGCCGTCGATCAGCGAGGAGAGGTCGCGCACGAGCTCGGTCTCGCTCAGGTTCAGCCAGCCGCCGTCGGTGTTGTAGGCCTGCACGGGCTCCGCCGTTCCGCCGAGCAGACGCCACAGCGGCACTCCCGCCCGCTGCGCCGCGAGGTCCCACAGCGCGATGTCGACCATCGCCAGTGCCATGTGCACGGCACCCGCGCGGCCCACCCAGTGCGTCGGCAGCCAGTACAGCCGCTTCCAGGTGCCGAGGATGTCCTCCGACGAGGTGCCGAGCAGGGCGGGTGCGTAGTAGTCGCTGATCACGTCGCACAGCAGCTCGGGAGCCGTGTGCACGCCGCTGATCCCGGTGCCGACCCGGCCGTCGCGCGTGGTGATCTGCACGACCGGGACCGTCCAGTGCGTCATCGCGGCCGTGGCATCCGCGATCGGGGTGCGCAGCGGGACCGCGAGCGCGAACGTCTCGATCGACACGATCTCGCTGGCCTCGTCGCCGAGGAGGAGATCGGAGACCTCCGTGGAGAGCACTCCGCGAGCGCTCGGCAGTTCGACAACCATGGACAAGCTCCTTCTTCCGGGGCCCCTCGGCCCGTCATCCATTCGGTCACGGGGCGCTCCGAGCGGTCAATCGCGTGTCCCGGATGCCGTCGATGCGGTTGGCGGATGCAGCGGACGCGGGCGATATCGGGACTGCGGATGATGCTCATCCGCAGTCCGGCATTGTCCGCGCGCCGGAGCACTGACTGAATCGAAGAGACGTCCCGCTCTCCCGATCGAAAGCTGCATCATGACCTGGATCACAGATTCGGTCGCCGTCGGCGACCACGGCCTCACGCTTCCACGGGTCGGCCTCGGGACGGCATCCCTCGGCAACTTCCTCGGCGCGATCTCGGACGAGCAGGCGGCGGACACGGTCGCGGGCGCCTACCGGTCGGGAGTGCGGTACTTCGACACGGCCCCGCTGTACGGTCACGGGCTCGCCGAGCGTCGGCTCGCGGAGGGCCTCGGCGCCCACCGCTCCGACGTGGTCATCTCCACCAAGGTCGGCCGTCTGCTGCGGGCCGATGCGCCCCGCGATGAGAGCCAGTACGTCGACGGCGAGCCGTTCTACACCGACGTGCCGGATGTGGGTCCGATCTGGGACTTCAGCTACGAGGGCGTGCGCACCTCGCTCGCGGAGAGCCTCGAGCGGCTGGACGTGGACCACGTCGACATCCTGAACCTGCACGACCCGGACGAGCACTTCGACGTCGCGAGCACGACGGCCTATCGCGCACTGCGCGATCTCCGTGCCGAGGGCGCGGTCAAGGGCATCGGCGCGGGGATGAATCAGACCCCGGTGCTGACCCGTCTGGTCGAGACGTGCGACCTCGACGTCGTGCTCCTCGCCGGCCGGTACACGCTGCTCGACCAGTCGTCGATGGAGGAGCTGCTTCCCGCCTGCCGTCGACGCGGCACCTCCGTGATCGCCGGCGGGGTGTTCAACAGCGGTGTCCTGCTGGACCCCTCCGAGGGCGCCCGGTTCGACTACGCGCCGGCCGCGTCCGGCGTGCTGGAGAAGGCGCGGGCGATCGCCGACGTGTGCGACCGGTACGACGTGCCGCTCGGCGCGGCGGCGATCCAGTTCCCCCTCGCTCACCCCGAGGTCGGCAGCCTGCTGATCGGCGCGCGGTCGCCGGAGGAGTTCCAGGCGGACCTCGACCTTCTGGCGGTGCCGATCCCCGGGGATCTGTGGCGCGAGCTGCGCTCGACGGGCCTGCTGCCCGACGACGTGCCGACCCCGGAGGGCCGCTGAGATGGCGCTGCGGATCGATGCCCACCACCACTTCTGGGACCCGGCGGACTTCGACTATCCCTGGATGGTGGATGCCGCGCTCGACCCGGTGCGCCGCCCGTTCACTCCCGCCGACCTGGCTCCCGCGCTGAGCACGTCCGACATCGACGGGACCGTGCTCGTGCAGACCGTCTCGGAGGTCGCCGAGACCGAGCAGTTCCTCGCGACCGCCGCGACGACCCCCTGGGTCCGCGGTGTCGTCGGCTGGGTCGACCTCACCGACCCCGCCGTCGGCGACACGCTGGATCGTCTGATCGAGTCGTCTCCGGGCACCCTGGTCGGCATCCGGCATCAGGTGCATGACGAGGCGGATCCGCAGTGGCTCCTCCGCGATGACGTGCAGCGCGGTCTCGCCGAGGTGGCAGGACGCGAGCTCGCCTACGACCTCCTCGTCCGCTCCCGCGAGCTCCCCGCCGCGATCGAGACGGTCCGGCGGCTTCCCGCGCTGCGCTTCGTACTGGATCACATCGCCAAGCCCCCCATCGCCGAGGGCGTGCACGAGCCCTGGTCGAACCTCATCGCCGAGCTCGCCCGAAGCGAGAACGTCGACGTGAAGCTCTCCGGGATGGTCACGGAGGCACGGTGGGACCGGTGGGACGCCGCCGTGCTCGCCCCGTACATCGCGCACGTGCTCGAGGTGTTCGGCGCCGAGCGGGCGATGTTCGGCTCCGACTGGCCGGTGTGCCTGCTCGCGGCCGCGGACTACGGCACCGTCGTCGGCGCACTCGACTCCGCGCTCGCGGGGATCTCCCGCGCGGAGCACGACGCCGTCTTCGGGGGAACCGCCATCCGGGCCTACGCGCTCTAGCACCCGACCACCGGCAGCTCCGCTCGCCGGTCGCCCCGGCTCACCGGACACCCCGCACGACGGGGCCGCTCCGGCGCGCCATCCGCACGACAGAAAGGACGATGATGTCTCGCGAAACCGCCAACCCCCCGGTGAGCACCGGCCCCCGTGAACGGAGCTCGATGCTCGGGGTGGGCACGGCCGCTCTGGTCGGCTCGGCCCTGGAGTGGTATGACTTCTACCTCTACGGCACGGCCGCCGCCCTCGTGTTCAACCGGATCATCTTCGTCAACTCCGACCCGCTGGTGGCCACCATGGCGGCGTTCGCGACGTTCGCGGTCGGCTATCTGATCCGACCGCTGGGCGGGCTGATCTTCGGACGGCTCGGTGACACGCACGGACGGAAGTTCGTCCTCGTCCTCACCCTCCTGGTGATGGGGGTCGCCACCTTCCTGATGGGCTTCATCCCGTCGTATGCCGACATCGGCATCTGGGCGCCGATCCTGCTGATCACCCTCCGCCTCGTGCAGGGCATCGGCGCCGGTGCCGAGTTCGGCGGCGCGGCCATCTTCGCGGTGGAGCACGCCGATCCGCGGCGTCGCGGACTGCACGGCGCCTGGCCCGCCGCCGGCGTCTACCTCGGTCTTCTGCTCGCCTCCGGGGTGTTCGCGATCGTGACGACGCTGCCCGAGGACCAGTTCCTCAGCTGGGGGTGGCGTGTGCCGTTCCTGCTGAGCGCCGTGGTGGTCGTCGCCGCGCTCGTCATCCGTCTCCGCCTGGCCGAGAGCCCGGCGTTCCTGGAGATGAAGGAGGAGGAGACCGCTCCCGCGTCGCCCGTCAAGGAGGTCTTCGCGAAGGAGAAGAAGGGGATGCTCACGCTGTTCTTCGCGCAGGTGCCGCAGAACATCGTGTCGACGCTGAATCTCGCGTTCATCACCGCGTTCCTCGTCGGCAACCTCCAGCTCTCCTCCTCGATCGGCCCGTTCGCGACCACGATCGGCACCGCGGTCACCATGGTCCTGCTGCCGGTGTTCGGACACCTGTCCGACCGCATCGGCCGTCGCCCGGTGATGCTCATCGGCATCGTGTTCTCGGCCGCGTTCGCATTCCCGTACTTCTGGTTGATCGAGGGCGGCCGAGCGCCGTTCCCGATCACGCTCGCGATCGTGCTCAGCCTGGGGATCGGCGTCGGCGCGATGTTCGGCCCCCAGGCGGCGTACTTCGCGGAGCTGTTCACGGGCGGCTCCCGCTTCACCGGGCTCGCGTTCGCCCGCGAGACGGCGGGCGCCGTGACCGCGGGCACCACGCCACTGATCGCGATCGCACTGGTCGCCGCCGCGGGTGGAGCGACCTGGGGCGTCAGCCTGTTCGTGATCGGCGCGTGCATCGTCGGCGCGATCGCGGTGATCCTCGGCGGGGAGACGCGCGGACGGCGCATGAACGCGTCGTCGGTCGCCGAACTGCGCGCCTCCACCGGCTCGTTCGAGGGATGAGCGTCCGGGTGCGGCGCTCTCACCGAGCGTCGCACCCGTTCACCCCGCAGATCGGAGGGCGGATGCCGGCGGTCGGACGCGCGTCCACCACGGACGACGCTGCGGGACGGCACCGAAGGCGAGCCCGTCGAGTTCCGCCCCCAGCTCGGCGGCGGTGCGGAATCGATGGGTCCGGATGCGCCGACCGCACGCCGCCTCGAGGTTCTCGACCCGATCGTCGATGAACAGGGTGTCCTCCGCGGCGACCTCGGCGAGGGCGAGGGCCGTGTCGAAGATCTCGGCGTCGGGCTTCGCCAACCGCAGCTCCGCGCTGAACACCATCAGCGGGAAGAGTCCCTGCAGGACGGCAGAACCGCGGATCTCGGCCGCGAGGTCGCACGGAGCGTTCGACAGCAGCGTCAGCTGAGCACCGCGGCGACGGGCGTCGCGCAGGGCCGTGATCGTGCCGAAGTTGAGATGCGTCCAGCTCTCGACGTCGAGGCTCCGCAGCGTGCGCAGCTCCTCCCCGCGGACCCGCCGTCCGGCCACCTCCTCCCAGTACTCCGCGGCGGGGATCCCGCGGTCGTAGGGGGCGCGATGCACCCAGTACCGGTCGCGGAACGTCGTCGTGGGCATCCCGAGGACCGCCGCCATGCCCTGGACAGCCGCGGCCGACTGCGGCTCGCTGATCACCTCACCGAAGTCCACGAGCAGGTGCGTCGTCATGATGTCTCCTTGGTTGATTCGTAGAACGCACACGCTACATGATCGAACAGACATTTCCATGTGCGTTTTGAGATCGTGAGTATTCACCCGGAAATCCGGGCATCGATACATGAAGCCGGGATTCACGAGCGGCGATGTCCGCAAAGAGACTTTCGAAATGCGGCTGCGAGCTTCCGAATGAAACACACCTGTTGTATGTTCGAACGATGACCGGACTGTCACGGCACGACGCCATCCTCGAAGCCCTCTACACGAGCGGCCGCGTCAGCGTCGCGGACGTGGCATCCGAGTTCTCGGTATCCGAGGTCACCGTGCGGCGGGACCTCGACCACCTCGCGCGTGCCGGCGTCCTCCGCCGGGTGCGAGGCGGTGCGGTCAGTGCGCGGCTGCGCGGCGAGGGGCTCCCCTACTCGATGCGCCGACTCGAAGCGTCCGACGCGAAGGAGCGCATCGCCGAAGCGGCGGCGCAGCTGGTCGTCGACGGCGAGGCGGTGTGCGTCGACAGCGGGACGACCGGTGCGGCGGTCGCCCAGCAGCTCGCGTCGCGGCGCCTGACCGTGATGCCGTTCAGCGTGCAGGCGCTGGAGGCCCTGACCCGGGGCGCGGTGGCCAGGGTGATCCTGCCGAGCGGCTCGGTCCATCCGGAAGAGGGATCGATCGTCGGCCCGCTCGTCGAGCAGTCGCTGCGAGATCTCCGCTTCGACACGGTCTTCCTCAGCTGCTGCGGCGCCGCGCTCGACGCGGGAGTCACGGCGTACGACCTCGACGACGCGGCGGCCAAGCGCGCGATGATCGGCGCGGGTCGACGCGTGGTTCTCGTGGCCGAGGGGGCGAAGTTCGCGCGGTCGGCGATGTCCGTGGTGTGCGCTCTCACCGACGTCGATGTCGTGGTGACCGATGAATCCGCTCCGGCCGAGGTGCTCGACGAGCTCCGTGCTGCCGGCGTCGAGGTGGTCATCGCGTCGGGTGCCTCCGGTGAGTGAGGGCGGCGTCGCGGCGAAGCCCACGGAGAAGGCGTCCACGGTCCGTGTGGTCCTGACGCATCCGCTCTATCGGGCGTCGACGCTCGCGCTCTTCCTCTCGGGCCTCGGCATGTCGGCCGCGGCACCGCTCATCGCCTCCTTCCTCGTCACCGAGCTCGGGGCGTCGTTCACCGTCGCCGGCCTCTACTACCTCACCAGTCTCACTGCTCCCGTCGCCGGGTATCTCGTCGGGGCGCGCTCGGACCGCACCGGCCGACGCCTCGGACTGTTCCGGATCTGCGCCGTCGCCGGCTTCCTCGGATGGCTCGGCATCGCGTACTCCACGGAGCTGTGGATGCCGTTCGTCATCAGCGCGATCGTCCTCGGCTTCGCGGGCGCGGCGACCTCGCAGCTCTTCGCGGCGATCCACGACGAGCTCACCGCAGAGCCGACGTCCGCCGATGACGGTGTCGTCGCCGTGGTGCGGATGGCCCTCACCGCCGGATGGGTGATCGGTCCCGTGCTGGGGTCGTTCCTCGCGGCCTACGCCGGCTACCGCACGATGCTGATCTTCGTCGCGGTCGCCACCCTCGCCCAGATCCTTCCGCTGGGAACCCTCCGCACCACCCCGCCACCGCTCCCCGACGCCGCCACGACGCCCGGGTCCGCCTCGCGCGCGAAGACCGCGCCCGGCCTGCGCGCGATGATGCCGCTCCTGGCCTTCACGGCGCTGTACATCTGCGTCTACGCGGGCGAGTCCGTGAAGTACGCGTTCCTCCCGCTGTACATGAACGAGCAGCTGCACCTCGCGCCCGAGATCAGCGGCGCGATCATCGGCATCCAGCCCCTGGTCGAGCTCGCCCTGATGCCCCTCGCCGTGGTGGTCGGGCGGCGGGTCGGCATGACGCGGCTCATGGCCTTCGCCGCCGCGTGCGGTGTCGGCGCGAACCTCTTCTTCGCCTTCTCCGGCAACGCGGCCGGGCTCTTCGCCGGGCAGATCCTGATGGGTGCCGTCTGGGGCGTCTTCGCCGCGCTCGGCATCATCGTCGCGCAGCGTCTGCTGCCCACGGCCGTCGCGACGGCCTCGGCGATCTTCCTCAGCTCCACCGCGATCAGCTCGGCCCTCGGCGGCCTGACAGGCGGTCTGGGAGCGGCGGCCATCGGCCTCCCGCTCGTCTTCGTGATCCCGGCTGCTTTCGCGGCGATCGCGGTGGTCGGACTGCTGATCATGAGCCGTCGCGAGTCGTCTCGTTCCTGGATGCCCACCCAGGTTGGGCGCGTACCGTCGATGGAAGAAGACACAACTGAAGATCAGAACGCGACGCCCTGAGCGTAGTCGCCAACAATCAGAACCTCCGCCGCCCGAAGGGCGACGCCGGAGAAGAGGTCATCATGGACGGCATCCGTCCGACCATCCGCACCCGCCCCCGCGACCGCGCGAACCGGGGGTCGAGCAGCTTCACCGACCTGGCCCAGCAGATCCGCAGCCGCGGACTCCTGCGTCGACGATACGGCTACTACTGGTCGAAGCTCGTGGGCGCGCCCCTCGTCCTCGCCGCGTGCCTGGTCGTCTTCTTCTGGATCGGAGACACCTGGTGGCAGCTCTTCACGGCTGCGGTGCTGGCGGTCGTCTTCACGCAGATCGCCTTCCTCGGGCATGACGCGGCGCACCGGCAGATCTTCGTCTCGGGCCGCTGGAACGACTGGACGAGCCTGGTCCTCGGCGACCTCTTCGTCGGGATGAGTTACGGCTGGTGGCAGCACAAGCACACGCGACACCACGCCAACCCGAACAAGCTCGGCGCCGACCCCGACATCGAGCTCCCGGTCATCGCCGTGACCGCCGAGACCGCCGCCCGGCATCACAGTCCCGGCGTGCAGTGGCTGCGCGCGCACCAGGGACTGCTGTTCTTCCCGATCCTCTTCCTGGAGGGCATCTCGCTGCACGCCTCGAGCGTGCGCCGTGTCGTCACGCGGGGCAGGCTCGAGCGTCGATGGGTGGAGATCGCGTTCCTCAGCATCCGGATGATCGGGTACCTCGTGATCGTGTTCCTCGTGCTGTCCCCCGGCATCGCGTTCGTGTTCCTCGCTGTGCAGCTGGGGCTCTTCGGGTTCTACATGGGCATCGCGTTCGCCCCGAATCACAAGGGGATGCCGGTGGTCCCGCGCGACCTGACGCTGGACTTCCTGCGTCGCCAGGTGATGATGAGCCGCAACGTGCGCGGCACGCGCATCCTGGATGTCGCGATGGGAGGGCTGAACTACCAGATCGAGCACCATCTGTTCCCGTCGATGCCGCGTCCGCACCTGCGTCGCGCGGCGCCGATCATCGCCGAGTACTGCCGGGCCCAGGGCGTGCCGTACACGCAGACGGGACTGTTCGCGTCGTACGCGATCGTCGTCCGGTACATCAACCGCGTCGGGCTCGGCGAGCGCGACGTCTTCAGCTGTCCCCTCGCCGATCAGCGCCTCGCGATCGGGGCGCCGATCCACTCGTGAGCCGCGGAACGCTCTAGCCGCGCACGCTCGCGATCATCCGGTCCAGGTCGGCGTCGAGCTCGGCGTCGACCACCCGGCGCGCCGGGGTGGCGTCGTGGTGGGCGATGATCTCCTCGGCACCCGCCCAGAACGGCACGCGGGGTTCGAACTCGGGCACGAGGCGGCGGATCTTGCTGTTGTCGAAGACCATCGGGTGGGCCCGGTCGCCCCACAGGTCTGCCGCGAGCGCCGGACGGACGGCGCAGATCGCCTCCGACGACACGGGCACCAGGTCGGCCTCGACGCCGGCGGCGTCCGCCAGCCAGGTGTAGATCTGGGTCCACGTCGGGGCATGGTCACCGGTGATGTGGAAGGTATCGCCCACCACGTCGCGTCGCCCGAAGAGTCCGACGAAGCCCACCGCGAAGTCCATCGTGTGCGTGATCGTCCACGGCGTCGTGCCGTCGCCGTGGACCACGACCGGCCGTCCCGCGCGCATCCGCGCCACGTCGTTCCAGCCCGCCAGCGTCGGCATGCTGGTGCGGTCGTACGTGTGCGAGGGGCGCACGATCGTGATCGGGAACCCCTGGTCGCGGTACGTGGCGGTCAGGAGGTCCTCGCAGGCGATCTTGTCCCGCGCGTACCCCGAGAAGGGGTTGCGCAGCGGCGTCGACTCGGTGACCGGATAGCGCAGTGGCGGCTTCTGATAGGCGGACGCCGAGCTGATGAACAGGTACTGCCCGGTCCGGCCGGCGAAGCGATCGATGTCGGCCTGGACGTGGGCGGGCGTGAACGCGGTGAACTGCGCCACGACGTCGAACTCCCGGCCTCCCAGGGCGTCCTGCACCGAAGCCGCGTCGCGGATGTCGGCCTGCAGCAGCTCGACCTCGGCCGGGAGCGGTCGCTCGGTGGACCGTCCGCGATTGAGCACCGTCACCCGATGCCCCTGATCCACCGCCCGCTGCACCGAGGCGGCGCTGATGACGCCGCTGCCACCGATGAAGAGGATGTCCCGGGTGCTCATCGCCCCATCCTGGCACGCCGGTGTTTCTCCGGGCGGTGTCGTGTGGATCCGGTCGGGAACCCGTGAGCGAGCGGCCCGCGGGCGCATGGGTTCCATGAGGCTCCTTCACCGGAGCGGATGGCGCGGCGTAGGACGGGATCATGACCCTCACGGACATCCTTCCCACGCTGCGCCAGAGCATCCCCGCTCCCCTCGACCGCTGGCGGTGGCCGGTGCACACGACGCCGACTACCGCGGACGTCGTGGTCGGCGGGATCTCCCTGATGCGCCTGTTCGAGGTCGGCGGCTCGCCCGCCGTGCTCACGGGAGATCTCCCCGTGCCGGGCGCCGGGACCGACGTGACGGTGCTGCTGTTCCGGATCACGCTGCGCGTCGACAGCCAGGAGGGCAAGCGCATCGCGCTCACGGACTGCTCCTTCGAGGGTGTCGATGCCGCCTGGAAGGAGTGCCGCCTCATCGGTCGAGCGTCGACAGCTCGTGCGACGACGATCGAGCTGATCCCCGGCGAGGAGGGCGACGCGGCATGGCCTCATCCGGTCGCCACCCTGCCGGCCGACCTTCGCGAGGGAGACGTGGTCGTCGTTCCCTGCGCGGGCGCGGTCACACTGCGGAACGTGCGTCCACACGATGCCGAGGATGCCGAGGAACCGGGCGGGGTGTGCCGCAAGTATCTGGGCAGCCCCCTCGCGGACTAGGCGAACGCGGGGTGCGGTCCGGCCTTCGCCGCACGGGGAAGGTCCGGCGTCGAGGGCGCGCGTCGTCAGCGGACGGACGCCGCGGCGATGGCAGCGGCCTGCGCGTAGGCGGCTGTCCAGATCCGGTCGAACCGGTCGCGCCCGATCACTCCCTGGCGGCACGCGAGAGAGGCATCACCGAGTGCTTCGGCCAGGTTGTCGAGACGACGTTGCTGCGTGCGCTCGGCGACGGTGTCTTCGCTCAGACCGGACCGGCACGCCGACACCGTGACCGTGCGCCGGCGGATGCCCCGCGAGCGCCGCGAAAGAACGATGCCGGCCGGAAGCAGAACGGCGACCAGCAGCACCGCGGCGAGCAGCGGAGGGAAGCCGGCCGCGCACAGCATCACCCACGCGACGACACCACCACCGAGCGACAGCGGTGTGAACCAGCGGTGCGTTTCGGCGAGACGCCGTTCTGCTTCCGTGGAGTCGGGCGGGTAGACCGCGAGCACGCACGCGACGGTGCCGAAATGGCTCACGGTCCGCGAGAGGTAGCCCCACCGTGGCGGACGCGAATCCGAAGGCGTGGCCTGCGACGGGAGCGAGTGGGGGCGGTGGATCACGGACATGCATCCCACGTTCCTCCGGCTGTGCGCACGAGGATCTGCTGCAGACGGAACCCATGCGGTGCCCGGCGCTTTCCATGCGGAATGATGACGACCCGACCAGGACCTCACCGGAATCACCTGTCCGGAAGTTTCCGTGACCAAACCGTTGCATTCGTTATCTCGCCGTTATACAGTGATCACACGGTGAATGTTTGCTGTGGCATCCACCGCATGTGATTGCAGGACACTCTTGGTGCAAGGGACAAGGGCCGGTCGGGAGCCTCTCCGACCGGCCCTTTACTGTTCGCACTATTCTGTGAGGATGACCGATCGCAAGCTCGCCCTGGAGGCATGGGAGAGCCTGTTCCGCGCGCAGCACGAGCTGTTCACCGAGATGCTCGCCGACTTCGAGCACAGTCATCTCGCGCAGGCCGAATACGACGTCCTGCTCACCGTCACCCGCTCCCCCGACATGACCGCCCGGCTGCGCGACATCACCTCGAACATGCTGATCAGCCAGCCGAGCGTCTCGCGCCTCGTCGAGCGCATGGTCACGCGCGGACTCGTGTCGAAGTGCGCCGATCCCGACGACGGGCGCGGCGCACTGATCCGGGCGACGGAGGAGGGCGCGCGTGCCTTCCGCTCGCTCGCCACCGTGCACGGGCGCTCGATCGCCGAGCGCATGTCGCGCCTCGACGACGACGAGCTCCGCACGCTGCGCGACCTCGCGGAGAAGCTCCGCACGCGCTGAGCCCGTCCCTCTGCACGACCCGCACTCTTGCTGCGGTTTTCCCTGATCGGCCGATGATGACGGTCGGCCCGACGCGAGCGGGCCCCGATCTGGCAGGGTGGAGGCGAAGGCGCGCACCACGGCGTGCCCGAGACCGCCCCCTCGGGGGGAACCAGGGAGGTCATCCATGGAGATCGCCGGAATCGTCGGCATCCTCGTCATCGTCGGAATCGCGGTCGTCGTCGCCGTCGTCCTGCTGCTCATCCTGCTGCTGTTCGCGCGCAGCTGGATCAAGGTCGCTCGAGCCGACGAGGCCCTCGTCATCTCGGGGCGCAAGCAGAAGGTGCAGCGCGCCGTC
>Ga0160430_100742_pt1 | contig 15684 bp, 17 predicted proteins | sample HID1971I_E0MG_FD_108274 | JGI IMG/M metagenome (GOLD analysis project Ga0160430, IMG submission 108274) | Enriched millipede-associated microbial communities from UW Madison campus, WI, USA - HID1971I_E0 MG | ecosystem: Host-associated > Arthropoda: Insects > Digestive system > Unclassified ...
AGCACTTCTTCGAGAACTACAAAGACCTCGAAAAAGGCAAATGGGTAAAGATTGACGGTTGGGGCAACGCAGAAGCCGCCCGCGCCGAGATCATGAAGTCGGTTGCCGCCTACAAAGGCTGATACCCGCGCTTCATTGCCACGGCAAATAAAAAAGCCCCGTTAATTCGGGGCTTTTTTATGGGAAAAAATAAACATAAAGTTCAATGTTTATTTAATGGTGTTTAACTAAGCGCTACACCTGACAAATCAAGCCACAACTAAGCTAAATCCTACATATGCAATTCAACGCATGGTTTATTTGATTAGTTTTTCCGGCCAGTAAACTCTGCGTTTATGAATACATCAGGTGATCGTTTAAAAGCGCTACTTCGGGAAGTTCATCTTTCCGCCTCCGACTTTGCGAAGAACCGCGGCGTCACGCCTCAACACGTGAACAACTGGTTCAAGCGCGGAGTTCCCATGGGCCGACTCAACGAGATCGCAGAACTGCTCTGCGTCTCCAGTCGCTGGCTGCACGACGGCCGAGGCCCCAAACATCCGCCTGCCAACTACCTGTTGGAAGGCCCCACCGCAAGGATTGCAGCCACCCGCGAAGACACTGGCAAATACCTCACAGGCCTCGCCTGCCGCCCGGAAAAAACCGACGTGGAGATCGCCCTCCACCCCACATTCACCTCAACCGAACGCATCCGCATCTCGCTGCACACCCTCGAAACCCTCAACGTCAAACCCGACCGCGCGGTAGGCGCCTACATGGTCGACAACAGCATGATCGACATCATCCAACAAGGCGCCACCCTCGGTATCGACCGAGGCCGCACCCAAATCATCGACGGCGAAATCTACGCCGTCGAACACGACGGCATGCTACGCATCAAATACCTCTACAACCGCCCCGGCGGCGGCCTGCGCATGCGCAGCCACAACGCTGCCGAACACCCGGACGAATATCTGAACCACGAAGAACGCTTCGAACAATGCTTCAAGATCGTCGGCTGGGTATTCTGGTGGTCCACCCTCAACAACCGCCGCCCACCCGTGCCGCTGGATGAGCACCTGCTGGGCTGGGAAGGCTCTAAATCGGAACCGGAGGTGGGCAATTAAGATGGATGTGGGTAGAATGCGCCGCACATTTGGCAGGGGGATGGCTTAGCTATTTGACCTGCTTGGCGATGCGGAGGAGTTCCCGCTGATGCCCCTACTATTCAGCCCGACGCAATGTGGGCTGAGCGATTTGAAGGCTGCTGAGGTTTGTCAAAAACAAGCTGAGGCAGTCCCCGAGAAGCCGGCCACAAGCCGGCTTTTTAATGCCCCCCTTAAAACATCAATCACGTAGCCTTAAAGATCCACTCTACGCTCCCTGAACATGTCTCTGGTGCAATAGGCAGCCATTCAAAGGCCAGTGGGCTCCAGCAATATCAAAATGACTCGACGCAATTTAGGTGTATTACCCCTTTTTCATTGCTTCACCCAAATAATCAGCAACCTGATCGATATCTAACATGTCGCCAACAGCGACACGAGGATGAAACATGTCGCAAAAATACAAAAATAACGACACGTTATGCACGCGGGCTTACACTAGCCACATAACAAGGGCGCTTATAAAAGCGGCCTCACCTTTAATTGGACGTCCTAGTGAGCGTGCGCCCATGACTAACCCCCAGCGGCCTTGGCAGGCGGATAGACCCTATAACCAGCTTCCACCCTTGCCGCCAAAGGCAGAACTGGAAACCCGAGCAGTCCTCAAACGCTGCATCGAAGCTCGAGCAGCCTTGGCCGAATTGAAACAAGCAGCCGAGCTGATTCCTAACCAAACGATGCTGATCAATACGATCCCGCTGCTGGAAGCCAAGGACAGCTCCGAGATCGAAAGTATTGTCACTACTACAGATTTACTCTTTCAGCATGCCCAGGATGGCGCCAATCATGCAGATCCCGCGACCAAAGAAGCCCTCCGGTACCGCAAGGCTCTACATAACGGTTTCCAGTCGCTGGCTGAACGTCCACTTTCTACCGGCACAGCAGTAGAGATCTGTCGAACGCTCAAGGGGGTAGACATGGACATCCGTCGAGTACCAGGCGTCCAGCTAGCCAATGATCGGACCGGAGAAATCATCTATACCCCACCAGAGGGCGAAGATCGCTTACGCGACTTGCTCGCCAACTGGGAACGTTTTCTACACAACGAGACAGACCTCGACCCGCTGGTTCGCATGGCTGTCGGGCACTATCAGTTCGAGGCTATTCATCCATTCACAGACGGCAATGGTCGTACCGGGCGCGTGCTAAACACCCTGTATCTGATCCAGGAAGGTCTGTTGAATCTACCGATTCTCTACCTTAGTCATTTCATCATTGCGCATAGAGCCGATTACTATCGACTACTGCTTGATGTCACACGCGAACAGGCCTGGGAGCCCTGGCTGCTGTACATGCTTACTGCCGTGGAAGAAACCGCTCGCTGGACCAGTGCCAAAATTGCCGCCATTCGCAGCCTGTCCGAGCACACCAGCCAATTTGTTCGCGAGCGTCTGCCGAAAACCTACTCACGCGAATTGGTGGACGTGATTTTTGAGCAGCCCTATTGCCGTATTAGCAACGTCGTCGACAAGCAGATCGCCCAGCGCCAGGCTGCTTCTCGCTACCTCAAAGAGCTGGTCTCCATTGATGTTCTGCAAGAGGTTCAGGTCGGAAAGGAAAAACTGTTCATTCATCCAAAGCTGATGCAGTTGCTGATTCGCGACGGCAACGAATTCAAGCCGTATTTCTGAGCCGAAATTAAGGAAATCGTGAATAAGTCGCCTGGACGATAAAAACGAACAGGCGACGTCATATCACCTAGGCTGCAAACACTCCACAGCCCGATCCGCCACCATCTTCGCCATCTCCACCAAATGTATCACCGCCCTCTGCGGCGCAGCTACTGACTCGCCGATCAGCTGTGACGTAGCCAGCGCACAATGCAGCAACTCAGCCACCCGCACCCAAGCATCCTCAAAGCTCAGTTCTTCATTGACAGTAAATGGGTTGGTAGCACCTGACGACGGCGAATTCGAAACAACGTTATCCATAGCAAAACTCCAATCGATAATTTGAAGCTGCCATTTACGCGACTAAACGAAAGGCGGCAGCTGTACGCAGGTTAGTCGACCGGTCGATTGGTAACCCGGCGCACCCGAAGGTGCCCTGCGCACAGCCACCATAAGATGCAGGCGAAGGGGTGCCTGACTCATGAGTTGCTTATGCGCCAATCGAAGCTGGGCGACTAAACCCGATCACTGAATTAGCAGTGACGATCCGCAGCTTAGTCACAGAGTTTCGCTGTCGCAAGCGGCTGGAATTCTCTAGGAAATGTCCCGCAAATGAAAGGGATCTAACCTGCTGGCTACTCAAAATCAGGCAATTCATTCCCGTTCTGCGCAGCAACCTGAGACCTGAAATCACGCGCCAACCATTGTCCACCTTAAGTAGACAGTAAGACTCCCCCCACCCAATTTATCCCCCGTCATCCACCCATTAATCTGTGCCCATGTTGAACGCAACGCCCAACCAACCTAAACAAAAAAAGGATTCAACCATGAGCGCTCCCACCTACAACCGCTTGAACAAAGACGACGCCATTGTTCTGCTGGTCGACCACCAGACCGGCCTGATCTCCCTGGTGCAGGGCTTATCCCCCAACGAGTTCAAGAACAACGTGCTGGCCCTGGCGGCCCTGGAAAAGTTCTTCAACTTGCCAACCATCCTCACCACCAGTTTCGAGCAAGGCCCTAACGGGCCGCTGGTGCCAGAGTTGAAGGAAATGTTTCCGGACGCGCCGTATATCGCTCGCCCTGGTCAGATCAACGCGTGGGACAACGAAGACTTCGTCAAGGCGATCAAGGCCACGGGGCGTAAGCAGATCATCATTGCCGGTGTGGTAACCGATGTGTGCGTGGCGTTCCCGACCTTGTCGGCGCTGGCGGAAGGGTTTGAGGTGTTTGTGGTGACGGATGCGTCTGGCACCTTCAATACCACGGTGCAGCAGGCGGCGTGGAGCCGGATGACGCAGGCCGGTGCGCAGTTGATGAACTGGTTCTCGGTGGCGTGTGAGTTGCACCGCGACTGGCGCAACGATATCGAAGGGCTGGGGAATCTGTTGTCCCAGCGGATTCCTAACTATCGCAATTTGATGAATGGGTATGCGGCGCTGACTGCCCAGTCTAAGTAAGTAATCATGCTGTATAACAAGCCTGCTTGTGAGAAGCAGGCTTTTTCATGCCACGGCTTACCCAGCCAGCAATTGCCCAACCACCGCCTCCAGTTTCGCCACTGCTTCTACTCGCTTCGCAGTAGATATCCGCCTGACGTTATGCAGCTTCCATTGCACCGCAGGCAACTCTTCGATCCCAGGCAAATTCAACTTCGCCCAATCAGGCTCTCCTTGTTTTAGCGAGATCAGAAAGGCGGCATCCTGCTCGCAGAATTGTTGCTGGATCGCAGTCAGCAAAGCCTCTCTGGTCACCTCTAATTCTTCAAGAGTGACCGGTGCTCGCGTCATGCCAGCAAATTCAGCCTGAAACATATCCGCCAGTGGCTTCCACCGTGGAGCAAGCAGCTCAGCCATGGGCCGCCCATGACTGATCAAATATACCAAGAAGCCTTCAAAAATTTCGCGTGTCAGCCCTTCTTCTCGAAGCATCACCATCACGTCGAAAAGGTCTCTTGGATGTTGCCGATCCAGTGCAGCGCAAATTTTACCGCCGTAGAGGTCGGGCAAGGACACCACCGCTATCGAGGCGAACCCAAACTCATCCTCGACCAACGGCACTACGTCACGCTCCAGGGGCTGCAGGGCAGTCCCGCGCAGCACAGGCGAAACCTCAATTTTAATTTGGGCCTGAGCGTTTCTTACGAGAATCCGAAGCTCATCCTCTCGATTTGCTTGAACGGTCGCAATGCCCAAAGGGAGGCCTCGTGCTATGGCACCGGCAATGCGCTCCAACGCCTGACGAACGTCGGCCAATGCCTGCTGGCGGGCAGAGTTGGGCAGATACGCCAGGTCTATATCTACCGACAACCGAGGCAAGTCCCGCACAAACAGGTTAATGGCGGTCCCCCCTTTCAGTGCGAAACATCGTTCTGCCGCTACGTAAGGAATGACCTGCACGAGCAGACGAACCTGAGCGGCATAACGTGGATCAAGTGGCATTGGCAAAACGCTCCGGAACGGTAATGAGGAACTCTTTATCGAGTCGACCGCCCCGGATGATTTGCCGCTTGCCCTTACCCATGTCGATGCTGGAACGATCTATACGCCCATACCACGCATGGTTCGCATTACGTGCCAGCAAAAGGAACACGCGTTTGACGCGGATCGAGTTGCACGCTTCAAGCAGCTTTTGCAGGCGTTTGGGACTGAGTGTGGCCAGACCGCTCAATACATCGGCCACACCGCTGAACAGCATTTCATCGTCGCTTTGATTGATAAGCTCAAGCACCGCACGCTCCGGGGTGGAGATTTTTAGCGCAAATTGACGGTAAGGCACTTGGAAAACTTGTAACGCCATATCTTCCAGTTCCGCAAAGAGTGCGCCTCGGTAGAAATTTACTTGGGCCTCCCATTCGTGCTTGCGGAACCAGCCTGGTAGAAGGGCTTCTGGTGTGCCGAATAGATCGACTGTCTGCTTTCCGAAGGTCAGGTAGTGGCTGTAACCGGCCAGGCTCAACGCCGTCGCACCACCCGGCCAAATCTGCACCGTTGCGTCTTGTTGCAACGCGAAGACACCGCCGTGCCAGCCAAGATCGTCGCCGCTGCGTTTCCACGCACCATGCCCCACACGCTCTACCCAGCCCGTGTGCTGATACTTTTGGATGAGGCTCGGCCCAACACCGTGCTCGTGCAGCCACACTTGAGTAGCAATGGAGCCCGATGGCCATTGCGCGAGAAGATGGTTTATTTTCATGATAAATATGACCCTATAAGTATATTTATATTAAAAATATTAAACCACGAGAAAGTTGGACGCGACTATCCTTGCGAAGCTTTTGATTGCAACCGTGAATGGGTACGTTCAATACCAGGGTGCAGTGAAGCGCAGCGTCATTGGATGCGTTACCACGCGCGTGGCAACGATCAAGTGGCCGGGTGGATTATTTAGTCCAGAATCAGGTGCGGCAAAAACCGACTCGAATCCTTGGTAATTAAACTATCATCCTCCCGCACGCCAATCCCCGCCGCTTGATCCCCAATCACCCAAGACCCAATCAACGTGTAGCTGTCCCCAAACCGTGGCAACGGCGCAAACTCCTGAAGAATAAACGGCGCATCCGTGTAGGGCCCGCCCTCTTTCACAATCAGCCCATCAGCCGTTTGCAGCTCGATGTTCGCCCCTTCCCGCGAGAAGAAAGGCTTGCGCACCCAGCCCTTCGGCACGGCCTTGCCTGGGTCAGTATCCAGGTGCGACGCGAGCAAATTCGGGTGGCCTTTGTTGAACTCCCACAACAACGGCAGGATGCCTTTGTTGGAGAGGATAGACTTCCACGCCGGCTCGAAAAACTGCGTATCGCTCTCGGCAATGGCGGCGCCGAAGGGTTCGTGAAAGATGAACTCCCAGGCGTGCAGTTTGAACAGGTGGGGGATCCAGCGATCTTCAAGGTCGACGAAGCGGCCTTCGTTGGTCAGGCCGATGTCTTCGATGTCGATGTGTCGTGATTCGATGCCGACTTTTTCCGCGACGAGGCGCAGGTAGTCGGTGGTGCCTTTGTCTTCGATCGAGTTTTTCATCGAGGCGAAGTAGAACGGCTGGTTGACCTGCAGTTGGGCGAAGGCCTGGTGCAGTTTGGTGTCGATGCTGTTGAATTGGTCGGCGTGTTTGGGCAGCAGGCCGCGTTCGATGCATTGCTCGAGCCAGCCCCACTGGAATGCCGCGGCCTCGTAGAGGCTGGTGGGGGTGTCGTAGTTGAGCTCGAGCAGTTTGGCGGGGCCGGTGCCGTTGTAGGAGAAGTCCATGCGCCCGTACAGGTGCGGGTGGCCTTCAAGCCATGAGGTGCGGATCATGTCGTAGAAAGGCGCGGGGATGCTCAGGCGTTCGAGCAGTTCTTCACTGTGGACCACGCGGGCCACGAGGTCCATGCACATGTCATGGATCTCGGTGGTGGGGTCTTCAAGGTCGCGCTCGATTTGCTGGAGCGTGAACTGGTAATACGCGCGCTCGTCCCAGTAGGGTTCGCCGTCGATGGTGTGGAACAGAAAGCCGAGGCTGTCGGCGGTCTGTTTCCAATCATGACGCTCTGCGCAGTGGATCTTCTTCATGCCTGCCTTCCTTAACTGCTCGACCCGCCGCCGCCCCAGCCGCTGCGGGCGCTGGCCTTGCTGCCGAAGCCGCCACGGGAGGTGGCCGAGGACACCGAGCTGGACTTGTTGGTGGAGCGCAGCGTGTTGGTGTAATTGCTGCTGCCGTACCGGGCCTGGTTGGAGCGGCCGAAGGTGGCCCCATTGGAGACGCGCTGGTTGAGCGTGGAGTTGCCGTAGTTGCCGCGATCATCGCGGTAGCGGTACACCGGCTCGGAACGGTAGCTGTTGCGATTGCTGCTCAGCATGTTGCCGATCAGCAGGCCGGTGAGCAGGCTGCTGGTGGAGAAACCCGAGCCACCGCCGCTTGCTTGGGCGTTGGTCGCTTGGGCATTGGCGGCGTCGACCTGGGATTGAGTCACCTGGCCTTCGGCGGTCAGCTCAAAGCCGCCGAGCCTTGGGATGAACTTGCCGGTGGAGTCTTGCTGGCACCAGTCGGCGACGAAGTCAGCATCGCAATCGGCCTGGCTGTCGTACACCGGCGCAATGCGGCGATGCTCGGCCATGGCGGTCATGTAGGCGTCCGAGCAGACGTCTACCGGGAGTTTTTCATCGGCGCATTGCTGCACCGACTGGAAGTTGTACTTCTTCTGCAAATCGTAGGTTTTTTCCGTTGGCCCGCAGCCGGATATCGCCATGGCGACCGACGCGGCCAGCGACAGCTGGACGTACTTGCTTCGTTTCATCGAGAGCTCCGTGCGCAATCAGTTCGAGGTGGGCGTCATGCACGCGGCATTCAACATGCCGACGCTGATGGCCACGGCGGCCACGTAGATGCCGGCCGCGAGTTCGCCCTTTTTGATGCGCTCGGACGTGCCTTTGAGCACCAGGCTGGTCAGCAAAAACGCCAACAGTTGGACGACGGCTGCAATCACCGCCCAGACCACGAAGTCGACGAGGCTGACGGAGTAGGCAATCACGTTGCTGGCCGGAATGGCGAAGCCGACGATGGCACCGCCCAGGGCGACCGCTGCGGATGTGTTGCCCGCCCGGATCAGCTCGAATTCCTTGTGCGGGGTGATGCGGGTGTAGATGAACTGGAACAGCGCGAACAGTACCGCAGCCCCCAGGATGTAGAGGACAAAGCCGAACACGGCAGCTTTGTTCAGGGAAATGGAGAGAGCTTCTAGCATGGGATGCTTCCTTTTTTAGAGCGCAGTCAGATCGGTTGTGTACAGCGAAATGCCCAGCGACGTGCTCAGGCTGATGGTGCCTTCGGCGTCTTCTTCGACGGAAAACAGCAAAAACTCGCGGCGGTCGGTCAGGCCGGTGTCGCGTGCGTATAACATCGAACGGTGCTCAACGCTGTAGGCCGCCTCCGGGCTGACGATTTGTTCGTTCATTGCTACCAATTCGGTCTGGCCGTCTTCGCTGCCCCACTCACGGAAGAACTCGACGCCGTCATGGGTGTAGGTCGGCAACCCGATCAGGCTCTGTGGGCCCGCCAGCCGGCGCAGTTCCGCTTCACTGCTGACGGTGACGTTACTGAGGTAGTTGAACAGGATCACCGACTCGACCTGCCCGGCGATGTCACCCGTGGTGTGCACCTGCAGCCAATAGTCTTCGTCGTTCATGTAATAGCGCGACAGCCAGGTCGACTGCCCGAGGTCAACGGTGCCGTTGGCCCAGATTTCCTGGGAACCGGGTATTACCACCGAGGTTTTCTCATCGAGCAACAGTTTCAGGCTCGTGTCGAACATCAGGCCTTTGCCCGGTGCCAGGCCCAATGGCCCGGTGACCGGCAGTGCCTGGCTGGTCGGCGCTTTCGAGTCAGTAGTGGCGTTCGGAGCTTCGAGCCCCATCAGTTGTTTAAACCATCCCATGGGAGATTTCCTTGAGCCGGGTGGAGGCGATATAGAAGAGTTCACCGCCCTCGACGCGGGTGGCGCTCGGCGGGTTGATCGCGGGTTGCTGGGTATCTTTGGCGCGATAGCCGATAAGGGTGGCGTTGTGCTGTTCTTTCAGTCGGGTGTACAGCTCGCCGAACGTGGCCTCAAAGGCCTCGGGCAATTTCATCAGGTATTGGGTGGCACCCTGCCCCACGCACAGCAGCTCATTGATAACCACGGACGAGCCTGGGTCCTGGGAGGCACGCACCAGCATTTCAATCGCCATGCTTGAGGTGCATTCCAGGCGAGGTGCGTAGGAGCTGGCGAGTGCGGCGATTTCACTTTCGTTGAAGTGGGCGACCACATGCCCGACGGGGCTCAATTGATTGACCGCCAGTACTGTGGCCAGGGTCAGGTCGTCAGATGGGGTTCGCACCAACACACGTTCAGCACCGGGAACACCGGCACGCAGCAGAAACGCGGTGGAGGACAGGCTCTCACCGCGGATGAACGCCGCTTTGCCCGGCATCGGGTTTTCTTCGAGGGTGCAGTCGCAAATCACGATCAGGTTGTCGTTGGAGGTTTCATCTTGCAGCAACAACTCGATGACCCGCTCACTGGATGCGCCCTCCCAGCCGATCAGCACGGTATGGCCGGCCTTGCCGGTGAAATCGCCTTTGCCCTTCATGCCTTTTCTCCATGCATCGATGACACTGCTGGTGGTTTTGCCGATGGCGGCCGTAAGCAGCGCAATGCCGCCGAGCATGACCCAGGTCGCCACGAAAATGCGCCCCGCCGCGGTCTGCGGGGCGAGATCGCCATAGCCGACGGTCAGTGTGGTAGTCAGATAGAAGTAAACAAAGGTTGCGGGGGCGGTGAGGTGTTGCTCGCCCAGGAACACCATGCCCAGATATGCCACGCCCAGGTGTACGCCCAAGGCAACGACCAGGCCTGCCCAGCCGAAGCGGTGAAAGAGGGACGAAGCGTACCGGCGCAATAAAAGAAAGATCGACATTTCATCCCTGGTTCCGTGGGTACTGGGTTCCTGACGAGGCGCTCACCTCGGCATTTGGATGCTTGAGTGCGCTCACCCGGCATTAAACCTGCTGCGCGGTGCAGAGAGAAGTACCTTGGCGGCAATAAACCCGGCGAACGCACCGAAGAGATGACCTTCAAAGGAAACACCCTGCCGAGGCAGGAAGCCAAAGATCAGGCCGCCATACAGTACCGCCACCACACCAGCGGTTATCAGGTTGCTCCAGCTTCTGTGGAACCAGGCGCGTGCGAGCAGGTAGGCCCATAGCCCGAATACCCAGCCGCTGGCACCGACGTGAACGCCTGCAAAACCGAACAGCCAGACCAACGCGCCACCCAGCAGAATCACGATTGCGCTGACGGCAATAAAGCGGTGGAGTCCGTCGAGGATAACCAGGGTGCCCAGGACCATAAAGGCAATCAGGTTTGCGCTCAGGTGGGCAAAGGACGCGTGCAGAAACGGTGATGTGAGGATGCCAAACAGGCCGTGCAGCGTTCTCGGGACCAGCCCGAATGCCATCAGGCTGTAACCGGTCGCTACATTGAGCAGTTGCAGCGCGACCATCAAGAGGGCCAGGCCTGCGATTGTCTTGAAACCCTTGAAGGCGTCCATTCTCACCTCGGCATAAAAAAGAAGGGCACAAATGCCCTTCTTTCAGCTGCGTCGCTTATTCAGCCGACTTTTGCTTCAGACGCTCAAGAATCGCATTGGCACTGCCTTCGTTCGGCGTGATGCCAGCGTCGCGCAGTTTGCGCTCCAGGTCGGTGCCCGTCGACGCCTCAACCAGTTCATCCTGGGCTTGCAGTTCCGCGGCGCGTTGCTGCTGTTTGGCCTGCAAGCGATTCAGCGTACCGACGGCGGTTTCCAGCTTGCCGTTGGCACCGCCGCTGGCAATGGATGCGCTGACCTGGGCCTTCTGCACGCTGTCGCGAGCCTTGGCCATGTCCACTTGCTGGCGCAAGCTTTTGATCCGGCTCTCGGCCTTGGTGATGTCCTTGCGCATGCTCTCGGCGTAGCCACCGAACTCGGCGGTTTGTTTTTGCTCGACGTCCCGCTCGTTGGTCAAGGTCGAAATGGCTTCGGCGACTTCCAGGGCCAGATCTTCACGATTGGCCTGGATCGCGGCCATCGCCTTGGTTTCCAGGTCTTTGATCTTGGCGTCGTACTCGCCAACACGGTCAGCGGCCAGTTTGTGCTTGGCCATGATGCTGACCAACTCACGCTTGGCATTGGCCAGGGCGCTGTCAGCATCGCGGATTTCCTGGTCCAGGATGCGCAGGGCCTGTTGGTCGACGATCGATTCGCCGACTTCGTTGGCACCGCCACGCAGCGCGGTGAACAATTTGCTCCAGATGGACTGAGTCATTAGATTTTCCCGAATAATTAGTTGAAGAAACGTTCGAAGGCTTCGCTGGCGCGCTGCACGTTGTCGACCAGGGTTTTCACCTCGGTCACGATGTTGGTCAGGCTGGAGTCGGAGCTGAGCGCGCCGAACATGTTGTAGACCACCTGCCCGTTGGGCATTGACTCGATGCCGATGGAAGACAACGGGAACATCTCCCGGCTGCGCAGCACCGCGTCGTTGAACTTGGCGACATCGTTTATGGACTCGACGTCGACCAGCACGGTGTCCACGATGATCTGCTCGCCCACCACTGCGATGTAAATCGGCAGGCCCCCGAAGTCGTTCATTTCCAGCTTGATGCTGGACTCGGAGCCTTGGACGAGGGAAAGCGTAATGTCTTTGGACGTCACTTCATCCAGGGCCTGCAGCGCACTGAAGAGGCGATCGATGTTCCAGTTGGTACCTGCGCTCATGAAATTCTCCGACATGAATGAGCCAGCCAGAATCGGTTGGCGAAGCTGTTTCTCCATCTGCTTGAGCAAGCTTCGGTTTTCGGGAAGCACCCAAGCCTCGTGTTTCACATAACCGGCGGCCGCCAGGCCCGCGCGCATCTGCTTCATGTAAAAGCTCGATGGCTTTTTTGCAGACTGTTTCAAGCGCTCTCCCTGAAGGCTGGCTGAATCGGTATCGGGCCCTGCAGCAGGGCTCGATGGAGAGCTGCTATTCATCGTACTGACCTCGCTGTGAAAAACTCACGTGTGAGAAAATCTACAGGCAATGTTCGTTGCACTCAATAGCTCACGCGTGAGATTTTTCCGAAGCTGATTCCGCCCATGGGAAAGACCATATCTAGTGAGTGACCAGGCATTGTCTCTTCTGAGTTGACGGTATTACCCATTCCAGCCGATTTATCCCCCACCACTCACCCATTAATCTGTGCCCATGTTGAACGCAACGCCCAACCAACCTAAACAAAAAAGGATTCAACCATGAGCACTGCAACCTACAACCGCTTGAACAAAGACGACGCCATCGTACTGCTGGTCGACCACCAGACAGGCCTGATCTCCTTGGTGCAGGACTTCTCCCCCAACGAGTTCAAGAACAACGTGCTGGCCCTGGCGGACCTGGCCAAGTTCTTCAACCTGCCGACTATCCTCACCACCAGCTTCGAGCAAGGCCCCAATGGCCCGCTGGTGCCGGAGTTGAAGGAGATGTTCCCGGACGCGCCGTACATCGCCCGCCCCGGCCAGATCAACGCCTGGGACAATGAAGACTTCGTCAAGGCGATCAAGGCCACCGGGCGCAAGCAGATCATCATTGCCGGGGTGGTGACGGATGTGTGCGTGGCGTTCCCGACCTTGTCGGCGCTGGCGGAAGGCTTTGAAGTCTTTGTGGTGACGGATGCATCGGGCACTTTCAACACCACGGTGCAGCAGGCGGCATGGAGCCGGATGACCCAGGCCGGTGCACAGTTGATGAACTGGTTCTCGGTGGCCTGTGAGCTGCACCGCGACTGGCGCAACGATATTGAAGGCCTGGGGAATCTGTTGTCCCAGCGCATTCCTAACTATCGCAACTTGATGAATGGCTATGCGGCGCTGACTGCACAGCAGAAGTAAGCCAGCCGAGTGTGACGATAAGCCTGCCCTGAAAAGCAGGCTTGCGGTGTTTGAGCCGGACCTACCCCGCCAACTCTCGCTCAATTTGTTCAATGCTGGGCAAGCTGGATTGCAACTCTGCCGGCAAAGACTCCACCAGTTGATATTCCGCCACGCCGATAGGCCGGTTGTTATCGCGCAGTGCATATTCTGCCACCACCTCATTTTTACCCTTGCACAACAACAGGCCAATGGTCGGGCCATCCTGTGGGTGCTTCAGCTCGGCATCCACAGCGGCGAGATAGAAACTCAACTTGCCCAGATGCTCGGGCTTGAACTTGCCCGCCTTGAGCTCGATCACCACGTAGCAACGCAGCTTCAGGTGATAGAACAACAGGTCGACGAAGAACTCATCACCGCCGACCTTGAGCAACACTTGCCGGCCAACGAAGGCAAAGCCTGCACCCAACTCCAATAAAAAGTCAGTGACATGCTTGATCAAGGCGTTTTCGATATCACGCTCTTGTGCATTCAGGCCCAGGCTGAGGAAGTCAAAGCGGTAAGGGTCCTTGAGGGATTCGCGAGCCAGGTCGGATTGAGCTTTGGGCAGATGACTTTCGAAGTTGCTGACTGCTTTGCCACTGCGCTCCAGCAGGCGATTTTCAATGTGCATCACCAGCGTGTTGCGCGACCAGCTGTATTTGATCGTTTGGGTGATGTACCAACGACGGGTTTCAGGACCGGGAAGTTTGTCCAACAATGCGATCTGATGGTACCAAGGCAATTGTGCAAGCACCCCTTGCACAAATTCCGCATCCGGCCACGCTTCGGCAAAAGCGCGCATGTACTTGAGATTGCGCGGCGAAAAACCCTTGATGTCGGGAAAGGCCGCCCGCAGATCCTGTGCAAGGCGTTCGATCACTTTGCTCCCCCAGCCTTGATCATTCTGACGGGTCAGAATATCGCGGCCGATCTGCCAATAGAGCAGCACCAGTTCACGATTGACCGCGATTGAGGCGCGCTGTTGTGCGTTATGGATACGACCTTTGAGATCTGTCAGCCAATCGCTGTAGCCCTCGGGAGGCTCGGCCAGGCCGATAGCGGTTTCGCTCATGCCTTTTACTCTTGTGTTTTCAGCAGGCTAGTCAGGCCATCGTGCCGTCACAAGGGCTCATGAATACTCCAGGAAGGGTCCTGCACACCTTACGGAACGGTCCTGCTGGCACTGGTTGCGGCCCTTGACTCTCCCCTATACGGCACCCCCTACCCTGAATGCTCATTTCAGGAGCCTTCAGCATGAGTCAACGCGTCCTGGTCATTCTCGGCCACCCGTCCACCGATAGTTTTTGTTCAGCCCTCGCACAGACTTATATCCACTCCGCGAAAATCGCAGGCCACGACGTACGCGTCCTACGCCTGGGGGACCTCAGGTTCGACCCCGTCCTTCACCACGGGTATACCCAGGTCCAAGCGCTGGAGCCCGACCTGCTCAGCGCCCAAGCCGACATTCTTTGGGCCGAGCACCTCACATGGGTTTTCCCTGTCTGGTGGGGCGGTATCCCGGCACTGATGAAAGGCTTCATCGACCGAGTTTTCCTACCCGGCTTCGCCTTCAAATACCGCGCAGGCAAGGCATTCCCTGACAAGCTGCTAAAGGGCCGAACCGCGCACTTGCTAGTGACCCTGGACACACCGGCGTGGTATTACCGCTGGGTCTACCGCATGCCGGCCATCCACCAGATGCGTCGCACCACGCTGGCGTTGTGCGGCATCACACCGAGCAAGACGCTGCTGTTCGGGCCGGTGCTGGGCTCTACATTGACGCAGCGGGCCCGGTGGCTGAAACAGGCCGGCGCATTATTTGAGAAAGGGAATTTTCATGTACATCGGCAAAGCCGCGCAGTTGTCCGGCACGACCATCAAGGCGATTCGTCACTATGAGGCGATTGGATTGATGCCCGAGCCTCAACGCCAAGGCGGCTACCGCGTTTACACGGTGCAGAGCGTGGAGCGATTGACCTTTATCAAATGCGCCCAGCAGCTGGGGTTCAAACTCAAGGAGTTGCAGGAAATTTTGCTGGGATACGACGGTGACGCCCTTCCCTGGGACCGGGCGGAACAAGCAATAGCCAACAAGAAGCACGCGTTATCTACACAAATCGCCGTGCTGCAACGAATGCAGGCGGGCTTGATTGCGTTTGAAACCCAACTGAAAGACGCCCAAGGGCACTGCTCGTCAATCAGCAGCGTCGCCATTTGACGCAGCCTTTACGCATGAGTTGGCGCTGACTTTTACGAGCCCCTTGTAAGGGCAATCTGATTTTCCAAACCGTTCATCCAGCCGCTTTTCGCTGCGGCAGACTCCGGCGCCTTGCCTTCTGTCGAGACGTCATGGATGACCCACGCCACCCTCATCGCCGCTATCGAACACGAGCTGGATGGTTTCCATCAGAGCCTGGTGGAGTACCGCCAGCAGATGGGCGCCTGGTATTCGCGTGCGCTGGATTCGGTCAGTCATGCAGCGGATATGCCGTC
>Ga0160430_100743_pt1 | contig 15652 bp, 13 predicted proteins | sample HID1971I_E0MG_FD_108274 | JGI IMG/M metagenome (GOLD analysis project Ga0160430, IMG submission 108274) | Enriched millipede-associated microbial communities from UW Madison campus, WI, USA - HID1971I_E0 MG | ecosystem: Host-associated > Arthropoda: Insects > Digestive system > Unclassified ...
GATGTCGGGCAGCGCGGCCTGCAGCTCGGGGCGGCGGAAGACCACGCGCTGGAAGAACTCGCCGCCCTCGGGATTGTCGGAGTACTGGTCGAGCGTGACGATGTTCCCGCCCACCCGGGTGACCAGCGCTGTCACGGCGGCCACGATGCCCGGCTGGTCGGGACCGTGCACGATCAGGCAGGCGTGGTCGCGATGCGTGTCGAGGTGCGTCGTCATCGGCGCGCCCCGGAGGACTGCGACGCGACGAACTCCCGCGCCCACGTGGACGTGGCGAGCAGCCCGCCGAACGTGTAGAAGTGCAGCTTCACCTCGCCGGAGCCACCCCCGGTCCCTGAGCCTGTCGAAGGGTCCGCGAGCTGCGCGGCCAGGTCCGACACGAACCGGTCGGGCCCGGCGGTGCCCATGAGGTTGGTGAGGGAGAACCCGTACTTCTTCACGATCATCGCGTTCGCGCCGACGCCGAACCGGCGGGCGAAGTTGATGAGTCGTTTGATGCCGGCCGGTCCCGGCGTGCCGATGCGGATGGGCGCGTCGATGCCCCGCTCGCGGACGGCGTCGATCCACGTCATCACCGGATCGGTGTCGAACGCGAACTGCGTCAGGATGACGGCATCCAGCCCCTCCTGCGCGAGGGTGAGCGCCTTCTCGTCCAGGTGACGCCACAGCACGTCGGCGGGGATGTCGGGGTGACCCTCGGGGTAGCCCGCGATCGACACCTCACGCACTCCGAACTTCTGCAGCACGCCCGAGCGGATCACGGTGAGCGCGTCGGGGTAGGGGCCCTCCGGGTCGGCCGGGTCGCCGCCGACGGCGAAGACATGCTCGGTCGCACCGACCTCCTGCAGGCGGCCGAGGAACTCCTCGAGCTCACCCTGCGACTTCAGACGGCGCGCCGAAAGGTGGGGGACCGGGATGAAGCCCATCTCCTTGACGGCCTTCGCAGCAGCGACCCGCATCTCGAGGTCTTCGTTGCCGAGGAACGTGACGTTGACCTTCGTTCCCTGCGGAATCGTGTCGCGCGCCTCTTCGAGACCGGCGATGTCCTTGCCGGTCATCTCGAGCGAGAAACCGTCGACGAGGGCGGCCGCCGAGGGCGATGCGGGAGTCGCGTGGGCCATGAGGGGAGGTCCTTTCCTCTTCCGGGTGCGTCTCTGCACCGCGGTAACCAGAGAATACCTATCACCATAGGTAATGGCAATAGGCACGCTGTGCGTGCGCACCCATCTTCGGGGGATCCACGCGCGGCGGAGGCGGCGACTTCCATTGAGCGGATGCCCGCCTCCGAGGTGCGTGCGTAGTTCACGTGTTTCGTGACGGGCGTCACAAAAGCATTGACAATCGATCCGCAGTGGCGCACCATGACTGTTGTCCGGCACGCCGCGGTGCCGACGCCGACTCCGGTCGGTCGGACGCGGCAGCCGGCACCCACAGCACCCGTCCTTTGAGAGGCCCGTCAATGAAGAAGAGTCTTGCCACCCTCGGCGTTCTCGCCGCCGCCGCACTCGCGCTCAGCGGCTGCACCGATTCCGGCGCCACCCCGTCCTCCACCTCGACCGACGACGCCGCCGGCGGCGAACTCACCAAGGTCCGCGTCGCCGCGCTGCCCATCGCCGAGACCGGGGCCCTCTGGGCCGCGATCGACGAGGGCATCTTCGAAGACCACGGCCTCGAGATCGAGGTCGTCCCCGCGCAGGGCGGCGCCAACGCCATCCCCGCGCTGCTGAGCGGCGACATCCAGTTCGCCATCGGCCAGCCGTTCGGCCCCATCCGCGCCGACGTCCAGGACCTGGGCGTCGTGATCGTGGGCAACTACGCCAACAGCCTCGCCGACGGTGACGACGTCAACGCTGTCGTCGCGCTGGGGGACTCCGGCATCACCCGCCCGGCCGACCTCGCCGGCAAGAAGGTGTCGGTGAACACCATCGGCGCCGCGGGAGACCTGACCATCCGCAAGGCCGTGCAGGACGACGGCGGCGATCCCTCGACGATCGAGTTCGTCGAGGTCGCGTTCCCCGACGTGCCCGCGCAGCTGGCCGCCGGCACCATGGACGCCGCGTGGGCGCCCGACCCGTTCCGCGGCATGGTCCTCGGCGACGGCGGTGTGTCGGTCGTCGCGCCGTACCAGGCGACGATCCCCGGGCTGTCGGTGCTCACCAACATCACGACGCAGGCACTCCTCGATGAGGACCCCGACCTCGTCGCCGACTACTCGGCCGCCATGTCCGAGGCGCTGGAGTGGGCGAGCGACAACGAGGACGCCGTGCGCGCCGCGATCGCGACCAACCTCGACATCCCCGAGGAGGCGGCTGCCGGCATCACGCTGCCGACCTTCACGTGGGATCTCGCCGACGCCGGCATCGAGGACCTCGGCTCCCTCGCTGTCGAGTTCGGATACATCGACGCCGAGCCCAACTTCGACCGGCTGCTCCAGCAGCAGTAGGCCGCGCGGCGTGGGATGGTGAGCGGATGCCGCGGCTCGCGGCATCCGCTCACCCCCACGCATTGCAGCCGGCAGCCCGGACGCTGCGGCCGGCCTCGCGGCGCAGCATCCGCTCGCCCTCTCCATCCCTCGCTCCCTCGTGGAGCGTCGCGCCCACGCCGCGCGACCCGACCGCACCGATCGGAGGCACTGTGACCGCCACCGCTGACGCTCCCACGACCGTTGCCGGCGCACCGCGCGCCCGGCAGCACCGCACCATGCGCAAGCTCGTGCTCGGCGTGGCCGGCATCCTCGGCTTCCTGGCGACGTGGCAGCTGCTGCCGACGCTCGGGATCGTCAACCCGGCCTACTTCCCCACGGCGACCGAGACCATCCTGCAACTGTTCGTGCTCTTCGGCGACCTGGAGTTCTGGCGCAACGTCGGCCGGACGCTGACCTCCTGGGCACTGGGCCTGCTGATCTCGACGGTGCTCGCCGTCGTGCTCGGCACGATCATCGGCCTGGTGCCCTTCCTGCGTCGCGCGACGCACACGACGGTGGAGTTCCTGCGTCCGATCCCCTCGGTCGCGCTCATCCCGCTCGCCATCCTCATGTTCGGCTATCAGCTGCAGGCGGCGCTCCTCATCATCGTGTATGCCGGCTTCTGGCAGGTGTTCATCCAGGTGCTGTACGGCGTGGCCGACGTCGACGCCGTCGCCCGCGACACGGCGCGCAGCTTCGGGCTGTCACGGGGATCGCGGATCGTCAACCTGGTCTTCCCCACTGCCCTGCCGTACCTCATGACGGGCCTGCGGCTGGCCGCGACCGTCGCGCTGATCCTCGCGATCACCGCCGAGATGTTCATCAGCATCCCGGGACTGGGCCGCGCGATCATGCTCGCCCGCGAATCCGGGCAGTGGACGACGGTGTACGCCCTCGTCATCGTGACCGGCATGCTCGGACTGCTCGTCAATCTGATCTTCCGGGCGATCGAGCGCCGTTCGCTGTCGTGGCACCAGTCCGTCCGAGGGGAGGAGGTCCTGTGACCCTCTACACGAGCACCGTCGTCACACCCCGCCGCCCGTCGCGGGTGTGGGCGAAGTTCGGCGAGAACACCGCGTACGCGCTCGGGCTGCCGATCATCCTGCTGGTGATCTGGGGCGTCTGGTCGTCGATCTCACCCGCGCCGTTCTTCCCGAGCCCGCTCGTCATCGCCGAGGCGTTCATCGAGACGTGGGTCGGACCCGCATTCTTCGCCGATGTGCTGCCGAGCCTCGGTCGCCTCGCGATCGGCATCGTGCTGGCCGTCGGACTCGGCATCGCGGCGGGGATCGTCATCGGCCTGGTGCAGTGGCTGCGGGAACTGCTCGAGCCCGTGTTCGAGTTCTTCCGCGCGGTGCCGCCGCCGGTGCTCATCCCGATCGTGGCCGTGCTCGTCGGCGCGAACGACCTCATGAAGGTCGTTGTGATCGTCGCCGGCGCGATCTGGCCCGTGCTGCTGAACACCATCGAGGGCGTCCGCGCGACCGACTCGGTGATGACCGAGACCGCGCGGTCGTTCGCCGTGACCTCGGGGGAGCGCCTGCGGTACCTCGTGCTCCCCTCGGCGAGTCCGCGCATCATGACGGGCGTGCGGCAGTGCCTCTCGATCGCCCTCATCCTGATGGTCATCTCCGAGATGTTCTTCTCGTCCTCGGGCCTGGGCTATCGAATCGTCTACTTCCAGCGCAACTACCTCATCGCCGAGATGTGGAGCGGCATCGTGCTGCTCGGGCTGATCGGCGTCCTGCTCGCCGTCATCTTCGGCTTCGTCGAGCGGCGCGTGCTTCGCTGGTACCACGGAATCAAGGAGGTGGAGCGTGCCTGACGCGCTGCGCAAGAGTGAGCCCCTGCTGAACGTCGAGCGCCTGCGCAAGGTGTACGAGTCGTCCACGGGCAACGTCGAGGCGATCGGCGACATCGGATTCCGGATGGATGCCGGCGAGCTGGTGTGCATCGTCGGCCCCTCGGGCTGCGGCAAGACGACGCTGCTGAAGTGCATCGCCGGGCTGCTCAAGCCGACGTCGGGTGTCATCGAGCTCGGCGGCCGGAAGGTCACCGCCCCGCCGCCCAACATGGCTCTCGTCTTCCAGGAGTACGGTCGCAGCCTGTATCCGTGGCTCACGGTCCGGGGCAACGTCGAGCTGCCGCTGAAGCACAAGAAGCTCAGCCGCCCCGAGCGGGACCGGCTCGTCGACGATGCGCTCGCCGCCGTCGGCCTCGAGCATGCGACCAAGAGCTACCCGTGGCAGCTCTCCGGCGGCATGCAGCAGCGCGTCGCCATCGCCCGCGCTGTCGCGTATCAGCCGGAGGTGCTCATCATGGACGAGCCCTTCGCCGCGGTCGACGCGCAGACGCGCGCCGACCTCGAAGACCTCGTGCGGGCGCTGCACCGCGATCGCGGCATGTCGATCCTGTTCGTGACCCACGACATCGACGAGTCCGTCTACCTCGGCGAGCGGGTCATCGTGCTCTCGAAGTCGCCGACATGGGTGCAGGAGGACCTCGCCATCGACCTCGCGCCCGAGCGCGACCAGATCACGACGCGCGCGCTGCCGCGCTTCACCGAGCTGCGCACCCACGTGTACGAGCAGATCCAGCGCGCCAAGCGCGGCGAGGCCGTGCGCCCGGAGGCCGCGTGAGCGTCGCAGCCGCGCGGGTCGCCGTCGCGATGCCCGCTCTCTCGGCCGTCGAGACGTCCGTGCTCACCCGCAAGCCGCGGCAGCTGCTCCTGGCGTTCTTCGGCGAGTACGTGTGCGACCGGTACTTCGAGCCGCTGCGCGCGAGCGTGCTCATCGGCGCGCTCGAGAGCGCCGGCGTCGCGGCTTCGGCGGTGCGGACCAACCTCGACCGCATGGTGCACAGCGGCCTGCTCGAACGCCGGCGCCTCGGCCGTGAGATCGGCTTCGTGCTCACCGCGCACGGCAGCGAGGTGCTGCGCGAGGCATCCGGCCGGGTCAACGGTCCGGCGCCGTTCGAGCCGCAGGGCGACGGCTGGACCCTCGTCACCTATACGGTGCCCGAACACCTGCGCGACCTCCGCCATCGCCTGCGCGCCGCACTGACCTGGTCGGGGTTCGCGGTGCTCCGCGATGGACTCTGGATCGCGCCCGGCGCCGTCGACCTCGCCGCCGCGCTGGGGGCGATCATCCCCGATCTGCCGCCGGGATCGGTCAACGCGTTCTCGGCGGGCGAGCTCGACGGGTTCCCGATGGCCGAGGCGGTGCGCGTCGCGTGGGACGTGGAGCGCATCCGCGACGCCCACGACGAGTTCATCGCCCACTGGGAACGTGAGGATGCGGCATCCGATCTCCCTCCGCTCACCGCACGCACCCTGCTGGTCGCCGACTGGCTCGCGCTGCTGCGCGCCGACCCGCGCCTGCCCCGGCAGTACATGGGCGAGGACTGGCCCGCCGACCGCTCGGCAGAGCTGTTCACGCAGCGCCACCGCGCGTTCGCGTTCCCCGCGGTGCGGGACTTCGCGGCGATCGTCGGCTGAGCTTTCGCGGTTGCCGGGGCGACGGGGCTGTCAGGTGTTGCGAGACGCGGGAACGTCCGCATAGGCGGCGAACGTGTGATGCGACACCCGCTCCGCCAGCTCCGCCGAGTGCGGCTCGAGGAGGCGGCGGAACTCCGCCTCGGCAGCAGGCCCGGTCGAGTCGTAGATCATCGAACAGACGGACAGTGCCCGCTCGAAGGGGAAGTCATCGCCGACGAGTGACCGGGGCAGCATCGGATCGGCGTGGCGAAGCTCGCGCCACTCGCGCATGATCGAGGTGCGCAGTCGCAGCGCATCGCCATCATGGGGCATCCGCTCGTCGCGGCTCTCGGGACGGCGTGTGCGCCCACTCGCCTGGATCTCCGCCGCGATCGGCTCCCATCGGTCGAGGAAATCGCGGTACGCCGCGGCGATGCCGTCCAGTCCGAATGCGTCGCGTGCGATGGCCGTCACGCTCTCATCGGGCAGATGTGCACCGACGAAGACCGTCAACTGTCCGAATGACGGTCGCACCGCGAGTTCTCCGACGATCGACTCCACCTCCGACCGGCGATCTCCCGGCCGGATCCACAGGCCGTCATGCACGTTGCCGAAGCCTGATTGGCGCAGCCGCTCTCGCAGGGTGTTGCGCGCGCCTCGCTGGTCCTCTCCCAGGGAGTACCCGACGACGGTCCATGTGCCGTCCCACGGACGGGGGATGTGGCTGCGGAAGAGCAGCTCCACATGGGCGTCCACCGACTCCTGGCTCATCGGGGAGACGGAGTAGGCGGTGGTCCTCCCCGTCTTGACGCTGACCAGGAATCCGCGCTTCGCGAGGCGCTGGATCGCCGCACGGGCGCCGGCGGGCGTCACGTCGAACAGCTCCAGCAATGCGACCAGCGCCGCGGACGGGATCGGCTCCGCGCGCAGGTGCCAATAGTCGCCCAGGAGGACGATGAGAAGCTGCTGCGAGCGGGCGCCCTGCTGGTCGCGCGGGAGCAGATCGTCGGCTGGCCTCATGGAGCGATTGTGCCAGTCAGGCGGTCACGCGACGTTCGCCGGCGTGAGAGCGAGCGGAACGGCGCGCGGGCCGTACTCGAGCCAGTTCATCATCCGGACTTCGCCGGCCGGCTCGAACGACGTCGTCCGCTCCAGCAGGGTCTGCAGCGCGATGAGCAGCTCGACACGGCCCATCGTGGCGGCCGGGCATCTGTGTGCGCCGCGGCCGAAGGCCAGATGCGAGTTGTTCTTGCGATGCAGCACGAATTCGTCCGGCCGGTCGAAGGCCGCGGCATCCCGGTTCGCCGAAGGGAACACGAGGGCTACCGGTTCGCTCCTGCGCACCATTCGTCCATGCACCACGGTGTCTTCCCTCGGCGTGCGCGCGAAGACGCGGTACGGGGCGTGGAGGCGCAGGAACTCCTCGATGGCCGCGGGGAGGTCCTCCGGGTGGAGACGCAGGTGCTCCTGCAGGTCGCGGTCCTGCGCGAGGTGCACGACGCAGCTGCCGAGTACGGCCTGGGGCGCCCCCATGCCCGCGACGATCATCTGACGGATCGTCGCGATGGCCGTCCGCTCGGTGATGTGGTTCGCGGGGTCCACGGCGGCGGCGTGCAGGCTGGCGACGAGGTCTTGTGAGGGATCGGGGTCGACGGCGAGACGCTCGCGGTAGACACGTTCCGCGATGTCGTAGAGCTCGGTGCTGCACTCCGCGATGACGTCGTCGTCCATGTCCTGGATGGCGAAGCCGTAGCGCACCCCGATCTCTCGCACATGACGGGTGAGCTCCACCGGAACGCCGAGGAACGCCGCGAAGCAGTCGACGACGAAGGGTGCCGCGAAGTCGGCGACGCCGTCGGCGCTGCCCCGGGCGAGCATCTCGCTCACTAGCTCGTCGGCGCTCGCGCGGAACGTGGACTCGTGCGTCTTGACCACCGCGCGTCGCATCACGGGGTCGATCGCCTCACGATAGGCGGTGTGCTCGGGAGGGTCGAAGTGCAGCGGCGGGCGCCGCGCTGACCGCGGGACGTGAGGCACGACATTCTGCACCGACGTGACGAATCGCTCGTCCTGCGCGATGGCCACCACATCGTCGTAGGTCATCGCCGCCCAGAAGCCACCGAAATCCTCGCTCCAGGGGAAGGGATCCGTCCGCCGCAGTTCGGCGTAATCGCGGTGCGCGCTGCCGAATGTCTCGTCGAGGGCGGGCGACCACTCGCTGGGGCGCTCCGAGCGCGTGCGTGCGTCCACATCGGCGGACGACGAGATGTCCTCGTCCTGCGTCGTGAAGCCGAAGGGGCAGGCGGCCATCAGATCACCTTCCTGCGCGCCCAGCGCGCGACGGATTCGAGGCTCACGACGACCGCGATGAGCCCGATGAGGATGCCGGCGGTCGTCTGGTAGTGGAGAGTGGCCACCGACTCCTCGAGGAGGAAGCCGATGCCGCCCGCGCCGACGATGCCGAGCACGGCGGACTCGCGCAGCGCGAGATCGGAGGTGAACAGGCTGTTGCCGATGAAGCTCGGCACGAACTGGGGCCACACACCGCTGACGAACACCTGCACGCGATTGGCGCCCGTCGCCTCGAGGCTGCGCAGCGGCGCGGGATCGACCTTGACGAGCGAGTCCGTGAAGAACTTCGCCGCGAGCGCGGTGCACGAGATCGCGAGGGCGAGGAATCCCGCGAACGGTCCGAGCCCGAGTGCGGCGACGAACAACAGCGCGTAGATGATGTCCGGCACGCCGCGCACGAGCACCATCAGGCCGCGCAGCGCGAGGGACAACGGCTCGAAGCGGATCAGATGGCGCGTCGACAGTACGGCGATGACGAGACCGATGATCACGCCGAAGGTGGTCGCCGAGATGGCCATGATGACGCTCTCGAAGATCCCGTACGCGATGTCGAGCGTGAAGACGGGCGGGAAGAACCCCGAGATCACCGCGAGCGCGTTCTCCCAGATCCGCGCCAGGCGAGGAGAGTCGGCGAAGAGCTGGGTGAGCGAGAAGACGAAGAGGGCGAGCACGGCGACGCCGGAGCCCACCCGCAGGATGCGCGAGCGGTTCCATCCCGGCGTTGCCGGCGTGTGCCCGGCTCCGTACAGCTCGGCGGCGGTGTGCTCTTCGGCGTGCTCGGCCAGGGCGCGCTGGGCGACGTAGGCGACGGCCTCGAGCAGGAGCAGCATCACCACGATGACGAGGATGATGCCGAGTGCCCGGTGGTAGTCGAGAGATCCGATGGCAGTCTGCAGCGCCACTCCGATGCCTCCCGCACCGACGAGGCCGAGCACCGCGGAGGCGCGGATGTTGATGTCGAGGCGGTACAGCACGATCGCCGTGATGCTCGGCAGCGCTCGACTGAACGTCGTCGCGACGAAGTTCTGCGCCCGGCTCGCCCCCACGGCCGCCACGGCCTCCCGCGGGGCTGGATCCTGCTCTTCGAAGACGTCGGCGAACATCTTGCCGATCATGCCGACCGAGTGGAACGCGATCGCCAACCCGCCGGCGAGGGGGCCGAGTCCGACGATCCGCACCAGGATCAGGGCGAAGACGAGCGAGGGGACGGCGCGGGTCACGACGATGATGCCGCGCGCCAGCCAGGCGACGACCCGCGGTCCGGTGAAGTTCCGCGAGGCGGCTGCGCCCAGGAAGACGGACGCGACGGTGGCGAGTCCGGTTCCCGCGATGGCGATCCACAAGGTCTCGAGCGCGAGAGTGGCGAGATTCGCGGGGTCGCCGACGGTGGGCGGCACCATGCGCTGCAGCAGCGCAGCGATGTCTTCCAGGCCGGCGATGAGGGCAGCCGGGCGGATGTCGAGCCACCACATTCCGAAAATCGTGACGGCCAGGTAGGCGAGGGGGATTCCCACCGTCGCTGCCGACGCGCGTGGACGGCCGGAACCCGGGCGCGGAGCCGCCTTCACCGGAGGGCGGTCGACGGTCAACGACATGTCAGGCCGATCCCTGCTGCTCGTAGACGGCGCGGATCTGCTCCTCGGTGGTCTCCGAGGTCAGCGCGTCGTGGACGAACGAGCCCTGCCGTACGGCGACCACGCGATCCGACACGGCCAGGGCGAGCTCGACCTGGTGCAGGGAGCAGATCACGGTGAAGCCATCCTCGCTGCTCAGCTTCTTCAGCGTCTGCAGCACCGAGACGCTCGCGTTGGGGTCCAGCGACGCGACCGGTTCGTCTGCGAGCACGAGCTCGGCCTCCTGCATGAGCGTGCGTGCGATGGCCACCCGCTGCTGCTGACCACCGGAGAGGGTGTCGCAGCGCTGGTAGCGCTCGTCGAGGAGTCCTACTCGCTCCAGATTCGCCACCGCCCGCTCGCGCAGCTCCTTGGGGTAGCTCGAGATGCCGTAGCGCGGCATCCGCAGCGAGCCGAGCGCGCCCATGAGCACGTTCTCCATCGCGCTCAGGCGCCCGACGAGGCCGAACTGCTGGAACACGAATCCCACGCGGGTGCGAAGTCGCTGCAGGGCGCCCCGGCCGCACGTCGCCGGGTTCACGCCGAGGACCGACAGGGTCCCACCGGTCGGCCGGTGGCTGCCGTTGATGAGACGCAGCAGCGTCGACTTCCCCGCGCCGGATGGCCCGACCAGGGCGACGAACTGACCGGCGGCGACCTCCAGATCGACACCCTTCAGGACCGCCTTGTCGCCGAAGCGCATGCTGACATCGCTGAGCGCGACACTCACGGCCGCCGTGTCCATCGGAGCGGTCGTCTTGTCGGGCATAGGAGGAGCTTTCTGCGTCACCGTGGCGGTCATCGGATCATTCCTCGCCGCGGCAGACGTCGGTCTTGAGCGTCTGGCAGATGGCGCTGATCACGTCGTAGTCGGATGCCGTGGCGGGCTCGAACGCGAAGGCTCCGGTTCCGCCCCACTTGCACGCCGTCTTCCCAGCGAACTCCTCGCCCCACTCGGCGGGCGCTTCGCGGTTCTGCTCTTCGCAGAGGCCGGCCTCCGACGCCGAGACGGCGTTGTACTCCGTCACCGCCGTGACGATCTGGTCGCGGAGCTTCTCATCCAGCCAGGTGCCGACCACGATCGGGGTGCCGGGGATCGGATCCGAGGTCCACACCGTCTCGGTGTCACCCTCGGCGATGATGCCGCGATCGGGCAGGATCGTCGTCACGAAGGTCTCCGCCACGAAGGCGATGTCGCAGTCCCCGGCCAGCATCTGCGTCACGGCGACGTCGTGCGATCCGACGAAGAGCGGGTTGATGTCGGACTCGGGGTCCATCCCCGCCTCCGTCATCGCCGCCGCCGCGGTGAGGTATCCGGTCGTCGACGCGGGGTCGGTGAAGCAGACGTTCTTGCCGGCCACGTCCTCGATCGAGGAGATGTCCGAGCCAGGGGCGACGACGCCGACCGAGTTCACCGCGCCTGAACCGGCTTCGGGGGTGCGCTGGTCCTTGGCGATGGGTTCCACATCCGCGACGTCTGCCGCCAGGTAGTACGAGAAGGCGCCGTATGTCGCGATGTCGACACGCTCCGCCACCTGAGCCTCGATGACACCGGCGTTGCTGCTCACGGCCTCGATGCGCGTGGGAATGCCGGTGGTCTCCTCGATGGCCGCGACGAGCGGCAGGAAGCTGTTCTCCAGCTCTTCGCTGTCATCCGTCGGCACGACGGCGAACACCAGCTCCGCAGGCGCATCCGACGGGGCCCCGTCATCCGGTCGGGCATTGGGGCTCGCGCCGCACGCGGTGAGGAGCAGCCCGGCCGCCATGACGCTCGCGGCCAGAACCAAGGTCTTCTTCATGTCGGCACCTTTCGACTTCGGGAAGACGGCCGCGACGCTTCGCACCCGCATTGGTGAGAAACACATTGAACAACGTCCGTCGTTGGAGGTGTGGTCTTTAAACGAAACCACTCATCGTTGCGATTGTCAACGGATCTGTTTCGCAACCGTTGACATCGTCAATCGATCGTGTCAAGGTCAAACCGCTACACCTCCCGCTGCGTACGGCGCCATAAGTGTCGTGTGCTCGGTCAACGAAGACCTGATGGTGCGACGCTCGACGGCGAGCCCGGCTCGCGCGCGTCGCGGAAAGGGAACGATGTCATCACGCTCGATCCGCGTCGGAATCGGCCTCGCCGCTTCCGCCGCTCTCGTCCTGGCCGCCGTCCCGGCGGCCGCGGCGCCGCTGTCACAGCCCGCGGAGATCCGCGGCGCGCTGCCCGGCGGCGGTCAGTACGTCCTCCACGAGCCCGAGCAATGGAACGGCACGCTGCTGACGTGGAGCCCGGGTTATGGCGGGGGAGGAGGAACAGCGTCCGCCGGGCCCTCGAACGAGGTCGTGTCGTGGCTCACCGGCCGGGGGTACGCCCTCGCCGGCGCGGCGGCCGGCACCGGATGGGCGGTCGAGGACCTCCTCGCCGCGCAGCCACAGGTCGTCGAAGCCGTCACCGCGGCGATAGGAGCGCCCGAGCACGTCGTGGCGTGGGGCGCGTCGATGGGAGGTCAGGTCTCGGTCGCGCTGCTGGAGCAACAGGCCGACATCTTCGACGCCGCGCTTCCGCTCTGCGGCTCGATCGCGGGCGCCATCCCCATGCTCAATGGCTCGCTCGACGGCACGTACGCGCTGAAGACGCTCCTCGCCCCCGAGGACGCACGGCTGGAGCTCGTGGATGTGACGAACGAACCGGCGCGGCAGGCCGCCTTCAAGGAGGTGCTCGACACCGCACAGCAGACCACGGAAGGGCGAGCGCGGATAGCCCTCGCGGCCAGTCTCGCCCAGATGCCGACATGGTCGCAGCCCGGCACCGACCAGCCGGACCGGCATGACATTCAGGCGCAGCAGGAGCAGCTTTACCGCATCTTCATGTGGGGCGCCGTATCGCCGCGGCAGCCGCTGGAACAGCGGGCCGGCGGGAACTTCTCGTGGAACACCGGCGTGGACTACACCGACGCCCTCCGGCAGTCCGGCAACCTGCCGCTCGTCCGTCAGCTGTATCGCGAGGCCGGACTCTCGCTCGACGACGATCTCACGGCGCTCAACGCCGGGGAGCGCATCGCCGCCGACGAACAGGCTGTCGCCTACATGCAGCGGAACGCCACGCCGACCGGCGACATCCACGGCCCCGTCCTGTCGCTGCACGAGACGGGTGACGCGGCGCCGGTGGTCGCGCAGGCCGGAACCTACGCAGACCGTGTGCGCGCCCACGGACAGACCGCGCTCCTGCAGCAGGCTTTCGTCGATCGCCCGGGGCACTGTGCCTACTCCGACGCGGAGGTGGCGGCGCTGGTCACCGCCCTGCAGGACCGGCTCGAGTCCGGCAGGTGGAAGAACCTCGCGAGCCCGCATGCCCTCAACGATCGTGCCGACGCCATCGCCGAGAGCAGCGGACTCGAGCGCGGCGGCACGTTCGCCCGTCATCAGCCGGACTCGCTGCTGCGACCCGAGCGTGAGCCGGACGTCTTCGCGCCACAGCCCGAGGAGCGCACCACCCGCTCTGGTGCTTTTCCGGACGGCACGGCATACACCGCCATCGCCCCCGGGGACTGGAACGGGTCGCTCGTCGTCGTGCCAGGTCGCCCCACCGCGGACTTCGCATCGGCGGAATGGCTGCTGCAGCGGGGCACGGCGGTGATCGGATACGACCTCTCGGACGGCTGGGACCTGGCGCGCGACCGAGACAACGCAAGCGCCGCCGTCGCCGCGTTCACCGACATCGCCGGCCCACCCGACGACGTCGTGCTGGCCGGCCGGTCGCAGGGCGGACTCGTCACCCGCATCGTCGCTGACTCCGCGCCCGACTGGCTCGACGGCGCCGTGCCGATGTGCGGCGGGGGCGCCGGAGCGGTGAGCACATGGAACTACAAGCTCGACACGGCCTTCGTCCTGCGCGAGCTCGTCGACCCGGCCTCGTCGATGCGGATCACCGGGATCGTGGATCTCGATGCAGAGCTCGAGGAGCTGAACGCGCTCGTGGCGAAGGCCTCGGGCAGCGCGGAAGGACGAGCCCGGGCGAGCTTCGCGGCAGCGCTGAGCAAGATCCCCGCCCTCGACCCTGCCACGGGTGCGGACATCGTGGACCGCGAGGCGCGGATCGACCGCTACCTCGCCTACATGCCGTTCGCCGTCGGGTCATTCGTGCGGGCAGGCTATGAAGCCACGGTGGGCGGCACCTTCTCGTGGAACACCGGCGTCGACTACGAGCGCGCACTGCGCGACTCCGGGAGATGGCGCGAGGTCTCCGCCGCGTACCGGGCCGCGGGGCTCTCTCTCGACGATGATCTGCGCACGCTCGCTCGCGCCGACAGGCTGGAGGCGGATCCCGAGGCTGTCGGGTTCGTCGAGCGCACGGCGTCGTTCACGGGAGAACTCACGGTGCCGGTGCTGTCGCTGAGCACCACCGGGGACGGTGCCGGCTCCACCCAGGATGACGAGGCGTACGCCACGACGGTGCGCGACGCGGGTGAGCGAGCGCAGCTGCGGCAGGCGTTCGTCCAGGCCGAGGGTCACTGCACATTCACCGCGGCGGAAGAGGCTGCCGTGTTCGAGACGATCTTCACGAGGATCGCGGACGGCAGCTGGCCGGCTACGTCCCCGAACGCGCTCGCGGGAAGGGCGGCCGCCATCGACCAGCAGAGCGGTCTGACGCTGGGGGAGGCCCGCTTCGCGGCTGCGAGGCATGGCGGCGTGCCCGCGCGCATGTGGGATGCCGGCGACTGGGGCTCGTACGGCGGATGACTGCGATCCCCCCGCCATTGAGGCCCCGGCATCCGTTCCGCGGATGCCGGGGCCTCGGCTCGCCGCCCTCGGCTGAGCATCCGCGGTTGCCGGGGCGACGGGACCCTCAGGTGACGCGGTAGGCGACGTAGCGGACGCGGCTCGCCTCGCGGATGTACGACGCGACGTAGACCGTGCGCTCGAACTCGGGGCGCGCGGCGGACTCCAGCGTCAGGGCGGCGCGGAAGTAATAGGCGTCCGGGTCGACATCGTCGCCGCGCAGCAGCGCCTCGAGCACGCCGGGATCGCCGCTGCGGACACCGCGGGCCCGGATGTAGAGCAGCGACCCGTCGTCGGCGCGGGCGCTGTAGCGGCCGTCGATCTCGATGGACCCGTCCGCCCGCACGACCTGCCAGTCGGCGCCGCCGGCGAGGATCGTGCCGGTGAACTCGCCCGTGATGGTGCCGCCGACCACCGGGATGATGCGGCGATGGCCGGCGCGGGTCATGCCATGGTCCTCCAGCGGACCGAGCTCGGCCACGACCTCGAACGCCGGCACGAGCGACGGCACCGGCGGGACGCGCGTCATCGGCCCTCGCCGAACCGCGCCCGCAGGTCGGCCTTGCGCACCTTGCCGGACGCCGTGCGCGGCAGGTCTTCCACCACGACGACGTTCTTCGGCAGCTTGTAGCGGGCGAGCACGCCGTCGAGGCGGGAGCGCACGATCTCGGTGTCGACCTCGGCCCCCTCTTTGACCGTCACGACGGCCCACGGCACCTCGCCCCAGCGGTCGTCGGGCACGCCGACGACGGCCACGCCCGAGATCCCCTCGATGTCCGAGATGAGGTTCTCCACCTCGGCGGGATAGATGTTCTCGCCGCCCGAGATGATCATGTCCTTCAGCCGGTCGGCGATGTAGAGGTACCCGTCGGCGTCGAGGTAGCCGAGATCGCCGGAGCGGAACCAGTGGTCGTCGGTGAACGCGGCCGCGGTCGCCTCGGGCTGGCCGTGATAGCCGAGGAAGACGTTGGGGCCGGA
>Ga0160430_100744_pt1 | contig 15621 bp, 17 predicted proteins | sample HID1971I_E0MG_FD_108274 | JGI IMG/M metagenome (GOLD analysis project Ga0160430, IMG submission 108274) | Enriched millipede-associated microbial communities from UW Madison campus, WI, USA - HID1971I_E0 MG | ecosystem: Host-associated > Arthropoda: Insects > Digestive system > Unclassified ...
GCTTCGAGCGGCTCTCTGTAGCCGTCGTTCCTTCCGCCGAGCGCTCGGAAATTCGCCTCGACGAGGCCGGCGAAGACCAATCGGGAAACCTTCTGCACGTCGTTCTTCATGTACGTTGTGTACGGAAGCGTCGCGTTCGAAAGGTCTTTGAGCAAAGCGAGCGCCCTGGGTCAAATTCCTCAGGAAGAACGGCTACTGTGCATTGTGGCGCTTGCGGATGCAAGCACGCCCTGCGCTGCCGAGCGCGTTGGCATGCTCGCGCCAGCGCATCGATGGACCTTCTAGCCGCACCTCGGCCCCACCCCGTCGCGAAACGCTCGCAGAAGGCGCATCGCCCGGTAGCTGCAGCGCGTTTTATCTCGCCAGAGCGACGTGGGCCCATCAAGCGCCCGGTTGTCGTCTCCAACCGACTACACACACTGCTCAGCGAAGTCCGACAAGTGAAACCTTGCTTGCGTATGAAAATACGTCAACGCGAAGTGTGAGCCTTTCTGACTTGGGCCTCTCCTCGCCAGAGGCGGCGCGAATCCGACTCGCAGGAGCTGATCAACTGCCACGTTGACTTCATTCACGATGCTCGATTGAAGCAGATAGCGGCGATTGCTTTGTAGGCTCCGAAAGATCATTCTCAAGTTGCTGCCAAGAAATGCTGGAGCCGGTCTTGGGCACGAAGCCGACCTGCAACCCGAAGATGCTCGCGATCTTCCCCAGCGTGTCGATGGTCGGATTGGTCTTGTCGCTCTCGATGAGCCGAAGACTCTGTACGCTGAGCCCTCGATGCTTGGCGAATTCTGGTTGGGTCAGGCGGCTGATCCGCCGCATGGCAGCCACGGCCTGTCCCACAGACATTCGCCCCGCCGCCATGGCGTCGTAGATCTCTTGACGCAGCTTGCGCTCGTGTGAGAGGTCCGGCGCTTTGCGTCGCTTATCCACGAGGCTTGCTCCGTGCGGTTCTGGGCAGAAGATCGCGCAAGGCGTCCAACTGCAATGCCTGCGCATCGATACTGCCGCGGCATGCCTCGATGACCGCCTGCTCCACGCCGCATTCCCTGGCCGTATCAGCCAGCGCCCCAACAGTGGGCGCAAAGGCATGGAGCGCATGTGCGATGCGCGCTCTCTCCTGGTCGCTCACTTGAAGCGTTTCTATGACTTCGCTCCAGCTGCGCTGAAGTTTTCCAGCATCGTCGCGCCAGTGACAGCCTCGCGCCACGACCTCCGGATCCAGGAACATGGGGGCGAAGTCGAAGAGGGGTGTCAGCCGAACGGTGCCGTCGACCAGGCGCTGCACGGCTGTGTTGCGTGCATGGTTGTCGGTGTTGCGCATGGCCAGATTCAGCACGTCGCGTCGAATGAATTCCACAGTTTCCGTGAACGGGTCTGACACGACCGAGCGCAAGCCTGAGAGCAGGAAGTGCTGGCTCTTGGGCAAACCGAAACCCCTCAAGTCACAGATGCTTGCGAGGCTTTCCTGGTGCAGTCGTTTCACTTGACCGTCGACGACGACCCGATCGAAACGGCGTACGAACAGGACCTCGCCTTGAAGTTGCGGCGTGCTCGACATTCGCAACCCACACGCAGCAGCGAGACGAAGGTAACCGGCCTCATTGCGAAGGACGGTGCGGTCTGCCTCGCTTCTTCCTCGGGGTAACTTGAGCAACCAGTGTGTGGTGGCGCGTTCGTCGGGCAGTGCCATGTCTGCGAACCAGCGCCCGGCTTCGTCGGTCGTCAGCAGGAACTTCGGGGCGACACCCTGCACGCCGGTGGTGCCTGCGGCAAGCATGGCATGCAGGGACAGATGCTCGAGAAATTCCTCGCTGTGGTTCAGAACGTCTTCCATGGAAAAGCCACGTTGTGCGCCAGGATCAGCGTCGCGTGCGGCCTCCTCGCGGAAGAATTCCATTGCGCTTTCGAATCGCAGACAACCGATCGGATTGAAAGCACCGTTCATGACGAGCGGCAGCAACATGTTTTCGGCGTCTGCCAGACCCAGCCTGTCCAGCAGATACCTGCGGCCTCTGCCTTGTGCCACCAAGTCATAGACAAAGGCCGGCGGGCGGCGATCCGGCTCGCGGCCTGTAAGGCCCTCCACGAATCGGTCGGCTTCGATGCCCACAGGCAGACCCAACGCAACCGGCTGCGGATTCTCCTCGCTGAAAACGTACTCAGGCAGGTACTCGAAACGGCAGCGATCTGCTCCCAACGCCTGGATCGTGGCGGCGGCTTGCCATCGGCCGTTCGCATGCACTTCGATGGTCGTATCGCGGGCAGCAGATAAAAAGGAGAATTCCTGCATATTAACCATCATGATGGTTAAAGTCTCGAATTTGTCAAATCGATTTGACCACTATAGTGGCGAAAATATGCGTCTATGTCGCCAAGCGAGAGCTGCGAAGATTTTGGGTGATCGGCAGCGTTTCAATCCTTTTCGCAGGGAGGGCCTGACGCAGCTCCGCCGCTTGGGGCTTTTTGGAAGCCCCTCTGGGCTGTTTGGCATCCATGTGCACCCTTTTTCCTCCGATTCTTCGTCTGCAGGGCACGGTCGACACGTCGGGGAAACATCGGCGCATTGAAGGTGCGACACCCATGTGCAGGTCGGCGACCACGCGTCGCTGGCGCGGCTCTCACTGGCTAAGCTTGGTGGCCCTGACCAACCGCGGGAATACAACCCCTGCTGCCGTGAGCTCAAGCACGTCCGCCCAGTTGCTTGCATCAAATGCGATGCTAAAATGCATCAAATTTGATGAAAAAGGGGTTCGCTATGAGAACAACGGTCACGATTGACGACGCGTTGTATGAAGAGGCGCTAAAAGTTGCGGACCCAAGCATGGACAAGGCGGATCTATTCAGGGAAGCGATCAAGACTTTTGTACGGGTCCAGTCGGCGAAGCGGCTCGCGGCGCTTGGAGGGCGGATGCCTGAGATGCCCGACATTCCTCGTCGCCGCGAAGGCACCGGCTCATGACGCTGGTGTTGGTTGATACCTCGGTTTGGGTTGATCATTTTCGCGCGCGGAACTCCACCTTGGAGCAGCTGCTCGGGCTTGACCAAGTATTGATTCATCCGATGGTGATAGGGGAGCTTGCATGCGGTACACCGCCAGCGCGTACCCAGACGCTCGGATATCTGCATCACCTGCAACATGTGCAGCAAGCCAGCCTGCGCGAAGTGCTCCTCTTCATCGAAAAAGAGCGTCTCTTTGGATTGGGGTGTGGCCTCGTGGACCTGACCCTTGTGGCATCGACGCTGATGACGCCTGGCGCCGAACTGTGGTCTCTAGACAAGCGCCTGAACGATATGACGCAAAGGTTTGCGGTCGGGTACCGACCCGCTGTCCATTGAACGTTGCATTTCCAACATCCCGTGGGGTGCGGATGCGATCGCTGATGAAGAGGCGTCGGATTCGACAGATCGTTGAGCGATGCCCGTTGGGCGGCCCTGCACGATAGGCAGTGTGCTCGTTGCCCCCTTGGTTCCGTCGTTGACTCGCCATGGCGCATCGGCTACCTGACGCAGCTCGCGGAACCCGAGCGACTGGAAGAGGAGGTCGGTGCCCTGGTGCGCGACTGCGCATCGATGGCGCCGATCGCGCTGACCGGCATGAAGCATCACCTCAACCGCATCGCGCGCGGCACGCTCGACCCGCAGGCGCTCGACGCGAGCATCCGCAGCGCCTACCTCTCGGAAGATCTGCGCGAGGGGCAATCGGCCTGGGCGCAGAAGAGAGCTGCGAAGTTCCAGGGGAAATAGAGAGCAGCGCTCTGGAAACCATGGCCTCGAGTGCGGCCGCTGCCGACTCAGTGTGATGTGCTTCTGCTTCATGATGGGGGCACTGCAGCATGGGCATACGCCGGTATATATCGTTCACTCCCGGCACGCGTTCGATCATCCCCAGGTGGACATGGCCATGACTCGATCTAAGTGCAAATTTATTGCGAAATCCCAGGCCGAGGTCACAAGGCCGCTTCGGTCGATCCGACTGCTGAGAGAAGTCGAGTTTCGCCTCAGGCGCCGCGATTGATCTCGCAGCATGCAATGGAAATGCTCCGTCGCAGCACCCTGAGGCCGGCGTCAAGAGCGGATGTCGGCTTGAGAGGATCGCGCGGATCTCCCTAAGCTCGCGCAGCCACCGCGACAGCGCATCGCGAGCTCGGTCGGAAGACGGCGTTACACGCAGCAAGCTCGTCCGGTAGGCGTTCATTCATTCATACGTCGAAAGGGTTGGGTCTCGATTGACAACCTCTTCGGCCAGAAAGTCGCTGACTGCGCGCACTTTCAGCGAATCGGCGAGATCGGCATGGATGACCAACCAAACATCGTTGCTGAACAGTTGCTCTGCGGGTATGACCTGAACAAAACCTTCCCGCGCGGCGAGAAAATCCGGAATGACAGCCAATCCTAATCCTGCGCGAACTGCCGCGATCTGCGACGGCAAGTTGTTCGTGACCAGCGCAATCCTGCAGCCTGGGTGCTCGCGTGCGAGCCAGACAGCGGCAGGCAAGTGCGCGTGGCCGGCATCCCAAGTCACAAATTGACGACCTGCTAGCGGCAGACCCTCAACAGGCGGGTTCTCTTCGAGGTAGCTGCGGGTCGCATAGACGGAATAGGTCATGTGGCCCACACGTCTGACCTTGAGATTTCCCCTGCTCGGCCTGGTTACACGCAATGCGATGTCTGCCTCTCGGCGACCGAGCGCAGTAGTCGCAGTCCCGGTGATGATCTCCAGGCAGATGCCCGGATACCGCTTGCGAAGCGCAGGCATGGCGGGGATGACAAGGTCAGTGGCAAAGTTTTCCGATGTCGCGATGCGAACCGTTCCTGTAGGAGATCCATCGAGGCCAGCTGCGTTGCGCTCCAACGCAAGAACCTCGTCTTCGACCTGCTTAGCGTGCTTCAGTATCTCAAGCCCTCCATCCGTGAGCAAATAGCCTGTCTGATGGCGCACGAAAACGCTGAAGCCGAGACTTGACTCCAACTCTCCGATGCGCCGACTCACAGTGGATTGACTCACCGCGAGCTCGAGCGCGGCCTGTGTGAGGCTGCCGGTGCGGGATACAGCCAGAAAGTACTTCAGGTCGTTCCAGTCCATGCGATTTCTTGTGATTTGTTAGAGCTCTTGAACAGCGTTAAGGGTGAACCAGGCCCCTACCCGCTATGCCCGATCGACGCTGCAAAAACAGAAAACGATATTGCATCTTTGGCTCTTCTCGTCTTGATCGAGCAGGTCGACACTGGCCCAGCGCTGGCATTTCCTTGCCTTCACACAACGCAAAACTTCTTCAAATTCATCATGAAGTATCGAACTCTTGGAAACACTGGGTTGCTCGTCTCGCAGCTTTGCCTTGGAACCATGACTTTCAGCGATGGGAGCGGCGTCTATAAGCACATCGGGAACGTGGGCCAAGAAGGTGCAGATGAGCTCGTCAAAGCGAGCTATGAATCGGGCATCAATTTCTTCGACACCGCCGATGTGTACTCTGCAGGTGAGAGCGAGCGCACGTTGGGACAAGCATTCAGGAATCTTGGCATCGCGCGCAAGGACTATGTGCTTGCGACCAAAGTGTACAGCCGCGTCGGCAAGGGCCGAAACGATGTTGGCGCTTCTCGCGGCCACATCATGGACGCTGTGGAAGGTAGCCTTAAACGGCTGCAAACGGACTACATCGATCTTTACCAGATTCACGCAAGCGACAGCCTCACACCCATCGAGGAGACGCTGCGCGCGTTGGACGATCTGGTGCGACAAGGCAAGGTTCGCTACCTGGGCGTCTCGAACTGGCAAGCCTGGCGCATCGCAACTGCGCTTGGAATCTCGGCCCGCCTTCATCTTTCGCGTTTCAATACGCTTCAGGCCTACTACTCACTGGCCGGCCGAGATCTAGAGCGCGAGCTCGCTCCGCTTCTCGCGGAGGAAAAAATGGGCCTGCTGGTCTGGAGTCCACTCGCAGGTGGCCTTCTGTCCGGGAAGTTCAGCCGCGACGAGCAGTCGCCAGAGGATTCCCGACGCGCCGAGTTCGACTTTCCCGTCGTGGACAAAGAGCGTGCATGGAGGGTGATTGACACGCTGCGCCCGATCGCGGCTGCGCACGGGTGCAGTGTGGCGAGAGTCGCCTTGGCTTGGCTCCTGTCCAAAGCGGTGGTGACCTCTGTTCTGGTTGGCGCCAAGCGGCTCAGCCAGCTCGAGGACAACATTGCAGCCACCACGCTAACGCTCAGCGAGGAGGAGATCCGCCAACTCGACGCGGTCAGCGAACTGCCGCTCGAATATCCGGGCTGGATGCTTGCTACACAAGGTGCTGATCGGCTCGGTCCTGTTGACCTTTGGGCCGGGAAGACTGCTTCAGTTTCCTGAAGCACGGATCGGGCGCGGCAACAAGCAGTTGCATGTGCCGCGCAATGCGGTTTGCCGCGCTCGCCTTGTGGTTGGCCGCCGGAGCGCACGGCCAACGTAGCGCGAGGCACTGCCGAGCGCGCAAGCACCGGACACGATTCCTCTCCCGAAGCTGGGGCCGCTCAATTGCTGCCGGCAGCCCGAGGCTGCCTGGCATGGAAGTTGTCTTCCCGAGCCATTGACTCATTGAATTTTTAGCAATGAGCAGGACGAATGAGGCGACGCGCGTCATGAATTCGTGATGCGAGTCTCTCCATGTCGCAGCATCGGCAACTTCCGTTTAACGGAATCGACTTCCGGGTTTCGCCTCTCATTTGCAGGCGTGGCCGCGACTTCTAATTCTGTTAATCAGTAGTCGCTTCCGTTGATCGGAATGCAAAAAACGAAAGAGACACCATGCTTGAGACCTTCGACATGTGGATCAACGGTCAGGCCGCGCCGGGTACCGGCGGCTGGATCGAAAGCCTGAATCCATATACCCAGCAGCCCTGGGCCCGAGTGCCAGATGCTTCCCCGAAGGACGTCGCCGCTGCTGTGGGGGCCGCGGCTGATGCCTTTGCCCGCGGTGCTTGGCCTGCTACCACACCGCAGCAACGCGCGGGCTTGTTGCGCAAGCTGGGCGATCTGGTGGCACGCGATGCCGAGAAGATGGCGTTGCTGGAGAGCCGGGACAACGGCAAGCTCTACAAGGAAATGCTGGCGCAATGGCGCTACATCCCCGAGTGGTTCTATTTCCATGCGGGGCAGGCCGTACAGCCATGGGGCGATGTCCTGCCCAGCGACCGGCCGAACTTTATGGCATTCACGCGACGAGAGCCGGTGGGAGTGGTCGCTGCCATCACACCCTGGAATTCGCCGGGTCTGCTGATGGTGTGGAAATTGGCACCTGCCCTGGCGGCGGGTTGCACTTTTGTCGTGAAGCCATCGGAATACACACCGGTCTCCACATTGGTGTTCGCCAGGCTGGTGGAAGAGGCGGGCGTTCCACCCGGTGTGTTCAACGTGGTGACCGGCGGTGCCGAGGTCGGCCGCGCGCTGGTAACCGACCCTCGCGTGAACAAGGTGGCGTTTACCGGCTCCGATGGAGTGGGTGCTGCGATCGCCCAGTCGGTGGCGAGTGGCTTCAAACGAATCACGCTCGAGCTGGGAGGCAAATCGGCGCAGGTGGTCTTTGGCGATTGCGAGATACCTGCCACGGTCAACGGCATCATGAGCGGAGTCTTCGCGGCCACGGGCCAAAGCTGCATGGCTGGCTCGCGGCTCATCGTGCATCGCAGCGTGCAACAGGCGATCGTCGATGCGCTGGTGGCGCGCGCCGCCACCATCCGCTTGGGCGACCCGATGGATCCGGCAACCGAGATGGGGCCGGCGGCCACGGCCGCCCAGCACCAGAAGATTCTCTCGATGGTGGAGACGGCGAAATCGCAGGGCGCGAAAGTCGCTTGTGGCGGGGTCGCCGGCGAAGCAGGAGGCTTCTTCGTGCGGCCCACGGTGCTCACGGACGTCACACAGGACATGCGCATTGCGCAGGAGGAAGTTTTTGGTCCCGTGCTAGCCGTGATGCCTTTTGACACGGAGGACGAGGCGGTGGCGTTGGCCAACGGCACCGACTACGGGCTGGCAGCGGGCATATGGACCACCGATGTGCGCCTGGCCCACCGCATGGCCGCCAAGTTGCGCGCGGGAACCGTATGGATCAATGCCTACCGCGTGGCCGCGCCATTCGCCCCTTTCGGCGGATTTGGCCACAGCGGGCTAGGCCGAGAAAACGGGCGCGAAGGCATGCTCGATTTCCTCGAGACCAAAACGGTCTGGATCGAGTTGTCGGGCGCCACGCGCGATCCATTCACCATTGGTTGAGTCGGACATGCAAACCGGTAGCTCCAAGGCGCCGCCACTGTTGGAGGTGTGCGATCTCAGCGTGCGCTATGGCAGCGGCTCGCGCGCGCTGACGGACGTTTCGTACTCCCTCGCGGCCGGTGAGATCGTCGCCATTCTCGGACCCAATGGCGCGGGCAAGACCACGGTGCTGCGTGCCGTCTCCGGGCTGCTTCCCGTGCACCATGGTCAGGTCGAATCCGGCAGCCTTCGCTTCGATGGCCACGCGATGGAACGACTGAATGCCGCCGGGCGCGTGCGACAAGGTCTGGCGCAAGTCATGGAAGGCCGCCGGATCTTCGGTGAGATGACCGTGGCCGAGAATCTCATGGCGGGTGCTCACACCCGTCCGCGCGTCGGCGCCAGGCGTGCCGAACTCAAAGACACGCTGGATCGCGTGCTCGACTACTTCCCAATTCTGAAGCAGCGCCTCGATGCCATCGCCGGTTATCTCTCCGGCGGCGAGCAGCAGATGCTGGCGATTGGTCGTGCGCTCATGGCCGCACCGCGCCTTCTCTTGCTCGACGAGCCATCGCTTGGCGTGGCACCGAAGATCGTGGCGCAGATCTCAGAGATCCTGCTGCGCATCAACCAGAGCGGCGTCAGTGTGCTTCTGGTTGAGCAGAATGCCAGTGTGGCACTTGATCTGTGCCACCACGCCTTGGTGCTTGAGAATGGTCGGGTGGCTGTGAGTGGAACGGCCAGCGTCTTGCAAAGCGACCCTCGCGTGCGTGAGATCTACCTTGGCATGTCGGGCCAGGGGCGCCGCAGCTTTCGGGTGGCCGATGCGGTCGCAGCTGGGGGCGTTGCATGAGCGGGCTCGAGGCTGCACAGCGCGTGCTCGATGTGCAAGGTCTGTCATTGGCGTTCGGTGGCGTGCAGGCGCTGGCCGACGTGAGCTTCGACGTGAAGGCTTCGGAGCTGCTGGCCATCATCGGACCCAATGGCGCCGGCAAGTCGTCTCTCTTCAACTGCCTCTCGTCCATCTATGCCCCGCAGAGGGGGAGCATCCGGTTGAACGGTCATGAATTGGTGGGTCGCCCCACGTCCTATGGCGTAAGCCTGGGCTTGGGGCGAACGTTCCAGAACCTGGGCCTGTTCGACAACGCGGATGTGGAAACCAACTTGATGCTGGGCCGGCATCCCTTGATGAAGACCGGCTTTCTCTCGGCGGCGCTATGGCGTGGGAAGGCCCGCGACGAGGAAATCGCTCACCGCGAACGCGTGGACGAATTGGTCGACCTGCTCAAGCTGCGTGAGGCTTGCGGGCGTCCCGTCGGTCTTCTGCCTTACGGCACGCGCAAGCTCGTGGAGCTCGGCCGCGCGCTCGCCATGGAGCCGAGCGTGTTGCTGATGGATGAGCCAGTGGCTGGCATGAACCGTGAAGAGCGCGACCACATGGCGCTGACGATCCATCAGGTGCGTCAGGTGCTGGGAACCACGATCGTGCTCGTCGAGCACGACGTCGGGTTCGTGATGGATCTGGCCGATCGCGTGATGGTGCTCGAGTTTGGTCGAGTGATTCAGTTCGGCGACCCGGACACCGTGCGCAACGACCCGCGCGTGATCGAGGCTTACCTCGGTGCGGCGGCGCATCAATGACCGATCGGGACGCACAGCATGATTGATTTTTTTCAAATTCTCTTCGCGGGCTTCGCGCAGGGGACGATGTACGCGCTCATCGCCATCGGCTTCGTCATCGTCTACAAGGCCACCGGCGTGCTGAACTTCACGACCGGCGGCCTGCTCATGTTTGGCGCCTACCTGGCACACCATGCGGTGGGTGGATGGGGCCTTCATTTCGGGCTGGCCTTGCTGTTAGGAGCGTTCGCCACCGGCGGGGTTGGGATACTGGTGCAGACCCTCGTGCTGTCGCGGATGGCTGGAAAGCCGCACTTCACCCTGATCATGCTGACGTGGGCGGTGCTCATCGTGCTCGAGCAGATTCCGCCGGCAATCTGGGGCTACGACGTGCTCACGATGGGCGATCCCTGGGGTATCTCGATGACCTCGATCGGCCCACTATCAGTGTTCACCATCGACCTCTGGGCGGTGCTGCTTGCAGTGGCGATCGTCGTCGCGCTGTATCTTTTCTTCCGCTTTTCCCGTCTTGGGATCGCCATGCGGGCCACGGCGATCGATCGCGAAGCGGCCATGGCCCAGGGCATTTCGCCCAACACGGTCTTCAACACGGCCTGGTGCCTTGCTGGCGCGGTCGCCGGCATCGCCGGCATCTTCCTGGGGGGTGGGGCTCGCGTGGTGAGCCCCGAGCTGTCGCTGATCGCGCTGGCCGCCATTCCCGCTGTGATCGTCGGTGGCCTGGAGAGTCCGGCCGGTGCTGTGCTTGGAGGCGTTCTGATCGGCATCGCCGAGGTGCTCACCGCGTACTACGTCCCGGTGTACGCGCCATGGCTAGGCAAGAACTTTCACCTGGTCATGCCCTACATCGTGCTGATCGCCATTCTGTTGGTGCGGCCGTATGGGCTGCTTGGAACGCGCAGCGTGCGCAGAGGCTGACATGAGCACCACCCCTCCTTCTTCGCGCTCTTGGGTTGATTGGACCGACTCCACTCGTGCGATCCATCGGGCGGCCATCGTGCATCGACTCGATCTGCTGGGTCATCCGCTGCGCTGGCTCTTGATGATCGGGCTGCTGGTGGCTTGGTTCGCGCTACCTCTGGTGCTGACCGGCTTTCTTCTGAAGTTGTATGTGTACATCGGCATCGCCGCCATCGCCGCAATGGGCTTGAACCTTCTCTCCGGCAATGCGGGGCAGGTGTCGCTGGGCCATCCATTTTTCATCGGCATGGGTGCTTACTGCGCAGCCGTGGTCGGCGGGGATTGGGGCTTGCCGCTGCCGGTCTGGCTGGCCGCCTGCGCGCTCCTGGGCGGTGCCGTGGGCGCGGCCACGGGACCTTTCGCGCTGCGCCTTCGCGGCAACTATCTCGTGATGGTAACCATCGCGCTGGTCTTCATCGGTCTGCACATCTTCAACAATTGGTCATCGGTGACTGGCGGAGTGGGCGGTCGTGCGATCACGCCGACGCTGGCGATCCTGGGTTGGGACATGGGCGATCCGACGCTGAAGGACAGGCGCTTCGCGTGGGTTGTCTGGCCAATGGTGGCGGTGGTCGGGCTGGGTTTGGTGAACATCTTGCGGTCAAGGCCTGGACGCGCGCTGCAAGCCATCCGCGATCGCGACCTCACGGCCGAGGTGCTGGGTATCGACATCGCACGCTACAAGGTGGCCGCGTTTGCCATGTCGAGCATGCTGGCCGCGTTCAGCGGCGGGCTTTACGGCGCCTACGTAGGCTTCGCAAGTCCTGCGGAATGGACCTTGGTGCTCTCCATCCAATACCTCGCCATGATCATCGTCGGAGGTGTGGGCAGCGTGCTTGGCTCCATCGTTGGCGCGGCCGTGATCATCAGTCTGCCGCACGCCACGCAGGCCATCCTCGGGGTGATACCCAACACCGGGCGCATCGTGTCGCAAATGCCGGGTGACGGCGGGTTGATCTCAGTCTTCGCCCTGATCCAGGTTCTCTTCGGTGTGCTCATCGTCATATTCCTGACGGTCGCGCCCCGTGGCCTGTCCGCGCTGTTAGGCGGCCTCTGGCGCCGCCTCGAGCAACGCGTACGTGGCAGTTGACTTCGGCCTTCCTTCTATCAAATCACTGGAGACATTCATGACCAAAGCATTTGCCTGCCGCCTCGCCGCGACGGCCGTGCCGGTTTTCGCGCTGCTGTGCGGCCCCGCCCTCGCCGATCCCAAGCCCGCCCCGGGCTTCGACGGCCAGACCATCAGCGTTGGCTACATCGGCCCTCTCACCGGGCCCGTGGCGGTACTCGGGCAACCTGTGCTCACGGGGATGCAAGTGTGGTTCGATGGCGTGAATGCGAATGGTGGCATCGCGCGGAAGTACAAGGTGAAGGTTCTGACAGAGGATCATCAGAACACCGAGAGTCAGGCGGTGCAGCGTTACGCCAAGCAAAAAGGCGAGGTGGTGACCGCATCGGTGTTTGGCACGCACACCACCAAAGCCATCCTGCCCGAGCTTCGCCGCGACAAGTTCGTGGTGGCGCCGGGCGGGTTCGAGGGCTTCATGATCAGGGACCCAAATCTGCTGCCTATCGGATCCACGTATGAGTTGATGGCCATCAACTCGGTGGATTACCTGCTGCGAAAGGGCAACAAAAAGGACGCCAACTTTTGCGCCATGGTGCGCGATGACCCGTACGGCCTGGCGGGCCTCAAGGGCTGGAAGTTCGCGCTCGAGAAGAGCGGCAAGAAGGTTGTCGAGACCACGTATTTCGGGCCTCAGGATCGCGACTTCACCGGTCAGATCAATCAGATGAAGAACGCACGATGTGAAGTCGTTCTCGTCACCACGGTGCCGGCCCAGCTCGTCAACATCGTGGGAAGTTCAGCGCGCGCAAGCTACGCTCCGCAGTGGGTGGGCCAGTGGCCGTCGTGGCACGGTTCGCTGCTGGGCACTCCGGCGATCGACTACCTTGAGAAGAATGTGTTGATCGCGGGAGAAGGCGTGGAATGGGCCAGCACCGGCGTGCCGGGCGTGGCACCGATGCTCGATGACCTCAAGCGTTTCCGGCCCGATCAGAAGCCGGATCTCTGGGCCGTGGTGGGCTACAACCAGGCGCGCGCCATGACAGCATTGCTGGAAAAGGCGGTGGCCAACAACGACCTTTCCCGTGAAGGCGTGATGAGGGCACTCACGCAGCTCGGTATGGTGGACAACCTCGGTCTTTCAGGGAACTACACCTACGGACCCATTGCAGGCCGTGCACCGGCCATGGCCGGCTCGGTCTTCAGGATCAATCGCAACAAGCCCTTCGGTCTGGAAAGCCTGGAGAGCAACTACACCTCGCCGATGACGAAGGACTTCGTCTTCGAAGACGTGGCGAAGAAGTGAGCTGTACATGGCATTGACCATCCAGTCCTCCTTCGTGATCGCCGCACCGCCCGCCACTGCCTGGACGATCCTGACGGACATTGAGCGAGCTGCCCCCTGTTTCCCGGGTGCGCAGCTGCTTGGGCGCAACGACGACGGCAGTTGGCGCGCCAGCTTCGGCGTCAAGCTCGGACCTATGAACTTCAGCTTCGCGGGCAAGTTTCACCTCGATGATGTCGACGCGGCGTCCAGCCGCGTGGTCGTGAAAGCGCAGGGTTCAGATACCAAGGGACGTGGCGGCGCGAAAGCCGATGTGAACATGCGTCTCCAGCCGGAGGGTGCCGGCACTCGCGCCGAGATCATTTCCTCGGTTGATCTCTCGGGCGCGGTGGCCCAGTTCGGCCGCGGCGCCGGAATGATCGAGGCCTTGTCGCGCCAATTGATGGACCAGTTCGCCGCCAATCTGCAGCAAAGCATTGGCGAGATGCCCAAGACCGAACCCGACTCACACGGTCCTGCGCAGGCCGGATCGTTGGCCCTGCCCTCAGCTGCATCGCCACCAGCCGTCGCAAGTCTGGATGCGGGGTCCCTGATGTGGCGGGCCCTGGCAGCGTCCGTCAAGGGCTGGTTCGCGCGCCTTATAGGCCGCCGCTCCTGACGCCGCTTTTTTCACTCCGATATCGACGGACAACCAATGAATCCCCCTTCCGAACCTCTGGCCCCCAACGAGGGGGCGCGTCTGGCCGCCACCGAAGTAATGACGCAGGAGCACGGTCTGGCGTTGCGCGCCAGCCAATGCATGGCCTGCGGCAAATGCACATTTCCGGCCTCCACCATCTGCCCGTTCTGTCTTCATGAGTCGCTGCGGGATCTGCCCCTGGTGGGCAAGGCATCGCTTTACAGCTTTACGCGTGTACACGCTGCCCCGGTCAACTGGCAGACGCCCTACGCGCTCGGTTATGCGGACTTTCCCAACGGGTTGCGTCTGCTCGCGAAGCTCGCCGATGCCACCACCGACTGGCGTGCGGACCAGCCTGTCGTGCTGAAGGTGGTCGCTGCGGGAGAGGGCTTTCGTTATTTCCTGGAAGGAGCCGCGGCATGAGCCACGCCAAACTTCGTGATGTGGCGGTGCTGGGCACCGGCATCATTCCATTCGGCAAGCATCGTGCGGTCTCGGTACCTCACCTAGCCCGTCCCGCCGTCATCGACGCGCTGAAAGAGTCGGGCTTGGTACGCAGCGACATCGAGGCCATGTACTGCGGCTCTGCCCTGTCCGGCATGATGGCAGGCCAGCGCGTGGCACGCGAAACAGGGCTCACGGGCATACCCATCGTCAACAACGAGAACGCATGCTCGTCTGGCGCAACGGCGTTCCGTGAGGCGTTCATCGCAGTCGGCAGCGGTCAGATCGACTATGCCATGGTGGTGGGCGTCGAGAAACTCACGCGCCTCGGTGGCGGCACGCTGCCACTGGACGAAGAAGACATCGAAGTGGCGAATGGCCAGGTGATGCCCGGGTTGTACGCAATGCGCGCGCAGCGCTACCTGCATGACCATGGCCACAGCGCCCGAGACTTGGCGATGGTGGCGGTGAAGTCCCGACGACACGGCGCGCTCACGCCTTATGCCCAGTTCCGTGCGCCCACGACAGTCGAGGAAGTGCTGGCCTCGCGCCCCATCGCCGACCCCCTGACCCTCATGCAGTGCTGTCCCACTGGCGATGGCGCGGCCGCGGTCGTCATCGGGCCGGCCGACGGCGCTCGCTCGGCCCTGCATCCGGCCGTGAAGGTGCGTGGCTCGCATCTGGCTTCGGGACGCTACCTCAGCGGATTTCGCGATATGACGATTCCAGAGATCACGCTGCGCTGCGCAGGCGAGCTTTACGAGGAGATTGCGCTGGATCCGCGGGACATCGACGTGCTCGAATGCCATGACGCCTTCACCATTGCCGAGCTGCTGTACTACGAAGCGTTGGGGCTCTGCCCGCAAGGCGAAGCGCCGCGCTTGCTGCACGGCGGTGTCACATCGCTGGGAGGGCGCAACGTTGTCAATCCCAGCGGTGGGATGTTGTCCAAAGGGCACCCAGTAGGTGCCAGCGGAACCGCACAGATCGTGGAGATCGTCCGGCAGCTGCAGGGCAGGTGCGACGCGCGGCAGGTGCGGGGTGCGCGACTGGGTCTCACGCACGTCACAGGTGGGGGCACGGCTGGCTTTGACCATGGCGCTTGTTGCATCCACGTCTTCGAGGCTTGAACCCTCGCTTGCACCACCCACCAAGCACTCAAGGATTCCGGATGAAACCCTCTGCATTCGCCTACCACGCGCCGACCACGATTGCCGAAGCCATGGACCTGGCCTCGACGCTGGACAACGCCAAACTCCTGGCTGGGGGGCAGACCCTGATGCCAATGATGAACTTTCGCTTCGTGCAGCCCGACCATGTCA
>Ga0160430_100750_pt1 | contig 15524 bp, 15 predicted proteins | sample HID1971I_E0MG_FD_108274 | JGI IMG/M metagenome (GOLD analysis project Ga0160430, IMG submission 108274) | Enriched millipede-associated microbial communities from UW Madison campus, WI, USA - HID1971I_E0 MG | ecosystem: Host-associated > Arthropoda: Insects > Digestive system > Unclassified ...
GGCGTGCTGTTCCTCGACGAATTCCCCGAGTTCTCGCGCGCCGCACTCGAGGCGCTGCGCGAACCGCTCGAGACCGGCACCATCACCATCGCGCGGGCCGCGCGGCGGGCGGATTTTCCGGCGCGCTTTCAACTTGTGGCTGCCATGAATCCATGCCCCTGCGGCTTTTTGGGCGCCCCCGCGAAGGCCTGCCGCTGCACGCCCGACCAGGTTGTTGCGAGTCAAGGTTACTGCGCGTTGGTCAAAGTTGTTGCGCCGAACAGATCAGAGTACGCGCGCTTTCACGCGATGCGCTGCGGCCGCAAGCGCCCAGCCCCCTGCAGGCAAGGGATGCCGCGGAAGGCTAGCCAGCTGTGAATTCCACCTATCAATGCGACGGAACAAGAGTCAACGCGACTAGCCGAGCTGTAAAGTCCGCAATGCTCTCTCCGTACGGCTAGTGCGACTTACCGTGAACCGTATCGAATACTTCAAGCTGTACAAGCAATTGAGCTTGGCGGACAACATGAAAGATGGAGACCGATGGAATGCATTCCTGAACGCTTGACTTCGAGGTGGCGCCCGCCTGAAAGTAAGTATGTGCTGGCCGACCAAGAAAGCGCTAACAGCTTTCCGCTGGTTGACCTGCTAATTAAGGAGCGTCGCCTTGCAGTAGTCGAGGCCCTGCTTGAACTGGCTACCACGGCACAGCAGGAGGTCGTGTGCGAGCCGGACAATGCTGAACTCCAGGACTACGCGTGTTCGCTCGCCTGGCACTATGTCCGCCTCCGCGACTGTAAGAGGCTTGACAGTCTCATTAGGGAGGCAATGACCAAGAAGGAACAAGCCGAAAGGCTCGCGGCAATCGCCACGAGCCTTCAGCGCCGCTTCGACTGCGTGATCGCCGAAGTTGAAAAACTGCAGCGATTCGTCAAGTGGCAGCCCGGTCGTCTGCGGGCTCCTTTGTGGCGAGCGCCCCCACGAGACGAGCTGATGCACGGCGATCTCGCTCCGAGCAATGTCGCCAGTTTTACCAGGATGGCGCCAGAGATCGGCATGGCCGAGACTCTCGATGGCATCACCAAGCTTCTCGGCAAAGCCCCTTGGGTGCAGCGAAACAGCCTAAGCTTTTTCGAAGAGTATTTTGCTGACCCTGGGCAGCGACTCGAATTCCATGCGGCTTGTGAGGCACTGCTGCCGGAGATTGAAGACTTAAAACGTTCGGCGAAAAAAGTTGCATCTATTGACGACGTCAAGAACGACGCGGCAGCGGCACGCGCGAAGGTCGAAGCTGAATGGAACGAGGCTCATGAGAATCGGAAACTTCCGACGACACTGGGAGACCTTGCAAAGAAAGTTATTGACCGGCGGCGAGTTCCAATGACCTGAGACGCTGTACGGAACGGTGAAGGTCATGTATTCTTTCTACGCGTCCTTAGGGCGGGAAGACACGGAAATGCAGCGTGTGAAACGGCAACCGTCCAAGTTTGGTCCGGTCGACTTAGCGGATCAAGTGGGGAGAGAGTTCAATCTGCCGTTAGATCGGTTGAGCGAGAAATTCTCATTCGAAGCGGCCACGAAACTGGCGAGAGAGAACCGTTCTTTGATGTACGGCCGCCGGACTGAACGCATGTTTGAGTACGTGGTAGCGTCGCTTGGCAAGGCCGATTTGATCACAGCAGAAGATGCGTCCGCTCCTTTGTACGCGGGTGTTGAGGTGCAGGCGCCGGACTATTTTGTGTCGCTAAAGACCGGTCAAAAATTCTTCGTTGAGGTCAAAAACACCGAGCCCAAGGCGATTCACACACCTGTCACCTTCGGCAGCGCCTACTTGTCCAGGCTCAAACACTACGCCAAGCTTAAAGGACATCCTCTGTTGATCGCCGTCTATTGGAACGGTCTGAGAACGTGGACCATCAATAGGGTCGAAGATTTCGAAACCAAAAACGGAACAATCATCCTGCGCTTCGTAGAAGCGTATCAGAGGAGCATCGCCGGTGATTTTGGCGATCGGATGGTTGCGGCCATCCCTCCATTGGTATGCCGAATACATGCGGACTCTGCTCGCCCCAGTCTGATACGAGAAAACGATCAAGCGAGCTTCACGATCAGTGCCCTCAGTTTCTATATCGAAAACAAGGAGATCTTGAACGAGCGAGAGCAACAGATCGCGTTCTACCTCATGTTCCATTCCACCTGGGAGGACGAGATGCCCATCGCGACGATGGACGGGGAGAGAGTTAAGTACGTTGAAATTGCGGCGAGGCAGTCCGGCGACAAGTCAGTCGAACAGGCCTTTGAGAGCCTTGGTACGCTTGCCGGCATGATTTCCAGCTACTACAAGTGGTTGACCACCGCTGGCGATGAAGTTGTGAGACTTACTCCGCAGCTTGAGCCTGCCGAGTTGGCGCCGGGGTTCGACGACGCGTACCGCGGCGAGGTTCTCCGTCTTTGGCAGTTCCAAATCGAGCCAAACTACCAACCGCTAATTCGGCTGTAGCCTGCTCTGTGGTCCGTGATGCGGGTGGGCTTTAGATGCCCTGTTCGTTTTCAGGTCGGTCGTCGGCCCCGTACGCTCGACCGACAGCCATAGTCCAGATGCCGAGCTGCTCGCAGTCTGCCGAGTGGAGGCCGACCAAGAAAGGCTCCCCTGCACTGGGCAACTGGTGAGATTCACCGGCGAGGTCAGTCACCATGATCTCGCGCCCGTCGGGTAGGCGCAGTCCTCAGGCGGTACATCCGCCATCGGTTTCGCAAAGGAGAAAGCCGAAGTGAGACAGGCTCACGACCCCGCCGTTCGAGGCGGTGGGATTTTTCACGAGCACGCCCTCATGCAGGACGCCGGGAAAGTGGCGGTATGGCGGACGCCCAGCAAGGACTGCCGGACTTCGCGGCGCGAATGACATGATTTTCGAGGCAGCCGATCGGCTCACGGCGCCGCGCAAACGGGCCCATCATCACTGGGCAGACCACAAGGCCGCAACAAATCTGTGCAGCGACGAGCCCTGCCGAAGCAGTAGCTCTTCTTATTTCAACAGCCTGGCCGGTCGCCCAGGAACCCGCGCCAAGAAGTTGCTGCTGCTTGCTCTCTACCTCATCCTGTCCACTGCATGCGCAGGAGGAAAGTTGGGAGATGCCTATAAACAGACACGGCTCAAAGGGACGGACGCAGTTCAGGCCTTGGGCACAATGGTCGCGCCGGGGCTATCGATACTGACTGGTTTCGGTTTATCTATAGTGTGCAGCGAAGTCGCAACGATCTCTTGTGTTAAATCAAAGGATTCCCGATGATTCCAATTTTTGAGCAGCTCTCCGGAAGCGGCCAGGGGTATGCGCAAGACGAATTTCTGCATCGGTTCGAAGAAATTTGCCAGCAACATCTGCGTGAAAAACGGGCCCGTGCGTTTGCGTTCATTTTCTACGATCCGTCGCATGGACGAGTTCGGGAAGCGTTACGAAACCATGCCGGCTTTCAGCGCCTTGACGACACATCCGATAACGATGTGAGTCTTTTCTTTATGCATGACAACGCCGTCGAAAGGGGTTGGCGACGCTTCAACAAGAAATTTCTGCGCGCGGCGAACATTTCGGACTTAGTAACCCTGCCATGTATGCTTTTCTTCCGCTTCGACAGCGGGGACTTTTGCGATGCGAATATTTTGATTTTGGACGAAAAAAACAAGGACCCCGTAACACTTACCAATGACATGGTGCATTTTTTGAAAGCAAACATTGGGGCCATGAATAAAGAGGGAGACATGTCGGCGTTGAAGGCGATTCCGGAGCTAATTTTTTCCGCGGGGAAGTTTGGTAGCCTAGTGAGCTTTTTTGAAAAGTTCTGGAAGCCTTAGCATGCCGATTTTTATTCCGTCGGACGACCTTGAGGAAAGCATTGCAGACGCAGGCAAGCCGCTTGCATTTCAACTTCAAGAGGGCTTTCCCTATGACCGTTTAACTGATCGGCAATTCGAGTGCTTGCTCCGCGATTTAGCGGACATTCAAAGAAACAAGAGCAGTCTCTTCGGAAAATACACTAGCGCGCTGTTGATGCAGGGCGTCGGAGAGAGAGGGCGAGACTGCGCTCTCGTTAGAGATGGCATCATGGTTGGCGCCATCCAATGCAAAAAATATCAGGGGCGCGTGACTAAACCGAGTGTGGCGCGCGAGGTTATCAAGTTTTGCTTGCACGCCTTGATGGATAGCTCCCTAATTCCTAACCCGAACGACTTTACTTACACTTTCGTCGCGGCGCAAGGCTTCTCAGAACCGGCATTGATATTGCTCACCAATTTTAAAAGCATAGTCTCGGAGCCAAATTACCCCGCATGGCGCCAGGAATCTCTAGACGAATACAAAGCTTTCAAAGAATTCAAAATCGACCAGCTCCACGCACTAGACGCCCTGCTTTCAAGCATCACGGTCTCATCCCTAGATGCCAATTCCCTTAACACATTGATTCAAGGTGAGGGAGCGATCGTGTCGAAGTACTTCAGCGTCCGCACTGTCATTGACTCCGAGCCAATCGTGGACCTGTCGAGGCAAATTCATACCATCGCGGGAGCATTAAGTGACGCCGACACCGAGAGGCTACAGAAGACGCTGATAGGTATATCTGAAAAACGTCGACTGGACTTTGGATTTTGCTCACTATGGGGTTACTCTGAAAAATTTCTTGACTATTTGAAGGGCTCCGAGGATTTCAAAGAAGTCGGAAAAAGCCTCGCCGACGCAAAACTAAAGATCGACGCGCTTTACGCCGAGCAGTTTTCCAATTGGGCGACAGACGCTTGCTGCAACGAGCCAGGCTTTTACAGCCATAGCCCAGTGCTTCGCTATCTGGCATTGCCATACATCTCTGGACGCCTTTTGGAGGAATGGCGTGCACAGGAAAGCGGACAGATGATGACTGAAATTTTGACGAAACTGGGCGGCTCCCTTAGATCGGATGCTCTATCATTGCGAGTTAGATTGCAAAGCGACGCTGAACATTTTTTCACAGACGATTGGAGTCGTCTGGAAGGCCCCGCAGAACTGATACCTGCAAAAAAGCGGCTCATAAGGGAGATCTTCGGAAAATTCAAAAATTCGCAGGAAGTGTTAGCGGTTTTCGATGGCGAATGGTCACGGTTTCAGATCATTTTGGATGTCATCATTGCGCGGTTGATCCCCGAAGTTAAGAGTGAGACCGTGATCGTCCTGCGGGGCGGGCGCGCTATAAACAGCATCGAGGATTTGAAAACGCTTTTCGACAAGCTCAAGAAGAATTAGCGGTCTTCAGCCGACCGCGTTACCAGCAGTGCCCGCAGCGGTTTCGGTCTTTCGACCGGAAGGGCCAACACAGGCAGAACGTCCTGATTTACTGCCAGAATGCTCGGGGCCAGGTTTCGACAGATACGAAACCCACTGGTTTTGATCACCGCCGCTTCTTAGCGGCCGAACCCCGCCATGCCGTGACTTGTGAAGAGCGACGTGCGGGTCAAAGCAGCGCGTAATACAACACTGCGTTTGATAGAAGGGATTCGACGAACAAGCGCGTGCTTCAAAGTGGCGCTGCAGGGATGTCGGTGGATACGGAGTCAGGCGAGCCAACTCCAGTGGGTACGGATGCACCCACCCCCACGTTGTGCGCTACCGACTGGTTGGCGGCAAGCTTGGAATGCACAAAACTTCTCAAGGTGAGGCGGAGAACCCACCACCATGCGTAGATGCTTTCGGCAGACCACGCCTCGTCCGCGCTGAGCAGTCCATGTGCGACCACGTTGCGAAGATTTGGCCCCAGCGCAGTGCAGAACAGCGCCCGGATCTCAAAAACAGTATTCTCATCAAAGACGCTTCGCAGCTCTGGCACGTCCACTAATGTGCTTAGACCAACTTCGTTCTCGATCCCGCCCTTATCCACGTTGGTAGTCTTCGCCCCTATTTGCTTTAGATGCCAGCGCACAAGATGCTCCACTTGAGGAGCCAGGAGATAGATCGCGGAGGCAAAGTCACCTTCGAAGCCTGCCCAGAGACCGGTCGCAAACTGATCGGCGCGTCCAGGCGGAACGATGGGAGCTAACGACATCAGCTGTGCCAAGTCGGCTTTCGCGACGGTGTGCTCACTAATCAATGTTCTCAATGCTGGGACGATCTGCCCTTGGCACACCAAGTTGATATCGGACCCGTAGTGCCGCATGATCGTGCCGAAGACCTTCTCCTTGTGGCCCTCGGATTTTTCGTTCAAGCTGCCTCCCGGTGTCTTTGCGATGACCCGGCCATCTCGACTGATGTAAGAGGCGCCGAAGAGCCGACTGAAAGCGAACTCCTGCAGGGATTCCTCAGCGAACTGAGTCATTCGAGCCAAGTCCGCCCCTGGGTGCAGACGAGCAAGCTCGATCAGCGCCTGCAACGGCTCCTTGCCCCTGACGGCCCGCACTGATAACTCAACAATTTCAGTGATGTCGGTTGCGCCTGCGCTCACGGTTTGCATCGATTTGACAGCCATCTCGCCAGCCTCAGTAAGGCGCCGCGACAGTCGAACCAACTGCTCTGGGACACGTCGCGATGGGCGTTGGTCCTTGGGCACTTTCCTAAGCGTCTGGATGGCGTCCTCCAGGAAGGATTGGGCGACTAGGTGGCCGGTGCGCGGATCGAGGGCGATCCTGCGATCGGCATCCGCCTCGAAGCTCAGGGCAACTTTCACTATTGCGTCGGCTTCGCGCTCGAGATCGCCAAGCCGGTTAAACCACTGCGCAGCCAAGTCCAAATGCTCCCTGGCGCTCCAAGAATTGCCCCCCGGCACAAGCAAGGATTCGCCCCGCACGACCACTAGCTCGGCGAATTTTCGTTCTTCAGCTTTGGCGAGGTGTCGTACAAATAGCAACTTGGCAGCAGCTAGACCAAGCCCTCCATCTGACTGAAGTGCTGCTGCGGTTACGCGCTCCAGTTGCTGTTCAATCTTCTCAAGGCGTCCCTCTGCTCCCTTTCGTAGTTGCATGCATAAGGTCGTCGCACGCCGCCACTCCGTAAGCGAGGTCATCCACGTCTCTTCGTTTGGCGGCTCTTGTACGTAGGCGTCGATGGCTCGTCGAGCATCTTCTACATTTTTCCGCTTGGCCCCGATCCAAGCCAAGTCGGCCAACCGTGCACGCAGCACCCTGTTCTCAACACTCTTGGAAATCGCCGAGAAAATGTTGAGGTCATTAGCGCTGAAGTCTGCTGGCACGGCAGAGCGTCCGCACTCGAAGACTGCCAAAGGCGCGAACGGAGCGTTTGTGCTATCCCCGTCAAGCATCATCGAGCACGCGTCCGCAACAAGCCAAAGAGCCTTTACGGTAGACCAGTTTGGCTCAGCAACTTCTGAGGCCCTGCGAGCAGCCGCCGACAAGCCTTGCCATAAGACAGAGCAGTCACTAGCCTTGTCGACAACCTCTCGTTGAGCCTCCAAGGCCGAAATCGCAATGTCGACGGTGACTTCGGTGGCTTCTGGATATCTGTGCATCGCTTGACGACTGGAAGTTGAGAAGTTGAGCTGAGAGCGCTCAAAGGTAACATCTGAGCAGATGTTCACTGGGCCAATCGCACTGCGTACGAACGGATTTCCTCGACCATGGGCCGAGCAGATCATTTAGCGTGAACTGTCAGAAGGTTCGTTCGTCCGGGCAAGACACCCGAAGACGGAGTTCGTTGCATCGTTGGCAGACGGAAGATTGACAACCGTCTGATGAGATCCTCCATCAGGCGCGAACGAGACACTGGTAGTTCGCGGCGTCGATGTCAAAGACCTGCAAGATGCGCAAGGTCGGCGACCGACACGCCGATCCCCTTGGCCACCCTCACGATCGTCATGACCCCAGGGTTTTGGATACCTCTCTCGATGGCGCTGATGTACGTGCGATCCAGCTCGCATAGATGCGCCAGTTGCTCTTGAGAGACCCCGCGGTTTTTACGCGCGGCTCTGATCGCCCCGCCAAGCGCCAGCAGCGCGGGATCCAGCGCATGCTTTTTAGACGGCCTTGGCATTTGCCAATCGTCCGAAAACGACGACAATTGCACCACGGACGATCAACCACAATTTCCATGTTTGTTGTGCACGCGCCTCTCGGTAATGCGCTTTCTTTTGGGTTCCAAGACGACCAACCCAATTCACGGTCATATCGGATCGCAGAACAATGCTTGAACTTGCCCCTGTGGCGCCTCGAAGTCCTACCGCATGTGGCTTCCGAAGATCCTTCACCTTTGTGGAGAACCCTTCTGGCGGGAACAACCGACGATGCGCTGGACATGTTGTTGTGCGGGGAATGGAAGCACGCAAAGGTCGGTGTCGTGCTACCTGCCTACATGACGGACAAGCCTCTAGCCTCTTACGCTGTCTGCAAGGCAATTTGGGCTTGCAGTGATCGTCAGGGAAAGGTTGCGCGTCTCCTCGAAACGGATCAAGGGTCGTTCATAGACGTACCGAACGAGGTCGATCCCGCCAGCACGCGCAAAACCAGGCCGCTCTGGACGAGCGTGCCTCACTCGCGAGTAGTCCCTTAGGCCCCCTGAGAAGGCTGATTCCGCGCAACCTGCGGACCAGCGTCATACCTCCAGCAGTTCCTCGAACTTTGCATCACTAAGGAGTATTTCTCTTCACCATTCCAAAACCACTGCCACCGCCCGATGGCTACAACAGTTGGCTCGACTACGCGGTTGAGCAATTCGACACTCGACAGCCTTGGCTCGAAAGTCTCGTGGAAACCTGGGTCGATGAAAACGCTGTTGAGCTCGACCGGACAGAAATTCGAGAATCAGCACGAATGGAGCTACGCGCGCTGCGAGAAGCCGCGCGTGCTGGGAGATTCATCGGAATCGCACCGGACCGCAAATGACGCTCCGCGATCACTCGCGAGATGGGAAGGCCCCGTCAATTTGGCGCGACCGGGCTACTTCGTCAGAGTGCAGATAGATGGAGGTGGTCTGCAGGGAGGCGTGCCGCAGGTTGTCGCGAACGATGGTGAGCTCGGCCCCCCGCGCCAGCGCGTGGGTCGCGTGCGTGTGACGCATCCAGTGCGGACTGGCGAGGCGGAGCTTTTCGGCGAGCGCAGGGTTGTCCTTCGCCACCATTTCACCCGTGAGAAGGAAGAATCGGCGCAGGATGCTCCAGAGCCTGGCCGAGGTGATCCCTTCGGTGCTATCGAGATCGATGCTGCCGATCAACGGCAAGGTCGGATTCCAGCGCGCATGGGTGGTCGGAATGCTGCGCTGGAGCAGGTAGCGATCGAGTGCCGCCCGGGCCAGCGAGGGCAAGGCCACCTTGGCCGTCTTTGCGCCCTTGCCCACGAGATGCAGCCAGTGGTCATTGCGGCTGTCGATCTCGATCTGGCCGAGCTTCGCGCCGACCAGTTCGCTCACGCGCAGTCCCGTCGCATAGGCGAAATCGAGGACGAAACGCAGTCTTTGCGCGGCGGGAAGCGTCCACCCTCTCCCCCACTCAGGTCCGTCGGCGATCGTGCGGATGAGCCCCCACTCCCCCTCGCTGAAGAAGCGAGCGGCGGCCAGGGGCCGAGCCGGTGCGCCGCCTCGAACCTTGATGCCGGCGAAAGGGTTGGCCAGGGTGTAGCGCTGCTGCATGAGCCATCGGAACATGGCGCCGACGACCGACAACGCATAGGCGGTGGAGCGCGCGGACAGGTCTCCCGCGAACGGTCTCCAATCACTCGCGCCGCGCGGGCGCGCAGGGCCGACCCAGCGACCGCGGGGTGACGGACGGCGCAAGAAGGCTCGATAGGCGAGCGCATCCTCGGTGGTCAACGAAGAAAGGGCCCGTCCCCTCTCGAGGATCGACCAGAGGATGAGCCGCTCCGCTTCCTTGCGATAGGCCCGTTGTGTCGCAGGCGATTCCTGAAGAGCCAGCCAGGTCTGGACTGCCTGGTAGTCGTTGCTTGCCCCGAGTGCGCAGGTTGCCGGCGGCGCGCGAAAGGTGCCGCGGGATCCGTCGACATCGTTCGGGACATGAAGCCGTTCCCACGGCACCACGTCGTTCGGCGCGTCGGGAACGACGAGCGCGCGTGCGCGCTCCGTCAGTTCGGGATGCGCCGTGAAGAGAGCCTCGACCTGGCGCGCACCCGCGGCTCCGAGTCCCGGGACCGCAACCCACCAACGTCGCCGGCGCGGCACTCGCACGGTGAGTTCCGCGAGCGTTCGGATGCCATGGCCGCGCAATGCCTTCGCGATGCGTGGCGGCAACCAGGCTTCGACGTCGTCCGTCACCAAGGGCGCGGGCGGTGGCAGCTTGCGCAGGATTTCGATGGCATTGCGCACCGCTTCTGCCCGTGCCACGCGCTCCGTGGCGGGATGCGTGAGCAGCGCGGCGATGTCGGCACGACGACGTGTTTCGGCGAGCGCGACCAGTTGGCGTCGAACGGCGCCCAGGACCGCGCGGGAAGACTGTCCGTCGGTGCTCGTGTGCCCGAGGTATTGGGCCACGCTGGCGCGTGCGCTCATCCCCGCATACCAGGCGCGCAATGCCGCCAAGGCGGCCTGGCCGGGGAAGCCCTCCTCGCCTCGGTCACGAGGCCTTGCGGCTGCTTCGGAGGTGGGTGGGCTACTTTTCATGGGGGAAAGATTCTCCCTCCAATCAAACTATTGTGATAAGAATACTTATCGAAATAGTTTTGTTTTTCTGAAGGGCCTATTCACTTTCAAATCGATCCGTTGTAAGGAACTGAAATCCATCGCCAGTCGTGATGGGCTACTGATCGAAGTTCCCACGGTGGTTCGATCTAGCCGGGGACCTCGTGAGTCGCTGCGACATCCATCAGGACAACGTCGTCGTTCACCGAGATGCAGACGCGTTCACGAAGAGCCTTTCTTTACCACGCTAGCACTCGGCAGCCTGGTGGCTAGAGGCCGTGACCTGCAGGCCCGAACTACGCATTGCAGCGACACTCGCACCAACAGCCAAGCGGCCATCAGCGTTGGGAGAAAACCTGACCGGCGCCAGCGAGCGCGCCGCTTTGGTTGAACCCGGGATGCGGCTACCGCAAATGTGCAAAGCGCCATTCCAAGGAAGCTGAACTTCCCAGCCAACATGGGCAAAAGCATAAGTGGCCAGCAACTCGCTACGCAGACGAGGCCGTGGTGAAAGCCGAACGCGCAAGAATCGCGGACGGCTTTCAATCCATAGGAACGAAGTGGCGAGAATGCGTGTGCGCGAATTGAAGCAAGCTGCTGCCACGGCGTGCAAGTCCAGATGTACCATCCGCACAGGCCTACAAACAATGCCACGGCCTCAGTTTGCACGGTGGCCACCAACTGCGCTGCCACCAGCATCAGCAAAAACGCGGCGACGAACCACACTGCGGTGTAGACGGCTATAAAGCAGGCCGCCAGTAAATTGGTGCGACGCGGCAGGCTTTGCGCCGCAATGTGAGCCAACGGACGGACCAACCCTGGCGCCATCATTGCTAGCACCATGCAGGCCGACCAAATTACGACCGTTGCTATCAAAGGGCCGTCAGCAATCTGACGGGAGATAGAAAGAAGCAGCTCAAGAGACAGATCGCCACACGCCGCCCACCGTTCAACGGGGATTGGCGAGGCAAGCATTCCCGCCCACCCCCCAACGGTCAGCCCGAGGACGACGCGGCTAACGCGCACGCTCTACGCCAGCTAAGGGTTTTTGAGGAGGCTCACCTTGCCGACGGAGACGTTGGCAAGCGAACCTTTCTTGCCGACTTTCCTGAAGCGAACGGTGACTTCGTCTTTCGCGGCGTCGTCGCCGCGCACTGCGTAGTAGGCATCGGTCACCTCAAGCGCCTGGCGAAGGCCCCCCCCTCCGTGCAGACCCTCGGGGTCGCTAGCGTCTTGCACGCCAAAAAGGGACACGGTACCAACGTAATGTTCAACTGCGCCACCGGCAGCAGCAGGGGCGGCCACATAGACGTCGAACGCTGGTACTCCCAGGCTGGCGCGAATGCCATCGAGCGTTAAGTACACACGGGGCACCGACGCCGACTCGGTTAACGCCGCGGATTCAAGAGCCGCCGCGTCAGGAGCCGACTGCATGTCGACCCTCAGACGAACCTCCCCTGAGTCCGCCCCGCCTAGTCTGATTCTGCCCGTTTCATTGGACGCAAACTCGCTCGGTTCAGCCATGATTTCAACCCCCAGAGCTGCTCCCTTTGGTGAATGTATGCTCTTGACATCTGGCAAAGGATCCGTGATGTCATCGTACTCGTACCCGAGTTGCTCGGCGCTCAGGATTTGCGAGACCTTCACTTCCTTCAAGGACCCACTGGGAGTTGGGAACATGAACTTGCGGTCATGCTGGGGTGGACCGTCGACCCATCTTGACTCCGTCGGGTTAACGTTGTCTGCGTCACGGTTTAGCCATACATCCCAGAGACGGTCGATGTTGGCATGATGCAGCCAGAAAATAGGATCTAGCGCAGCCGTTCGCGGATGGCTCATTAAGCCCATTTGAGACAAATCCGGATCTTCGTCCACTGCGGCCGAGCCGATCAAAACGTGCACAATTCCGTGAGGAGTGTCCTCTAGCGCGCCAACAGCCTTGTTCCCTGCTCCCCAGAAAAATCCGGTATCGGGTCCTCCGAATCCTCCTAAATCGGCGGTGAATTCGCCCTGGCGAAACGCACTTTCTAAGCTTATGCGCCGCGGCTCCATAAACTCGATGGTGCCATCTGACTGAACGCCATAGCGCTGAGGCACGTACAGACTGTTCGGCGTCACCCCATCGGACAGGAATTTAGAACGGAAGGCGACGGGAAGCTTCTTCGCATCTGTCGCGCTCGAGTTGTAGTTCCAGTATGGCAGGGTCCATTCCGAAGGGCCGCCCTCCGCCACAATGGTTTCTCGGATGATTGCTTCGAAGCTGGCTAGGTACCCACGATGCCAGGGCAAGAAGTACCAACTGGTGTGCTGGCATTGCATCCATGATGTTTCCATTAGGTCCGGCAGCTTCTCACCCTCCTTAAGATAGCCGTGAATCTGCCAAGTGGCACTGTCAATACCGTGCATGGCGGCCAGATACCGCCAGCTTCTTGGATCATCCAGCGGAAGCGTCTTTAGCTTCGCAACTGCACGCTCGTACCATTGCAGGGTGTCACCCCAGGGGTCATCAGATGACCAAACGTCGCGACGAACCCTGAGTGCCATGTTTGCTCCTAACGAGAAAGGTCTGGGGGTTGCACGCACATACAAGCGCTGGGGCGTAGAGGCGGCACAAACAATCTTCCGTGAAACGACGTCATGTGCCATCCCCCAAATTGAGGAGAAGTTCGATGGCGGACGCCCGCCCGAACCGTCGCTGTAGCGGCTTGGCGGGGCAGCACACTTCAGGACGAGTAGACCCTGTGCCTACTCGTTAAGGGTGGCGCTGACTACCTGCTGGTGCTTCAGGAGCTGATCGATAAAACGGGCCGGCGCCTCGATAGCGAACGAGCGTATGTTCTTGAATACCACTACCCGGGACGGCGCAACCTGGGACTCGCGCTGGACTTCGTCCATCAACGAATCAACCACCTCGCCAACGGCACTACCCTGCTCTGCGACGCTGGCGCGGTCGAGCACAACAAGAGCCTGCAGGCTGCGATTAGCTTCTCGCAGCCGGTCGACTTCCTTTAGGAGAGCTGGGTCGATGTGTGCCATGGGGTGTATGAATAGCATATATCACGAAGTCATGAGCCTTGCAAGGTTATCGAGGGCGATAGGGGCATTCGGGATGCCGCGGTTCCCTCGCAACTGGCTGATGTGACTCGGGCGCGTACACGAGTCAAAAATCGCGATCTCAATCTGCTCTACGCGTGCTGCGGGATAGGCGTGCCACAACAGCGCCGCGAGGCCAGCGATGTGCGGGGCCGCAAGGGATGTACCCGTCGCCGTCGCGATGCCTTGATTCGGCGCGGCACACGGCACACTCACTCCCGGAGCAAGGACGTCCGGGGTGTAACGGGCAACGCCCTTCACCCAAAACTGCTGACTCGACGAACCCGTCCAGACGGTTCGGTCGCCGTCGACGGCACCAACGCTCAGTGCTCCTACAGCATTGCCCGGCGTGCGACTCGTGCCCGCTCCTTCATTCCCTATCGCGACTACAGGAAGCACGTTCCTCGCCCGCATGGCTAGGACAATCTCTTCGAGCAACGGGCGATAGCCTCGCAGGCCGAGCGACATGTTTACTACCTTCGCACCTTGCTCCATGGCCCAGTCGATGCCGGCCAGCACGCGTGCTGTGACGTTGCCTCCTTCGATGACCTGCGCGACTGCCAGTTTGGCTCCCGGCGCAACGCCAAACCGCCTTCCGTTGTGCTCGCGCCCGGCGATGATGCTTGCTGTGTGAGTGCCGTGACTACCCGAGTCGAGGCCCAGCGAATTTGTCTTAAGCTCTCCCAGCAAATCGAACTCGGCGAAGGTATCGATGGCCCCGGTCAGCATCGGGTGACTCTGATCAACGCCTGTATCCAGGTGGCCGACCAGAACGCCCTGCCCGGTGTGATTCAAGCCCCAGAGTTTCTCGACCTCCAACATTTGGAGCCCCCAGGAGACCGGTTCAGCCGACGCTATGTCGAGCTCGACCTCGGGCCGGATTAAGCTCATCTCCGCAGCGGCGACCACTTCCTTGACTTCAGTGCCTCGCAGTTTCATCAACTGACTGAAAGTCTGTCGGTCAACCGCTCCAAGAACAACGCCGAGATTTCGCAGGTAGAGCGGCTTGCCGCCAGCCCGCGGTTTGGACAGCGTTGAAACCGACTTTCCGCGTTGACTTTGATAAAGAGCGTCTTGCTTGATAGCCTGCGCTCGTGGGTCGGAAACCTTCTCAAGAAGAGACACGACCTTTTCCGCCGCCGCTTCCTGAGCGTCTACGGTTCCCGCGACATCGAGTGCGTACCGACCACTAGAAATTCGACGCTTCTTGGTTGGCTTCAGGACAACAATAGCGTACGCGGAGCCTTCTACTTGGATTTGCTCAGTCAGTTCCATGTTCCCTCTCATCGTTTTTGAACTCTCCGAGACGATAGCCGACAACAAGTTGGCACGCCAGCGTCAAGACGATCCGAAGAACTGTTCACGACGAGTCCAATTCGACCCTCTCATACAGAAAGTATATCTTCAGCATGCTTCAGAGCTTGCCACAATTCGAGTTCAAATAAATTTCGAAAACACAACGGTCGCAGCAAATAGAATTATTAATCCTCAAAGTTTCTCCGTATGAGTTGGCGCATAAAGAGCTGACGCTAAAAGCGCGTCAAGCACAGTTGAACTAGTCAATGTTGGCTCTCTGGTCGCAAGGCCGGCCTCCAGGCAACGCAGTTGGACGGAAAGCACAAAAATTCTTTTAAATGAAGCAAGAGCCTAGCCACCGCAAAGCCAAGCCTTGGTAAGATACGTGCTTCCCAATGGAAAACATCGGGCACGCTTTTTTGGTTATCCAGAGCGCTTCATAAATGCATTAAAGCGCCGCCACGCCAGCTGGTGGCCGGGGTTGCGATAGTGAAGCTATGCACTGCGCAATCCGAATCAAGCCTTATAAAAATGATATTGGCCATTAGAATGGCTGGCCTTGA
>Ga0160430_100756_pt1 | contig 15441 bp, 17 predicted proteins | sample HID1971I_E0MG_FD_108274 | JGI IMG/M metagenome (GOLD analysis project Ga0160430, IMG submission 108274) | Enriched millipede-associated microbial communities from UW Madison campus, WI, USA - HID1971I_E0 MG | ecosystem: Host-associated > Arthropoda: Insects > Digestive system > Unclassified ...
CTGCGCCCCGAGACCGCGCAGGGCATCTTCGTGAACTTCTCGAACGTGCTCACCGCGAGCCGCAAGAAGCCGCCGTTCGGCATCGGCCAGGTCGGCAAGGCGTTCCGCAACGAGATCACCCCCGGGAACTTCATCTTCCGCACCCGCGAGTTCGAGCAGATGGAGATCGAGTTCTTCACGCCGCCGGCCGAGGCGCAGGAGTGGTTCGAGCACTGGGTCGAGGCCTGCTGGAACTGGTTCATCGACCTCGGCATCGACCCCGAGAACATGCGTCAGTTCGACGTGCCCGAAGACGACCGCGCACACTATTCGGCCGGCACGATCGACGTCGAGTACAAGTTCGGCTTCGCGGGCAAGGAGTGGGGCGAGCTCATGGGTGTCGCCAACCGCACCGACTACGACCTCTCCAGCCACAGCGAGGCCTCGGGTCAGAGCCTGACGTACTTCGACCAGGCCACGGGCGAGCGCTACACGCCGTACGTGATCGAGCCGTCGTTCGGCCTCACCCGCGCGATGATGGCGTTCCTCGTCGACGCCTATGTCGAGGAGCAGGTGCCGAACGCCAAGGGCGGCACCGACGTGCGCACCGTGCTCCGGCTCGACCCGCGCCTCGCTCCGGTCAAGGCCGCCGTCCTGCCGCTGTCGCGCAACGAGAAGCTCTCGCCGCTCGCCCGCGAGGTCGCCGACACGCTCCGCAGCTCCTGGGCCGTGGACTTCGACGACGCCGGCGCGATCGGCCGTCGCTACCGTCGCCAGGACGAGATCGGCACCCCGTTCTGCGTCACGGTCGACTTCGACTCGCTCGACGACCGTGCCGTCACGGTGCGCGACCGCGACACCATGGCGCAGGAGCGCGTCTCGATCGACGAGCTGCACGCGTACCTCGCGGAGCGCCTGCGCGGCGCCTGAGATGTCGTCGCCGGGGGGAGGCGGCACGCGGGACCGGCCGGACTCCCCGGTCCGGCCGGTCGCCGCGATCGTCATCGGAGCGCTCGCGCTCGTCTGGATGATCCTGACGACGCTCGACCTCCGCGAGAACGACGGCATCGCCCCGCTCATCGCGATGTTCGGAGTGCCCGCGCTGGCCGCCGCCGTCATCATCCAGACCGTGATGACGCGTCTTCGGCGCAAGGAGGGGGTGAGCGGTGCCGTCTTCTGGTGGGTGCTCGTCGTGCTCCCGCTCGGGACGCTCGCCGCCTTCGTCGTGGCGATCCTGCGTGACCCCGAGTACTTCATCGGGGACGCCGGGCCCTGGATGCTGATCTGGGTGCCCATCTTCATCATCGTGGCGATCCTGCTCGGAGCGCTCGTCTGGTTCTTCTTCGTCTTCCCCGCGGTCATGCTCGTCGAGGTGAGCCGCAGGATCCTCCGCGGCGAGGCCAAGCCGACGGCGATCCTCCCGTCGCTGGTGCTGCTCGCGATCGGGGTGCTGTGCATCGTCGGAGGCCTGTCGATCGACGCCGACAGCAGCGGACGCGCGTCGTGGGGCGCCATCATCGCCGCCTTCCTCGGCGTTCCCGGCGGGTATGACGTGGTGTACGAACCGGGTCTCTGGATCGTCCGCGGCATCATCCTGGCGATCGTGCTCGTGTTCGCGGTTCCGGCGATCGCGCGGCGCATCCGCTCCTGAGAGCCGGGGTCAGCTCCCGGCCACGGCGCGCGCGTAGCGCTCGGAGAGCAGCTGCAGGCGGGGGAGCAGCTCGGGCGGGCTCTCGACCGTGAAGTCCATCATCAGCATCCCGATGTACGCGGCGACGGTGTCGAGGCTGTCGGCGCCGGTCACGAGGATGCAGTGCTCGTCGTCGACCGGTTCGACCACGCCGACCGCGGCGTGGATCCGCGCGAGCACGGCCTCGGCGGGCGCGTCGATGCGGAGTCGGGCGTGCACGACCCAGCCGCTCACGGCGATGGTCCGCATCGCGAACGCCGTGTAGTCGCCCCCGGGCAGCGGCTGCGGATCGAAGCGGCGACGCGTCGGCATCCGCAGCTCCATCCAGTCGACGCGGTACGTGCCCCACTCGGTGCTGTCCGCATCGCGCGCCACGAGGTACCAGCGTCGGTGCCAGGTGAGCAGGCGGTACGGCTCGGCGAGCACCGGCGTGCCCTCGTAGTCGAAGCGCAGCCACTCCTCGTTGCGGATCGCGCTCGCGATGGCCTGCAGTGCCGCGGCGTCGACCTCGGGATCGGGGGCGTCCGTGTCGTTGTTCTCCGGGGCGCGGTCGACGCTGGAGCGAAGGGCGTCGACCGTGGGGCGCAGGTGCGAGGGCAGCACCTGTTCGAGCTTGGCGAGCGCCCTGGCCCCCGACTCCGCGACCCCCGCGATGCCGGCTGCGGCGCGAAGGCCGACCGTGACCGCCACCGCCTCCTCGTCATCCAGCAGCAGGGGTGGGAGGCGCCCGCCCGCGCCCAGACGGTATCCGCCGACGGAACCTCTCGTGGCGTCGACCGGATAGCCGAGGTCGCGCAGCCGCTCGATGTCGTGCCGCACCGTGCGGGAGGAGACGCCGAGGCGCGCGGCGAGATCACTCCCGGAACGCTCCGGGCCGGTCTGCAGCAGTGCCAGCAGGGAGAGCAGTCGAGCCGTCGGATCGGCCATCAGAACTCCTCGAGAAGTCATCCATCCATTAGGAACAGATCCAACCTAATGCGCTCGTACCTTCGAGATATGGACAACACGACGCTCACCTTCCGCCCCTTCACCGTCTCGGTCTCCGCCGCCGAGGTCGCCGATCTCCAGGATCGTCTCGCCCGCACCCGCCTTCCGCAGCCGTCGCCGACGGATGACTGGGATGCCGGCACCCCCAACTCCTACCTGCGCGAGGCCATCGCCGCCTGGCGCGACTTCGACTGGGCCGCCGCCCAGGAGCGGATCAACGCGGTCCCGCATCTCACCACCGAGATCGACGGCCAGACGATCCACTTCCTCCACGTGCGCTCGGCCCACGAGGGCGCGACGCCGCTGCTGCTCGCGCACACCTATCCCGGCTCCTCCATCGACTACCTCGACCTGATCGACCGGCTCGTCGACCCGGTGGCACATGGCGGTCGGGTGGAGGACGCGTTCGACGTCGTGATCCCCGATGCTCCGGGCTACGGCTTCTCGCAGCCGCTCGCCTCGGCCGGGTGGACGACCGCCCGGGTCGCCGAGGCCTACGACCGCCTCATGCGCGGACTCGGCTACGACAGCTACGGCATCCACGGTTCCGACAACGGCGCCATGGTCGCCCGCGAGCTCGGGCTGCGGGAACCGGAGGGCTTCCTCGGACTGCACGTGCTGCAGCTGTTCTCGTTCCCCTCGGGCGACCCCGCGGAGTTCGAGAAGCTGGAGCCCGCGGACTACGCCGGCCTCGAGCACATGCAGTGGTTCCAGTCGGTCGGCGGGTACAACGCGATGAACGCCTCGCGCCCGCAGACCGTGTCGGTGGGGATCAGCGACTCCCCGGTCGGACTGCTGGCCTACAGCGAGCTGTTCAACTCGTTCGGCAACGGCACGTCTCTCGTGCCGCTCGAGAAGATCCTGCTCGAGGTCAGCGTGAACTGGTTCGCGAACGCCGCATCCGGTATGAGCCGCAGCTACCTGGAGAACGCCAGGGCGGATGCCGCGGGCGAGGGCGCCGAGGGTGCCGAACCGCGGATCAACACCGCACGGACCGGGGTCGCGGTGTTCGCCGACGACTTCCAGACGATCCGGGTCTTCGCCGAGCGCGACAACGCGAACATCGTTCACTGGAGCCGCTTCGACGAGGGCGGGCACTTCGCCGCTCTGGAGCGCCCCGACCTGCTCGCGGGTGATCTCCGCACGTTCTTCGCCGGAGCGCGCTGACGCCCGCACCGATCCCGAGGCCCACCCGTGCGCACCCTGCGCGGGTGGGTCCGGTGCGTCTCAGCCGGTGACGGTGAGCTGCACCTCGGGGGTGCCGCCCGCCTCGACCCAGGCCAGGGAGCGCTCCAGGATGCCGCGCAGCACGTCGAGGTCGACCTGCTCGAGGTCCTTGATGTACAGGCATCCGACGCCGGTGGTGTGCGGTCCGAGCTCCGCCAGGGCCTCGGTGTGCGCGTCGACGCCGTCGAACAGGTAGATCGTGGTCGCGGCCTTGCGCGGGGCGAAGCCGAGGAGTCCGCTGTCGCCCTCCGTGCCCGTGGGGTAGCGGTAGTGGCAGGAGCCGAACCCGATGATCGTGCCCCACGTCTGCGGCTCGCGGCCGGTGATCTCCTGCATGAGCGCGGTCAGCGTCTCGGCGTCGCGGCGTCGCACGGCGGGGGAGGAGCGGGCGATGAGTCCCGCGACGTCATCACCCGTGGGCTTCATTTCGGAGCCTTCGCCGCGGCCTTCATGGCCTTCTTGTGCTCGCGCACCTTCGTGAGCGAGTCGGGCGAGACGATGTCGGCGACGCTGCGGTACGACCCGTCTTCGCCGTAGGGGGCGGATGCCTCACGCCAGCCCTCGCCGGTGAAGCCGTACTGCTTGCCGAGGAGCGCGAGGAAGATCTTCGCCTTCTGCTCACCGAAGCCGGGGAGCGCCTTCAGTCGCTTCAGCACCTCGGGGCCGGACGGGTCGCCCTCGGTCCACAGGGCTGCGGCATCGCCGTCCCAGTCCTCGACGAGGGTCTGGCACAGCGTCTGCACGCGCGTCGCCATCGATCCGGGGAAACGGTGCACGGCGGGCGTCTGTTTGAACGCCTCGAGGAACTCGTCCGGGGCCATGTGCGCGATCGTCGCGGCGTCGGCCGCTCCGGTGCGCTGCTCGATCTTGAGAGGACCGGCGAACGCGGTCTCCATCGGCACCTGCTGGTCGAGCAGCATGCCCACCAGGAGGGCGAGCGGGTTGTCGGTCAGCAGGGCGTCGGCGGCAGTGTCTCCGGTGATGTGAAGGGCCATGCCTCCAGTGTCCCACCCCGCGCCCGGGGCGACAGCCCGCAGCGTCAGGCGGTGGCGGCGTCGTCCGCGGCGGAGGCCTCGGCCTCGGGCGCGATGCCGTAGAGGGCGGCCAGTGCCGCGGTGAACTCGTCGGCCCGGCCGGCGGCGGCGAGCTCGTGCGCGCGGACCGTCGGGGTGTGCAGCAGCACACCGGAGAGGTGACGCAGAGCCTGCTCGACCTTGCCGTCCTCATCGCCGCGTGCGCGGGCACGGTCGATCTCGCGTTCGAGCAGCTCGAAGATGTGCGACCGCAGCGCCACGACCGACGGGGTCACGCTCTGACGGGCGCCCACCACGTGGAAGGTCTCGGCCGCTTCGCGGACCACGCTGCGTGCGGCATCCGTCGCCTGCAGCTCTTCGAGCGGTGCGTGCAGGCGGATGGTCTCGAGGTCGAGCAGGGCGACGCCCTCGAGCGCAGCGACCGCGGGGTCGACGTTGCGCGGCATGCCGAGGTCGACCACGAGCTGGTTGTGCGCACCGACGGGGCAGCCCGCGGCGGCGAGGCCGGTCGGCAGCTGCAGGTGCTCCGGCCCGAGCACGGGTTCGGTCGCCGAGGTGCAGGTGATGAGCAGGCTCGACCGGGCGGCGGTGTGCGCGTAGTCCTCGGCGGCGATCGCACGGATGCCGTGCTTCGCCGCGAAGATCTCCGCGCGGCCGGAGGGCGAGTACACCGAGATGTTCTCGGCGCCGCGCTCCCGGAGCGTGGCGAGGGTGACCGCGGCGTAGGCGCCGGTGCCGACCAGCAGCACGCGCTCGGCGGACCAGTCGGCGATGCGGCTGTCCGCGAGCTCGAGGGCGAGGCGGACGAGGGAGCGACCGGCGCGTCCCAGGGCGGTGACGTTCTTGACCTTGCGCTGCGCCTGGCTCGCACGCTGGAAGAGGCGCTCGAGCTCGGGCGAGGTGGTGCCGTCCTTGCGGGCGGACTTGAGTGCGCGGCGGACCTGTCCCGCGATCTCGCCCTCGCCGGAGACGACGGACTCGAGCCCGGAGGCGACGGAGAAGAGGTGCTCGGCGACGCGGCGTCCCGAGTGCACGGCGTAGGCGCCGTCGAGTTCTGCGGCGGGGATCCCGGTCGCGGCTTCGACGGCCTCGATCACGGCTTCGACGCCGATCGCGCCGGCGGCGGTGACCGGTTCGTCCATTTCCACGTACGCCTCGAACCGGTTGCACGTCGCCAGAACAACGGCACCCTGCACGCACGGCGTCATGCCCACGATGGTGGGAGCGACGTCGTCGGGGGTGCGGCTCAGGCGTTCGAGCAGTTCGAAGGAGGCGGTCTTGTGACTCGCCGTCACACACAGCAGCACAGATCGATTGTACCGGAGCGTCCGCGGGCGAAGGTTCGACCGGTGGAACTCGGCGGCTCCATAAGGCTCGAATGGGAGGATGGAGGCATGGCCCTCTCCGACGCTCCGCTCCTGCGCGCCCTCTCCGGCGACCGCCCCGCTCAGACCCCGGTCTGGTTCATGCGGCAGGCCGGAAGGTCGCTCCCCGAGTACCGCGACCTGCGCGTCGGGACCCGGATGCTCGACGCCTGCCTCACGCCCGACCTCGCGGCCGAGATCACGCTGCAGCCGGTGCGTCGACACGGCGTGGACGCGGCCGTCTTCTTCAGCGACATCGTCATCCCGCTGCGCCTCGCCGGCGTCGAGGTCGAGATCGAGCCCGGTCGCGGTCCGGTGTTCGCGAACCCGGTGCGCACGAAGGCCGACGTCGAGCGCATCACCGCGATCGACCCGGACGGCCTGGACGGCACGGCCATCGCCGAGGCCGTGCGCCTCGTCACGGCGGAACTCGGCGACACCCCGCTGATCGGCTTCGCGGGCGCACCCTTCACGCTCGCGGCCTACCTCGTCGAGGGCGGCCCATCCAAGGAGCACCTGCGCGCGCGGGCCATGATGCACTCCGACCCGGACTCGTGGAACCGTCTCGCCGGCTGGCTCGCCCAGGTGTCCCGCCGGTTCCTCGAGACCCAGCGCGACGCCGGAGCATCCGTCGTCCAGCTCTTCGACAGCTGGGCGGGATCGCTCAGCACCGCCGACTACCGCGCCTTCGTCGCCCCGCACTCCCGCGCGGCGCTCGAGGGGATCGGCCTCCCGACCATCCACTTCGGTGTCGGGACCGGCCCGTTCCTCGCCGACATGCGCCTCGACGGCATCGCCGATGGCGTGGGAGTCGACTGGCGCCTGCCGCTCGACGAGGCGGCGGCCATCCTCGGGCCGGACGTCACGGTCCAGGGCAACATCGACCCCGCCCTGCTCTCCGCGCCCTGGCCGGTGCTGGAGGCGCACGTCCGCGACGTGATCGAACGGGGCCGGGCCGCGCGCGGCCACATCCTCAACCTCGGCCACGGCGTTCCGCCGGAGACCGACCCCGATCAGCTCACCCGCATCGTCGAGCTCGCGCACACGGTCTGACGCGGGCGGCCGACGCTCAGGCGCTCCGCATCCGCCGCACGCGACGGGTGATCCGCAGGTCCTCGAGCGTGAAGCGGCCGGTCGGCAGCGCGGCGCGGATGCGCGCGTCGTCGAATGACCTCGAGGGGCGGATGTCGGCGGGAGCCTCGGGTGCGTACGGCGCCGCCTCGCTCACGCCTTCGGCGAGCATCCGCGCCTGAGCCTTCGCGACGAGCGGGACGACCATCGTCCATTCCGTCACCTGGGCGAGCACGCGCACCATCCACGTCGGCACCGGGAGGAAGGCGGGGCGGCGCCCGGCCACGCGGGAGATGCGGCGGATGGCCTCGCCGAGCGTGACCTCGTCCGCACCCAGGACGGCGATCGTCGGATCCGGGATGCGGCCCTCGAGCGCGGCGACGAGCACGTCGACCGCGTCCTCGACGGGCACCGGCCGCGCGGTGCGCTCGCGATAGCCGACCGTCCAGAAGAACGGGAGGGTGCGCACGGCCTTCGTCACGTGATCGACCATGTGGTCGCCGGGGCCGTAGATCATCCCCGACTTCAGGATCGTGTGGGGGATGCCGGACGCGCGGACGATCTCCTCCGCCTCCCACTTCGACTCGTGATAGCCGGAGCCGCAATCGGGCCGTGCCCGGAGGAAGCTGACCAGGACGATGCGTCGAACGCCCGCGCGGCGGGCGGCCTCCACGACGGCCCGCGTCCCGTCGACGTGCACACGCCGGAAGGTCTGCTCGCCGATCTCGCGGTTGATGCCGGCGCAGTGCGCGACGGCGTCGCAGCCCTCGAACGCCGCGGCGAGGGCGTCGACATCCGTGATCTCGACACCGCTGCGGCGAGAGATCACGACCGCGTCCTCGAGCCGCTCGGCGAGGTTCCTGCCGACGAAGCCGGTACCGCCTGTGATCGCAACCTTCATGACGCCCATCCTTCGCTCATTAGCTATGCGGCTAAAGACTATCTAGCGAACGTGCTATATTGCAACCATGGCAGACAGCGCGACCGACATCTTCGCGGCGCTGGCGCACCCCACCCGCCGCCAGATCCTGCAGGACCTGAAAGACGGTGAGCTCGCGGCCGGTGAGATCGCGGCGCGCTTCTCCGCGAGCGGCCCGACCATCTCCCGCCACCTGAGCGTGCTCCGCCAGGCGGGACTCATCAGCGAGCGCCGCGACGCCAACCGCATCCTCTACTCCCTCGTCGGCGAACGGCTCGCGCTCTCCGTCGGCGACTTCCTCTCCACCGTCTGCCCCGAGCAGATCGTGCTCCGCGAGGTCCGCAAGCGCGGGCGCGGCGCCACGGAGACCGTCGAGGCCTGAACCGTCCCGATGCGAGAATTGGGGGCATGACCCCTGAGTCCTCTTCCGCCGAGCCCTCCGACCTCGCCGCCCGCGCGGCGGAAAAGCACGTCGTTGTGGTGGGCGGCGGAATCGGCGGACTCGTCGCTGCGCGCGAGTGCGCGAAGGTCGGCATGCGGGTCACGCTGCTCGAAGCGGACGACGACCTCGGCGGCGCGATCCGCCGGGTCGAGCTCGATGGCGTGACGGTGGATGCCGGTGCCGAGAGCTATGCCACGCGGGGCGGCCATGTGCGCGCACTCGTAAAGGATCTCGGGCTGTCCGACCGGATCGTCGCCCCGCGTCCGGGCGGCGCGTGGCTCGCCGGCATCCCCGGCGTGGGGGCGGCGCCGCTGCCGGTCGGCGGCATCCTCGGCATCCCCGCCAACCCCTTCCAGGATGACGTCCGTCGCATCATCGGATGGTCCGGCGTCTGGCGTGCCTACCTCGACCGGGTGCGTCCCCCGCTGACGATCGGTCACCAGCTCAGCCTCGGCAAGCTGGTCGCCTCGCGCATGGGGGCGAAGGTGCGCGACCGTCTCGTCGCGCCCGTCACCACCGGCGTCTACTCGGCGTCGCCCGACGACGTCGACATCGATGTCGCCGCCCCCGGTCTCAATGCCGCCCTCACCCGGGTCGGCTCCCTCTCCGGCGCGGTGCAGACCCTGCGCGACGATGCGGCGGCCCGGTCCTCCGCCGCGCCGACCGCGGCGAAGGCGCCGGGCGCCGCCGTCGAGGGGCTGTCCGGTGGGATGAGCACCCTCGTCGATGCACTCGCCGAAGACCTGGAGCAGCTCGGTGCGGAGGTGCGGACGGGCGTGCGCGTGCGCGGCATCCGCAGGGCCGGGGCATCCTGGACGATCGAGACCGCCGTCGCCCCCGCAGGTCTCTCTCCGGAGGACGACCCCGACGCGATCGTCGCCGAGCTGCGCGCCGCCGAGGTGGAGGCCGGCGCCGATCCGGTGATCGAGGAGATCTCCGCCGACGCCGTGATCGTGGCGACGCCCGAGGCCGCAGCGCGGGAACTCCTCGCGGTCGCGGTCCCGACGCTGAAGCGGACCGACGCCGCCTCGTCGCCCGAGATCGAGATCGTCACGCTTCTGCTCGAGGCGCCCGAGCTGGATGCCGCACCGCGCGGCACCGGCGTGCTCACGGTGCCCGGCAGCCACACCGCGAAGGCGCTCACGCACTCGACGGCGAAGTGGGGCTGGGTGCGCGACGCCGCGGGGACCCGGCAGATCGTGCGGGTGTCGTTCGGTGCGCAGGGCGAGCCCGCGGCCACTTCCGGTCTGGACGACGAGGCCGCCACCGCGCTCGCGCGGACCGAGGCCGCCGCCATGCTCGGCGTCGCCCTCGCTCCCGACGCGGTGATCGCCGCCCATCGCGGCCGGTTCGTGCAGTCGCAGCCCGCGTCGATCATCGGATCCGGTGAGCGCCGCGCGGCCGCTCGCGCGGCGGTGAAGGCGGTACCGGGTATCGCCGCGGTGGGCGCCTGGCTCGCCGGAACCGGCCTGGCGCAGGTCGTCCCGGACGCGCGTGAAGAGGCCGACCGCCTGCGGCGCGCCCTGTTGTGGGACTGAGAAGACTCTCCGTGTCAACCCTCTGACCCATAGATGCCGAAATCGGCATACGGGGTTACGCTGGGTACCTGATCGAGGGGCGACAATCCCTGCGGTCGGTCCCAACCGGGCGAATCTGGCCGGACTACCGGAACAAGGTGAGGAGACCCCATGAAGGGGAAGATCGGACTCGTCGTCGGGCTCGGCGTGGGCTACGTCCTCGGCACCCGTGCCGGACGTGAGCGCTACGAGCAGATCAAGACGCAGTGGCTCAAGGTATGGCACCTCGATCCCGTGCAGGAGCAGGTCACCAAGGTCAAGGGCTTCGTCGGCGACAAGGCCGCGGCCGTCCCCGGAGCGATCTGGACCGGTGTCGTGAAGGTCGCCAAGTCGGTCAGCGGCTCGGGTACTCCCGGTCAGCGACTCGACTCCGCCATCGCCACCGGCCGCGAGGCCGCGGAAGACCTCGCGGAGGCGACGGAGGAAGCGGTCGAGGCCGCGAAGGCGACCGCATCGTCGGCCAAGCCGGCGTCGAAGACGGCCGCCAAGAAGCCCGCCGCGAAGAAGCCGGCGGCCACCAAGGCCGCCCCGAAGAAGTCCGGGGCCTGACCATGCCCCGCGGGTACCGAGATCGTGCCGACGACAGCCTGCTGACCCTCCTCGGGGATCTGCCGGAACTCGTCACGAATCTGGTGAAGGCCGAGATCAACGCCGCGAAGGCGTGGATCTCGCGCACCTCGAAGGACGCGGGCATCGGCTCGGTGTGGTTCCTGGTCGCGCTGTTCTTCCTGTTCTGGGCGGTTCCGGTGATCCTGGTCTTCGCGATCGCCGGACTCTCGTCCTGGTGGCCGGTGTGGCTCTCGGCGATCGCCGTGTTCGGCATCCTGATCGTCGCCGTGCTGCTGTTCGCGCTGCTCGGCATCCTGAAGTTCCGCAAGGTGCTCGCCCGCCAGAACCCGGCGCAGGCCGTCGCCGAGGACATCCGACTCGTGAAGGAGGCCGGCGATGACGAATTCTGAGTCGCTGCCGCGCACCGCCGTTCCCGGCGGGATCGTCGACCCCGTCGCCTCGGCGCGCGCCGAGTTGAAGGCCGCCCTCGCGGCGATCGAGGTGAAGGGCAACATCCCTCGCCGCGTCGAGAAGGCTTCGACGCGTGCTGTGGCCAGGGCGCGTGTCTTCGCCGACCGCAACCCGATCGGTGCGGTCGCCGCCGCGGTCGGCATCGCCGCTGCCGTGGGGGGCGCGGTCTGGGCGATCGCGCGCGCGATCTCGCGCTGACGCACAGCATTCCGGGATGCCGTCTGTCGCCCCTGGGGGGTGATTAGCGGCTCCTGCGCAAACGAGGCAGACTGGGGAGCATGATGTCCGAAGAGCGCGATGAGAACCCGTCCGGCTTCACCCTCTGGGCTGTCTGGCGACGGAATCCCGACGTCCCCGTGACGGAGACCGAGTCGACCGAGCTCGAGACGATCGTCTCCTACATCGAGGACTCGGGTGTGACCGTCCGCGGGTTCTACGACGTGTCCGGCCTCAAGGCCGACGCCGACCTCATGGTGTGGCTCCACGGCGAGACGGCCGAGGAGCTGCAGAAGGCGCTGCGTCGCCTGCGCCGCACCGAGCTGCTACGTCCGCTCCTCCCCGTCTGGAACGTCATGGGCGTGCACCGCGACGCCGAGTTCAACCGCGCGCACGTGCCCGGCTTCCTCCGCGGCATCGAGCCGAAGGACTGGCTGTGCCTGTACCCGTTCGTGCGCACGCCGGAGTGGTACCTCGTCCCCGAGGAGGAGCGTCGCAAGATGCTCGCCGACCACGGACGCAAGGGTGCCGCCTTCACGGGCGTGCTTGCCAACACCGTCGCGTCCTTCGCCCTCGGCGACTACGAATGGCTGCTGCCGCTCGAAGCCGATGAGCTGACCGACCTCGTCGACCTCATGCGCGACCTGCGCTACACGGACGCCCGCATGTACGTGAAGGAGGAGGTGCCCTTCTACACGGGGCGCAGGCTCCGGTTCGACGAGATCGCGGACGTCCTCCAGTAATCGCCATGAGCACCCCCATCCGTCTGGGTACCCGTCGCAGCGCGCTCGCGCAGGCGCAGTCGGGTCATGTCGCCGCCGCCCTCGAGAAGCTCTCGGGGCGCCGGGTCGAGCTCGTCCCGATCACCAGCGAGGGCGACACGAACCGTGCATCGCTCTCCGAGATCGGCGGCCAGGGCATCTTCGCCACGCGTCTGCGTGAGGCGCTGCTCGCGGGGGAGTGCGACTTCCTCGTGCACTCCCTGAAGGATCTGCCGACCGCCATCCCCGAGGGGCTCGTGATCGCGGCGACGCCGAAGCGCGAAGACCCGCGCGACGTGGTCCTGACCCGCGACGGGCTTCCGCTGCACGAGCTGCGCGCCGGCAGCACCGTCGGCACCGGATCCCCCCGCCGCATCGCGCAGGTGCGCCGTCGTGCGCCCGGTGCCGAGGTGGTCGACATCCGCGGCAACGTGGACTCGCGCCTCGCACGCGTCACCTCCGGAGAGCTGGATGCCGTGATCCTCGCGGCGGCCGGACTCTCCCGCCTGGGATCGGACTCGCCGCTGCGTCGCGAGGAGCTCGGTCTCGCCGAGTGGCCGACCGCACCGGGCCAGGGTTCGCTCGCCGTGGAGACGCGGACGGACGCCCCCGAGGAGCTGCGCGCGGCCCTCGCCGGTCTCGACGATCCGGACACCCGTCTGGCCATCACGGTGGAGCGCGCGATCCTCGAGGGACTGGACGCCGGATGCCAGGCGCCGATGGCCGCGCACGCCGTCGTCGACGGCTCCTCGATCCGCGTCAGGACGGTCGTCTACGCCACGGACGGCAGCCGTCGGATCGGGCTCGACGTCACCGAAGCCCTGAACGGGGAGTATATTCGTCGGAACGGCAGTGGCAATGGAGCGGATGCTGCCGATGGTGCAGACCCGATGCACGCAGCGCGCGAGCTCGGGTTCACTGTTGCCCGTCGGCTGCTCGATCAAGGGGCGGCCGGCCTCGTACCCCGAGAGCAATAAATCCTCATGACCACTTCCGAAATCAAGCAGGACCGACCGCTGGACGGCTGGCGCATCCTCGTGCCCCGTGGCGGGCCGTGGGGCGACAGCGTCGCCGCGAGCCTCCGGGCACTGGGCGCCGTCCCCGTGGTCGCACCCCTCATCAACTTCGCCCCGACGACCGACCAGGCGACGCTCGACACCGCGCTCGCACAGCTGGCGGCGGGGGAGTTCGACTGGCTGACCGTCACGAGCGCCACCACGGTGGACGTGCTCTTCGCACACCGGGCGGTCGTGCCGCGTTCGACCAAGATCGCCGCCGTCGGCGAGACCACCGCCGCGGCTCTGCAGGCGGTCGGCTACGAGGTCACCCTGGTGCCGGAGCAGGACAACTCCGCCGAGGGCATGGCGCAGCAGCTCATCGCCCTGGAGCGGGAGCCGCGTCGCATCCTCGCCCTGCGCAGCGAGATCGCGAAGCCTGTGCTCAGCCGACTCCTCTCCGAGGCGGGGCACGACGTGCACGGCGTCGTCGCGTATCGGACGGTCGGTGTCCCCGTGACGGAGCGCATCCGTCGCGACGTGGAGAACGGCCGCATCAACGCGATCCTCATCACCAGCGGATCGGTCGCCGAGCAGGTACGCGAGCAGTTCCCGGAGATCCCGGACGAGACGCTGCTCGCCGCGATCGGACCGCGGACCGCGAAGGATGCCGAGCGTGCGGGGCTGCCCGTGTCGGTGGTCGCCGATCGGCAGACCGTCGACGCGCTGATCGACGCGGTGTCGCACTTCACCCTTCCGCACGCGGCCGACGAGTTCGCGCCGTGAGCTTCCCCGACGTCCGGCTGAGGCGACTGCGTCAGTCGCGGGCCGTCCGCGATCTCGTGCGCGAGACCTCGCTGCAGCCCCGTCAACTCGTGCTGCCGCTGTTCGTCCGCGAGGGCCTCACGGAGTCGGTGGAGATCGGCTCGATGCCCGGCGTCGCCCAGCACTCGCTCGACTCGCTGCGTGCGGCGGCCGTCGAGGCCGCGGAGGCGGGTGTCGGCGGCGTGATGCTGTTCGGCGTGCCGGCGGTGCGTGACGCGCAGGGGTCCGGCGCCGACGATCCTCGCGGCATCCTCAACGTCGCGACCGAGGCTCTGGCGGCAGAGGTGGGCGATGCGCTCGTCGTGCAGACCGATCTGTGCCTGGACGAGTTCACCGACCACGGGCACTGCGGCGTTCTCGCGTCCGACGGATCGGTCGACAACGATGCGACGCTCGAGCGCTACGCCTCGATGGCTCTCGCCCAGGCGCGCGCCGGATCGCAGCTGCTGGGACTGTCCGGGATGATGGACGGCCAGGTGGCGGTGATCCGCCAGGCGCTCGACGCCGAGGGCTTCACCGACACCCTGCTGCTCGCCTACGCCGCGAAATACGCGAGCGCCTTCTACGGCCCGTTCCGCGAGGCCGTCGACTCGCAGCTGAAGGGCGACCGACGCACGTACCAGCTCGACCCGGGCAACCGCCGCGAGGGTGTGCGCGAGGCGGTCGTCGACGTGGCCGAGGGCGCGGACATCGTCATGGTGAAGCCGGCGATGGCCTTCCTCGACGTGCTGCGCGAGGTGCGCGACACCGTGAGCATTCCGGTGTGGGCATACCAGGTCTCCGGCGAGTACGCCATGATCGAGGCCGCCGGTGCGAACGGCTGGATCGATCGCCGTGCCGCCATCCTCGAGTCGCTGCTTTCCATCCGTCGCGCCGGGGCCGACGCGGTCCTGACCTACTGGGCCACCGAGGCCGCCGGCTGGCTGCGCGACTGACTTCTCCGAGGAGCTCTCTCATGACCGACCGCAATGACGACCTGTTCTCCGCTGCCCGCGCAGTGATCCCCGGTGGGGTCAACTCGCCGGTGCGGGCCTACGGGTCGGTCGGCGGCACGCCGCGGTTCCTCGCCTCGGCGAAGGGCGCGCGCGTGACGGATGCCGCGGGTCGCGAGTACGTCGACCTCGTCGCGTCCTGGGGTCCCGCTCTTCTCGGCCACGCGCACCCGGAGATCGTCGCCGCCGTGCAGGAGGCCGCGTCGCGGGGCCTGTCGTTCGGCGCTCCGACCGAGGGTGAGGTCGAGCTCGCGGCGCTGATCGCCGACCGTGTCCGGTTCGGGGAGATCCGTCCCGTGGAGCGCGTGCGGCTGGTGTCGACCGGCACCGAGGCCACGATGA
>Ga0160430_100758_pt1 | contig 15436 bp, 9 predicted proteins | sample HID1971I_E0MG_FD_108274 | JGI IMG/M metagenome (GOLD analysis project Ga0160430, IMG submission 108274) | Enriched millipede-associated microbial communities from UW Madison campus, WI, USA - HID1971I_E0 MG | ecosystem: Host-associated > Arthropoda: Insects > Digestive system > Unclassified ...
AACAGGAAAAAAAGACTGGGCGATGTGACCCCACACCGCATCCGGTATAAAAAACTAGTATAACCCGTATTCGGTTTTCATTCCTGTTCGGCAGCTAAAGAGCAGGCATACTTCAGTCTTACGACCTGAAATATGCCTGCTTTGTATTTGGTGTTTGCTCGTATCCTCTGGAGGGAACTTAAATGCCCTTAAGATGCACTCTGTCAATAGCGGTCGCACAGCAAAAACAATAAATACCGCCTGTCCTGATATATTATATTCTTGTTTGTAGTAGTCTGATTATCAATTATATTCCTTACAGGAGAAAAAATTAAAATAAATGCAATAATTTCTAGGTTTTTACGTTTCGAAAGTTACTTTTGTTCTACATTATCTCCTTGGTAGAACTAGATTATCGCTCAACTCACTAGTCTTATTCTTAAAAGGTTAACCAAATAACCTAAAATATGAAAAGACTATTATTGTCCTTACTGTTCCTGCTGTGTACTGTCGGTACTGCTGTATCGCAAACGCTGGTTGATTTTGAAAGTGCCACACCAGGCCAGCAAAGCTTCACCAGTGCTGGGAAAACCTTTACCCTGAGTTCGCCATATACTTTTATTGTCTATGGAACTGGCAACCTTGGCTACAATCAATCTAATAAATTCATTCATGTCCTGGATCCTCAGCCTTCAGATGATCCTCCGGTAAACCCATATGGGCAGACAGGCAGCATCAAAATTCAAAACGGCAGTACGTTCAAACTCAATAGTTTTTGGATATATATATCTGGCGATCCGACCGTAGTGCCCAATGGAACCCGCGATAAACAACCTGGAAGTGCAACGATCAGGGGTAAAAAAGCTGGAAATACACAGTTCACTATCGTGAAAACGATTACTGGAACCAGTATAGGTTTTGCACTTCCCGGAAACGGTTTTGAATTGATTGATTTGAGCAATATTAACGGATCAAATTATACCGGCATTGACATCGATCAACTTGATGTTGAATTGAGCTATCATGTGGACTATTTTGCGATCGATAACTTCAACTGGCAGGGGGAACCCTCGTCTACCATAACTACATCAGGTACTTTAAATAACTTCACCAGCTGTGCAGGATCTGCATCCAGTCCACAGAATTTTTCTGTATCTGGTGCCGGGCTAACAGGAAATATTACGGTTACAGCGCCTGCAGGCTATGAGGTCTCCAGTAGTTCCGGATCTGGATATGGAGGTTCGGTTACCCTGACGCAAAGCGGAGGAACAGTCGGCGCAACCACGGTATATGCACGGCTTAGTGCTTCAGCAAGTGGTAACCCTGGAGGGAATATTTCGATTACTTCTTCAAGTGCGACGACCAAAACAGTAGCCGTAACCAGTACGATCAATACGCTTTCTGCGACGACCACTGTTAAGAATGTAACCTGCAATGGTACCAATGATGGAGAGGCTACGATCAATGCGACCGGAGGGACTGCACCTTATACCTATTTATGGAGTACGGGGGCGACGACCCAGAAGATCACAGGTAAGTTTGCCGGTCATTACACCTATACCGTTACAGATGCCAATGGATGCAGCAGAGCTTATAATGGAGCTGTATTTTCGAGTAATGGGGGTGCTGTAATCACTCAGCCATCGTCCCTGGTTGGGAATGTTGCTACAACGCCAGTTTCGTGTTTTGGGGGAAGTAACGGTACGGCAAAGGTAGTTGCGTCCGGAGGAACATCAGGCTATACCTATCTATGGTCTACTGGTGCCACTACAGCGGAGATCACCGGGCTTCTGGCCGGACCGTATAACGTCACGGTTACCGATGGCAACAGCTGCACACGCACAATCTCTAATATCATCGTTGGCGGGCCATCCGCTGCGCTGGTCGCTACTACTGGCGGGCAAACGAATATATTATGCGGCGGAGCGGCTACCGGATCTGCTACGGTGAATGTCACCGGCGGAACAGGTGCCTATAGCTACAGCTGGTCGCCTTCCGGCGGGAATGCTGCTACGGCTTCCGGTCTAACGGGCGGTACGTATACCGTAACGGTGACGGATGCTGCTGGCTGTATGGATACGCAAAGCTTTACGATTACGGAGCCTGCGGTCCTGGTTGCCTCACCTGCTACGCAAACGAATATTTTATGCCGTGGTGAGGCTACGGGCTCAGCGACGGTGAATGTGACCGGTGGAACGGGTGCTTATACCTATTCCTGGTCTCCAGCCGGCGGGAGCGCTGCCACAGCCTCGGGGCTGGTGGGCGGTACCTATACCGTAACGGTGACGGACGGCAATTTATGCCAGACCACGCAGAGCTTTACGATCACTCAGCCGGCGGCCATACTTTCAGCGACCACCGCTTCGGTACCTGTTTCCTGCTTTGGGGGCAGTAACGGCAGTGCCGGTGTGACTGCGGGCGGGGGCAGCCCGACATATACCTATCAATGGGCACCATTGGGCGGCACAGGTTCTTTCATTAGCGGCAGACCTGCGGGAGATTATACCTGTACCATTACCGATGCCAATGGCTGTACCTTAGTTAAAAATATTACCATCGGTACGCCTTCTGCTTTCTCGGCTACCGTTTCCAAAACGGACGTAACCTGTAACGGCGGCAGCAATGGAACAGCCACTGTTACCCCATCGGGGGCTACCGCACCCTATAGTTATTCCTGGTCGCCTACAGGAGGCAACGCGGCTACGGCAAGCGGCCTGGCAGCTGGCGATTATACAGTTACCGTACAAGATGCGAACTTTTGCGTCTATACTGTAAACGTTGCTATCGATCAACCTCCAACTTTATCTGTTACCCCTTCAAAGACCGATGTACTGTGCAACGGTGGGAGTACAGGTACGGCCACGGTCAGTGTCAGCGGAGGCACACCGGGATACAGCTATGTCTGGTCGCCAGCGGGCGGAAATGCCGCTACAGCTACCGGGCTTTCCGCAAGGAACTATAGCTGCCTGATCACAGACAGTAAGGGCTGTACCTTTACGCAGAACTTTACGATTGGCGAGCCCGCTGTTTTATCTGCCACGACCGGCCAGATGAACGCGACCTGTGTCGCGCCTGGACAGGCGTCTGTGACAGCGAGCGGAGGTGCAGGTTCCTATACCTATTTATGGTCGCCATCAGGCATCACCACATCTCTAGCTACCGGCCTGTTGGCAGGCAATCACAGTGTGCTGATCACCGACGCCAATGGCTGTACGCTCACTAAGAATTTTGTCATCACCACCACCAATACACTCACTGCCACTGTTTCACAGACAGATGTGCTTTGCAGAGGGGCAAGTACCGGGAGTGCTACGGTAGTGCCCTCGGGCGCACCGGGCCCTTATACCTATGTTTGGGCACCTTCGGGCGGCAATGCGGCTACAGCTTCCAACCTGGCAGCGGGTAATTATAGTGTGACGATCACTTCTTCCAATGGTTGTTCGATCGTGAAGAACTTTACCATAGCAGAGCCTGCAACGGCTTTATCTTTTGCCACGGCGGGCACGCAGGTCAACGTGTCCTGTAACGGGGGCAGCAACGGTTCGGCTACGGTGAGTGCTACGGGCGGAACGGGTGCTTATACCTATAGCTGGTCGCCAAGCGGTGGAACAGCGGCGGTGGCCTCCGGCCTTACGGCCGGTACGTATACCGTAACGGTTACGGATGCCAATGGCTGTAGGGTCAAGCAAAGCTTTACAATTACAGAACCAGCGATGCTGGAGGCTTCAGTCGGTACCCAAACGAATGTTTCCTGCAACGGCGGGACCAATGGTTCTGCCACGGTAGCGGTGACGGGCGGTACAGGAGCGTATAGCTATAGCTGGTCGCCGACCGGTGGAACAGGGGTGACGGCCTCAGGCCTTGCGCAAGGTACCTATACGGTCACGGTGACGGACGCCAATGGTTGCCAATCAACGCAAAACTTTACAATTACCGAGCCAGCGGTGCTGGTGGCTTCGGCCGGTTCGCAGACCGATATTTTATGTTATGGCGGGGCGACTGGCTCGGCTACAGTCCATGTGACCGGTGGTACGCCAGATTATAGTTATAGCTGGGCCCCAAGCGGTGGTACGGCCGCTACGGCCTCCGGCCTGACTTTTGGTACTTATACGGTCACAGTGACGGATGCCATGGGCTGTACCGCTACGCAAAGTTTCACCCTTACACAGCCTGCCTCAGCAGTTGTAGCCAGCGCAGGTCCGCAGAGCAATGTGAACTGCTTTGGCGGGGCGACTGGCTCGGCGACAGTGAATGTGACGGGAGGCAGGGGCGCTTATACCTATGCATGGTCGCCTTCCGGTGGTTCAGCTGCTACGGCAAGCGGCCTGGTTGCAGGTACGTATACGGTAACGGTCAAAGACGCGAACTTATGCCAGACCACGCAGAGCTTTATCATTACCGGTCCATCGGCAGCACTTTCGGCTTCGATTTCGGGTAATAATGTTACGGCAGCAGGAGCGGGCAATGGTTCGGCTACGATTGTTCCTTCAGGTGGCACGGCGCCATATACTTACAGCTGGTCGCCTTCTGGCGGTATTGCGGCCACGGCTACAGGCCTTTCGGCGGGTGTGTACACAGTGACCGTGACCGATTTTAATGGCTGCCAGACGACGAAGTCGGTGACAGTCTATGAACCATCGACCTTAAGTGGTTTTGCGGCGATCAATAAGACTTATGGCGCGGCACCATTTGCGCTGACTGCACCTACGAGCAACAGCACGGGTGCGGTCACTTATTCGAGCAACAACAATTCAGTGGCTACCATATTGGGCAGCCAGGTAACGATAACAGGTGCCGGTCAGGCGACCATCACTGCGACGCAGGCCGCCAGTGGCAATTACCTGCAGAACACCATATCGCTGACCTTAACGATTGCTAAAAAAGCATTGACGGTGGTGAATACCAGCCGCAATAAAGTCTACGGACAGGTCTTAACGAATACAGATTTTACGGGCAGCATCAGCGGTTTGGAGAATAATGACGTGATTACCGTGACAAGGGGCAGTGTAGGTGCCGGCTCTAATGCGACGGTCGCGACCTACGCGATCATTGGAACATTGGCAGATCCTGGCAGCAAGCTGGGCAACTATACGGTGAGCAATGCGGAGGGTCAGTTAAAAGTGACACCAAAAGCCCTGGCGGTCATCAATGACGACCGCGATAAAGTGTACGGGCAGGCATTCAGCAATATAGATTTTACCGGCCACATCACGGGTATAGAAAACAACGACAACATTACAGTAACCCGGAGCAGCACAGGCTCAGTGGCCACGGCTACAGTGGCCGCAGGCCCTTACCCGATTGTGGCGACATTGGTCGATCCCAGCAGCAAGCTGGGCAATTATACGGTGAGTAATCCTAACGGGCAACTGAGGGTCATACCAAAAGCGCTGACCGTGACCAATACCAATAGATCCAAAGCCTATGGCCAGGTATTGACCAATACAGATTTTAGCGGAACGATCACAGGCCTGGTCAATAATGACAATATTACGGTGACCAGGAACAGTGCGGGCTCGGTAGCGACCGCTACGGTTGCAGCTGGTCCTTACCCGATCATAGGGACTTTAGTTGATCCCAGCAGTAAGCTGGGCAATTACACAATAAGCAACCCGAACGGTGAGCTGATGGTTACGGCCAAAACGCTGACGGTAGTGAATACGAGCCGCAGTAAAGTCTACGGGCAGCTGTTAAGCAATACAGATTTTACGGGCAGCATCAGCGGTGTGGAGCCCGGTGACAACATCACCGTGACACGCTCAAGTACGGGCGCTTCAGCCACGGCGACTGTAGCGGGATCACCTTACCCGATCGTAGCGACGATTGTCGACCCAGCGGGCAAACTTGGGAACTATGTGCTGAGCAATACCATCGGTCAGCTGACAGTAAACAGGAAAGGCCTGCTGATCACGGCAGAAGACAAAGAGCGTTTTGCAGGTGCGGCAAACCCAGCTTTCACAGCCAGCTACAGTGGCTTTGAGAACAACGAGACGGCAGCGGTACTGACATCCCCGGTAGCATTTAACACGGACGCAACAGTAAACAGCATACCGGGCAACTATGACATTATAGCCAGTGGGGCAGTAGCGGCCAATTACAACATCAGTTATCAGAAAGGCAAACTGACGGTGAAGGCCGGCGCGCCAACGGACATTGTTCTTGCAGCAACCAGCCTGTATGAGAACCGCCCGGCGGGCACCAGTGCAGGAACGCTGAGCAGCAGCTCGCTGGACCCATCGGCCACTTTCACATATTCTTTAGTAACCGGTACAGGATCGACCGACAATGCCTCGTTCAGCATCGATGGCAATACAGTAAAAACAACTTCTGTACTGGACTATGAGCAAAAGCAGAGCTTCAGCATTAGGGTGAAGAGCACCACGCAGTTTGGTCTGAGTTTGGAGAAAGCGATTTCTATAAATCTTCAGGACGTGAACGAAGTGCCGACCCTGGCAGCGATCACTGACCAAAGCATCTGCTACACCAGTGCCCAGCAAACAATAGCCTTAACAGGCATCAGCGGCGGGCCGGAAACAGCTCAAACCACAACCCTGGGCGTAAGCAGCAGCAACGATAACCTTTTTGAAAGCCTTTCGGTAATAAAGGCAGGCGCCAATGCCGGTACCTTGACCTACAAGCTGAAAGCAGGTGCTGCGGGCAGCGCCACGGTGATGGTGGTGGTGCAGGACAATGGCGGCACAGCCAATACCGGTACAGACAGCTTCGGGCGTACCTTTACAGTGACGGCCAATGCCTTGCCGGTAGCGACCATCAGCAGTGACCTGGGTACCAGCATCAGCCGCGGGGAAACCATTAAACTGACCGCTACAGGTGGTGTGAGTTATGTTTGGTCAAGTGCTTCAGGAGTGATCAGCGGACAAAATACTGCGGTGCTGACGGTACGCCCTGACAAGGAGACTACCTATACGGTGACGGCGACCAACGCCTCGGGTTGCAGCAGCAGCCAGAGCATCACCATTATGGTGAAGGAAGAGTTTGCCAAAATAGAAGGCACCAACATCATGAGCCCGAACGGGGACGGTAAGAACGACTATTGGGTGATCAAGAACATCGACCTGTATCCAACCGCTACGGTGAAGATCTTTGACCGTGCCGGACGGGTGATCTACCAGAAGACAGGTTATGACAACAGCTGGGATGCCCGACTGGATGGTAACCCATTGGCCGAAGGCACCTATTTCTATGTGATCGACTTTGGCAGGGAACGGCGCAACCAGTTTGGTTTCATCACCATCATCAGGGAAAGCAGCCGCTAAACAGCAATGAAGCAGCAGCGCAGCAAGCCAAACAGGAACACCGAATACAGAAACGACCGTATCACAAAACAGAACAAGATGAAGACATTAAAACACAATATATCCAAGATAATTACAATCACAGCGGCCCTGGCCGCTGTGCTCAGTGCCGAAGCCAGAGCGCAGCTGAACCCATTGGGGGCGCAGTACTTCAACAACCCCTACCTGGGCAACCCGGCCATGGCTGGGTTGGAGAAAGGGATGGAGGTCAATGTGGCTTACCGTCAGCAGTGGAGCAAGATGCCAGGCGGGCCCGAGCTGCAGAACCTGACGGCCGGCTACGGCTTTAAGAAAGTGGGACTGGGGCTGAACCTGGTCAACGACAAGGCCGGCCTGCAAAGACAGACCAGGGTAGTGGGTACCTATGCCTACCACCTGGACCTGAACGAAACCAATGCCCTCCACTTCGGTGTATCCTTCGGGTTTATGAACCAGCGTTTGGAAACTTCGGACATCAACGGCAGCACGGACGACGTGCTGGTGGGTCAGTACAACGGAAGGAAGACCTACCTGGACGGCGACTTCGGGGCGGCCTATACCAGTGGCGGGCTGAACATACAGGCGGCCATTCCGAATCTGAAGACCTTCTTTAAGAAAGACAACATCAAGCTGGCGGATGTGGCGACTTTCTACGCAGCGGTGGGCTATAAGATTCCATTGAGTCCCGGTCAGCTGGGTATGGAGGTAGAGCCTAAAGTGGCTTACCGCGGGGTGCAGGGTTTTGACAACATCTGGGATGCGGGCGCAGAGCTGAGCTTTGCAGATCAGCAGGTGCTGCTCAGCGGTCTTTACCACAGCACCCAGAGCGGCACCGTAGGCATCGGGCTGAACCTGCACAGGAAATACCTGATCAGCGGGCTGTACACCACCCAGACTTCAGCATTGAACGGATACAGCAATGGAAACTTCGAACTGAATCTGAGACTCCGCCTGGGTAAGTAAAGATAAAGTCAGCCGGATAATTACAGTGCCAGCTAATTTATTTCATAACTTTGTCGGGTTGATCATCGACAGATCGTAAAGACATTAAATTATAGCATATGTATAAGACACTACAACCGGTTTTACAAAAAGAACTTGAGCAAATAGAAAACGATGGTTTGTACAAACGTGAACGGATCATCGTCACCCCACAAGGTGCCGACATCAAAGTCAGTACCGGTCAGGAAGTAGTCAATTTCTGTGCGAACAATTACCTGGGCCTGTCTTCCCATCCCGCAGTGATCGAAGCGGCCAAGAAAGCCATTGACAAGTATGGTTATGGCATGTCGTCCGTCCGTTTTATCTGTGGTACCCAGGATGTGCACAAAGAACTGGAAGCCAAGCTTTCTAAATTCCTGGGCACAGAAGATACAATTCTGTATGCGGCGGCTTTCGATGCCAATGGTGGTGTTTTTGAACCGTTATTTAACGATCAGGATGCCATCATCTCTGATGAACTGAACCATGCCTCGATTATCGATGGCGTGCGCCTGTGTAAAGCAAAGCGTTTCAGGTATAAGAATGCAGATATGGCCGATCTGGAACAGCAGCTGATCGCTGCCAAAGATGCCAGGCACCGGATCATCGTGACCGATGGTGCATTCTCCATGGACGGTGTGGTAGCTCCTTTGGATAAAATCTGTGACCTGGCCGATAAATACGAAGCCCTGGTGATGATCGATGAGTCGCACTGTACCGGCTTTATCGGCAAGACCGGCCGTGGTACACATGAGCATTTCAATGTAATAGACCGGGTCGACATCATCACCGGTACCCTGGGTAAAGCATTGGGCGGTGCATCTGGTGGTTTTACTTCAGGTAAAAAAGAAATCATTGACATGCTGCGTCAGCGTTCACGCCCGTACCTGTTCTCCAATACATTGGCTCCGGCCATTACAGGCGCTTCGGTAGCCGTACTGGATATGCTAAGCGAAACGACAGACCTGAGAGATAAATTGGAACGCAATACCGCATATTTCCGTAAGAAGATGACGGAAGCAGGTTTCGACATTAAAGAAGGCATACATCCGATCGTTCCGGTAATGCTGTATGATGCCAAATTGGCCCAGGAATTTGCGGCCAAAATGCTGGAAGAGGGCATTTATGTGATCGGGTTTTACTATCCGGTTGTCGGACAAGGCAAAGCCAGGATCCGTGTACAATTGTCTGCAGCACATGAACAACACCATTTAGACAAAGCCATTGCCGCCTTTACCAAAGTAGGCCGGGAATTAAAAGTGATATAAAAACGGATTCTTCCAGATTTGCACGGTTATTGCTAAGGTAGGGTACATCATTAAATCTTACCTTATGAACAACCCTGCAAATCACTTATTTAACCCTGCAATAACCCGAAATATTCTAACGGTCACGCTGATGCTGCTGATTGGCTTCAGCTCCTGTAAAAAAGACCGCGCACCAGAGCAGGCAGCCGAAGAGAAGGTTTTGAAAGACCTTTCCTATGGTCCCGATCCCAAACAAAAGATGGACGTGTACCTTCCGGCCAACCGCTCTACGCAAACGGGTGTGATCATCCTGGTGCATGGGGGCGGCTTTGTCGCCGGAGACCGCTCAGATTTTACGGCTACACTCGATAACTTCAAGAGTAAGAATTACGCGATAGTCAATGTCAGTTACCGCCTGATTGATACCACAGGCTTATTGAGAGAAAACCCCATCCATAAAGAAAGTGCCGTCAAGGTGAAAGATCAGGTGAGCGATATGGCCGCAATAGTGGACTATGTGATCGCGCAGTCCAGCAACTGGGTGGTGAGCAGCAGCCGCATCGGCATGGCGGGCCACAGTGCGGGTGGTTCATTGGTGCTCCTGTATGCCTACGACATGCGCAATACCGGCAAAGTAAAAGCAGTGGCCAACCTGGCCGGCGCGCTCGACATTACCTTTACCGATCTTCCTTTATGGCAACTTTTCCCGCCAGTCATTTATGAGGCCGGTTACCGCTTCACAGGTTATGAAATTGCTGTCAGCAACGAGTCGCAATATAAAGCCATCAGTGCGTTATATGTGGCCAATTCCGACCGCAAGGTCCCTACCCTGAATATATTTCCGGAACGCAACGTGGTAGGCGACCTGCCCAAGCAGGGGATCAGCACCTACAATGCCTTTACTGCAAGGCTCAACCAGCTCGGCGTACCCAATAAGTTTGTGCAGATCGATGGGGCAGATCATGGTTTTGGTCAGCCGGGAAACCAGGAAAGAGTAGCCCTGGAAACCATGACTTATTTCAATGCGAATTTGTAATTGCGTGGTTTATTTGTGAATTGCTTATATTTGGCCCCATGTTGCAAGATAAAATCACACAATATACAACTGAAATAAACGCATTCCTGACCGAACGCGCGGATGAACTGGAGCAATTCAGGATTAAGTTTTTGGGTACCAAAGGGATTATCAAAGATATATTTGATGAGTTTAAGTCGGTCTCCCCGGAAGAAAAAAGAACGCTGGGTAAGGTTTTAAACGAGTTTAAGCAGCTTGCAGAGGCAAAATATAAGTCATTAAGCGAAGCGACAGCCAGCACCGAAAGTTCGGCTACGCAGGATATGGACCTCAGCTTACCCGGACAAGGGTTTGAGATCGGTTCCAGGCATCCGCTTGCCTTGGTGAGAAGAGAAATCATCGAGATCTTCAATAAATTGGGATTTATTGTTGCCGAAGGTCCGGAGATCGAAGACGACTGGCACAATTTCTCGGCGCTGAACTTTCCTGAAGAACACCCCGCAAGAGATATGCAGGATACTTTCTTCATCAAAAAAGGCGGAGAAAAAGGCGACATCGCTTTGCGTACACATACCTCATCCGTACAGGTGCGGATGATGGAAGCCGGACAACCGCCTTTCCGGGCGATCATGCCGGGCCGCGTATACAGAAACGAGGCCATTTCGGCCAGGGCACACTGCTTTTTCCACCAGGTAGAAGGACTGTATGTGGATGAGAACGTTTCCTTTGCAGACCTGAAGCAGACCTTATTTTACTTTGTACAGGAAATGTATGGAGAAGGTACCAAAGTACGTTTCAGACCATCTTATTTCCCTTTTACAGAGCCTTCCGCAGAGATGGATATTTCCTGCACCATTTGTAAAGGTGCGGGCTGCCAGATGTGCAAAGGCAGCGGATGGGTAGAGATCCTGGGCTGTGGAATGGTGGATCCGAATGTCCTGGAAAATTGCGGCATAGACAGCAAGAAATACAGTGGCTTTGCTTTTGGAATGGGCATCGAGCGTATTGCCAATCTAAAATTTGAGATCAAGGACCTGCGCTTGTTTTCTGAAAATGATGTCCGCTTCTTAAAGCAGTATAAATCTGCTTTAATTTAATAGAATACACAAAACAGGGACGGTATCGTCTTACGAAAAAACTGCTTTTGAAATGATGAACAGGTTGATTTTGGCTATAATGATGATGGTGTTTTTGTCGGCTTGCGGCGGGGACAACCAGGCTTTTATACCAAATGTGCCGGTGAACTATACGTTGACTGTGCAGGAGTTCAACATCAAGGCGACCAACCGGGTCCTGCTGGTGCCCAATGTCGGTGTAGCGGGGATCATGATCGTTGGGTTTGGAAATACCTACATTACTTTTGATCGGCTGAGTTCAGTGAACCCTGAAAACCGCTGCGTAGTGAGTCCGGATGAAAGCGGCATTACCGCGACCGACCCCTGTACCGGCGCCAAATACCTGCTGACAGACGGCAGCCCACAAAAGGCCCCTGCGGTTAGAAACCTGAGGATCTACAATACGACCGTTCAGAGCGGGCAAATTATACATATCACAAATTAATGGAACCAGAAAAAATAAAGGAAAGTATCATCCGCTCTGCGAAGGAATTGTTCAGAAAGTATGGCTATCATAAGACCAGCGTGAATGAGATTGCTAAAAAAGCGCGCATCGCCAAGGCAACCATTTACAAGTATTTTGAAAGCAAGGAACAGATCCTGGATGCCATCCTGATGGACTATCTGGACCTGAACCTCAAGGAAATTCTTAAAAACAAAGCACAGTTTCTGAGTGAAGAGGAGCATTTGACGGCCCTGGTCATGAAGACCTGCAGGCTCACCTATACTGTTTGCAACGAGTTTATTGGCTGGGATTTCGTGCGCGAAAATGCCAATTCACAGGAGTTCTTAAAACACCTGTCTGATCAGCTGGAGTCTCTTCTCTTATCGGCCTACCTGGAGCTCGACCATTTCAAAAACAATCCTTCCCGCAAAGAAGGACTAGCCTTCCTCCTGAAAGCCAGCAAGAGCATCGTATTCTCCTTCGCCTTCACTTCCGTCAGCGATTCCGACGTCCGTAAAAACTTTGTCAGTTTCCAAAAAGAACTCTTACCCTTCCTCGTCCGCGCCGCCCTGTAATCCAGCACCATTACCAGCTCTCACCTCTTTTCGTCATTGCGAGGAGCTTTTCGCGACGAAGCAATCTCATTATGCTAATGCAGCGAAGCAATCTCATCATGCTATTATACGCCCCGTCATCAAATATGCGCTTCGTGATTGCGAGGAGCTTTTCGCGACGCGGCAACCGAGCCCTTCAGCGAGCTTTAGCCCTCTCGTCATTGCGAGGGAAGCGCAGCGACGAAGCAATCTCATTATGCTAATGCAGCTAACCAATCTCATCATGCTATTATACGCCCCGTCATCCTGAATTATTCAGCAGTGATCATTGATTTTTGTCTTCATGAGCACTACGTGGTTTATTTCAGGATCTCCGCTTGAGCATTTTTCACATCAAGCGTAACACACCCCCCTAGACATTACAATCAAACAACAATACCGTATTGGTATTTGGTTCAATTATTGCTATATTTGACTCAATAGCTAACATATTTCATCATGAGTCAAGAATTACTAGAATTTTCTGTATTGGTTGATGAGAAATTCGACATAAAATTCAGTCCGGTCAAAGGTCTGATGGGGTTTATCCTCCGATTATTCGGCAACTAAACCCAATAGCTGAATTTCCGATTAAAAAGCATGCCCAATGCTTAAAGGAACTCATTGTGCCTGAAAAATTAAAATCATTTCTCTAAGTTTGCAGCACAATGAGCAGAAGAAGAAAACCAGGGGAGGTAACGATCATTCCCAATCTGAATATAATTGACATTGCCGAAGAAGGCAAAGGGGTAGGCAAGGCCGATGAACTGGTTATTTTTGTAGATAAAGCCGTTCCGGGAGACGTCGCAGACGTCAGGCTCGTCAAGAAGAAAAAGAACTTCGCGGAAGCGGTGATCGAAACCCTGCATACCAGCTCTCCATTGCGCACAGACCCTTTCTGTCAGCACTTCGGTACCTGCGGCGGCTGCAAATGGCAGCACATGCAGTACGATGCCCAACTGCAGTTCAAACATAAAAACGTAGAAGCCGCCTTGCAGCGCCTCGCCAAGATCGACACTTCCGCTATGGAACCCATTCTTGGCTCCGCCGAAAATACCTATTACAGAAACAAACTGGAATATACCTTCTCCAATAAGAGATGGCTGGACAAGTCCGATATGGACGAAGAAGCGCCGGAAGACCGGGAAATGAATGCCCTGGGCTTTCACGTGCCCGGCCGTTTCGACAAGATCCTCGATGTGCAGCACTGCTATTTGCAGGCAGAGCCCTCCAATACCCTGAGAAATAAGATCCGGAACTATGCCCTGCGCAACGGGCTCACGTTTTACGACCTGCGCAACCATGAAGGCAATCTGAGAAACCTGATCGTCCGCACTTCCTCTACGGGTGAAGTTATGGTGGTGGTGATCTTTGCGTATATCGAGCAGGAAAAGATCGACGCGATGATGGCTTACCTGGAAACGGAATTTCCGGAGATCACTTCGCTCCTGTATGTGGTCAACCAGAAAAAGAACGATACCATCTTCGACCAGGAAGTCATCCGCTATGCCGGCAGAGATTATATCTTTGAGGAAATGGACGGGCTGAAGTTTAAGATCGGTGCCAAATCCTTCTATCAGACCAACTCCCTGCAGGCGCATGAGCTGTACAAGATCACCAAAGAGTTTGCCGGCTTTAAGGGCGATGAACTCGTGTACGATCTGTATACCGGTGCGGGTACTATTGCCAATTTTGTGGCCCGCAGTGTAAAGCAGGTGGTGGGCATTGAGTACGTGCCGACAGCCATTGAAGATGCCAAATTCAATTCCGAACTCAACAAAATCAACAATACCCTGTTTTATGCGGGGGATATGAAGGACATCCTGACGGCCGGTTTCATTGCCGAACATGGCAAGCCCGATGTGGTCATCACCGATCCGCCAAGGGCAGGCATGCATGAGGATGTCGTGAAGCGCCTGCTCGAAATGGAAGCCGACAAGATTGTATATGTAAGCTGTAATGCCGCTACCCAGGCCAGGGATTTGGCCTGGCTGAAAGAAAAGTATGACGTATTGCGCATCAAGCCGGTCGATATGTTCCCCCACACCCAGCACGTGGAGAATGTCGTATTGCTGAAACTGCGCATCAACCAATAAAAATTTTTGAGATGGATTTAGAAGAATTAATGCCGCAACAGCCCCAGGACGGGCAGGAAACAAAAAAAGTAAGCCCCCTGGTCAGCCTGGAGAAAGACCTCCAGCTGTATGCCGATTCAATCCGCGAAGTAGGCATAGAAATCATTATGGAGGGCATTTCCGCTCATCCGATCTTTATTGCCCATCAGCATACGGTCAGCATAGGGGAGGTGATCTTAAATAAAGAGGAACTCAACACCAACTGGACCATACAGGCCTCTACACTGGAAGAATTCGTAGAGAAGGGGATCATCCATCCGGACAAGAAAGCCCATTTCCTCAAGAGCTATAAAAAGCCCGAAGACTTTATGTGTGTGTTTGTGATCGTGAAGGAGGGGGCCAACTTCATCTATTATCCCTATAGAAAATAAAAAATCCCTGCCGACGGAAATAACGACAGGGATATAACTAAAACTAAACTAATTTTTATTTAAAAAGGCGCTACTTTACTCTTTTAACGTCCCCGCTATTCGAGGAAGATGTTTTCTTAAGCGCAGCATCACCGCGGTATTTGATGTCGCTGCCGCCGCTCGCACTGGCTTCAATGGCTTTGCTCACACTGATGTCTACATCTGATCCCCCGCTGGCGGTCACCTTCGCATACTCCGTTTGCAAACCAAGTGCCTCAATA
>Ga0160430_100767_pt1 | contig 15301 bp, 14 predicted proteins | sample HID1971I_E0MG_FD_108274 | JGI IMG/M metagenome (GOLD analysis project Ga0160430, IMG submission 108274) | Enriched millipede-associated microbial communities from UW Madison campus, WI, USA - HID1971I_E0 MG | ecosystem: Host-associated > Arthropoda: Insects > Digestive system > Unclassified ...
ATCCTCGACGACGCGGGGGGTCTGGTCTTCGGATCGCTCGAGGACCGGAGTGCGCCTGTGGGGTCGCATCCTTGAGCGCGGTGTCGGCTGGGAAATAGGCTTCGAGCGTGCGAGAGGATGCCACGGCGCTCACGGCGTCGGAGGTCGAGCTGGACCGTCAGCTGCTCGACGCCAAGCTCACCGCCCCGCGACGCTCGCGTCGGAGCTCGGTGAGCCGCGCCGAGCTCATCGACGCGGCCCGTTCCAGGGAGGTCCGCGTCGTCGCCATCACGGCGCCCGCCGGGTACGGCAAGTCGACGCTCATGGCGCAGTGGGCCGAGGTCGAGACCCGCCCCGTCGCCTGGATCTCGCTGGATCGCTTCGACGACGATCCCATCGCCCTGCTCGTCGTGCTCGCGGCCGCGTTCGACCGGGCCGCGCCCGGCGCCGTGCACCTCGCCGACGCCGTGCGGGGCTATGGCGGATCGGCCCTCGGTCGAGCCGCACCACTCGTCGCCTCCGCGCTCCGAGCGAGCGGGACGCCGTTCGTGCTGATGCTCGACGACCTCCACGAGTTGCGGAATCCCGACTGTCACGACGTCCTCGGCGTAGTGATCGCGGGTATTCCGAGCGGATCGCAACTGGTCGCGGCGAGCCGGTCGGAACAACCCCATCTCGCCCATGCGCGCGCGTTCGGGGATGCGGTGGAGATCGACGCATCCGACCTGGCCTTGGATGCCGCGGGTGCGCGCGAGGTCTTCGCCGAGGCTCACCTGCCGCTCGACCTCGATGACGCGCTCGAGCTCGTCGAGCGAACCGAGGGTTGGCCCGTCGGCATCTTCCTCGCAGCCGCCATCGCCCGCGCCGGCGGTCCGCTGACGTTCTCAGGCGACGATCGCTTCATCGCCGACTACCTCTACCGAGAGGCACTGGTGAAGCTGCCGGAGCACGAGCAGCGGTTCCTTCGGAGGACTGCGGTGCTCGACCACCTGTCCGGTCCGCTGTGCGACGCGGTGCTCGGCGGCGACGATGCGCGCATCGCGCTCCGGGAGCTGGCGGCCTCCAACGCCTTCCTCGTTCCCCTCGACCGCAGGAGGGAGTGGTATCGCTATCACGCGCTCTTCCGCGAGTTCCTCCTCGGCGAACTCGAGCGCGCGGAACCCGACGTGATCGAAGGTCTCCGGGTCAGCGCGGCCTCTTGGTTCGAGGAGCACGGCGCACCCGCCGTCGCCGTCGAGTACCTCCTCGACGTGCCCAGCGAGCGGACGCGGGCGATCCACCTCGTGGCCGCCACGACGCTCGGCGCCTACCAGCTCGGGCTGCTCACGACGGTGCAGCGCTGGTACCGCACGATCGGAGACCGCGCGATCGAGGAGTACCCGCCGCTCGCGTTCTTAGCCGGCTGGATCACGGCGCTCGCCGGCAGCCCGGACGAGGCGGACCGATGGGCCGCCGTGCTCGAGCACGCGACCTACGACCTGCCGCCGGACGACGGTTCCGCCTCGCTCGAATCCGCGAGGGCGATGCTCCGATCGTTCATGTGTCCGGCCGGACCGGCGAAGGCGATGGCCGATGCCCGTCTCGCCGTCGCATCGGAGGCGAACTCGAGCCCGTGGCGGGACCAGGCGCTCATCCTGCTCGGCGAGGCGCATCTGCTCGAAGGCGACCGCCGAGCCGCCGAGCTCGTGTTCTCCGAGGGGGCCTCGGTGGCCGGGGTCCACGGCAACACCGACGGGGTCGTCCTGGCCGCGGCGGAGCTCGCCGTGCTCGCGATGGACGACGGGCGCTGGGTCGAGGGCGCCCGACACGTGCGGGCCGCGCTCGAGGCCATCGACGAGCACAACCTGCAGGACTACTCGGTGGCGGTGCTCGCGTTCGCCGTGGCGGCGCGGCTCGCCCTGCACCGGGGCGAACTCGACGAGGTCGGTCGGAGCCTGGCGCGGGGGATGCGAGCGCGCCCGGCCTGCACGTCGGCGATGCCCTACGTCGCGGTTCGGGCGCGGCTGCAACTCGCTCAGGTGCACTGGGCGCTGGACGACCACGTGACCGCGCACCATCTCATTCGCGAGATCGACGACATCCTGCTGCGCCGTCCGGACCTCGGCCGGCTCGTGGACCAGGTCGACGCCTTCCGCGCACTCATGTCCTCACGGGAGGAAGCCGGCTGGACGGGCGGCAGGCCGTTGACGCCCGCCGAACTCCGGCTCCTCCCGTACCTCCAGACCCACCTCTCGATCCGGGAGATCGCCGACCGGCTCTACGTGTCGCGCAACACGGTGAGCTCCGAGCTCGCTTCCGTCTACCGCAAGTTCGGCGTGTCCAAGCGAAGCGAGGCCGTGGACCACGCCACCGCAGCGGGCCTGCTCGGCGGCTAGCGATGCCAGCCGCTCGGAGGCGTGTCGGAACCCTCATCCTCGAGATCGTGCCCGAGCGCCAGCGCGATTCTGGGCGCCGCAGCGACCACCCGGGGGACCCCGACCACGTTGCCGACCCCCACCAGCACGTCCACGATCTCCGCCGCGGTCGCTCCGGAGTCGATCGCTGCATCCGTGAGCGAACCGAATGACGGCCCTGACCCGCCGACTGCCACGAGTGCGGCGAGCCGAGCGAGGGCCAACGACTTGGCGTCGAGCGCGCGATCGGCGGGTGCCGAGTCGTGGGCGAGCGCGGCCTCGACGAACCGTTCGTCGTTGATTGCCAGTCGTCGAAGCCGCTCGGTGTAGTCCACGATGATCATCCACGTCGTATCGGTCGTTCAGGGCGCCGGGAGTGCCGGCCTCATGCCCGGGCTGAGGCCGGCGGAGCCGCTCCTGAGGAACCGGTCGGCTTCGCGGGCCTGTCGGCCTTGCGTTGCGCCTTCGCCTCGGCATCGAATCGTGCCATGACCTCCTTCGTCTCGTCGAGTTCGCCGAGCAGGGGGCGGATCCAGCTCATCGACGGATTGGCGTCGACGAGGATCAGCCGGACGAGCAGCGTCAATGGGATGGCGAGGATCGCCCCGATCGGTCCGATCACGACCGCCCAGAACAGCACGGAGAAGAACGTGATCGTCTGGCTCAGGTTCACGGCCTTGCCGATGATGCGCGGCTGGATCACGGATTGGATGATGCCGTTGATGACGGCGTACACCACGATCACCACGATCACCGTCGGCCACCCTCCGACCAGGGCGCCGAAGATGATCGGCGGGATGAGTGCCAGGAAGTAGCCGATATTCGGGATGAAGGAGCAGACGAAGGCCAGGAGACCCCAGATGAACGCGCCGGGCACCCCGATCACCAGGAGTGCGATCCAATCGGCGATGCCCTGGGCGACCCCGAGCATCGTCGTGGCCACCATGTAGCGCCGGACGTTCGCGCCGTACGTCACGAGCGAGGCGACGACCTGCGGCCGTGCGGGGTACAGCTGCTTCAGGAGGGTCGGGACGAAGGCGGCATCCATCCCCATGAGCAGGAGCATCGTGAAGACGATGACGAGGAGTGAGAACAGGCCCGTCAGGCCGCCGATCAACCCCCCGACGAAGCCGAGCAGCGCGGCGGGGTCGAAGCTCGAGGAGACGGCATCGAGTCCGTCGGCGCCGATGCCGATCGACGTCAGCCAGGCCGCGACATCCTGGCCGAATGCGGCGATCTGGTCGCTGAACTCCTGCAGGAGCGCGCCGAACTGGCCGAACGCGACGAGCATCGCGTAGCCCAGCGCGAGGAGGAGCAGGAGTACGGTGGCGATCACCGCGGCGGTCGCGATACCGCGAGGCACACCGCGCCGTTCGAGCCAGACGCGCAGGGGATGCACGCAGATGGTGAGCACGACCCCGAGGAAGAACGGCGCGAAGATCCCCGCGATCGCGGCGAGGCCGAACGCAGCGAGCGTGGCTCCGCCGAGTCCGATCAGGATGTACGCGTTGCGGTGCGAGTTCGGGGCCTCGACGGGCGTCGCGGTGACCTCGACGGTTCCATCTGCCGGCGCGAGCTCGACTCGCTTCCTCTTCGGCCACATGATCTCTCCGATCTCGCTGCATCGCTCGGTCGCGCTCCGGCTGCGGCCCGCCTCGGCCAATACCCACCCTGGGCGCCTCGCGTTCGTGCACGACGGTAGCCACCGGCGAGGAGGTCCGAATCATTCGATCTATGTGATGCCGTCGGGACCGGGGCCGCGTCTACTGGCCGGCGGACAGAGGGAGACGATCATGACGAGCACGCAACCCGGCGTATCGAGGGAGACGCTCGCGTCGATCTCGACGCCCGATCATGTCGAGAGCCGGCTCGGGCCGCTCGACTTCGTCGACGGGGCACCGAGCGATGCGACCGCGGAGCTGCTCTACGAGCACTTGGATTTCGTCAGCGGCGTGAAGGCGTTCATCGACGCCTATCCCGGTGCGTCGCTGGTCGCCCTGCACCGGGGATTCCGATCGATCGGCGTCGACGACAACGCCATCCTGCTCTTCTCTGACCTGATGGACTCCGCGTCGCTGTTCCTGACGGCGAACACCGACACGATCTACGCGCTCGCCTTCGTCGACCTCAGTGACGGGCCCATGGTCGTCGACGTGCCGTCCATCCCCGCGCCGTCGGGCTTCCTCGGCACGGTCGACGACATGTGGTTCCGGTGGATCACCGACATGGGCCTGCCCGGCCCGGATCGCGGGACCGGCGGCCGATACCTGCTCGTCGGCCCGGGGTACGAGGGCCCGCTGCCGGAGGGCGGCTTCTACGTGTCCCACTCGCGCACCAACCGGGTGATCCTGTTGCTGCGTGCCTTCATGATCGACAACGACCCGAGCGAGGCGCTCGAGGTGATCCGAGGGTCGCTCCGCATCTCCGCGTACGTCGCAGGCGGCCCGGGCACCTCGATCGGGACGTTCCTCGCCGGCGGTGCGCCCCTCGCGCCGGTCGCACCTCCGACCGAGACCACGTTCGTCGAGGGCTCGCACGTGTCCTTCAACACGGTGCCACCCGCCGACTCGTCGTACTGGGACCTGCTCGACGAGCTCGTCCAGGAGGAGCCCGTCGGTTCGGGCGATCCCGACCTGCTCGGGCTGCTCGCCGCCGTCGGGATCTCGAGGGGTCGCGCGTTCGAGCCCGACGAGCGGATGCGGCGGATCCTCGACGAGGCGGCCACGGTGGGCAACGCGACCGCACGCACTCTCTCGTTCGCGCCGCGAGAGGAGGAGGGCTGGGCGTACTACCCCGGCTCGCAGTGGATGAACATGCTCTTCACCGGCGGCTACGAGTTCCTCGCCCCGCCGCCCGCGATCACGTCGCAGGGCGTCGTCATCGACCCGGGAAACGGCGCACGGAAGCTGAACGCGAGGATCGCCTTCTTCTACCCGTACACCGGCATCACCCCGGCGATGTGCATGCGGCTGACCGGTATCGGGTCGCAGTACCTCATCGCGATGCGCGACGCCGAGGGGGCGTTCCTCGATGGTGCGCTCGACTACCGCATCACCCTTCCGCCCGACATCCCGCAGAGCCGGTTCTGGTCGGTGATCCTCTACGACCGCCAGTCGCGCTCCATGCTGCAGACGGACCAGCCGAAGCCCTCGTTCGGCAGCCAGTCGGGCACCGTGCAGGCGAATCCCGACGGGACGACCACGATCCACATCGGCCCGAGCGCGCCGGCAGGCGCCGAATCCAACTGGCTGCAGTCGGTGCCGGGCAAGGGGCACTTCGTCGTGCTGCGTTTCTACAATCCCCTCCAGTCGTTCTTCGACAAGAGCTGGCGTCCGAGCGAGATCGAACGAGCGTGAGGCGGTGCCTTGGACGACCAGACCGATGCCGACCGAGAACCCGGTTCCACGTCCTCAGTGCCGATGGCCGACTCGCGCAGCGACGACCTCTCACCGCACGAGCGGCGCCGGTTCATGGTGGGTGGGCTGCTTCGCGCGCTCGTCATCACGGTGGTGCTCTTCGCGCTGTACTTCCTCATCCCGCTCGGCTGGATCGAGGGGATGTCGCAGGCCGTGACGATGGCGGCCGCCCTCGCGGTGCTGCTCGTCGTGACCGTGTGGCAGGTGCGCGCCATCCTGCGTTCCCCACAGCCCGGACTGCGCGGCATCGAGGCGCTCGCCACCATCGCGCCGCTGTACTTGCTGCTGTTCGCGATGACCTACTTGCTGATGGCTCGAGACGAGCCCGCAGCCTTCACCGCAGAATCGTTGACCAGGGTGGACACGCTGTACTTCACGATCACCATCTTCTCGACGGTGGGCTTCGGCGACATCAGCCCGGCGAGCGAGCCGGCGCGGCTCCTCGTGTCGGGGCAGATGATCCTGAACCTGATCGTCCTCGGCGCGGGAGTCAAGCTCCTGACCGCTGCCGTCCAGCGCGGCCGGCGGAGCCGGGCCGACGCGGAGGACGCGTCGTAGCGCTTCATCCGTCGGTCCCGGTCCGTCGGCCCTGAACCCGGGACGCGGGCGCTCGGCCGCCGTGTCGGCGGCGATCAGGTCGTCGACGAGTCGATGTCGACGAAGATCACCTCGATCGCATTGTTGCCGTAGCCGAGCCGGTTCCACGGCGGCACCTCGGGCTGCGTGTTGCCGGAGGCATCCGTCGCACGGGCCCGGATGGTGTGCCGTCCGTCGTGCGGCGGCTCCCACTCGAAGGCCCAGTCCTGCCACTGGTAGGGCCCCTTGGGGGGCTCCACGGTCGCCGCGAACCACTCGCCGTCCCCGGTGAGGCTCACGTCGACGGCGGTGATCGGGCCGCTGCCCGACCACGCCTTGCCGCGGATCGTGTGGCGCCCGGCGGGCAGTACCGATCCCGGCGCAGGATCGGTGATGCGCGCGCGCACCCGCATGACCGTGACCGGTTCGTGCGGACGGTCCGGCCATTCGTAGATGTAGTGGCCCGTCTGGAACTCGCCGGTGTACGGCACGGTGAGCACGTCGATGCGGTGCAGCCATTTGACGGATGCCACGGCGAACCAGTGCGGGACCACGAGTCGGAACGGGGCCCCGTGATCGGGGCGGAGCGGCTCGCCGTTCATCTCGTAGGCCACGAGGATCTCGGCCGACGGGTCGGCGGCGAGGGCGAGCGGGAGCGCCCGGACGAAGGTCAGGTCCTCGCCGTCGGTGCTGGGGAGCACCGGATGGAGGAGGTACGAACCGCTGTCGGCGCCCTCGAAGCGCACGTCGACGCCGTCGCCCGTCGGCCGAGCCAGGGCGAGGACGTCTGAGAGGCGCGCGCCCGTCCACCTCGCGGTCGAGACGGCGTAGTCGCCCCAGGGCTCCCCGGTCGGCAGTGGTCGCATCTCGAGGCGTCCGTTGCCGGCGCACTCGAGGGTGACGGAGCGCTCGACGGACGGGAGCGCCCGGAGATCGGCGAGCGTGAGCGTGATCGGATTCTCGACGGCCCCGCCGATGGTGAAGGTCCCGTCGTGGTCGGGCAGCGCGAAGTTGCTTCGCACATAGTGGAAGTCCGTGGGCGTGATGTCACCGACGAGCGCCTCGGGTGGGGCCTCGGCGTTGTACGGGGCCGGATTGATCATGCGCAGCGCGGCACGGGACTGTTCGAGTTCGTCGGTTCCGGTCATGGTCGAGCTCCTCGTCGTTGGAATCGGTTCGTGTTCGTTCAGGGGTGCCGGGTCAGTAGTCGGCGTCGAGGAAGGACGGATCCCGGCCGTCGTTGAAGGCGCCGATGCCCTCGCCGCGATCGGGATGCACGGCGGAGCGCCAGTGCGCCTCCATCATGATCGCGATCGCCTGCTCGACTGGCTGCCCCTCGCCGAGGCGCACCGCCCGCTTGACGGCCTGCACGGCGGTCGGGGAGTTCCCGGCGATCTTCGTCGCGATCTCGAGGGTGGCGTCGAGCACCTTCGAGCGGTCGTGGAGCTCGTTGACCATTCCCAGCCGGTAGGCCTCCTGCGCGGTGATCGGGTCGCCGGTCATCAGCATCTGGAGCGCCCGGCCGGGTGGCAGGAGGCGTGGCAGGAAGACCGGCGATCCGCCTCCCGCGGAGAGGCCGATCATCGCCTCGGGCTGGCCGAACGTCGCCGTGTCGGAGGCGATGATGAAGTCGGCGCTCTGCGCGATCTCGGATCCGCCGCCATACGCGATGCCGTTGACCGCGGCGATGACCGGCTTGCGCAGCTGGCGGAGCGTGTACAGGGTGCGGTCGAAGTCCTGTCGCTGGCGCAGCCATTGCTCCTTCGTCATGGCATTGCGCTGGCGCAGGTCGCTGCCCACGGAGAACGCCCGGTCGCCGGCGCCGGTGAGCACGGCGACGCGGATCGACGGCGTCACGGCGATGCCCTCGAGGATCTCGGTCAGTCGAGCGCCCATCTCGGTGGTGATGGCGTTGTCGGCGTGGGGCCTGTTCAGGGTCACGACGGCCACCCGTCCGTCGGCCATGTGCTCGACGAGCACCGATTCGGCGGGCTCCTCGCCACCGGCGGCCGGCGGGCCGAAGTCCAGCGCGTCCCACCGGTGCGTGGTCGGATCTGTCATCTCTGCCCCCTGCTTCTCTGCCGCCGGATGCGGCGTCAGGTGTCGAGCTCCGCGAGCCATCGCAGCGCGCGAAGGCCCGGCGCGAAGCAGTACTCGCCGCCGCGGGTCACGACGAACGGCGGCAGTGCGGTCATGCGCCGTCGGATCGGCCGTTGCGGAATGGTGAAGGTCCCGGTGCCGTCGGCGGACCCGACCAGTGGATCCTTCTCGGCCGGGGCGCCGATGAAGATGCCGTCGTTGAGCCACTGCGTCTTCACGAACTCGAACTGCCGCTTCAGGTGCGCGCCCGCGAACACGAACATGATGCCGCGGTCGACGCCGTCGTCCTCCAGCACTCCCTCGGGCAGCATCGGTCCGTAGCTGGTTCCGCGGCGGATCATGCGGTGCAGCCGCACATCGACGCTGCCCTCGCCGTCGAGCGCGTCGCGCGGATTGGCGCGACGGGCGTGTGAGCCGGCCGGGCACTTGAATCCGCGCGGGTCGTCGCCGTAGGTGAAGTCGTTGTTGTGGTGCCGGTCCGCACCGAGTTCGGGGTCGTCGTGCTCCGGCGAGGTCGCGAGCGGCGCGCCGCTCTGCCACCGGCCGACCATCTTGGCTCCCAGGTGAGCCTCGTCGGCTCGGTTCGCGGCGCGCTCGCGGAGATAGGTGCGGTAGGCAGCCACTCGGGTGTGGAGCTTGCGGAACACGACGTAGGTGCCGTTGCGCCCGAGGATCTCCGGAGACGGCATCGGTGGCAGGTCACCGGTCTCATCGGGGTAGCCGAGCACGATCTCGCCGGCCTTCAGGGGTCGCTCATGCGGGTTCGTGGGGGCGATGCCCGTGCCTTCGATCGCCGGTTGCCCGATCCCGTCCTTGAAGCCGAACGAGGTGCGCCCGGTCGGGAGCTGATAGCAGTCCTGCTGCCAGATGAGCTCGACGCCCGGCAGGCCGTCGAATGCGGTGCGCGCTCGCTCGAGGACGGCGGCGAGCCGTTCGGCATCCGGCGAGAGGGCGGCGATGGCGACGTGGACGCCGTCGGTTCCGAGCGGATGCTCCCAGTTGGCCGGACTGCTCTGGCCCACGTCGCCGAGCTGTTCGGCACGCGCGGCCATGCCCTCGCGGAACTCCGGCGCGAAGGTGCCGAGCGAGTCGGGAGGAACGCCGAGCGCTTCGAGGCCGCGGTACGTGAACGCGACCGTGATCCACGCCCCGCTCGCCGGGACGGATGCCGGGCGCCCGGAGTCGACGAGCGGGATGAGCCGTCGTACGAGCTCGCGACCCGCGACCCGATCATCGATCCGCAGCAGCAGGTAGCTGCCGACGTACGGCGACGGACGCTCGTGCAGGGCGCCGCTCTGGATGTCGTCGAGTTCGAGTTCGATCTCGACGGATGCCCCGCCAGCCCGCGGTTCCATGGTCAGTGCTGGTGGGGCGGCGGCGCCGTCGGCGGCTCGGGATGGGGATCCGCCAGATAGGGGAACCTCCGTGTGGCCGGCCTGCTCGCGGCATCCACCCCGTCGCGGATGACCGGCCCGTTGCCGGCGTTGATGAGCTGGGTGAAGATCGTGTCCATGACGTCGTCGTTCAGCGCTCGCCCGCCGCAGGTCTCGTGCTCGCGGCCGTGCATGGCCGCAAGTTCGATCTCGAGGAACGAACCCGACTCCTGGTAGGGCTTCGTCAGGTCGACGACGAGGTAGTCGGCCAGCACGAGGTCGGTGAGCGGATGGTCGCCGTTCTCGTTCGCGGCCCAGTCGACCTTGCCGTCGATGCCGTCCCAGTACGCCAGGTTGGCGTTCAGCCGTGCGCGGTACGCCCCGGAGTACGACTCGCCGAGCTCGAACGCGTCCTCGGTGTTGTAGATGTCGCGGATCTCGAGATCGCGGTTGACCTGGTCGTGCTGCTTCGGTCCGAGCATCATGTTCTTGACCTCGGGGCGTCCGACGCGTTCGATGCGCACGTTGAACCGGCCACGCGTCAGCGTCTCGGCGACGACGCCGACGAGTTCGGCTCCGCCGAGCAGCGTCGTGTCGATCTCGACGACGAGGCTGAGCACGCTCTTGCCGTCGAGGTAGATGGAGCCGGGATCGGTGAACGCGAGCGTTCCCGTCGCGATCGTCTTCAGGGCGGCCGGGGCGTCCATCATGAACGGGTCCCATCGGTGCCCGGCGAAGACGCGCACCCCGTGCCCGGCACCGCCCTGCTCGTCGTCGACGCGGAAGGTGACCGTTTCCCCGCTCGGCGTGGTGCAGAACCCCTCCTGCGCAGGATCGCCGTCGCCGGTCGTCGGCTCCGCGAAGACGCAATCGAAGGCGAACTCGCGAGTGTCGGCGATGAACGGAGCCGCGTCGCTCGCCCTGCTCGGACTGAGCGGGCGGAGCCGGAACCGGTAGATGAGCCCGTCGGAAGGCGCGTCGGTCGGCTGCGCGAACGGGAGCGTGTTCATCACGACGACGAGATGGCCCGGTCGCTCGGGGCTCGGGAACGCGAACACGTCGGTGATGTCGGCGATCGGTTCCGCCAGCGCGCGCGGCCCGGAGATGTGATCTGACATTCGTGCGCTCCGCGACTCAGCCGGCGGCTTCGTCGAGCAGCGGTTGGAGGGCTGGATGCCGCAGCGCCTCGGCCGCGTCGGGATGATCGAGGACCCGCTCGAACGCGGCGTTGACCCGCTGCGCCTTGCGGATCTCCTTCACGGTGCCGCCGTAGTTCCTGGCGTACGCGGCGGCGGTCTGCTGCGCGCCGAGGATGAACGACTTCAACGTCGCCAGGTCTGGCAGCCCGTCGTAGCCCTCGGAATGGCGGAAGATCACGTCGAACAGTTCGAGCGTGGGCCCCGAGGTGAAGAAGTCCTCCATGTAGGCGTCCCACGAGCCGTCGAAGCTGGTGATGAAGGCGAGCTGCCGGTCATCATCGAACATCACGAAGCGGGCCTCGTGGATGGTCGAGACGGCCATGCCGTAGTCGCCGGGCCGGTAGCCGGGCGTATCCTGCAGATCGCTCAGCGCCGCCCGGAGCGCTGCACTCTCGCCCGCCTTCACGCGGAAGAACAGACTGAATTCGCTCGTCGGCCCGACCATCACGCCCGGTCCGGCGGTCTCATTTCCCGATGCAGCCATTGTCCCCTCCTGGCTGGACCGCGACGTCGTCGATCCGTCGCCATCCTGTCAGGTGCGGTCGTGGACACGCAATGGAAATGCCGTACGAGATGTGCGGCGGCTCACCGACCCGATGACTCGGGCGTCACCGGCCGCACAGCTCGAAGACGTACGCGGGTTCGCCGGGCACCGTCAGGTCGCGGTCGCGGAGCACGAGCGAGGCGGGCGCGTCGGGCTCGCCGCAGAGCTCGCCGAAGGAGCGGGGCAGTGCGTCGGAGTACTCGATCGCGATGACGTGATCGCCGTACACATCGGCGTAGGCGTCGCATTCGTCGTAGGCGCGGCACTCCTCGACGACCGCGAAGTCGAAGCCCGCCTCGTCATGCAGGCGTTCGGTCTCCTCTGCGGCGTTCTTCTGCCCCGCGGCCAGGCCGCCGGCGTGAGCGATGCCGACGAGGGTCGCCGCGAGCGCGAGGTTGTCGTCGAGTGACATCGCGCCGCCCGATCGCGTGTACGAGTCGAGGTTGTCGAACTCGACGGCGTCGAACCCGGCGTCCGCGCATGCTTCGATCCACGGGCCGACCAGCTCGGCGATGCGCGAGCGCTGCTCGGGCGTCGAGGTGTCGAGGAGCGCCTCGTCGGGCCAGTCGGGGTCGATGACGTCGGCGCCGTCGCGCTCGAGCACGAGCTCGTCGGGCCACAGGTCGCGTTCCCCGGGTTGGGTCTGGAACCCGTTGACGTAGCAGATGGAGTACCGACCGTCGGCGGGTTCGCTCGTGCGGTCGCGGGCGACGATGCCGACCGACGGATCCGGTTCGTACGCGCCGCCGAGCTGGTAGTCGGGAGCGGCTCCGGCGGGCGGCAGCGCAACGGCCGCGGGTTCAGGGGCGGGGTGCGTCGAGCACCCCGACGTGAACGCGACCGACAGCGCGAATGCGCCGAGGGCGATGCGGTTGCCGGCGCGGTGGATCATCGTGTCCCATGCTCGCATGTCCGGCCACGGGGCATCCGTCGCGCTCGGCCACCCGGCGTCGGCGAACCGGGGCGTTGAAGAACAGGACCCCGGCCACGACGATCGCCATCGCGACGGCGACGCCGGCCGTGATCGGTTCGCCGAGCAGGGGCACGGCCAACGCCGCGGCCGCCACTGGGCTCAGTGCCCCCGCCGTGGCCGCGATGCCGCTGCCGAGCACCCGCACGGCCTGCGCGTAGGCGATCGTCGAGACGATGCCGGTGCCGAGCCCCTGCAGCACCGCGAAGAGCAGGATGTCGCCGGGCAGCGCGGTGCCGGCCAGCAGGTTCGACGGCATCGCGCCCGAGCAGGCGAGGCCGATGGCGGCGACGGCTGCGGGCGCGCAGATGACCAGCACCGTCGTCGTGAGGCTCAGCGTGCTGCGCTTCAGGCCGATCGTGTAGACCGCCCACACGAATCCGGCGGCGAGCAGCACCGCGATGCCGATGGGCGGCACGATGCCATTCGTCATGACGGCCGCGGCGGCGACCCCGACGACGATCAGGGCGACGGATGCCAACTGCCGCGCGGGAATCCGAGCGCGGCCCCCGACGACGACCAGCGCCGTCACGAAGAGCGGCACCGTGCCCGGGATGATGAGCCCGACGAGTGCGGCAGGCGCGAGGCTCGCTCCGATCGCGGAGATGAGGAAGTGCGGCAGCCCGCCGACGAACAGGAGCGCCACGGTCGTGCGCCGCTCGGCGCGGACCTCGCGGATCGCCCGCGGCAGCCAGGGCGAGAGCGCGACGACCGGGATCGTGAATCGCAGCATGCTCAGGTCGATCGTCGTGAGCGACGAACCGCCGACGCCGCGCAGCGTGAGTGCGAAGGATGCCCAGAGCAGTACCGCGGTCGCCATGGCGACGACGCCGATCACGAGTTGGCGGGTCGGATTGTGGGGCACGTCGCAACGATAGGGAATCTGAACAAGCACGCGATTGCCGAGCATGCCATGAATCACCGAGAGTTTGGCAGAATATGCCAATGCGAACCCTCGACGCGATCGACCGCCACATCCTGCTCGAGCTCCAGCACGACGGACGCCTCACCAACCAGGAGCTCGCCGACCGGGTCGGCCTCTCGCCGTCGCCGTGCCTGCGCCGAGTGCGCCAGCTCCAGGACGACGGGATCATCACCGGGTACACCGCCGAGATCGCCGCGGGCGCGGTCGGCCTGGCCATCACGGCGTTCGTGCGGCTGCGGCTCTCCTCGCATGCGACGACCGTCGTCGACGCGGTCGAGGAGCGGCTCCGCGACATCCCCGAGGTGGTCGAGGCCTACCTGCTGGCGGGCGACGACGACTATCTCGCGAAGGTCGCCGTGGCGTCGTTCAGCGAGTACGAGGAGCTCATGCGCGGCCAGCTTCGCGCGATTCCGGCGATCGCGAGCATCACGACCACGTTCGCGTTCGGCGTCACGAAGGCGCGCTCGCCGCTCCCGTTGCACTGAGGAGTCGTGATCGTGGCCTCACGCCTCTGTGGAGGGCCCGACCTCGAACGTCGCCGCCATGCGGGCGAGCGCCTCGATCGCGCCCTCGAGCTCCGCCGGGTTCATCGGCCCGAGCAGCCGGCTCGCCGACAGCAGGCCGATGGTCGCGCTCGACAGGGCGAGTGCGACGTGTTCTGGCGAGACATCCGCCACCAGGGCACCGCGAGCCTGCAGTTCGCCCACCCAGTCGACGACGCCCTCGTGGCGCCGGCGGTACCGATCGTCGGCGACGGTCTCGACGTGCGAACCGAGCACCGCGCGATCGTCGAGGAACGCGGCGGTCATCAGGGGGTCCTCGAGCAGGGCCCGCGCCGCCGAGCGATAGGCGGCGCCGAGGCCGGGCGTCGCGCCGACCTCCAGCTGCACGCGATCTCGCAGCCGTCGCGTCGCGCGCCGAAGCACGGCGTCGAGGAGGTCGCGCTTGCTCGCGAACTCGAGGTAGACCGCGCCCTTGCCGATGCCCGCGTGTGCGGCCACGGCGCCGATGCCCATCGCGTCGAACCCGCGCTCGAGGATGAGGCGCTCGGCCGCGTCGAGCAGGCGTTCGCGTCGGTCGGGCACGAGCGGTCGGGGCATCAGTCGACCCTTCGCAGGAACTCGAGCATGGCGGGGATCACGAGGTCGGGCCGATCGCGCTGCACCCAGTGGCCGGCATCCGGCACCTCCAGCAGGTCGGCATGGGGGAGCAGGCGTGACGCGGCCCGCGCGCGTGCGATCGGCACGCCGTGGTCGCGGTCGCCGTGGATGAGGAGCGTCGGCGCGTCGATCTCGGGCAGGCGATCGGCGTAGTCGGTGCGCAGTCGGTTCCAGCGCACCTGTTCGCGCTGCCATTCGCCGAACACCTCGAGGCCATCGGATGCCGCGGCCTCCGCGATGACGGCCTGCACCAGGTCGGGCGTGCGCGCCGCCGGGTTGCGCACGATGGTGCGAAGGCCGCGTTCCATCGCGGCGGGATTCCGCGCGTACGACCGGGTCGTCGCCCCGAGGAGTCCCGATCCGAGCAGCAGGAACGTCGCGGTGTGGCCCGCCCGACCGAACAGCCCGTCGGCGAGGCGGGGCATGATGCCGAAGCATCCGAGCAGCATCGCGCCGCGCGCCCGCCCCGCCCGGTCGAGCAGGTGGCCGATGGACAGGCCGCCGCCGAGCGAGAGCCCGCCGATGACGTAGTCGTCGAGATCGAGCGCGTCGACCAGTTCGCCCACGTACCGCACGAGGTGCTGCTGCGTCAGAGGCCAGTCGGCTCGCGGGCTGCGACCGAACCCCGGGTGATCGGGAGCGAGCACGCGGAAGCCGCCGTTCGCG
>Ga0160430_100772_pt1 | contig 15251 bp, 13 predicted proteins | sample HID1971I_E0MG_FD_108274 | JGI IMG/M metagenome (GOLD analysis project Ga0160430, IMG submission 108274) | Enriched millipede-associated microbial communities from UW Madison campus, WI, USA - HID1971I_E0 MG | ecosystem: Host-associated > Arthropoda: Insects > Digestive system > Unclassified ...
GCGCGGGGCGGCTAAACCGGCATCCCTGCCGGTTTACCCCCCAAATCCCTGTCGAATTCCGGCCAGCGTGGTTTAACGGGGCGCCTAAGATCAAGATCAGAAGCAGATCAAGATCAAGAGCGGCTCGCTTCGCATCGTGGTTACTGACGGTCGCTACGTCAGAGTTGTGTAGATACCAATGCTCATCGGGGCAAGCCCCCTCCCACAGTTTTATGCTCTGTCTCAGTCAGAGCTGGTAGTTTTTCAGCTCCCTGGCAATCACCATCCGCTGGATTTCGCTGGTCCCTTCATAGATCTGTGTGATCCGCGCATCCCGGTAGTAGCGCTCCACCGGGTAATCTTCCAGATACCCATACCCGCCATGGATCTGCATCGCCTTGGAGCACACGCGCTCGGCCATTTCCGAAGCAAACAGTTTGGCCTGTGAGGCTTCCGATAAGCACGGCTTGCCGGCAGTGCGCAGGCGCGCAGCGTGGAGGATCAGCAGGCGCGCAGCATTCAGCTGGGTTTGCATGTCGGCCAGCAGGTTGGCCACGCTCTGGTGTTCGATGATTGCCTTGTCGAACTGCACCCGATCACGGGCGTAGGCCAGCGCCGCTTCAAAAGCCGCGCGGGCGATGCCCAGGGCCTGGGCGGCAATGCCGATGCGCCCGCCTTCCAGGTTGGAGAGGGCGATAGCCAGGCCCTTACCGCGCTCACCCAGCAAGTTGGCCTCGGGCACGCTGCATTGGTTGAGGGTGACGGCGCAGGTGTCCGAGGCTCGAATGCCCATTTTGTGTTCAGTGCGATCAACCACAAAGCCCTGGGTATCAGTAGGCACCAGGAACGCTGAAATACCCTTCTTGCCCAGTTCCGGGTCGGTCACCGCAAACACGATGGCCAGCTTGGCGCGCTTGCCGTTGCTGACAAATTGCTTGGCGCCGTTGATCACCCATTGGCCGTCTTTCAATTCAGCACGGGTACGCAGGTTATGGGCTTCCGAGCCAGCCTGGGGTTCGGTAAGGCAGAAGCAGCCGATGGCCTGGCCACTGGCGAGTTCGGCCAGCCAGGTTTGTTTTTGCTCTTGTGTGCCGTAGTTGAGGATCGGCCCGCAACCCACTGAATTATGGATACTCATCAGGGCGCCGGTGGCACCGTCACCCGCGGAAATTTCCTCGACCGCGAGGGCGTAGGCCACGTAGTCCACATAGGTGCCACCCCATTCTTCCGGGACCACCATGCCGAGCAGGCCGAGCTCGCCCATCTTGGCGACCAGGGCGTCGTCGATCCAGCCGGCTTTTTCCCAGGCCTGGGCATGGGGGGCGATTTCGCCGCGGGCAAAGTCCCGCGCCATGTCGCGGATCATGACTTGTTCTTCTGTATATTCAAGATCTTGCATGGCTTATTTCTCAATCTGCACGAAGTCGCGGAAGAAGCTTTTGACATGAGCGGCGTCCAGCTCATTAACGCTCGACGGATTCCAGCGCGGGGTTTTGTCCTTGTCGATGATCAGCGCACGAACCCCTTCGATCAGGTCGCCGCGCTCGAACCACTGGCGGTCTAGGTGCAACTCCAGGTCAAAGCACTGTTCCAGCGTCAGGTGGCGACCACGGCGGAGCATTTGCAGGGTAACGGCCATGGCTAGTGGCGAGCGGGTCTGCATCAGGTGGGCGGTGGTCAACGCCCATTCATGGGTGTCGGCGATCGTGACTGCCTGTAACTGCTCGATAATGCTCGGCACATCCGGCAAGGCGAAGAAATGGTCGATGACCGGCCGCAAGGTCGCCAGTGGCGCATCGGGCAATTGCTGCGCGGCCAGTTTGGCGAGCACGCCCTGCAGGTCCTTGAGGGGCGAGTCGTGCCATTGCAGACGATCAAGCTGCTGGTCCAGTTCGGGGAGCGTTGCGCTGTCGATATACCAGTCGGCCAATCCGCAATACAGGGCGTCCGCCGCGCGGATCTGCACCCCGGTGACGCCCAGGTAAGTCCCCAGTTCACCGGGAATACGCGACAGGAAATAGCTGCCGCCCACGTCCGGGAAGTAACCGATGGCCACCTCCGGCATGGCCAGGCGGCTGCGCTCGGTAACCACTCGCAGGTCTGCGCCTTGTACCAGCCCCATGCCGCCGCCGAGGACGAACCCGTCCATCAGCGCCAGCACGGGTTTAGGGTATTGGTGGATGATCAGGTCGAGCGCATATTCCTCGACGAAGAAATCCTCGTGCAGGGTGTTGCCGTTCTTGAAGCTGTCATACAGGGAACGGATGTCGCCGCCGGCACAAAAGGCTTTCTCTCCGGCGCCGCGCAATACAACGGCATGGACCTGCGGATCATCGGCCCAGGCCCGTAACTGCGTGGTCAGCAGGCGCACCATGTGCAGGGTGATGGCATTTAATCCGGCGGGGCGATTGAGGGTGAGGTGGCCAATATGGTTGCGCACTTCAGCTAAGACATCTTCCTGAAGACCCTCGCTGCGGCTTGCTTCGGATAAAACCTGAGCAGTCATCTGTAACTCCCTGCTTTTATTGTTCTTTGTATAAATGTTCGCGGACGAACCATCCCGTGATCGTACCAGTGCAAATTTGCCCCGTACAACCCGGAATCATGCAGGTCGTTTTTGCATTTATGCAGGGTTGGGGCCTGGGGGTGTCCCGCCGCCAAAATGCTTCGCCAGGGCGTGCGCACACTGGAGGATGGCCTTGCGCGCAGCGAGGTGTTCACCAGGGTAGTTGATAAAACCGTGGTCCATGCCTGGATACTCTGTGTGTCTTACTTGCACGCCGGCTTTTTTCAACCGGCGTGCATAAGCCCGGCCCTCATCACGCAGTAAATCGCAGCCGGCGGTGAGAATCAGCGCTTTTGGCAAGCCCTGTAACGAAGCCCGGTGCGCAGGCGACAACCAGGGGTGGTCCAAAGATTGCCCTTCGCCCACATATTGGCCCAGATACCAGGTGAGCATTTCAGCGGTCAGGCCGGATCTACCCGCGAACTCGGCCCGGGAACGAGTGCGCGCCAGACAATCGAGAAGCGGATAAAGCAGTATTTGGAAACCAATGGTGGGACCGTGGCGTTCATGGGCGATCTGGGAGATAACCGCTGCCAGGCCACCCCCGGAACCTCCACCGGCGACTGCGATCCGGCGGCTGTCCAGTCCCAGAGTCGTGCCTTGGGCGGCCACCCATTCGGTGACGGCGTAGCAATCTTCCACGGCGGCGGGAAAGCGAGATTCCGGTGGCCGGGCGTAATCTACGGCAACGACCGCGCACCTGGCCCACTCGCACATGATCCGACAGAAGCTGTCATGGGTATCCAGGTCACCAGCTACCCAGCCACCGCCATGAAAATACAGCAGGACCGGGGCAGGCGCGGTTGTCGACTGCCGGTACAGGCGTATACGCACCGAGCGCGGCGCCGTCTCGACCGAGCAATCCTGAACGCTCATCACCACAGCATCACGCACCGCGGCGCGGACTTTCTCGGCTGTCATCACTGGCCGGTCCATGCCTGGGCCTCTATTTCTATGAGATAGGCAGGCGCGATCAATTGATTGACGCCCAACAGCATGGTGGTCGGCGGACAATGGCTGAAAAACTCCTGATGAGCCTTGGCGATCTGCGGCCACCAGGCGACATCAGTGGTGTACATGCGTGTGGCGACCACAAGAGTCCTGTCGACTCCCAGCTGCTTGAGCGCGGTTTCGATGATTTCCAGGCAGCGTCTGGTCTGGCGGTATACATCACCGGGAGCGTAGGGATTGCCCTGCTCATCGAACGCCACCGTGCCACTGGTGACAATCAGGTTGCCAGCGCGTAGCGCTCGACAGTAGCCGCCGTTCTTTTCCCACGGTGCTGCGGAAAAGCAACGCGTGATGGTCGCGCCAGCCGGTTGCAGCGCGACGTGGATATGACTCAAACCACGAAATTGCAGACTGTTGGTACGCCATGCTGGCTGTTGCTCGTCGATCAGGCGCACATCGGGAAAGCGTTGCAGCAGGCGAGTAAATGCAATCCTTGCTTCGAGCTTGAAAAGCAGCGTGCCCATGCAAAAATGCGGGCCACGGCCGAACGCCAGGTGGTCATGTTGCTGGCGATGGATGTCGAAGCGATCAGGGTCGTTGAAATGCCGCGGATCACGATTGGCCGCGGCGCGGACCAGGTATACCAGGTCACCCTTGTGCAGGGTCTGGCCATGCAGCGTGACGTCTTCGGTGACGACCCGATGACTCAACTGCCCGGCGGGGCAAATGCGCAATGCTTCCTCGATGGCATTGGGGATCAGCCCCGGGTTGGCCTTGAGTTCGGCCAACGCCTGTGGATGGGTGAGCAAATAGAACAGGATAATGCCCAACTGATCGGCGCTGGTCGTCGTGGCTGCTACCAATATAAAGGCCAACTGAGCCACGAAGTCGTCTTGGGTCATCCCGGCCTGTTCGCCGGCGGCAATCACTTGGCTGACCAGATCAGCGCCAGGTGATTGGCGACGTTCATCGACGAGACGCGAGAAGTACTCGTACATCTCTTCCATCGCCTGCAAGGCCTCTCGCGGCCCGAATGCCGGATCAGTGCTACCCACCATGAACACGATGATCGCATCCGTCCAACGCCTGACCTTCAGTGCTTCCTGCGCGGGTATGCCGAACATGTGCGCCAGGATCAATGCGGGAATCTTGTTGAACAGTTCTGTCATCAGCTCTGGCTGGGGGCCTAATTGCGCCAGCAAGTCATCGACGATCTGCTCGATATCATCTGCCAGTGCCTCAATGGCACGCGGGGTAAAGGCCTTGCCCAGCACCTTGCGCCCGGCTTCATGGGCCTTGCCGTCCTGGGCGTACATCCAGCGCGAAGCCTTGTCGATGAAAGGTTCCAGTGCCGCTCGCTGGTGCGGGGGTACCTGGGCATTTACCAGTTCGCGCATGCGATTGGAGGAGTAACGGCGGGCATCGGCCTGTGCGGCGGATACGTCGTCAAACCGGGTTAGCAACCAGGCCTTGTAGTGTTGCGACCAGAACAGTGGGTGGTGATGACGCAAGTAGGCAAATGCTGCGTAGGGCTCACCTATGGTTTCAGGGTCGGCAAAATCCGGTAGTGACTGGAGTTCCATGTCAATGCTCCTCATAGAGCGCGCGGGTGAACTGCTGGACATAATCAGGTGAATCGATCAGTGCGCTGACCAGCACCTGGGGCGGTTTGAGCTGCGTGACCAACGCTTCGATCTGCGTTGAGCTGACCTCCACGCCAATCCGTTGAGGCTTGCGCACTCCCCATGGATACAGTTGATCAGCAAACTCACCGATCAGGTCCTCGAGGGTCGCAGGTGGCAGCAGCCCGAGCGCTTCGGCCTCCTGAATCACCAGATCCAGTGCCTTGGCATAGGCCAGCCCCACAGCCTGTGCATGGGTGAACCCGGTGGCCTTGCGACATTGCTCGAGGATCTGCACTTCGACGCTCTGGGCGATGTTGGCGGGCGGGCTGTCGACGAACCGTGGCCGCGCCAGGGCGCTCTTGATCACTTGATAGGCCATGATCGAGCTGTCACCGGCAAAGGTACTGGCAACCTCGCAATCCATGCGCTGAGTGACGATCTGGTTGTAATGATGGAATCCCTGGGATCCACACAGCTCTCTGGACAGGGCGATCACTTCGAGTCCTTGCCATGCACCCACTGCCTTGCACAAGGCTGCCAGCACGTGGAGTTCCTTGCGCTTGGCCTTCTGTGCCCAGTCGGCTTCAAAGCGCTTGCGCACTGCCTGCTCCAGGTACTTGAGCGCGAGCGCCTTGAGCTGTATGGCATAAAGGCGTTGACGAAACATCGGCTGGCTCAACAACGCCACTTGGCCCGAGGGCGCCTGGATGAGGCGGTGATGGGCGAAGCGATAGCTCAGGTGAGCGGTCAGGGCGGCAATGTGGCGAATGCCTGCGATGAAGATCAAGCGCTCTTGCAGGAACGTTTTCAGCGCCTCGATAAAACGCAGAGGTAACGGTAGGTCGCTGACGAACGTGCCCTCGTCAGTGAAGTGCGCATGGCGTTGCAGCAGCGCGTCAACGGGCAACTTCACCTGGCAGAAACGTATTGCCGCCACTTGGTTGGCGTGTATTCCACCCTTGGGATCACACGTCATTATTTTCACGCCATTGAGCAGTCGACCATTTTCGCGCTTGCGAATAACCACGCGAAACCAATGGTGGCCTTGATCCTCTCCGTCGACGATCAGGCGGGCAAGTACCATCAGTACCTGGGCGGCGCGCAAGGCGTTACCTATCCAGCATTTGCAGGCCTCGGGCGAAGGGGAGTCGAGCACCAGGCTATGGTTTTGCCGGTCGTACGTCACCGTCGTTCGCACATTGCGCACGTCGGTTCCCCCTGCGACTTCCGTACAGCCGAAGGCGTAGACCTTGCGCAGGTGGATCACTTCGTCTCGATAGCGCTTTACCTGTGCGGCAGAGCCATGGTTGAACAACGTGTCGACGGCAATCATGTGATCGACTATCGAGGAGTGGAGTGCGTAATCGAAGGCGCCCACGTACCCCATCAACTCACAGAGCGAAGAAAACTCCGATTGCCGTGGTTGGCCCAACCACAGTTCGTTATTGATCAGGCCGGTGTCAAAGATCGCATGCATGCGCTTGATGGTCAGGTCCATGTAGCTTTTCAGCGGCATGTGATGGCGTTGGCGCGGCTCGAACAGAGACGAGCCGAGTAATTGTTCGAATAGGTCGTTCAAGGTGAAGCTCTCCTGTTTCGAATGAGCATTTCGAAACACCCGAGCAGGAGCACTGGCAGGAAAACTACGAGGAGGGCATCAGATACCGAAGTGATGGAGGCAGCTGCTGCTATTGATCCAAAGCCAGACATTCCTTGTCTTCGCTACTGGTACAGCAAGGCCCCAGACATCTTTTGAACTGCAGACGACTTCAAGTGCTATGTAGACTCTAGTCGTCATCCGCCAGGTCGCAAGCGGCGCATTGCACCATTTGTCGTGTGGTGCGGATAAGGCCTCAGCCCACACGACTTGCCAGCACCTCGCCGATACTGCGCCGCCGCGCATGGACTTCGGCGGCATGAATCAACTGTTCCAGCTCCGTGGGTTCGACATCGAAGAATTGCTCCATCTCGGCCAGCGCCAGCTTGAGATCGGCAGCGGTGATAGCCGGATCGGTCACGGGGGGGCTGCCGATGAAAACCGGCGCAGGTTCGACAGGGCCTTTGGGGTAACGCGTGCGCGTGGCGTTGTTGTAGGCCAGGGCACAGGCCAGCAGGGCGCCGGCGCCGAGCATCACCGGCGCCAGCTCGTGCCAGCCCAGTGCGATTGAGGCCGGGTCGGCCAATACCAGGGTCATGGCCAGGCCGCCGGCGGGTGGGTGCAGGCAGCGCAGCCAGCAGATCAGGATCACCGTCATGCCGGCCGCAAGGCAAGCACTGCCCAAGGTGCGCCCCAGCACCCGTGCTACCAGCAGCGCCACGATGCCGGCGCAGAGATAACTGCCCATGATCGACCACGGCTGGGCCAGGGCCCCGGATGAGACGGCAAATAGCAGCACCGCCGAGGCCCCAAGCGGGCCGAGCAGGTGCAGGGCGACCTCCATGCCGAACACTTGGGCACAGGCCCAGACACTGAACATTGTGCCCAGCGCCATGCCGATTGCGGCACGGCTCCATTCGGAGGGGCGGGTATTGATTGCAGCGGGTAACCAGCGAGCGAGCATTGAAAGACGGTCCATAAACAGCGGGCGAAAAAAAAGGCCTGCCTGGTTTCCCGGTACAGCCCTTTGAAAGTTCCAACGTTTGGGGGAGGAACACTGCGCAGTGTGCCGCTGATAAGGCGTCGGCACCACTGCATATTAATGAGGTTTAAATGCAAAAATGATGCAGTCAAACGCTATCGCCATAGGTAATCGGCCCGACCGGTGTTGGCGTGGCCGTGCAGATTTTACCCAGCACACGGATGCTTGCTTCTTCATTGAACAGGCGGGCCTGCAGGTCTTCCCGCAGCTTGGGGTCGTCTGCCAACGGCCCCTTGAGTGCAACCAACGCGTCGCGTAACTCCATCAAACGATCCAGTCTGGGTAAAGGTACAGTGAACAGATCCTCTCGCACGGCATTGTCCTCTTAATGAAGTAAGCCATCGCGTGGGCAGCCTACAGCGTCCTTGTTGTCATGGAGTGACTTGGCCCGATTGACAGCAGATGAGCCCTGACAATCGGGTAGTAGATATTTAGTGCACGTGGCAGCGAGTCTACAGTTGGGTTCCAAGCGCAGGAAGGGAAAGTGCACCAGCCATTACGCAAAGGAATGTAGGTGTTTTCTTGGTGCCTTTGATGAAAGACGCCCACTGGCTGAAGAGTGGGCGTTCTTTCTTACGTTGCCATGGGAAAAGCACTCAAGGCGCCGAAGTGGTAGCCAAATGCAGCAGTACATAAGGGGTCTTGTCGAACTCGCCGGTGAGCGTCGGCGTGATCGCACGCATACGTGGATCGTCCAGCGTTTCAAAGTCTGCCTGGCTCATGACGACCCAAGCCGGTGCCAGGATCGGTTTCAAATCGGCAGGCAATTGGGTAAATAACGGCACCTTGTCACAATCGTAATTAACCATGAACTTTATGGCTTTCGCGTCTTTGCCCAATGCGTGCAGTACCAGCGGGGCCGGCTGCTGCAGGACCCTGGCTTTGACGGCAAGACTGAACGTGCGGGTGTCATACAGCCGGCGTTCCAGGGGCTCAACCACCATGATGTAGGTGGTCCAGAGCGCCATCACGGCGGCCAAGGCGGGACCGTAGTGGCGTAGCCGCGCCTTGAGCAGTGCCAGCAAAGCCACGACCTGGAGCAGCCCGAGCACGACGAAGATCAGCTCGAGGCTGGCCAGCGGCTCTGGATAACGTCGCCGCGCCACCACCAGGCCAATCGCCAATAGTGTTGGCAGCAGCGTCCAGAGACCCAGCGTCAGCCCACGTAGCCAGGCAAAGAGGCGGCCTTGGCTGACCTGGAAAGGGTAGGCGGCGATGATGGCTGCAAACGGCAGCATCGGCAGGATATAACGCGCCTTCTTGGCCTGGGGCACCGACAGGCCCAGCATCACCAGCACACCGGCGGCGGCGCAATAGCACACCAGACTCAACGCCGGGTCCGGCCCGCGCCGGCCGCCAACCACCACGGCCAGCAGCACCAGTAATGCCAACGGATAGGCCAAGGCGTAGTTGCCCATGGAGCTGGTGAAGTAATACAGCGCGCCGCCGGAGCCTTCGCTGCCGTCCATGCGCCCAAGGAACTGCATGCGAATCACGTCATGCATGAAGTCTTCGCCGCCACTGAGCTTGGCCAGCAGCAATAACAAGCCGACACACGCCGCCAGCAGCGCCAGTGACAGCAGGCCGAAGCTGAACAGCTGGCGCCATTGGCGGTTGATCAGGTAATAGCTGCACAACACGCCAGTGGGGATTACCAGGCCAATCGGCCCACGGATCGCAAACCCCAGCAACAGCAACAGAAACACCCAATGCAGGCGTTTGGCGGCAGCGAAGTGATCATGGGCATACCCCAGGTAAAACACGGCCAGGGCCACGGCAGCTAGCATCTGGTCCAGGGAGACCGAGCGGGTTTCGCTGACAAAAGTGCTGCTGAGCAGCAACATCGCAATGCTCAGCAGGCCCCAGCGCGGCGAGTAGGGCGCGATCAGGCGATACACCAGCATCACGATCAGCGCCGATGCGAACGCGGTAGGCAGCCATGCCGTCAGGCTGGTGACTTGGCCGAAAGGCAACGACAACAGCCAGGTCAGCAGGGTCGACGTCGCCAGGTAGTCGGCATAGGGCTGACCGTAGGTGGTGGGGAAAAAGCTTGGCCCATGGCGCAGCATTTCCTGGGCAAAGACCACGAAGCGCGAATCGAAGCCGATGATCGCCTGGTGCCAGTTGCCGGCAATGAACAGCACCAGCGCCAGGAGCCCAAGCCCCAGCGACTGGCGGCGGATCGTTGCACTCTGCAGGGACGGGAAAACCTTGTTCACCTAGCCGACATCCCTGACCTGTTCCACCCAGTTTTGCTGGGGAATCGGCAACTCGCAGGAATCGCCACGGCCGATGGGGAAATACTTGAAGCCTTTGCGTGTCAGGCGCTCACCGTCATACAGGTTGCGGCCATCGAAGATCACCGGGGTTTTCAGGCGTTGGTGAATCAGGTCGAAGTCCGGTGCCTTGAATTGCTGCCATTCGGTACACACGATCAGTGCATCGGCGCCGCCCAGGGTGGACTCCGGGGTGCCCATCAGCATCAGCCGCGGGTCATCGCCGTAGATGCGCTGGGTTTCCTGCATGGCTTCGGGGTCGAAGGCGCGCACATTGGCGCCGGCAGCCCAGAGGGCTTCCATAAGCACTCGGCTGGGGGCGTCGCGCATGTCATCGGTATTGGGTTTGAAGGCCAGGCCCCACAAGGCGAACGTCTTGCCCTTGAGGTTGCCCTTGAAGAACGCGTTGATACGCTCGAAGAGCTTGCTCTTCTGCCGCTGGTTGATGGCTTCCACGGCTTCCAGCAGGTCGCTGGAGCAATTGGCTTGCTTGGCGCTGTGGATCAAGGCACGCATGTCCTTGGGGAAACATGAGCCGCCATAGCCGCAGCCCGGGTAGATGAAGTGGTAGCCGATCCGCGAGTCGGCGCCAATGCCCAGGCGCACTGCTTCAATATCGGCGCCCAGGTGTTCGGCCAGCTCGGCGATCTGGTTGATGAAGCTGATCTTGGTGGCCAACATGCAATTGGCGGCGTACTTGGTCAGCTCGGCACTGCGCAGGTCCATGAAGATAATGCGGTCGTGGTTGCGGTTGAACGGGGCGTACAGGTCGCGCATCACTTCACGCACTTGCTCACGTTCGCAGCCGATGATGATGCGGTCCGGACGACGGCAGTCGGCGACGGCCGAGCCTTCCTTGAGGAATTCCGGGTTGGAGACGATATCGAAGTCCAGGTGACGGCCTGCAATATGCAGGTTCTTTTCGATATGGGCGCGCAGGGTGTCGCCTGTACCGACGGGCACGGTGGACTTCTCCACCAGGATCACCGGCTCCACGCGGTGGCGGGACACGGCGTCACCCACCGACAGTACGTATTTCAGGTCGGCCGAACCGTCCTCGTCGGACGGCGTACCCACGGCGATGAACAGCACTTCACCGTGCTCGACGGCGAGTTTTTCGTCGTAGGTAAAGTGCAGGCGTCCGCTTTCCAGGTTGTCCTTGACCATCGCGGCCAGACCCGGCTCGAAGATGGTCACGTGGCCTTTTTGCAGCGACTCGACCTTGCTCTTGTCAACGTCCATGCAAATGACATCGTGACCGACTTCGGCGAGCACAGTGGCCTGTACCAAACCAACGTAACCACTACCAAATACACTGATTTTCATGGGGTATTCCTGGGACTTGAGGTGCTAGCACGACGAGAGTTGATAACCAGTACACCGAGGATGACCAAGGCCACCCCCAGGGTTTTTGAAAGCGAGAAACCTTCGTTGAACACCGGCAGGCTGGCGGCCAGCAGGTAAACCAGCGCGTAGCTGATGCTGAGCAACGAATAGGCGCGGCCAAGGGGCAAGTCCTTCAGCGCGCCGAGCCAGCAGAGCATCGACAGCGCATAGGCGCTGATCGCCAGGATCACCACGCCCAAGGCGCTGAGGTCGATGCTGTTGCTGGTGAAGGCAGCCAGCCATTCGGCGGGCGAGGGCAGGCGTGTCATGCTCCAGCGCATGCCCAGTTGGGCGCCACTCACCAGGCCGACACTGCCCAGGGCCAGGGCGAAACCCCGTACGCGGCTCATACCTGGCGCCCCAGCAAGGCAACACCGGCGATCACCAACACCACACCCAGCCAGTGACGGCCATCGATGGGTTCGTGAAACACAAAGCGCGCCACCAGCGTGACCAGCACGAAATTCAAGCTGAGCATGGGGTAGGCAATGCCCACTTCCAGGCGCTGCAGCACCAGCAGCCACACCAGCAGGCCCAGGCCCAGGCACACCAGCGCCGACCATAACCACGGCGAGCGCAGTTTCAACGCCCAACCATCCGGCACGTCACGCCAGCTTTCTACGGCGAACTTTTGCGAGACCTGGCCCATGCAGGTGAGCAGGCAGGCTGTGAGCAACAGCAGAAGGGTGATCATGGCGCGACCTGCGGGAAAATCAGGATCACGATCTTGCCCTGTACATAGCGCTTGCCATCGGCAGGCAGCAGCGCGAGTTCTTCCTTTTCGCCGGCGCTATTGACCCGCATCACCACGCCAACAGCGCCGGTACGCCGGGTTTGCTCCATCCATGCCTGAATCGCGTTGCGGTCCACCAGGCGCGGGGCCGTATCCGCATAAGTCAGGCCGTACTTGACCTCTCCTGAGGTGTTGTACAGCGTGATATCGGGGCGTTTCAGGCGCCATGACAGCGCTGAGGCGGCGCCAAGGTCATTGCTCAACAGGGCGACGGTGGGCTGCAACTCGTCGATGTGATCAATGATGAACTGGTCAGGGGTCTTGTTATAAACCACCGAATGGGGCAACGCCGCAGGCACCAAGACCACCAGCAACCCACTGCCGATCAGGGGCGCGGCCCACAATGTCAAGGGGCGCGCCGCTTGCAGCAGATTGACGACGATCCAACCGAACAAGAAGGTGAACACCAAGACCAGGCTGAGGGTTTCCTCGCCGGGTTCGTACACCGGTTTCTTCAACTGGAACCAGCTGAGGGCCAGCAGCACCAGTACACCGATCGCCAGGTTCAACCAACCGTTGATGCGCAGGACGCGGCCGTGGCGCTGAGTGAGTTTGTCACTCAGGGTCGAGCCCATCAGCAGCGCCAAGGGCAACATGCACGGCATGATGTAGGAAGGCAGCTTGCCCTTGGCCAGGCTGAAAAACGCCAGGGGCATCAGCAGCCAGAGCAGCAGGAACGCCGTCTTTGGCACGCGTTTTTGCAGCCACGCCTCTTTGGCTGTAGACGGCAGCAGCGCAACCCATGGCAGCGCGAACGCTACCAGCAGCGGCAGGTAATACCAGAACGGTTCGGCATGCTGAGCGTCTTCACCTGCGAAGCGTTGGATATGCTCGTGCCAGAAGAAGAAGTGCCAGTAGTCCGGCTCTTGCAGGTGCACGGCCAACGCCCACGGCACGCTGACCACAATCGCCACCAGCACGGCCACAACACCGAACTTTAACAATTCACCCAAGCGTTTTTGCCAGAGGGCGTAGGGCAGGGCGACCAATACCGGCAGCAACCAGGCCAGGAAGCCCTTGGTCATGAAACCCATGCCGCACGCGAAACCCAGCAGGGCCCAGGACCAGAGTCGACCACGCTGCGTGCTGCTGTCGAAGCAGAACCACAACGCCACGCCGGTCAGGTTGACCCAGAAGGTGAACTGCGGGTCCAGATTGGCATAGCCGCCGAGCGCCGCGACACTGACGAAACTCATGTACAGAACGGTGCTGACCAGGCTTTTCTGCGGGTCGTTCCACAGCCGGCGAGATACCAGGTAGACCAGCAGAATGCTCAAGGCGGTGCTCAAAGCCGAGGCAAACCGTACGCCGAACAGGTTCTGCCCGAAGAGCGCCTGACCCAGCGCGATCATCCAATAGCCTGCGGCGGGTTTTTCGAAGTAGCGGATGCCCATGAAGTGCGGCGAGGCCCATTTGCCGGTCAGCAGCATTTCCTGGCTGATCTGCGCATAACGGGTTTCATCCGGAATCCACAGGCCATGGGTGGCCAGCGGCAGCAGGTAGACCACAGCAAACACCAGCAGGAGCAGGGGCAAAGCCCAGCGGCGGATCATGCTTGCTGTACTCCGAGCCAACCCTCGCGGCCGCTCAATGCGCCGCGCACCAGCTGTTGCTGGGGCAGGGTGGCCACATCCGCAGGCAACAACTCACCCAGGGGTTTGAACTCGATGCCACGCCGCCCTGCCTGGGCGAGCAATTGGCGAAAATCATTGGCCATCAGAATCCCTTCTACTTCTGCGTGGATCGTGTAGACGTTGAGCTTCGAGGCGTTGAACCGATCAAGAATGAAGCTATTGAAGTCCTTGGCAGCCACTACCGGCCCGACGATCTCGTCGAAGGTCGGCAGGTCTACCGGAATTTGTGGGGTGCCCGCACTGCCATCGGCCAAGGTCGGTCGAAACAGGCTCGTGCCCCGGCAATCACTGTTGTAGCGAAAGTTGAACCCTTGCTTGGCTTGCACCACACGCTCATCGGCACGCCAACCGGCGGCCGCCGAACAATCCACGCGCTCACCAAGGATGTCGCTCAAGGTCTGTACACCGCGGCGAATCTGCTCGACCAACTGTGCCTCGCTCCAGCGCCCGGCGTTGGCCTGCCAGCCATGGTGGTCCCAGGCGTGCAGGCCGACTTCATGCCCGGCGGCCTTGGCCTGGCGCATCAAATGCCCCAGGTCACGGCCGATCGGCTTGCCTGGCCACGCGGTGCCGGCCAGCAGGATGTCCCAGCCATACAGGCCGGCGGCATTGGAGCGCAGCATCTTCCACAGGAATTGCGGGCGGATCAGGCGCCACAGGTGGCGCCCCATGTTGTCCGGCCCGACACTGAAGAAGAACGTCGCCTTCACTCCAGCTTCGTCCAGGGACTCGAGCAACCGTGGCACACCTTCACGGGTGCCACGGTAGGTATCGACGTCGATGCGAAGACCTGCCTTCATTATTTGGCTTCGTCAATAGACTGGGCGATTTCAACCATGGCCTCGCGTAAGAAGAAATCCAGGGTGTTGCCGATGGTTTCGCTCATCTGCACGGTCGGCTCCCAGTTCAGCAGGCGCTTGGCGTTTTCGATGCTGGGCTTGCGATGCGCCACGTCCTGGTAACCGGTGCCGTAGAACGCCTTGCTTTCCACGTCGCGGAAACCGGCAAACGGTGGGAAGTTATGGCGCAGCGGGTGGGCTTCGAACTGACGCAGCAGCTCTTCGCCCAATTGGCGAATGCTCGCTTCGTTTTCCGGGTTGCCGATGTTGATGATCTGGCCGTTGCAGGCATCGTTGTCGTTATCGATGATGCGGGCCAGGGCTTCGATGCCGTCGGCAATGTCGGTGAAGCAACGTTTTTGCTCACCACCGTCGAACAGGCGGATCGGCGTGCCTTCCACCAGGTTGAGGATTAGCTGGGTGATGGCGCGCGAGCTGCCGATACGCGCCGAGTCCAGGCGGTCCAGGCGCGGGCCCATCCAGTTGAAGGGACGGAACAGGGTGAAGTTCAGGCCCTTGTCGCCGTAGGCCCAGATCACTCGATCCAGCAGTTGCTTGGACAC